>Ga0075030_100006511_pt1 | contig 10452 bp, 6 predicted proteins | sample LitLauG_LLR_2012_FD_71393 | JGI IMG/M metagenome (GOLD analysis project Ga0075030, IMG submission 71393) | Freshwater sediment microbial communities from Pennsylvania, USA - Little Laurel Run_MetaG_LLR_2012 | ecosystem: Environmental > Aquatic > Freshwater > Creek > Sediment | place: USA...
ATTCAAGAAGACTTCCCGTCGTTGAAGCGCTCGCAGATCTACGGCGCGATCGCCTTCTACTTGGACCACCAGGCGGAGATAGACAACTACCTAGAAGAAACCGAGCGCGAGTTCGAGTCCAGCGGAATCCCCATGGCCCAGGCAAATCCTGCGCTCTGGGAGAAAATCCAGCGTGCCAGGGCCAAAATGGGTGAATCTCGCAGTTGAGTATTCGCTTCCAGGCGGATAACGATCTCAAGTTCGCGATTGTCAAGGCTGTTCGACGGCAGGAGCCCGCGATTGATTTCGCCTCGGCGCGAGAGGCCGGACTCGACGGCGTCGGCGATCCTGAACTCTTGGAGCGGGCGGCGAAGGACAACCGAGTTCTGGTGTCGCATGATCGCCGGACCATGCTCCGTCACTTTCGCAATTACTTGGCGGCTGTCCAGGCCAGTCCAGGCCTGTTGGTGGTTTCCCAAGGTACACCGATCCGGCTCGTCGTCGAAGCGATCATCCTCCTCTGGGCGGTATCCGATCCCATGGAATTGCGTGACCAAGCCCATCATTTGCCCTCCCTCATTCGCCACGTGTTCCCCCGCTGAATCAGCCCTTAAATCGTGCGACCCGAATACACCGCACTTGGTGTACGCTGTTAACAAGCACTGAATCGGGACCCTGTTGAAAGGAAGCCCAAGTTGACAACCACTCCCTCGCGGTCGTGGCTCGGAATTCTGCTTCTCGTCTCCCTGGCCACGGCCCAGGACAATGACAAGAAGCTGAGCGTGGCCGAGGCTCGCGAGCTCAAGAATCCCGTTGCTTATACCAAGAAGAGCGTCAGCCGCGGGCGCGGCCTCTACGTCGCGTATGCCTGTACCGGGTGTCACGGCTCCGATGGCAAATCCACGGTAGACGTGGTGGCCAACGCAACCGATCTCACTTCCCCCAGCAGTTACAAATCCGGAACCACCGATGGCGAAATTTTCCGCAGCATTCGGGACGGACAAGGTTCCAGCATGCCGTCTTTCAAGTCACAGGTCCACTCCGAAGAGGACATGTGGCAAATGATAAATTTCATACACAGCCTGTGGCCCGAGTCGCAACGGCCGCCACTCCAAGAGGACAAATAAAAAAATGGACGAAAAAGCCGAGTCGCTTCAAAGCCGTCGAAATTTTCTGAAAACTCCCGCCGCGGCGGGCGCAGTCGCCGCCGTGGTGGCGAACACCGGAACGCTGTTCGCAGCCACCACCCAGGGCGCCATTCCCTCGATCAAAATCCCCAAGGAGATTCCGCGAGACTTAGCGGAGGCGCCCAGGCCCGGCACGTTTGAAGGCAAGGGCATGACCGGCGCCGAAGTGTTCGCCCGCTTGTGCAAAGAAGAAGAGCTGGCGGCGATGTTCTGCTGCCCCGGCAATTACACAGTGATTAATGCCATCGCGGCGGCCGGCGTTCCGGCCTATGGCGGGCGGACGGAAGGCACTATGTGCGCGGCCGCGGACGGGTTCTCGCGCGTGACCGGCGAAGCCACTGCCTGCTCCGGGACTGAAGGCCCGGGCTTCACGCACATGATCATGAATATTGCCGCCGCCAACGCCGCGCGCACGCCGCTGCTGGTGCTGGCGAGCAACATGCAGATTTCCGGCGACGACCGCGAGGCGTTTATCCAGACCGGCTACCAGCAACCCACCACCACGGGCATGAAGAAGTACGGCAAGCGGCTGATCGCGCCCGACCGGGTCTGGGAGTACGGAGCCTATGCTTTTCGCAACATGAAATCCGGCGTGCCGGGGCCCTGCCATCTGGATTTTCCCGGTGAAGTGGCGCGCGCGAAATTCACCGATCCCGCCAACCTGAAGGATTTTTACAGCAAAGACAAATACCGCACAGAATCGCGCCCCCACCCATCCTCCAAGGACATGGAAAAGGCCGTGGACATGATCGCCAAGGCCGAGCGCCCCATCATCGTGGCTGGCCAGGGCGTGTTCCAGCGCAAGGCATGTGACACGCTGCTCGAGATCGTGAGCAAGCATGAGATCGCCGTAGTCGGCACCGGGCCGATGCGCGGGCATTTTCCCGATGAGCACCGGCTCTCAGCCAGCCTGGCTCCGGACGCGTTGATGAGCGCGGACCTGGTGGTGTTTGTGGGTCAGTACGCCATGCCCAGTCCGGGCGAGTTCCGCTTCAACCCGGATGTCAAGGCGATTCGCGTCCATCCGGTGCAGGAAGATCTGGGCCGCAACTGGCCGCTGGATCTCGGCATCGTTGGCGACGAAAAGGTGTTTCTGGAGGAGTTGGCCAATCGGCTTCCGGCCAAGAAACGGGATGCCTGGGCCAATGAGCTGGCGGCAGCACGCCAGAAGTGGGAGAAGACCAACCTCGATCACTATGAACTCGGCTTGAAGCACAGCCAGGCGACGGGACACGTGCATCCGGCCGTGATGTGCAAAGAAGTTCACGACTTGCTGTATAAAGGGAGCATCGACCCGAAGCAGACCGTGACCGGTTTTGGCGGCTGGACCAGCGGCCTTTTTGCCGGACGCTGGCTGCGCGCCCACCGGGCCGGGCAGTCCGTTACTTGCCCCTATCAGTACGGCGCAATCGGCCCGGACGTGGCGATGATGATTGGCGCGGGCGCGGCCGTGCAGCGCGGCATAGGGCCGCAGGCGCCCTATAAGGGCGCCCCGGTGCTGGTGGTGACCAGCGACGCCAACATCGCCTACAGCATGTTTGAATTCGATACCGCGGCCAAATATAAGATTCCGATTATCGCCGTAATTTACAACAATAATAGCTGGGGCATGTGGCCGAGCGCCGTGGGATCGGCGCGCTCGATGCACATGTACCTGTTTCAGGAAAATCTGCGCTACGACAAGATGGCGGAAGGGTTGGGCGCGCGCGGTGAGTATGTCACCACTCCCGAACAGATGCGCGAATCGCTGAAGCGCAGTTATCAGATCGCCGCCAAGGAAAACATATCGACACTGATCAATGTTCAGGCGTTGAAAGAATTTACTTCCGGCCGGGACTACCCGCCCGGAATCGCGTTGAATCCCGAGCCGGGCGTAGGGGCGCTCGCGCATTGATACTGTGTCATCAAGGTGGCACAGGCTTTAGCCTGTGCTGGTAAGAACAGATTTTGGAGAAGCCTAATATGGACGAGAAAGCCAAGTTGCCAGAAAGCCAGGAAGCTCCCTCACGCAGAAGTTTTCTGCGCACACCGGCCGCCGCCGGCGCTGTTGCCGCCGTGATGGCCACGCAAGGCAAGATATTTGCTGCGACCACTCAATCCACCATTCCTTCGATCAAGATTCCGAAGGAAATTCCGGCGAACCTTGCCGAGGCGCCCAACCCCGGCAGTTTCGAAGGCAAGGGCATGACCGGCGCCGAGGTTTTCGCGCGCCTGTGCAAAGAAGAAGAACTGGCGGCGATGTTCTGCTGCCCCGGGAATTATACGGTGATCAACGCCATCGCCGCGGCCGGGATTCCAGCGTACGGCGGCCGTACGGAAGGCGCCATGTGCGCCGCCGCTGATGGCTTCTCGCGCGTTACCGGCGAGGCCACCGCTTGCTCCGGAACAGAAGGCCCCGGCTTCACGCACATGATCATGAATATCGCCGCGGCCAACTCCGCCCGCACACCGCTGCTGGTGCTGGCCAGCAACATGCAGATCTCCGGTGACGACCGCGAGGCGTTCATTCAAACTGGTTATCAGCAACCCACAACCACCGGCATGAAGAAATACGGCAAGCGGCTGATCGCGCCCGATCGCGTTTGGGAATATGGCGCGTATGCCTTCCGCAACATGAAATCCGGCGTGCCTGGCCCCTGTCATCTCGACTTCCCCGGGGAAGTGGCCCGCGCCAAGTTCACCGATCCGGCCAACCTGAAAGACTTCTACGGCAAGGACAAATACCGCACCGAGTCGCGCCCGCATCCTTCGTCCAAAGACATGGAGAAGGCGGTGGACATGATCTCCAAGGCCGAGCGCCCGATGCTCATCGCCGGACAGGGAATCTTCCAGCGCAAAGCTTATGACACGCTGCTGGGCATCGTAAACAAGCACGAAATGGCGGTCTGCGGCACCGGACCTATGCGCGGCCAATTCCCCGACGAGCATCGGCTTTCCGCCAGCCTGTCTCCCGACGCTTTGATGAGCGCGGATCTGGTGATTTTTGTGGGCCAATACTGCATGCCCAGCCCGGGCGAATACCGTTTCAATCCCGATATCAAGGCGATTCGGGTGCATCCGGTGCAAGAGGATCTGGGCCGCAACTGGCCGCTCGACCTGGGCATTGTCAGCGACGAGAAAGTCTTCCTGGAAGAGTTGGCCAACCGGCTGCCAGCCAAAAAGCGCGATGCCTGGGTCAACGAACTGGCTGCCGCCCGCGCGAAATACGAAAAAACAAACCTCGACCATTATGCTTTGGGCTTGAAGCACAGCCAGACTACCGGCATGGTGCATCCAGCGGTGATGGCCAAGGAGGTTCACGACTTCCTCTACAAAGGCGATATCGATCCCAAGCAGACGGTGACGGGCGCTGGCGGCTGGACCACGGGCCTCTTTGCGGGACGTTGGCTGCGGGCCAACCGCGCCGGCCAGGGCGTGGCTTGCGGCTACCAATACGGCGCCATTGGGCCGGATATGGCCATGATGGTAGGCGCCGGCGCAGCCGTACAGCGGGGCATCGGGCCGCAGGCGCCGTACAAAGGCGCTCCCGTGCTTGTCGTCACCAGCGACGCCGGAATCGCCTACAGCATGTTCGAGTTCGATACTGCGGCCAAGTACAAGATCCCGATCATCACCGTGGTCTACAACAACAACAGTTGGGGCATGTGGCCGAGCGCCGTCGGTTCCGCACGGACCATGCACATGTACCTCTTCCAGGAAAACCTCCGTTACGACAAGATGGCGGAAGGCCTCGGCGTGCATGGCGAGTATGTCACCACTCCCGAACAGATGCGCGAGGCTCTCAAGCGTAGCTACCAGATCGCTTCCAAAGAGAGCGTTTCCTCCTTGATCAACGTTCAGGCGCTCAAGGAGTTCACCTCCGGCCGCGATTATCCGCCCGGAATCGCTTTACCCGCCGAACCCGGCATAGGTGCATTTGCGCACTAGGTTAGAGAAAGTACTCAAGGAATACGCCGAACGCGGCGTATTCCGGGGCTTCAGCGCACAGCCGGAAACATCCAGCTTCCGGATGCTGTGGCATCGCAACCAGTTCTTCGATCTGATTTTCGACGCCAAGACCAAGACACTGCGGATACCGGTGGTGATGCCGTCGGTGGATGCGGAAATGTATGCGCACTACAAAGAGTTTGTGAACGAGCGCTTTTCCGGCGAGCTGCCCGAACATCGGCGCATCGATCGCAAGAAGGCCCGCGCGCGCACGGCACTAAAAGGCGGCAAGGTGGCATTGGCAATGGTGGCCGTTGATGGCGATCTGGAGTACGCGCTGCGCAAGCTGATCCACCTGGTGCACGAGACGTACATGGTATTTCTGTACGACGACCGCTACTACAATTACCTGATTGAGACATTTGATTTAGATCCGGACTCGCTGGCGGGCTAGGCCAAGTAGATAGGCCCAGACGTCTCAGATCCTCATCGCTCCAACCAGCGTCGGCACTAATTGCGTGTAGCGTGCCGATAGAGAACTTTCACCAAGGCCATGATAAGCGACGGTGACGCGACGCCCGTCTGGATTGCGATATACCCGGTGGCTTCTTTCCTTTCCTGGGTGTTGTCATGGCTGCTTCCGGTTGGTCGGCGAACGGAAGCAATCCCCATCATCAAGAAGCCGGCGGTTCACGCAAGGGCATTAATGTCAAAACTCCCGAGATATCGCCTAAACAACGCGGCTTTCGGTAGGAGCCGGGTCGACTACGTCCATCCTCCACCAAGAGCTTTGTACAGTTGCACAACGGTGAGCAACTCGTCCAGCCGGATCTGCGAGAGAGTCAGCTCCGCTTGAAACAAATCGCGATCTGCATCAAGAGCGTTGAGCTGTGTATCCACGCCGCCGCGATATCGGATGTAGGCGAGCCGCAGCCGATCCTGCAGCGCGATCACCAGCGCTTCCTGCTTTTCCCGGCTTTCACGGACTCTTTGGTGTGCAATCAGGCTGTTTGATACCTCGACAAATGCGGTTTGAATTGTTTTTTCGTATTGCACCAAGACGAGGTCGCGCTCGGCCTCGGTCAGCTTTACATTTGATTTCAGCCGTCCCGCCGTGAAGATGGGCTGCGTCACCCGGGGGACCAGGCTCCAGGTGCTGTGCGGTCCGGTGAAGAGGCTCGCCAATTGCGTGCTCTGTCCCCCCAGGACTCCGCTCAAGCTCAACTGCGGAAAGTAAGCGGCCCTGGCCACGCCGATCTCGGCATTGGCGGCAATCAGGTCTTGTTCCGCCGCGCGAATATCCGGACGCCGTTCGAGCAATGCCGATGGCAGGCCGACCGGGACCTGCGGCGGCAGTTCCTGAGCGGTGAGGCTGCTGCCGCGCGTCACCTCGCCAGGGCTCTCGCCCAGAAGTAGCCGGATTTGGTTTTCCGTTTGCTCGATTTGTTGTTCGATCACCGGAATGGTTTGGGCCGCCGTGTCCACCAGTTGCTCGGCTTGGCGCAGGTCAAGCAGGGTTGAAACGCCGCCGCTTTGGCGCGACTTCGTTAGGCTTAGGGATTCCTCGCGTGTTTGGAGAGTGCGCCGTGAGATTTCGAGTTCGTAATCGAGTTGGCGCAAAGTCAGGTAAGCGGTGGCGACGTCGCTCACCAGCGTCGTGATCACTGCCTTGCGGTTCTCTTCCGCGCTCAGAAGATTTGCCCGCGCAGCTTCAGTCGCCCGCCGCAATCTTCCCCAGATATCCACTTCGAATGACAGCAAGCCCAGCGTGGCCGATCCAAAGTTGCGATTCTGCGAGGGCAAGAGCGCTGCCGGTATGGGCGTGGCGCCGTCGCGGGAAAGGCGGTTGATCTCGACGCTGCCCGCCGCGGCGAAGTTCGGAAACTGATTCGACCGAGTGATGCCGAGACTGGCGCGCGCCACTTCGACCCGAGCCACTGCCGCGCGAAGATCGTAGTTTTGCACCAACGCCGTGCGAATCAGCTCCTGCAGCTTGTCGTCCTTGAAGACTTCAAACCACTTGAGATCGGCTAGCGAAGCAGCCTCGGGAGCGCCCAGCGGTTCCGGCGCTCGGAAGTTCGCCGGAACGGCTATTGAAGGCCGCAAGTAGTTCGGACCCACGGCACAGCCGGTCAACGCAGTTGCGAGCAGCAGCAAGTAGCTTTGTCGATGCATGCTTTAGTCCCCTTGCGCCGGCGAAGGTTCTGGTGGCCGCAGTGGGGAGTCCTGCGGCCTCATGGCTCCAGAAAGTTTTTCAACCAGGTAGAAGATGGCGGGGATCAGAAAGATGCCAAGCAGGCTGGCGGCCAGCATGCCGCCGATTACGGTGGTTCCCATAATTTGACGCGATACCGCTCCCGCTCCGGAAGCGATCCAGAGCGGCACGCATCCGAGAATAAAGGCGAAGGAAGTCATGAGAATCGGACGCAGCCGAAGCCGCGCGCCCTCCAGCGCAGCGTCCATCAGCGGCTTTCCGGCCTCGAACTCGTCCTTGGCGAACTCTACGATCAGGATGGCGTTCTTCGCCGCCAAGCCGATTAACATCACTAGGCCGATCTGCGAGTAAACGTCATTCTCGATTTGCACCATATACGGAGGCAGGAAATATCCCAGCAAAGTCCGCCGTAGCCACAGCACTCCCAGCGCGCCGCAGACGGCAACAGGAGTGCTCAGCAAAACGCTGAACGGCAGAGTCCAGCTTTCGTACAACGCCGACAGAATCAAAAAGACGAACAGCAGTGAGAAACCGAAGATGATCGAAGGCGACACGCCTTCCTGCGCCTTCTTTTCCTGGAACGACATGCCGGAGTAGTCATAGCCCATCCCTGCCGGCATGGTTGCATCGAACACCTCCTCCAGGGCTTTCATGCCCTGGTCGGTGCTATAGCCCGGAGCCGCCGCCCCGTTGATTTGCGCGGACCGGTATTCGTTAAAGCGCATGGTGAATTCCGGACCGTTGCGCGATTCGAATTTGGTCAATGCCGACAACGGCACCATCTCTCCGGTAGCGTTGCGCACGTAAAACAGGCCGACGTTCTCCGATTTCGCGCGATACTCCCCCTCCGCCTCGATGTACACCTGCCACTGGCGCCCAAAGCGGTTGAAGTAGTTGATGAACAAGCCTCCCATGAAGGCCTGGATGGTACGGTAAACGTCGTTGATCGGAACTCCCTGCTTGATCACTTTGTCGCGATCCATTTCGACGAACTGCTGCGGCACGCTCGGCAAAAACGTGGTGGAGAGATTTCCGATTTCCGGGCGCTTGCGCGCCGCGGCCATAAACTTGTTCAAATTGTCGGACAGAAACTGAACGTCGCTGCCCGCCCGGTCTTCCAGGATGAACGTGAAGCCGCCTGAGGTCCCGACGCCCGGGATCGCCGGCGGCGAGAAGCCGAAGGCCACTCCTTCCGGCAGCGCGCTCAACTCCCGGTTCACGCGAGCCTTGATGGCCTGGAATTGCTGGGCTCGGGTTTTTCGGTCATCCCAGTTCTTCATGCTGACAAAAAGGAATGCGTTATAGCTGGTTCGCACCAGGCTCAGCAGGCTGAACCCCAGCACGCTGGTCGTGTACTCAACGCCGGGCGTCTTTGCCAGAATGTCCTCCACCTTCGCGGTCACCTCCTTGGTTCGCTGCAATGAGGCGGCATTGGGAAGCTGGACGTTCAAATAGAAATAGCCCTGGTCCTCGTCGGGAACAAAGCTGCTGGGAAGTCTCCCACCAATCCAGAACGCCGCTGCGCCGAAACCAACCAGAAGAAGAATCGCGAATGCGCTCTTGCGCAGCAGCGCTCCGGAAAGGCGCACATAAGTCTCCGTTGCCTGGCCGAAAACCCGGTTGAACCAGGCAAAGAATCGAGCCAACAGGCCTTTGCTCTCCACCTTCGGTTTCAGGATGAGTGCCGCCAGCGCGGGGCTCAACGACAGCGCATTAAACGCCGATAGAATCACCGAAACGGCGATGGTGACGGCGAACTGTTGATACAGCCGGCCGGTGATCCCGGGAATGAAAGCCGTCGGGACAAACACAGCCGAGAGCACCAGCGCGATACCGACCACCGGACCCGAAATCTCCTCCATTGCTTTCAAGGCCGCCTGCTTGGGGGCCATTCCCTCTTCGATGTGCCGCTCCACCGCCTCCACCACCACGATCGCGTCGTCCACCACCAGGCCAATGGCCAGCACCAAGCCGAACAAGGAGAGCGTGTTGATGCTGAAGCCGAACAGCGGAAATACCAGGAACGTGCCCACCAGCGACACCGGAACCGCCAGCAGCGGAATCAGTGTCGCCCGCCAGCCCTGCAGAAACAGGTAAACCACCGCGATCACCAGGATCAGAGCAATTACTAGAGTCTCGATAATCTCCTTCATGCCCGCCGTTACGGCCAACGTGGTGTCGACCGGAACCACGTAGTCGATGTCATCCGGAAACCGCTTCTTCGCTCCCGTCATCATCTTTCTCACCGCAGCCGCGGTTTCGACGGCATTCGATCCGGGCAGCTGGTAAACCGCGATCACGGCGCTCGGCTTCCCGTTGAGATGCCCTTCCACGCTGTAATCCTGTGAACCCAACTCCACCCGTGCAACGTCACGCACTCGCACGATTCCCGTTTCCGGAGTCTCGCGAACCACGATCTGCTCAAACTCTTCCGGTGAAGTCAAGCGGCCTTGGGCCCGCACCGAGTACGTGAATTCCTGCCCTTTGGGCACCGGTTCGCTGCCGACTTGCCCAGCCGGATTTACCGCATTCTGGGTCTGGATCGCCGAAACGATCTCTGGGACCGTGATCGCCAACTTCGACAACTGATCGGGCTTGACCCACAGCCGCATCGCGTATTGACCGGCGCCAAATACCTGAACCGTGCCTACGCCTTTCACGCGGGTCAGTTGGTCGTTCAGGTTGATGTAGGCGTAGTTGGCTAGGAACCGCGCGTCATAGGTCCCGTTCGGCGAATACAAAGCCATCAGCATTAACGGCGCGAGCACCGATTTTTGCACCGTAACCCCATAATTGGTCACGTCCGCCGGAAGCTGCGACGCCGCCTGCGTTTCCCGGCTCTGTGCCAGAATCAGATCGGTGTTCGGATCGGTCGCGACGTCGAAATCGACGATCATCCTCATCTGGCCATTCGCCGTGGCGTTCAGCGAGTACATGTAGTTCATGTTGTCAACGCCGCTCATCTGCTGCTCGATGGGCGTCGCCACGGATTGCTCAATCGTCTGAGCATCGGCGCCGACGTAAATAGCTGAAACTTGAACCTCGGGCGGCGCGATGGCGGGGAACTGCGCCACCGGCAGGCTCACAATGACCACCGCGCCCACAATGACCGTCACGATGGCGATCACCATCGCAACAATAGGT
>Ga0075030_100006513_pt1 | contig 10452 bp, 8 predicted proteins | sample LitLauG_LLR_2012_FD_71393 | JGI IMG/M metagenome (GOLD analysis project Ga0075030, IMG submission 71393) | Freshwater sediment microbial communities from Pennsylvania, USA - Little Laurel Run_MetaG_LLR_2012 | ecosystem: Environmental > Aquatic > Freshwater > Creek > Sediment | place: USA...
GCCACTGCCTGCAGGACTATCCGGAATACGAAATCATATTCGGAGTCAGTGAAGGGGACGATCCTGCGCTTGAGCTGGTGCGGCGGTTGCAGTCTGAGTTTCCTGAGAAGCAGATTCGATCACTGGTGTGCGAAAAGAAGCTCGGCACCAACATTAAAGTCAGCAATCTCGCGCAAATGGTCACGCAAGCGCGCTACGACCACTTGATCGTGAATGACAGCGACATCCTGGTGGAGCCGGACTATTTGCGCCGCACCCTGGCGCCACTGAACGATTCCAAAGTCGGCTTGGTCACGAATCTTTACCGCGGCGTTGCCGCCTCCACCCTGGGCTCCCGCCTTGAGGCACTCGGCATCAGCACAGACTTCATCGCTGGTGTTCTGGTTGCGCGCTATCTCGAGGGGATCCGCTTCGGCCTGGGATCGACTCTGGCGTTTCGGCGCTCTGATCTCGAGGCGATCGGAGGATTCGAAAGCTTTGTCGACTACCTTGCCGATGACTACGAAATCGGTAAGCGGATTGCCGCGCGCGGGCTCGAAGTGCGCTTGTCGGATCAGGTAGTCGAAACTTTCCTGCCGGCATATTCCTTCTCCGACTTCATTCGCCATCAGCTACGCTGGGCGCGCAGCATTCGTGATTCACGCCTCTGGGGCTATGCCGGCCTGCTGTTTACTTTTGGTCTGCCTTGGGCGCTCTTGGCTCTTTTCTTCTCGCAGGCGGCACCGTGGGCATGGCTGTTGCTGGCGGCGGCGCTTCTGGTTCGCCTTTCCATGGCGCTATCCGTTGGGTTCTTCCTGCTAAGTGACCGGCAAGTCCTCCGTTTTTGGTGGCTGATTCCACTGCGAGATCTTGGTGCCCTGTTTGTGTGGATTGCCAGTTTCGCAGGTCACACCGTGGCTTGGCGCGGCGCGCGCTTTCGCCTTAAGGATGGGAAGCTTGCCCGGATATCCTAGTGTGACTTTCGGTCGTCGCCAAGAATCTCGCGAATCCTGAGCGCCAGGGTCTTCAGCGCGAACGGCTTTTGCAGGAAGCTGCCCGACAAATCGATGACCCCATGATCCGTTACAGTCTTCTCCGCATAGCCTGAGACGAACAGTACCTTCATGGTCGGCCGCTCGATGGTCAGCTGTCGCGTCAAATCTCCTCCACTCATGCGGGGCATGACAACATCGCTGATAAGCAGATCGATCTTGCTCAGGTGCTCACGCGCAACTTCCATTGCCTCCAGTCCGTCTTTCGCCTCTAGCACCGTGTAGCCACACGCGGTCAGGAATTCGTACGTGGCCCCCCGCACGGCTTCCTCGTCTTCAACCAGCAGTATGGTCTCAGTGCCTCGGGTCGGGCCGGTTGGGCGCAACACAGGAATTGGTCTGCCGTCGGCCGATTGGATCTGGGGCCAATAAATCTTAAGAGTCGTGCCCATGCCTAGCTCGCTGTAAGCCCAGATGAATCCGCCATTCTGCTTGACGATGCCGTACACCGTCGCTAATCCCAGTCCCGTGCCTTTACCCTGCTTCTTGGTCGTGTAGAAGGGTTCGAAGACGTGTGGCAAATGCTCGGCGTCAATGCCCCGGCCGGAATCGCTGACGGACAACAGCGCGTAGTTGCCTGGCGGCACGATCTGGTGACTCTGTACATAACTTTCATCTAGCCGCACATTCGACGTCTCAATCGTCAACTTGCCGCCGGTGGGCATCGCATCTCTCGCATTCGTGGCGAGATTCATCACAATCTGCTCAATCTGCACGGGGTCAGCTTTGATTGGACTGAGACCGCTGCCCGGCACCACCGTCAGTTGAATATCCTCCCCGATCAGGCGCGGCAGGAGCCGCGTAATGCTGCTGATCGCCCGGTTTAGGTCCAGAATCTGCAGCTTCTGCATCTGTTTCCGGCTGAATGCCAGAAGTTGCCCCGTGAGGTCCGCCGCTCGGTCGGCCGCTTTGATGATCTGATCGATGTTGTGGCGCAGCAAATGCTCCTGGCCAACCGAATCCGACATCAGTTCGGCGTAACTGCGGATCACCATCAGAAGATTGTTAAAGTCATGCGCTACGCCCCCCGCCAGTTGACCTACTGCATCCATCTTCTGCGCTTGGCGAAGCTGTGCTTCCAGCCTGTACTTCTCCGTCATGTCACGATCGGTGGCGACGAAGTGGGTGATCCGGCCTTCGTCGTCCCGGATCGGCGTGATCGTTTTCTCGGCGTAGAAGAGGTCACAGTTCTTCTTGCGGTCGATTAAAGTGCTACGGAAGACTTTGCCGGAGAGGATTGTTTCCCAGAGTTCTTCGTAGAAACCGGGGCCCTGCTCGCCACTCTTCAGCATGCGCGGCGTGGTGCCGAGGACTTCTGCACGGCTGTAGCCGGTGAGCTGTTCGAACGCGGGGTTGACATATTCGATCACTCCGTTGCGGTCGGTGATGGTTACCAGGTCTGCCGACTGCTCAACGGCCCGCGATAGCTTGCGCAGCATCTCTTTTCGCTCCTCGCACTCACGCTCCTTGTGGTGTAGTGTCGTCGCACAACGAATCGTTCTTGCCAGACGAGCCTCATTCAGTTGTGACTTCTCCAGGTAATCGCAGGCTCCGGCGTTCAAAACCTCAGTTGCCGTTGCATCATCGGCGTGTTCTACGAAAAAAATAAATGGAACCGTAACCGGCTGTTTGCGACTCTCGCCCAGGAGCCGCATGGCCATTTCGCCCACTCTGTCGTGCTCGACGACGATCATGTCGTAGCGGCTTTGTGCCACTGCTACTAGTGCTTCCTCGCAGGAAGCTATGTGTTCCATTTGAGCCTCGGCGGCGCCCCTGTCCAATAGATCGCGCAGAGTGAAGAAGTCTTTCTCCTGGCCGCCAACCAGCAAAATCCTCAACCTTCCATTTAGCTTGTGACCGTTTTCGTTGTTCATCGTCAAGAACTCCGGCCTACCTGCTACATCGGTAGCTGAGAACCGGAGCACCGGGCGGCGAGCAAGTGGTTACCAAAATAATGGCTGGCGTTTCCTGAAATGGAAACACGTCTCAATACTGATGAAGGGAGCTAGAAAGTGTTTGGCGTGTGGCAGGAAGGACTCACGCTCCGCAAGACTTCGCGGCTCTACCGATGATTTTTCCCTGCGAAGTCAATTGGGAGAGCTCGTTCTGGTTCTCTATTCTAAGCTCCTGTGATTCTCGACCGGGTGATTTCCCTGGTCTCTGCCGCCGGAGCGGCCAGCATTATTTCCTTGCGCGGCTTGCTGACTGCGTGCCTTTGTGACCGGCCACAGAGCTTCAACCTCAAACTGAAGAGTTGCATTCGTTCCCGTGCTCACCAGCAACTCGATTTCGAGTGCACCAGTCAGTCCAGAAGCCGATGGTGTCAGGCTTGCCAGGCCGTTCTGATCCGATGTAACCGTGGCCTGTGATGAGCCCAGAATCACCGGGGTGCCGTGATCTCCGCTGCTCGATTCGCCAACGCCTTGCACTGGGGCATCATTATCTGGTCGCAGTATGGTGGATTGGACCTTGACTGCCGCTCCTTGAACCGGGTGCGGCGGATTGGCCGAGTCGGTCACGCGCAACGTGATGGGTTTGAAGGTTTGGCCCGCCGTGACCATCTGTCCGCTTCCAATCACCGGCTCGATTTGCAGTGCGGATGTTGCCACCGTCGAGAAGTAGTACGTCTGACAAGGACTCAGCGCGGGCGCAACGCAAGCGCTGACCTGGACATCACCACTCGCGCCCGCGATATGGATCGAGGTCGTCGCATATCCGTTTGGATCGGTTACTGCCGCGCCCGACTTCAAAGTGCCAACTCCCTTCACCAGTTGATAGTTCACTGTCTTGCCGCTCTGCGGGAATCCGTTGGCCAACACCCGCGCTGTCAATGACAAATCGACAACCGCGCCCGACGCCAGCCACCTGTACTGCGAAGCCAGCGTGATATCCAAAACAGAAGAGATACCAACGATCGTGGCTTGCACTTTTTGCGGCGCTTTGAACGACCTCGGCGCAAGCGTAGCGGTCACCGTGGTCGAGCCTGCCGCAGTGACCGTCGCACGAGTCCATACCAGTCCGCTCTCATCCGAGCCGACCGTGCACGTGGAAGCGCCGCCACAGGCTGACAACTGGGTCCCTGAGGTTGCGCTCCAGCTCACAGTGGCGCCGCTCACCGGCGTGATGCCATCGGATGTCGTAACGCCGACAATGATCGGGTTGGGCGCTTCTCCGCCTACTGTAGTGGCCGGGTTCCACCCCTGAATCAAACGCAAGCTGTCAGTCGACGCGGCGCCGAAGGTCAGAACATCCGTCATCGTGGAAAAGCTCCCCGTGATCGGTTCGTTTACGGTGAGGCTCTGCACGCTATCGAGTGCCGGTGCCGGAGCTGACACAATTAGCTGGTTGGCGGATACTGCCAGCAATGGTGCGTTCATTCCGCCGATGCTGACGGAGTCTCCCGGTACGAAGCCGATGCCTTGAAGAACTAATGGCGTCCCGCCGCGCATACTGACACGCGTCGGCAAAACTGTGTCCGCATATAACACATGCGCGTGATAGCGGTAGTCGGGTCGGCCGTCACCTCGCTGGTCCGCGATACCAATACGAAAGTCCCTCGTCGCCAGCAAGGTGGCGTCCAGGCGTGTCAGGCCAAGCGTCGAAGAATTGAAAGGTGACGGGGTTGAGGCTGGGGCAGGGGTGCCCACGGGGTCAGACAGCGACCAGACTCCCACGACTGGCCGGGCAATATCCTGGCTCGCCAGATCGTTCTGGTCGAGCGCCGTTACCGCAACCGACACGGTCCGATATGCCTGACCAGAAAACTGGAAATAGTCAGAGTCGCCGTAGTAGCTGAAGCTGCCCGTCCAGTCTCCTCCCTTGGGTAGTGTCGCGGGAGCATCGTAGGTCTCCGGTTCTCCCCAATCTTTCGCGATCGCGCTCCCCTGCATTGGCAAGTCTTGCTGCACATCGCCGTCCCGGCTCACGGTGACAACGACCGGGGCCGCTGCACCCGATGGCGGAACCTGGAAGGGTTCATACGGTCCCACGCCTGTGAACCAGTTTGCGTCAACGGCCTCGACGCTCAACTGATACTGCGCGCTGTTGGAGCCATCGGGAATTTCGAGGCCGGCCAGGTCAAAGAACCCTTCCAACTTGGTGTCGTCGGATCCGAACCGGTCATAGCGTTGTCCACTATCGTCCAGGGGACCATTGACCGGATTCCCCGCATTGCCATGAAAGAGCGCCCCGGAAACATATGCCGCGGAATATTTTCGAGAAGGCAGACCGGTGGACGAATCGATCCATCGTGCCACGACATTGACGCCCTGCATGGGCTGTCCCGCCAGCCCCTGCGCATCGACAAAGTACACCGACCCGTGGACACGCGCGCTGGTTTCATAAAACAGCTGTTTCCCGGAGAACTGTCCTTGATTTGTACTCGTCACCGGGTACAACCGCGAAATAGCTGCCCGGTCATCCATTTTTGGCTGGTCAGCGTTGGAATAACAAAGAGAGACTGGCACGCAGCTCAGCATGTCGCTGTAGTGCATGAGCGGGAAACCTTGAAAGTCGTCCGAGGTCGGCACAGGATTTCGTGTGATCACGTTCGGATTCACCTGTGACCAGTCCAGGCCTAACACTCGACCCAGCACTCGTACGAGGTGGTATTTCATGTCAGGAAGCTGATCGGGAGTCTTGGCGCAGTTTCCATTCATCACCACGAGGGCGTGAGCGATATGTCCGTCGCTGCTGAAATTGTCTGGTCCTCCGAACGCAGAATTGTTGAAGCAGTAGAGAGGATCTCCAGCGCCCTCGCCCAGGAACGCGTCTGTGACCTGCCCGTCCACGTCGTAGACCAAACCCACGGGCGTGCTCGTGGCCGTCGGCTGAATGTCCGCCGGCATGGTGATGGTTCCATCGGAGTTCGCGATGACGTTGCTCCCGTTTACGTCTTCGCCCAGCTGGCCATCGCGTGTTGCAGAAAGAGCCGCAGTAGAAACGGAGGTCCACCGGCTGAAGGCGTCGGCCACAAAAGCGTCGGCCGCTGCTCCCGGCACAATGGAACTGAGATCTCCCCGATCCGTATAGTAGTGAACTTGCCCCAGCGCCCACGTGAGCGGCACTCCCTTGACACTTGGATCAAAGAAACTCGCTCCTGCCACGTATGCTGGTCCTCCGGCACGCGCCAATTCCGCCAGTAAGAAGAGGACCGCCGCCGTCACAATCAGCAGATACAGCAGAGGCCGAAGGAGCTTCGTTCTTTCGGTATTCGGGAGTCTCTGAATCGATGCCAGCTTCGATACCCCAGCGCCCCGTGTCCCAGCTGATTTGCGCTTTCGGTTGACATGGAAGTGGAAGATTTCAGCCATGATCATTTCTCCTGCGTCAGCCGAATGGCCTGGGCAAACTCACGCAAGGTGACGCGATTTTTCGGTGCCACTTTTCTTGCGGATGACTCGCTCGGATCGGCAGTCCGCTGGCTGTCGTCGACTGGCAGATTGCCAATCGTGACTTGACCGTTCTTGTCGACTGCGAAACGTCCTTGCGGCCCGCCCACCGGGCTCGTGAGACCCAACTTGCTCGGCGGGTACAAGAACAGCATCAGACGGTCACCGACGCGGTATCGCTCGCCTGAATTCCACAGGCCAGCCCATTCGCGGATTGTCAGGCGCTGTCCGGTTTGAGTTCCTCGGATCGCGTGCTCGACGCGAAAGCTGACCTGCACGGTCTCAACCTCGCCGCTCCGCTTCGCTGCTATTCGGTGCACGGACATGACTGTCCCGCTGAAGATGGTTCCCGCAGCACGCGTCAAGGACGTGAGCCTCGGTTCATATCGCAGCGGGTTTGTCCTGCGTTGTGGCTGTTGCGCGACCGCTTCGCTACGGGCAGCAATCCAGACGCAAAGAGCGAATATCAGTACCGGAGGAATGCAGAGGAATCTCGAAGACATAAGTCCACCGCTAAGAGGTTAGGTGGACGCGTGCCCGTCGGATTACAGCCTGAGGAGTTTTGATTCTAAGAAGTGTCGGTCCAGCTCACAGTGCGCGCCGTCACGCCGTTTGGTGACAGCGACATTTTCGGCAGGCGCAGGCAGATGAAAATGCGATCATTTGAACTCTAGTTCCGCCTGAAGCGCTTTGCGGTCGCCACCCGCATGGGGGACTCTTCGCGTCTGCTTGCCGACGCAATGGGCCTCTTGGGAAGGAGCCGGGGGGGTGGCTCAGAAATCTCGCGACCTGCATCGTTAAGCTCGTCTTATCAATGGCTTGCAGGTCGCTCGATGCCTCTTCCAGGAGTTCCACCGGATGTCCGGCACTCCCGTCTTTTTCTCCGTGCGGAATCCTGCTAGCAGGGCCGAACAGTCGTACGAACTCCTTAACGTTGTGACCCTCAGACATTTACCTTACCCACCTGTTTACTTCTCTCTTGCCAATATCGACCTTCCTGAATATTATCTTGTGCTCGTTGCCGGTAATACGGCAGCGAGTCTTGCTAGCTTTGGGTTGACGTTTCTGTGCTTCGCCGTCGAAATTCGCGCCATCGTCATTGGGCTTCCAAGCTTTGTGCCGTAGTTCCTCCACACGGCCTGTCGCGTGGGAGCTTTTTCTCTTGGCCTGAACTCCGCCCGCACACGGTCACGCAACCTGTTCTTCCACACGCTTGAGGGGGTGCTCTCGATACCGAGGGCTTCGACAAGGGTTGGAAGAATGAATTCTATGCGCTCAGGCGAAAGGAGTTTCTTGTGAGAGAGAAGGGTACAGTGAAGTGGTTTAACGGGGCTAAGGGCTATGGTTTTATACAACGCTCCACTGGCGAAGATGTGTTTGTTCATTTCTCCGCGATTCAGGAAAATGGATACCGCACACTTAACGAGGGGGAAACCGTGGAGTTTGATCTGCTTAAGGGGCCCAAAGGCTTCCAGGCAGCGAACGTCGTCCGTGCCTAGACATTAGTCCCCCACCAAATTCACTAACCCTCTCAGCTTCCCCTGGGAGGGTTTTTCGTTTCTATTCGTAGTTCTGAAATCCCCACAGCAGTGACTCGCGTGAACAAGACTTCCTGATCATGCTGCCAAAGGCCTAGCGGCAAAAAACCCAGACTGGTGTCGTCGAATTCCCCACTTCCGGCCTGTAGCGCTCCCGTATGCGCCGCTAGCGGAGTATCATCGTATCGATTTACCTGCCGCAGGCTCATGAAAAGAATGGCTCTCGCATCTTTCAAGCAGATTGGCCGGGCGGCGAGGATGCAATGGCAGGGCGCGTGCCTTGCAGTTACTATGAGGGTGTGTCCCCTCTACCTAATTAGGAGAGAAAGAATGAAGACCATAATCCGGGCCTCACTGGCAGTTCTGGCTTTTGCGTTTGTATTCTCCACTTGGTCGATGGCAGATTCCGGTGCCGACCTCTTTAAAGGAAAGTGTGCTGCATGTCACGGCGCTACCGGCGCCGGCGACACGGCGATGGGCAAGAACCTGAAACTGCGCGACCTCGGCTCCGCTGAGGTGCAGAAGCAGTCGGACGATGATCTGACCGGTATCATCACCAACGGAAAGAACAAAATGCCCAAGTATGACGGCAAGTTGACCAAGGATCAGATCGGCGATTTGGTGAAGTTCATCCGTACCCTTAAGAAGTAGCGACCGGGTGACATGTTCCCGCTCCGCCGGACACGTTGCGACTCTGCGAAACAAACAATGGCTAGCCGTGAGTGTTTTCTGGCTGGCCTTTTTTATTTCTCCCTTTGTCTTTGTCCCTGCGCCCGAGGAAGATGTCCCCGTTCCAACACAATCCCTCGTCGAGACGGTATACTTTTCCAAGCCCAAGCTCATTAACTGCAACTCTTACGCTGCATATTCAAAAATGTTTATGATCCAAATCGCTTCTGCCGCGTCCAATCACCTCGAAGAACAACCTTAACCCGACCCTGGACGACGGTGATGGTCCGGTCCCGCGGAGGATACCCATGCACGACGACGATCCCAGCAAGAAGGATCTTCACGACACCATAGAGAATTCGGGTGTTTCCCGGCGTGACTTCCTCAAGATTTCCGGCATGTCCGTAGCGGTTCCGCTCGTTGCCGGTCCGAAAGTGGCGATGGCTGCCGGCGAGGAAGTCCCCGTTCACGGTCCCGGCAAGATCCCCATGGAATTTACCGTCAACGGCAAGAGCTACAAGGCCAGTCTTGAGCCCCGCGTCACCCTGCTCGACGCGTTGCGCGACCAGTTCGATCTCACCGGTGCCAAGCGCATCTGCGATCGCGCCGAATGCGGCGCATGCACGGTTCTGATCGACAGCAAACTCGTTTACTCCTGTTCGATTCTCGCCATCGAAGCCCAGCATAAGCCCATCACGACTGTTGAATCGCTAATGCAAGAGGGGAATCTGCATCCCGTGCAGCAGGCCTTCGTCGACAACGACGCCTCCCAGTGCGGTTTCTGCACGCCCGGCTTCGTCGTCGCTTGCAAAGCGCTTCTCGACAAACATCCCGATCCCACGGCCGAAGACATTCGCCTCGGCCTGAGCGGCAATCTCTGCCGCTGCGGAACCTACGACGGGATCAAGAAGGCGATCGCCCAGGTCGCGCAGAAAGGAGCCTAAGCCATGCCGGACTACAGTTGGCCCACAGAAGACAAGCGGACGCTGATCGGCAAACGAGTGAAGCGCGTCGATTCGCCGGTCAAAGTCTCCGGACAGGCGAAGTACACCTACGACGTGCATCCCCCCGGCATGCTCTACGGGAAAGTCCTGCGATCTCCGTATGCGCACGCCAAGATCGTCAGCATTGACACCTCGGCAGCCGAGAAGATTCCCGGTGTGAAGGCTGTTCACATTGTTCAGAAGGTTGGTTCAAGCGTGCACTGGGCCGGCGACGACATCATTGCCGTCGCCGCAGTCGATGAGCCCACCGCGGAAGATGCCATCCGCGCCATCAAGGTCAAATATCAAAAACTGCCTCACCTTGTGAGCGATTCTGAGCCGCCCGCGGGCGCCGCCGAAGGCCAAGGTCCCCTCAGCGCCGACGACATCGACGACATGCTCGACAATCAGGTGCCTGCCAATCAAATGGTCGCGCAGATTAAGCAATACGGCATGACCACCAAGGTCGACGAAGACGCCCTGAAGGAACTCAAAGCCGACGGCGCCACTGACGATATTCTCAACGCAATTCGCGCCGCCGCAGTTCATCCCGAGGCGGCTTCCAAGCCGCATTCCAACTATCAGAAAGCCGCAGCACAAACTCTCGGCGATGCCGATAAAGGTTTTGCCGATTCTGATGTCGTGTCCGAAGGCTTGTATGGAGCTCCCGTCATTACTCACTGCTGTATGGAAAGTCATGGCTCCATCTCGGAGTGGACCGATAAAGATCATCTCTTCGTGCACATGTCCACGCAGAACGTTTCGGGAATTGCGGGACAAATGGCGGAACCCCTGAAAATACCCGCTACCAATATTCGAGTTCATCAGGATCACGTTGGTG
>Ga0075030_100006514_pt1 | contig 10451 bp, 9 predicted proteins | sample LitLauG_LLR_2012_FD_71393 | JGI IMG/M metagenome (GOLD analysis project Ga0075030, IMG submission 71393) | Freshwater sediment microbial communities from Pennsylvania, USA - Little Laurel Run_MetaG_LLR_2012 | ecosystem: Environmental > Aquatic > Freshwater > Creek > Sediment | place: USA...
GTATATACCTGTCAAGGCACCTTCAAGGTACACCTCTGTGGGCGGTAGATAGTGATAGATGCCGAAAGCGCCGCCGATCTATTCGGCTTGACGTCGCAGAGTTGGCCCACCCGCCTGCATTTGGTATAATAATTATACCTTAACTATACCGTTTCGCGCATTGGCAGAGCATCATGGGTTTCGAATACGACCCGGGCAAGAGCGCGGAGAACAAGCGCAAACACGGCATTGACTTTGAGGTGGCTCAGAGACTTTGGGCCGACTCCAGGTTGGTGGAAATTCCCGCTCGTACCAGTGATGAACCCCGCTGGTTGCTTGTCGGGAAGATCGACGAGAAGCACTGGTCGGCGATCATCACTCGGCGCGACGACAACATTCGATTGATTTCCGTGAGGCGATCACGGGATGAGGAGGTGGAACTTTATGAAAGCGAAGACCTTTGATCGAAAATTTGATTCTGGCGGGAAGATCGTTGATCAAGTTGATCTCAGTAAGGCTCGGCGTATCGGCACCGACGCGAGGCGGGTTAATGTGGACTTCCCTGCCTGGATGGTAGATTCCCTTGACCGCGAAGCGCGTCGACTTGGGGTGACGCGGCAGTCTCTGATCAAGCTGTGGCTTGCCGACAAGCTCGGTCAGCCAATCGTTGCCGCGAAGAGGTGAAACCTCGCGTGCGATGGGCCCAATTGGGACGTGGCCGGGCTTCTGCCTGCCTCACCTAGCTTCCGGGGCTGCGGATAAACAGCGAAACGCGGCAAATTCTTGTAGGTAGCCACGCTCGCTCCCATTCAATCGACTCCGGTACTTACGAGCATTTGAAATCAGATGATTTCGTAGCGGAGCGCGTCAATTTTACCGTCAAATCCACCGCCAAAACATTTTCCTGGACGAAAAGAGCGGAACACAGAGCGGAATCACGTGCCTCTCGGCATTCTCAGAATATAGCGAAACAGGGGGCTTGCGGGAAAACCCTGCTCGTGCTCCACCATCGTCGCTCAATTTGTGAAACGACGAAGGGGAGTGACGAAATGAGTGAGAGGCAGTCGAAGTACAGAGCAAGATGAGCCGCTGCACCCATGGCGGGTATCGCGGTGCGGTCACTGGCCATCGGCGCGGACGTGCCGGTGAATGCGCCGTTGAACGGTGCGAAGCTGCGCCCTGCGGTTGTTTCGCCGTCCACAGCCAACGGATAACCGGGATGAAAGGCCATTCAGTATTAATCGCTGGAGCGGGGCCGACGGGGCTGATGTTGGCGGGTGAATTGGCGTTGACGGGGATTGACGTCGCTATCGTGGAGCGGCGCGCGAATCAGGACATTGTCGGTTCGCGCGCGGGCGGGCTTCACTCTCGCACGCTCGGGATTCTCGATCAACGCGGAATCGTGGATCGCTTCTTATCGAAGGGGCAGAAGGTGCAGTTCGCAATGTTTGCGGGGACACGCTTGGATTTGCGCGACCTCCCCAGCCGGCACAACTATGTCCTTGGACTATGGCAGAACTAGATCGAACGCGTGCTGGCTGATTGGGTCAGCGGGCTGCCCATGACCTTCTACCGGGGATGCGAGGTGATAGGCCTCGCTCGTACCGAAGCCGGAGTTGACGTCACGCTTTCCGGTGGTCGATCGCTCTGTTCAGACTTCTTGGTCGGATGCGACGGCGGTCATAGTCTGGTCCGTAAGTCAGTCGGCATTGAGTTCCCCGGATGGGATCCGACGACGAGCAGTCTGCTCGCCGAAGTCGAGATGACCGAGCAGCCCGAGTTAGGCATCCACCGCAACGCCTTCGGCATCCACTCCTTCGGCAAAGTGATGTACGAAATGCGCAATGGCGAGATTTTCTACGGAGATGGCGGTCCAGTGCGCGTCATGGTGACCGAACAGCATGTCGGACCGAACTCCCAGCCCACCCTGCGCGATCTCAGCGAGGCGCTCATCGCCGTTTGCGGTACGGATTATGGGATCCACAGTCCGATCTGGATCTCGAGGTTCACCAACACAACCCGTCAAGCGGCGTCTTACCGCAAGGGACGGGTACTGCTGGCCGGTGACGCCGCACACGTGCACGCTCCGGACGGCGGACAGGGCTTGCAGATCGGTTTGCAAGACGCGGCGAACCTTGGGTGGAAGCTCGTCCAGGTGGTCAAGGGGACTTCTCCGGAAAGCTTGCTGGATACCTACAATACCGAGCGTCACCCGGTGGCTGCCCACGTCCTGCGCAACACCATGGCCTCAGTCGCGCTACGGCGTGAAAATGAACGCACCAAGGCACTCCGTGAATCGATGTCCGAGCTCCTCGGCATGGAAGAACCGCGCAGACGATTCACCGCGATGATTTCCGGTCTGGACATTCATTATGAGCTCGGCAAGGGACATCCGATGCTCGGACGCCGCATGCCCGATCTCGACCTGTCCACCCGCAACGGCCCGCTTCGAGTGCTCGATCTGATGCACGATGCGCGGCCTGTGCTGCTCAATTTCGGCGACCCCGGCGGCTTCGACATCTCTCCATGGGGACATCGACTTCTTCTGGTCTACGCCAAGTGCGACGGTCCGTGAATGCTTCCAGTTCTCGGAGCGGTCACCGCACCCGTCGCAGTATTGATTCGGCCCGACGGATATGTGGCGTGGGTGGGAGACCTGGGCCACCCGGCGCTGGCTGATGCACTGGACACGTGGTGTGGACGTGCATTCACTATCGAGGAAGCTGGGTAGTGGCCGCTTTGCTGCCCTCACTCCAGTTGCCTCACGACTAACATACTACCAGCAAATGGATCTTCGCGACCGCGGGGGCGGGGGCGGGTCGAGAATCCTGGTCCAACTCCAAATAGCGTAACGGGCGCGACTATTTCTCAGCCGATGATCTTTCGCGCGACTCAGGCGTCCAGCGTCAATTCCTGCTGGCTGGTAATTGCCACTTTTGGCCAGAAACTCAGGCTTCACGGGCTCTGCCGACCGTGCGAAAATGGCGGAGCGGGCTTGTCACTCCCACTCAATTGTCTCCGGCAGCTATAAATTCCTGAAATAATTAAACTTCTGCTCATCGTCCGCGAAATTTACCGTCATACCTACCGCCAGAAATTTCCGCTTGGGGGCAATAGACGGCGATAGACCGCGAAAGCACATTGCCGCATGCAGCGATTTTTCGAGGCCCTCCCGCTAAATATTTCAGACAACGACGCCGGACGCTGCGAGCAACGCCGAGCAAGCGCGCTTCGGCAATGGAGTCGAGGTCAACGCGCGCCCGCTGTGACCAACGCGAGTAGCTTGCGAATTTCCTCGAGAAGGTATCCGCGCTCGGGAAGGCCTTCGGGAAGCGCCTGCACTTCGGCGACCATATCGATGAACAAGGGACGGAAGTGGCCATCGTGTGCGGGGTCGCGCTTGCCGGAAGGCGGACAGGCGCGAACGTTACGTTCAATGTCGCGCAGGGCGACCAATCGCTCGTCCTGGGAATCCTGCACCTTACGGATCAGAATTTGGCCGCGCTCCAGTCTCACAAGCTCGTAGCCAGGCCGGTAGACGAACAGGCGCAAATGATCACTGTCGAAGCTGCCAAGATTCCGCCACGTCTGGCGCCACGTCGAAAATTCGAATCGCCCAGCGGAGTCCGATAGCAGCGTGTCGGCATCAAAACATACGTAACCCCCCGGGACATACGTCTCCCACGCAGCAATCACCCATACTCCAGCCACCGGGAGGTTGGTCTCCACTTCGCGAACCAAGCCACTCACGTGATGACCATCCGCGAATCCTAAATGGCTGGCACTCGCGAGCAGGTCTATTGGGTCGTTTGAGGGCTGTGGCGTCCGCGGCAACGGTCCCTGACGGCCATGAACTACCTGGTTTCGAAGAACCGGCGGCGACGGTAACTGCCGACCATTCTCCGCTTCGGTTTCCTGTGCCAGCGCAAGGTCATACAGCACTGTCGCAGCGATTACTCCAACGCCCGCGATCGCGATCCAGCGTGATATACGTGTGCGTAACTTCATCAACAATTCCGTTGCTCTCAACATGCCGCCACGACATCGCGCGATATTCCTCGTCACGCCAGCTCCGCCATGCACTGCGCCAGTGACATCACTTCCACCCTCGGACGTAGCGCATACCGGATCGAACCTGGATAAACGACCAACAACCGATGCAGATCCAGGTCGTCCAGCGCCGAGGCCATTGACGGTGTCATCTTCGGTGCATCAGCTCGCTTGATCTCGATTCCAATACGCCGCCCCTTCAGAAACAACAGCAGGTCAAGCTCTGCGCCGGCATGCGTTCGCCAGTAGTAGGCTTTGGCCTTTGGTACTTGAGCGAGAAGTTGCTCGATGATGAACCCCTCCCATGATCCGCCAACTTTCGGATGCCCTTCAAGTTGTCGGCGGTCGCCGATTCCGAGCAACGTATGCAGGAGTCCGGAGTCCCGAATGTAGACTTTCGGTGATTTAACCAACCGCTTACCAACATTCTCGAACCAAGGCTCCAGGACACGCACCACAAGCGCTCCGGACAAGGCGTCGAGATGGCGTTTGACGGTCGTATGAGCCTCCCCGAGGGATCGCCCAATCTCCGAACTGTTCCAGATCCCGCCTGAGTAATGGGCGGTCATTGTCCAGAATCTGCGCATGGTTCCTGAGGGCACTTGAACCCCGAGTTGAGCCAAATCACGTTCGAGGAACGTGCGGATAAAATCCTCTCGCCATGCGTTACTCGCCGCTTCCGTTCGCGCCAGGAACGAGCGCGGGAAGCCGCCTCGCAACCATAATCGGTTGAGATCCGGGCGACTGAGCTCCTCAAGCGTAAATCCGGCCATCTCGACAACGGCAAGCCGGCCCGCCAGAGTTTCGGAACTCTGGCGCAGCAACTCGGGCGATGCGCTGCCCAGAATGAGGAAACGCGCTCGAATCGGCTTGCGGTCCAACAACACCCTGAGGATCGGAAAGAGATCGGGATGACGCTGCACCTCATCGATCACGATCAGTCCGCGCAATTGCTCGAGCGCCGTCATGGGCTCGGAAAGGCGGGCGAGGTCGACAGGATTTTCCAGATCGAAGTAGGTACTCTTCGAGGCACCTGCGAGCTGCCGGGCGAGAGTGGTCTTGCCGCACTGACGGGGACCGATCAGCGCCACCGCAGGACTGGCCCTTAGGCCAGCGCGCAGCCGGTCCAAGAGTTTTTCCCGGTTAAGCATACCTCGCATAATGAGCGACCACCGCTCAATATTCAAGGTACTAGTTAGCCATTGTCACTCCCACTCAATAGTCTCCGGCACGTATAAGCGACTGAAATTAAAACACTTCTCGTCGGGGCACGCCGGACTTACCGTCACATCTACCGCCAAAAACTTCCGCTTGAGCGCGATAGACTCCGATAGATGGCGAAAAGGTCAAGGCTCTTTGGCCGCCATGGCATGCGACTGGTGCTTCATTGGTCAGGATTTTCAGTTTCGCAATCTTGGGCGAACTGCTGCGGGGGAGATCAAACACCCAGAACCGCGGCCGAGTTTCCAGCTGACAACCGATATCCCATTGCCCGGTAGCCGCGCTGCCGCTTCACCCACATCCGCAGCAACGCCGGGTGACCGGTGTCCACGAAATCGATGATTCGCACATTGACCTTGCCCGCGTGCTCCCGATGGAGGCGCCCCGCATACTGCTGTAGTGTGCCTTTCCAGGAGACCGGCATCGCCAATATCAAGGTATCCAGCGGAGGATGATCGAAGCCTTCTCCGACGAGTTTCCCGCTAGCCAACAGTATGCGTGGGGCATCTGCCGGAAGTGAGCCCAATGCCGCGATGACGGCCGCGCGCTGCTTCTTCAACATTCGACCGTGCAGCACCAACGGCGCAGGAACCTGGCTGCCCAGGGAGGTCTTGATGGCGTCGAGATGCTCGGTACGCTCGCTGAGCACCAGTACCTTGCGACCTTGCCCGAACGCCCCGCTGATTTCGGCCGCGATAGCGTCGGTCCGCTCCTGGTAGTTGGCGAGGTGACGGAACACCTCCTGAATGCCAGCCTCCCGGGGCAAATCGATGCGGGCGTCCCATAACCGGGGCACTACTTCCAGATCGCGGGGAGCACTGGCGGACTCGGCTGCCGTGTAGCGTATCGGTCCACACTGCATGAAGATGATCGGCTGCTGTCCGTCGCGGCGGATAGGTGTCGCCGTCAGGCCGAGCACGTACCTCGCCTTCGTCCGCCTCACGATCGCATCGAAAGAGACGGCACCGACGTGGTGACATTCGTCGACAACTACCTGACCATAGCTCTCGACCAGCGGATTCACTTCACCCTGTCGCGATAGCGACTGCATCACGGCGATGTCGACCTTACCGCTGGGTCTGGACTTGCCGCCGCCGATGACGCCGATCATGCCCTTGTCGACGGCGAGAAAAGCCAGGAGCCGCTCCTGCCACTGCTTCAACAACTCGGTTCTGTGCACCAGCACGAGTGTATTTACACCTCGACGAGCGATCATCGCGGCAGCCGAGACCGTCTTGCCAAAGGCAGTCGGCGCGCACAGCACACCGGCATCGTGATGTAGCATCGCCGAGACAGCAGCCTCCTGGTCCATACGCAGAGTACCGGCGAAACTCACTTCCAGCGGCTTGCCGTGGACACGCTCATCTTTCAGATCGTAGGCGATGTCGTTTTCGCGCAGCAAGGACAACGCAGCATCCAGGCAGCCGCGTGGCAATGCGATGTGCTGTGGGAAATTTTCGGCGCAGCCAATGACCCGCGGCTTGTCCCACACCGACATCCGCATTGCTTGCGCCTTGTAGAATTCGGGGTTTTGGAAAGCGGCCAACCTGATCAGGCGATTGGCCAATGCTTGCGGTAGCTGCGCCTTTTCGAAGTAGATCAGATTGGCAAGCGTGACGTTCAGCGACTTCGGCATAGACCCAGAAAGCTTCTTGCTCAACGTGCTCGCGCCCTTCCAGGGTGTAGCGAGGTCTTCGTCGTCGATGAATGTGACGTCCAGCGGATGGACGCCTCCAGTGGCCCGCAATATGGTTGGCTCGATGTCGTGCGCGTCCATTGGGCGGATACCCGTCAGGAACGCCCACTGATCCGGGTACGGCTGCAGCTCGGAATCGACAAATACACTGCAGCCTCGCTCGCGTGGCCCCTTTTGCAGCGGCAACGCAATCAGGTTCCCGAATCCGCCTTTGGGCATCGTATCCTGGTTAGGGAACAGCCGGTCGTATGAGTTCAGCTTGAGCTGCCGTGTGCGTGTGCACGTGTGGCTGATGATGGCCGTGCCCAAGCGCCGCGCGTCACGGGCCGAGACCCTGCCGGCGAAAAATACCCAGGCGTGAGCGCCACTCCCGGAGCGCGAAATCTCAAGCGCCGCAGGCACGCCAAGCGCCTCGCACGACCCCATGAATGCTCGGGCATCCTCCCGCCATTCCGCTTCATCGAAGTCGACCGCGACAAAGTAGCAGCTATCATCTTCCAGCAAGGGGTAAACGCCTACCGTGTGCTCCCCAGCCAGATGGCCGTATATGACCGCATCGGATAGCGGAATCAACAGACGATTTCCGCAGTCGCCACACTTGATGCGCGGCTTTTCGCAAACGCCGGGGCGCCACTCGTTGGCGCAGGCTGGACTGTACCCGGACTTGCCGGTGGTCTTGCTCTCCCAGCGGATTGGGTAGATATCCGTCCGCCCGCGAAATAGGCGGCGAAACAGCGCGACCTTGTCGCCTGTAGTTAGCTTGGATGGTTCGGAAGCCGATGGCACCGACGCCGACGGGCGCCATTCGATTCCGCGGGCATCAAGCAGCGAGATGAGCCTGGCGTTCTCCGCTTGCAGCTTGGCGAGTAATTCCTGATCGGACATCGGCGTGCGTCACGACGTCATGAGGCAAGTGGTCCGGCGCGCTCAGTCACTGGCAGGCCTATCGGTGGAGCCGACCGGCGAGCGCAGTGTACTGCAGCTCGAATTGTTCGGCCCGCTCTCGTTTAAGTCGCGCCAGGTTCTGAAGCTTCCAGCGGACTGCCGGGAGTTCACTCACGTGCGGAATGCCCAACAACTCCCATGCGGGCTGCGCCTTGACCAACGATAGCAAGAACCGGCGTTCGTCTGCGTCGAGACCAGCGTGCAACTCATTAATCATTCGATCGCGCGTTTCGAGGAGCTCGGCAAGCTCAGTCGGTTGCGAGGTCATGCCTATGAAATTCCGCTCGTAGTCCATTTGGATGTCGCGCAACTCAGGATAGAGAACTTCATGAACCGGTCTGTTGTGACTTGCAAGGTAAACGACGAATGCCCGCCGAATGCCAGGCGTAATACCCTCATGCTTGAAAAGTTCCATGACGTCGAAGAGATCGCGCGGGTGTTGCCGATCCAGAGCAGCCACGAGCTTTCCTCCGTAGACGTCTTCGGATGCGAGAACTGGAATCTCAATGTCGGCGAGCAAGGTATCGCGGGCCAAGGGCGTTAGGTTGACGCGACGCGTGGGATGAACCGTGCCGCGCATGACCGTATTGATCTCGACTTTTATTTCGGCGGCGCCTCTTCGAACGATCAGCTTCGTTTCGCCGTCACTCCCGGCCTCGGGCACATAAACCTCGAATCGCTGTGCTCGCAAGCGATCTGCCGCGTCTCTAACAGCAGCGTTGATTCGGGCAATCGCTTCCTTCCGTCCGACAGCGTGATCGGTAAAGACTAAATCCAAATCGACTGACAATCGGGGCATATCCCGAAGAAACAAATTGATCGCCGTACCGCCCTTGAGCCCGAACTGATCGTCAACGAACACCAGTGGTGCTACCTGGATCAGTAAACGCGCGGTCTCAAGGTACTCGCGATTCATCGCTTCAGAACAAGCAAGCCATCGGACGAACGAGACACCCAGGGACGCGCGCTACCCAGCGGCAACTTGGTTGGATCGAGTTTCGATGACCAAGGTAACCTGAGTTCTTTGCCTATATTCAGGCACAAACGCACTGTCTTGATACTCACGCATAAGCGCAAAAGCTCCATCAGGACATTGGCGCGGAGAGTATGGGTACCCTGCGTGAGCTCCCGCGCTTCTTGCAGTGGCTGGCGCACGCCCACATCGCTCAGCACTTCGAGCAGCGCCCTTTCCGGTTCCGATACGCGGGGCGCATCTAACTGCCTTTCGAACGATGTCGCGTGCAGGGGTGCATTGGGTTCTTCCTTGAAGAGGCGTTTTCGATGGTAGTCGGCAGGAAAATGTTTCGTGAACCACTCGGGAAGCTTCGACGCATTCCAACCATAGAGCTCGGTGACCGGTCGCTGCGAAACGTATTGCCGTATGCCATACCAATCCAGCGCGGTCCTTCCACCAACATGCAGCCCCGGTGCGCTTCGCTCCAAGAATCGTAGGCAGGGATGCAGCGCGAGGGAGTCACCTGGTCGGCCGTATACACCGTGAGCGAGGCGGACTAACCAGCCCGCCTTGGCGTAGTGCACGGCAAGATCAGCGGATATGCCCCGACTGGCCAAGTCTTGGGACGCCATGGGTGTCCCTGGCGGCCATTGCCTGTATAGGTCATTTAGTTTGTTTTTTGATTTCGTAGCCACGCTACGATTTATAGCACTTTTCGAAATTAATGGCCACTTAGGAAAATTGTCAAAATCGTAGCGTGGCTACGATATAAGCAAATCCTTCAAATCAGGGGCGGACCTTACAGCATTTCGAGCGAATGCAAGCGACTGTTTCTAATAGTTTTTCTAACTTATCCGAAGACTATTATGTAAATTGGCGACTGAATTGCGCGCCGACCGGCGCCGCAGGGTATTGATTGGGCTCGCAGGACATTCGACATTCCCGCCCAAACTTCAGCGCCTGCGCACGCTGAGGCGATCAAATTGCCTGAGGAGCCCGGTTTTTGCCAGTTTTGCCCGAGGGTACCCCGGTGCGCCGGCGAGCAACTTGTGGGACCCCGAGCGCCATGAAGCCACATCCGCCCTCTATCCGCGCGGAGGGTAAAAAACTCCACAAATCCCGAGGGCCGGAGATGCGCAATGCCTGCGAGGCCTTTATTTGCAGCGTATTTCGCTACGAGGCAAATCAACTGACGGTATTTCCTGGTGCTGGAATCGCTGGAAAAGTTTTACCGTCAGAAATACCGTCAAAAAGTTTCGCTAGGAGGTCGGAGGCCAAGAATGCGGCATGGCACCAACCGTGATTTTTCAGAGACTTACGCGTGCAGGCGATAGATAGCGATAGATGCCGAAAGGCCCTTTTCACTCCCACTCAATCGTCGCCGGCTCGTATAAGTACCTAAAACAACGAGACTTTTATTGAGGATGCGCCAAACTTACCGTCAGATCTGCCGCCAAATTATTCTGCTTGAGGACGATAGTCAGCGATAGATGCCGAAAGGGCCCCGGTGCTGTGGTCGCCGTCCGAAGGCGTCCTCGCCGATCACGAGTCCTGCAGCTTCTCTTGCAGCCACACCTTGATCAGAGATTGATATGGCACATCTCG
>Ga0075030_100006517_pt1 | contig 10449 bp, 9 predicted proteins | sample LitLauG_LLR_2012_FD_71393 | JGI IMG/M metagenome (GOLD analysis project Ga0075030, IMG submission 71393) | Freshwater sediment microbial communities from Pennsylvania, USA - Little Laurel Run_MetaG_LLR_2012 | ecosystem: Environmental > Aquatic > Freshwater > Creek > Sediment | place: USA...
GTTTGCCCGAAGCCACTGACGTCGGCGCCGCCACCATGAACGCCTGCGGTTGACGAGTAAAGCTTGCGCGGCGCGACCACCGAGGCCGCGAGGGCAGCAATGGTGCCAAGAAATCCCCGCCGGTTCCAACTCGATTTCAATCGCATGGACTCTCCCTTCTCCCCTACGATCTATTTACGGCTGACGGCTGCAATGCAGTTGATCTCCACCAGCGAATCTCCGGGCAGGGCAGCGACCGCGACTGTGGTGCGGGCGGGGCCACCGTGGGGAAAGTACGTTCCAAATACCTTGTGCATCCCATCCCAGTGTTCGATCTTCACCAGAAAGACGTTTGCCTGAAGGACGGTGTCCATCGCCCCCCCGCCAATTTCGACGTGCTTCTTGATTTTGTCCATAACCATAGTGGTGTGAGATTCGATGGTCCATTCCTTCGAGTCTCGCGAATCGTGGGCGCCCTGGCCGGAGACATAAATGAGCCCGTTGTTGATCACGACGGGCATGATGACGTCTTTCTCGCTGCCCGGTTTACCTTCGCTGTTCAACTTGCGGATTCCGTTCGCTTCTGGCGCGGCCGAAGTTTGGGCCATTCCAGACGGAGGCCATACAGCGGAAGTAATCCCTAGAGCCGAAAGTACGGAAGCGAACCGCATTGCGAACATCCTGCGCGTGAGGTTGAGATTCATGTGCATGCTCCTTTCAAATTCGGACGTTGAACTGGCGATCCGTCAATCTGGTAATTAAGGCAGAGCAAAAGTGAAGATGTCGCTCCCAGCGGCGATGGCGACATACTGTTTTCCGTCGACTGCGTAGGTCATGGGGGACGCGCTCATATCTTGCCCCGTGTTGAAGTGCCAGAGCGGCTTCCCCGTCGTCGCCTCAACGGCTTCGAACGACCCGGCATCATCGCCGAAAAAGACCAAACCGGCGGCGGTGGTGAAGGTCCCACCCGAGGAATGGCCTCGACCGATCTGCGGATACTTCCAGGCCAACGAGCCAGTGTCCAGACTGTAGGCGACCAGCGTCTTCTGCGGAGTCTCCCCCGGGATGCGTTTCGACCCGGTGGAATAGTATTCCTTGCCTTCCCGGGGGGCTTGTGTGGGCTGCGATAAGAAGATCTCACATGCCTCCAGAGTCATGAAGTACACCATATGCGTGGATTCGTTGTACGAAGGGGAGTGCCAGTTGGTAGCCCCGGCAAAGCCGGGACAGAGGCGGGTTCCGCCGGGTGAGGGCCTCAGGCCGGACCGAATCGGACGGCCCTGGGCATCGATTCCCGTCGCCCAATTGTGTTTCTCAACGAAAGGAGCGGCAGAGAGGAATTTGCCGTTCGTACGATCCAGCACATAAATAAAACCATTGCGGTTCGCCTGCACCAGCAACTTGCGGGGCTGGCCCTGATAGGCGGCATCGATCAATATCGGAGTCTCGACCGCGTCGAAATCGTACAAATCGTGGGGAGTGAACTGGAAGTACCACTTCAGTTTGCCGGTATCGGGATCCAGGGCGAGTACGCAATCGGTGTAGAGATCGTCTCCGGGGCGCACATCATCGTTGAAGTCCGGAGCTGGGTTGCCGGTGCCCCAAAAAATCAAATTCAGCGAAGGATCATAAGTGCCTGGCATCCATGTGGTGCCTCCACCGTGCAGGTACCCGGTGCCCGGCCAGCTTTCAGAGCCGAACTCGCCTGGTCCGGGAATCGTCCAGAAGCGCCAGGCCAGCCTGCCGCTCTTGGCGTCATAGGCGGCGACAAAGCCCCGGACCGCGTCATCACCGCCGGAAGTGCCAACCAGGATTTTGTCCTTTACCACCAGCGGAGCACTGGTGGCTCCGTAGTTCTTGTTCCAGTCTGCATAGGCCACATCCCAAATCTGGTTTCCGGAGCGCGAATCGAGGCACAGCAAGTGGGCGTTGTCGGTTTCCATGTATACGCGGTCGTGCCAGACGGCGACTCCGCGGTTCAAGTGACCCGACGCATCGTCGATGAGCCCTTCCGATACCGGCCGTGCATGATGCCACAGGACGCGGCCGGTACGAGCGTCGAGGGCGAACGCATCGTTGGCCACGGTCACAAACATGACTCCGTTCACCACCACCGGAGTGGTTTCGAGCCGGTTACTGTCGCGGGCATGAAATACCCACTCGGCGCGCAATCGAGGGAGGCTGGCCGCGTTGATTTCGGAAAGGCCGCTATACCTGCGGCCAGAATAGTCGCCGTTGTAGGAAATCCAATTGGCGGCGGGCGGCTGAACCAATAGGTCCTCAGGGCGCACATTGACGCTCACGGGAGCCGAATCACTCGCGCCGGCTGCGACGAGGCAGATTAGAAGCATCGCAAACTGCACGGAAGCACGCATGATCGCGAGAATGCGCCGGGATTGCGGTCGGACCCGCCGGTCCTGCTCTGGTCCGCCCTTACAGAGCCACTTTCTCAAGTCTTGCCTCCACCGTATTGCTCTTATTGGCCGAAGCAGCAGATACCGCAACTCGCGCCGGTTGATAGCCAAGTTCACGCGAAATTTCCAGCCCGGCCGCCTGCATCAAGGGCGCGAGCTGTCGCAGCCGGGCTACCGGCATTCGCACCATGGGAGCGGTGACGCTCAGGCTGGATTGCACGGAGCCGGTGTGGTCCCATATTGGAGCGGCGACGCAGCGAATGTGCATCTCATGCTCTTCCAGATCACATGCGTATCCGTTCTTGCGAACCCGATCCAGCTCGGTCCTGAGTTCCTGAAGATTTCCCACCGTGTTCGGCGTGTGTCGTTTCAGTTCGAGCTCGGGTAAAACTCGCTCCTGCTCGTCCAAAGGCATATATGCCAACATGACTTTGCCGACAGCGGTGCAGTAAAGAGGAACCGACGCACCAATGCGCGAAAAAATGCGCAGCGGCTCCGGCGAGTCGAGTTTTTCCACGTAGACGGCGGACAGCCCGTGCCGGACGGTCAAGTGAATGGTTTCCCGTGTTTGCTGGTTCAGTTCCCGCAAATAGCGAAGACTCAAGCCGCGGATATCGAGCTGCCCCACAGCCGCCTGCCCGATGATGAAACATGCGATTCCCAGGTGATAGCTACCATCCCCGTCGCAGCTCAGAAAGCCTGCAGTTACCAGATTCGCCAGAAAGCGGTGAACCGTGCTCACCGGCAGGCGCGACAGACCCGCGACCTGTTTTGCGGTCAGCCCGCGTGGAGATTCGCTGAAAAGATGCAGCAACCGCAAACCCCGCTGGAGCGCCGTAATGTCGTAAGTACGTTTGGGGCGAGCCGGCATGGCGAAGATTTATCCCAATCAAAAATGAAAGCTGAAATTATCTGATGAAAATCAGTTCTCCGCAACTGAATTCCTGACTAGAGCCGCCCGAATTTCTTCACCGCCTCCACAATCGACTTCAGTTGCTCGATCACCGCGTACATGGAGTGTTCTTTGAAATCCATCTGCTGGGCCAGAGTCAGTACGGGCTGGGCCTGCGCTCTGGGAACCACCGCCACCCCATCACTATCCGCTACCACGATATCTCCTGGGCTGACCGGAACACCGTTGCACACCAGGGGAATCTGCGCCCCGGCGAAGCGGTAATGATGCACCGAGGTGGAGGGGACCACGCCGGTGGCGAAGACGGGGAAGCCAATCTTACGCAGGTAGGCCACGTCGCGGACCCCGCCGTCGATTACAGCTCCGGCGTAGCCGTTCGCCGCCATCGCCGTTCCCATCAATCCCCCCATGCCTGCGATGTCTTCTCCATCCTCGACCACCATCACGTATACCGAGTCGGTCGATCCCTGGTCAATGGCTTCGAGCATCCCGCTGAGGGCGCCTGGATCCTTATTGCCCTCATCCTTCTTGAGCTGCACGGTTCGGGCAAACCCGGCAAACTTGCTAGTGAAGATGGGCTGCATGTGGTGAGTCATGTACATGCGCTTGCCGGAGATTTGTTCAATCGCGTCAGAAACGGAGGCAACTTCGACCCGGCGGAATTGGGCGATCAACTCGCTATCCGACGAAGGGGCAGCAGTGGACGATGCGGTTTGCGCCCGCAGCATCCGGACCCCACTGCTAAGGCCCCAGGCCAAGGCCAGCGCCGCAAAGGGAAGGGCAATCCTGCCCAACTTCGCGAATTTGTTCATTTCATCCTCCTGGTTGTATACAGGTGAGCGGACTCTAACACCGTTTATCTGTGGTTGGGAAGTGGAGCAAGGATGGTTGACACGTGCCCCTTGGTTGGGATACACCCTCGTTCCATCGGCGTTTCGGTTCTCACGACGATGAAGAAACTTTCATTTACTGAAAATGGCAAGCCTGCATCGATACCTCCGGCGATCTAAAGACTTCATGTGGGCATCTCTTAAAAAGCCGAGTCTGTTGTTTGTGATTGCCTCGATCTGTTGGGCAGCAGTCTTTAGAAACGTCGCCTCACAAGCCCAGCAGCGCGATTCCGTCCGGCAGAAAATACGGACAGCGCAAGCGAATGGCAAGCCAATCTTCAGTTCGACGTGTGCCGGATGCCACGGACTGGATGGACGAGGCGGAGAGAGGGCTCCAGGCATTGCGGGCAATGCGAAAGCGGAGCGCCTGACCGATGCCCAAATCTCCCACATTATTTCGAACGGAATCAGCGGGAGCGGCATGCCGGCTTTCCGCACCTTGAAGGATGGAGAGGTGCGCGCGCTGGTCCGTTACGTGCGCACGCTGCAAGGCAAAATCGAGACTCGGGTCTTCCCCGGCGATGCGACGAAGGGCAGGGAAGTGTTCTACGGCAAGGGTGGGTGTTCCGCATGTCACACGATTTCGGGTGAAGGCGGATTTCTTGGTCCAGATCTTTCCACGTACGGTTCCGAAGCCTCAGCAGACAAAATTCTGGACGCAATCGTGAATCCGGACAGGGTTGTTCCAGCGGGCTACAGGTCGGGCGTCGCGACGACCCGCGAGGGAACCCGCATCGAGGGCGTGATTCGCAACGAGGACAATTTCTCCTTGCAGATGGTGACCGCGGATGGCAGGTTCCATTTCTTCGAAAAGTCCGATTTGCAGAAGATGGAGTATTCCAGCGCACCGCTGATGCCGACGAACTATCGAACCCGCCTCAGCAAGGGCGAGCTCAACGATCTGGTGAGCTATCTGATGAGTACGAGCGCATCCCCGAGCAAAGCGAATGCGGTCAAAAGGATGAGCGATGATGCCGAAGAAATTACTGAGTAAGATCGCCATGCTGTGGGTGACTTTCTCTTTCGTCCTAGCGGCGGCGCAGGCCCCAAATCCTCGCCCCTTTGGCTTGCAGGCACTTTCCCCAGGCTTCTGGGAACTTGTCGATCGCAACGCGAAGCTGGAAACGGTGGCGACCGGCTTCGGTTTTACGGAGGGCCCGATGTGGGATCCATCCGGATACGTCTACGTTAGCGATGAAACCATCAACAAGATTTTTCGCGTGTATCCCGATGGCAAGAAGGAAGAAGTGATCGCTTTGGGCGATCCAGACGGGAATACGTTTGACCGCCGGCACAGATTGATTGACTGTGCGAGCGTATTGCGCGCAATTATCGAGGTAACCCCGGACGGAAAGTACAAAGTTCTGGCCGACCGCTACGAGGGGAAGAAATTCAACAGCCCGAACGACGTTATCGTCGGTCCAGACGGCGCGCTCTATTTCACGGATCCGACACTCGATCTGGTAGCAGGGGAAAAGCAGGAGATTCCCTTCCAGGGGGTGTATCGGCTTGATGAGCACGGAAGTGTGCGGCTGCTTACCAAGGACCTAACTCAACCGAACGGGCTTGCGTTTTCTCCGGATGGCAGGCGGTTCTATGTCGACGACAGCCAGCAGCGCAATATCCGCCAGTTCGATGTGAAGCAGGACGGCTCCCTGGCGAACGGACGCATCTTCGGAGAAGAACCGGGCGGGAAGGGCGATGGTGTGCCAGATGGGATCAAGGTCGACAAGGGTGGAAATTTGTTTGTGACCGGGCCCGGGGGAATCTGGGTCTGGGATAAAAATGGGACTCACCTCGGCACCATCACCATGCCGGAGCAACCCGCGAACTTGACATGGGGCGACAAGGACTACAGCACTCTCTACATCACGGCCACAACTTCGGTTTATCGCCTCCAGATGAAGACCCACGGCTATGTGCCCTACCTCGAGCGATGAAGAGGCTGCCGGCGCCGTAGCTTGTTAGTGGCTTCGGACCGCGATCAGAGACATTTGTTCGAGGTCCGGGTATTGATCTTCTTTATCTGCCTTGCGTTCTGTGGGTGAAATCTGCTGAAGCGTTGTCCGTGAAGGCAACACCGGTCCAAAATACTGGGTGTACACGTTGTCGAATGCATTCAAGTCCGACAAATCATCGAGGTATACGGTCGTCGAGACCACCTGGTCGAAACTCATGCCGGCTTCCTCAAGGTTGTCGAGGAGATTGCGCATCGTCTGACGAAGTTGATGCGGCGTCGTAGTTGCATAGACTCCGCCGTGCTGGCCGGGGATGAATCCACTCTTTGCGGAACAATACAGGGTATCGCCGGCAAAAACACAAGGACTTGCAGTAGGGCTGGGAGGCATGTTTTTCGGACGAACAGCTTTCCGCTGCTGGAGATCGCGCACGGCGACGCCTGTGTATTCAATGTGGGCGCCACCAGGAAGGCTCGATACCTCGATGGTGGCCCGTCCGGGCGTATTGCCGAACTCGAAACGACGCGCGTAGCGCTCATTCATTACGCGCATCGGAATCGCCGACGTCAGGTAAGGATTGACGAAGACGACGTTGCTCATCTCCAGCCCCGCCGCCTTCACGACCGCTTGCATGCGATCGAGCGCCAGATCCACTTGCGCGGCTGGATCGTCCGGAACCTTGCCAGTCGCCGGGTCGCTGCCAGACATGCTGGAAATGAACAGCCGATCGTGAGTGAGGATGCCCGGAGCGGCGGCTTCGCCTGACTTATATTGCGACGGATAGACGGCCCGTTTGTCCGCCAGACTGCGCACTGCGACCGCATTGATCTGAATGGGCGGGTTGGGAATCCGTGCCACGCCAAGCACCGCCCGAGCCGGGGGAGTCTTGGCGAAATATTCCGCAAAGGCGTCGTTCATTTCCGCGTACTTGCCCATGTCCTCGAGATAGACCTGGGTGTACACCACGTGCTCCATGGTGATCCCAGCCGATTCCACGATCGTTTTGATGTTGTCGAGTGCTTGGCGGACCTGCGCACCAAATGTCGCTGGCAGGCTGCCGTCCGGACGCCGTGGTCCTTGCGCCGAGATGTAAACGTAGTCTCCAGCATCGACGGCGGGGGAGTAGATGTGATTGATGGATTCCTGCGCTGGAGCGACGGCGCGCAGCTGTGCCTGCGCTCCCAGCGTCACCGACAGCAATCCGACGAGCAGCAGTTTCATTTGAGCCTCTGGTTTTGCGGAGCCAACCCCGTCTAGGAGGCGGATTTTTTCTGAGCCGCCCCGAGAATTTCTCGTAATCTTTGCCCCACAATCATTTCCTCGCCGGGCTGGATGGTCATGGAGACCAGTTCGATGTGGCCGGTCTCCTTTAATTCTTTGCGATTGGGATTGCCCTCGCGAACCGCCTTAACCAGGCTTGGATTGTCGGCACCGAGTATCTCGATGACCGGATCACCCGCGCGTAATTCTTGGACGCAATCGGAAATCGTGTAGCGCCAGGCCTGCTGGTCCCAGGAAATTTTCAAAGTTGGATAACGATTTCCATCTTCGGGGATATACGTGTCGGTCTTCACTCCCGGCACTGTTTCTACCAGCTTCCGGATGCGATCAATCCTGCCGTTCCATTCCACATAGAGCTTTTTCTCATCCAGCTTCAGCCACGTCTCCAGCGCGGTCAGGCACCCGATGACTTCTTCTTTTCCAACCTTCATCGGGCGGCAGACAGCTCCCTCGCGTGGACTGCAGTTCAGTAGAGCGGCTTCGATCAGATCCTTGCGTCCTAGAAGCAGCCCGCTGCACTGGGGCCCGCGAAGGCCCTTCCCGCCCGAAAAGCAATAGAGGTCCAGACCCATCCTGGCATAAAGCTTGGCGTTATCGGCCGGAGGTATGCCCGCAGCGTCATCCAGCAACATCGGGATCTTGTGAGCTTTGGCGACTGCCAGGTTCTTCTCCAGTTTCTCGCCAAGATCGGTGGTATAGATCATTGCAGTGTCTTCGTTGATCGCGTTGGCGAGCTCCTCGGCGGAGTAGACGAGAACCAGCTTTGCCCCGGTCAGCCGAATGGCACTGTCAAACGCACTCCTGCCCCCCACCATGACCACTTCATGCTTCAAGCCGGTGGTGTCAGGAAGTTGCCAGATGAATCTGTCATTGGTGCCGGTCATGCATCCGGCGGTTGAGGCGGCCATGGCGCCTGCCGCACCCGATGTGATGATGCCCGATTCGGCACCCGTGAGTTCCGCCAACCGGCGTCCCACCGCCCGCTGCAGTTCGAGCATATTGACGAAATACTGTCCCGCTTCCACTTGCGCTTCGCGAACCTCGGGAAATTCCAGCGAACCGCTTAGATAAGTCCACGTGCCCCGGCAGTTGATGACCGTCTTTACCCCGAGCCGGGTGTAGACATTTTGCCGTGGGTCGCGGCCGACGGCTGTCGCCGCCTGCGCGTACAGATCGCGCGCGGCGATCTGGGTCAGTAACGGAGCGGCCGCCAGCACCTTCACGAACGATCGCCGGCTGGAATTTCCGAGCCTCATTCTTGATTCCTCCTAATGCCCCGCTGGCCAATCCTGGTCTGCAGCGGCCGTAGCGGGATCCAGGATGGCGCAACCAGGGAGCGAAGTTGGTATAACACAGAGTCTGCCGGACGCAAATCCATTTCTTTCGTTTGGCTGGTTTTTGTTTCGCTTTTCGTGAGGATGTCGGAGACGGTTTGCTGATATCCATTAGCGTGCTACTCTCACCGCTCGGCGGGTTTTTTCGAAAGGGGCTCAACCCATGGCAGTGCAGTCAAAGCTGACGACTCTGATGCGGCGAATAGTCCTGATTGTTTCAATCACTGTGCTGGGGGCCTCCCATGCCGGGGCCGAAGTCCAGCCGAAACCGCCAGCCGCGGCTGACTGCCGCGTGGAACCCGTCAATTACAAGGGCTGGCAGGCACAACAAGTCTCCAATCGCTGGGTGCAACTGATCGTCGTGCCCCAGAATGGCGGCCGATTGATGCAGGTCAATTTCGCCGGGCACTCGTACCTGTTCGTGAATCCCAAGTATGCCGGCAAATATCTGCCGCCGGATTCGAGCCAGTGGTTCAACTACGGCGGCGACAAGCTCTGGCTGCTGCCCGAGGGGAACAACGATGAAAAGCACTGGGCCGGCGGTTCGGACATCCTCGACGACGGGCCCTTTTCCTTTCGAAAGGTTTCGGAAGGAAAAGAGTGTGAGATCGAACTGACCGGGCCTTCCGATCCGCAAACCGGGGTGCAGTTTCTGCGGATGATTCATCTCGATGCCGATTCCCCGCGAATCCGTTTCCGCGCCATCATGAAGAACGTGACCGGGTATGAGTTGGAGTGGTCCATGCAGTCGGTTTCGCAATACAACACCGCTGATTCGTCCGATCCCTCGCGCATGAACCACGATTTCTGGACGTTCACTCCCGCCAACCCTGCGAGCAGTTATCTCAATCGCTATCACGTGCGTTTCGGTCCGGCCGAGAATCCCGCTGCTTCTGTCGGGGAGGACGGTCTCTTCAAGGTGCACTATGTGCACATGGCAGCGGAATTGTGGCTGGATTCGACGGCGGGCTGGCTCGCTGTCGTCGATGGCAGCAGCCGGTTCGCTATGCTGGAGCGCTTCCACTACCAGCAAGGCCAACCCTATCCTGGAAAAGCCTCCGTCATCTTTTGGACAAACGGTGCCGAGGTCAGACTGGATCGCGATGGAACCCCCCGGTTGAGCGGGGGAGAAGAGGGTGACCCTCCTTTTTACCTCGAAGCCGAGATCAACAGTCCCCTCTGTAGGCTGCGTCCGTCAGAGAGCTGCGAAATGGAGACCGAGTGGTTTCCAACGAGGGCGAGTAGCGAATTCCGCGGCGTCACCGAGGCTGGGGTTGTAATGCAGCCTCTTCGCGCGACCCGCCTGACGAACGGCAAGATCCGGATTTCAGGTTCTTTCGGAGTTTTCTTCGAAGGACGCCTGTTGGCGCGCTTCTACAACGAACATGGCAGAAGCTCAGGAACCACGGCAGTCGCTCAGGTAAATCCGACAGAGCCCGTCGTGCTCGAGACCGAAATCGACCCGCAGGAGGGACCTGCGCGGCTCTCGCTTCACCTGGAAGATTCGAATGGAGTGGATCGCGGCGCCATTGACGAAGTTGAAGTCGAAACGGCAGAGCATCGTTGAGAGGCGCACGCCACCATAGATTGGCGCAGAACATGGCTTGAACAACTCGGGAACCTTGGCGGCGCACAGACTACTTGTCAAGGCCCACCCGACGCAACAGATCCTGAAATCGC
>Ga0075030_100006518_pt1 | contig 10448 bp, 5 predicted proteins | sample LitLauG_LLR_2012_FD_71393 | JGI IMG/M metagenome (GOLD analysis project Ga0075030, IMG submission 71393) | Freshwater sediment microbial communities from Pennsylvania, USA - Little Laurel Run_MetaG_LLR_2012 | ecosystem: Environmental > Aquatic > Freshwater > Creek > Sediment | place: USA...
GTGCTCGGCACGGGCTGTCGCCTGACACCGGCATGTCTCACGTCGGGTTTCGTTGCGTGAAGTCCCGGTAGTGTGGCGGACGCACGGTGCGTCGGCCACGAATGCGTCGAAGCCGTTTTTGAGGAAGCATCCATGAGAGTTCCGATGCTGGGTCAAACGATGGCTGTGCTGACGGTGGGGGCCATGCTTGGCTATCTCGCCGCGTCGGGCACGCCACGAACCGACGCGCGGGCCGAGACCGCTCGGCCGTTGAGCGACATCGCCGTTGAGCCCACGGCCAATGTTCGGGCAATCCAAGTGCCGTGTTGCGACCCGAAGCCTGGCGTCACGCCGGCACTCGCTGAATCGGCGAAGCCGGCCAACACCAGCGCCGTGGTGGCCGCTCACAATCTGGCCGTGGCCACGACGGCTCAAGCCACCGGCAAGAAGCCGAACATCGTCGTTATCTGGGGCGATGATATCGGCGTCCACAACATCAGCGCCTACAACCACGGCATCATGGGATATCGCACGCCGAACATCGATCGGATCGCCAGAGAGGGTGCGCTGTTCACCGATTCCTACTCGCAGCAGAGTTGCACCGCGGGCCGGGCATCGTTCATTCTCGGACAGCATCCGTTTCGGACAGGCCTGCTGACCATCGGAATGCCAGGCAGCCCGCATGGCATCCCGGACTGGACGCCGACCATTGCCGACCTCCTCAAGGAGCAAGGTTACGCGACCGGACAGTTCGGCAAGAACCACCTCGGCGACCAGGACAAGCACCTGCCTACTCTGCACGGCTTCGACGAGTTCTTCGGCAACCTATACCACCTCAATGCCGAAGAGGAACCGGAGACTTACTACTACCCGAAAGATCCCGAGTTCAAAAAGAAGTATGGTCCCCGCGGCGTGCTCCACTGCAAGTCGGATGGCAAGGGCGGCCAAACCCTTGAGGACACCGGCCCGCTGACCAAGAAGCGAATGGAGACGATTGACGAGGAAGTCCACGCCAAGGCGATGGATTTCGTGGATCGGAACGCCAAGGCGAAGACGCCCTTCTTCCTCTGGTACAACAGCACCCGCATGCACGTCTGGACCCATCTCAAGAAAGCGTCCGATGGGAAAACCGGCATCGGTCTTTATCCCGATGGGATGGTGGAGCATGACGGCTTCGTCGGTGAAGTGTTGAAGAAGCTGGATGATCTGGGCCTGGCCGACAACACGATTCTCGTTTACGGAACCGATAACGGCGCCGAAACCGGGTCTTGGCCCGATGGCGGCATCACCCCGTTCCACGGCGAAAAAGGGACCACCTGGGAAGGAGGCTTGCGCGTGCCCATGCTCGTTCGCTGGCCTGGCGTGATCAAACCCGGAACACTCGTCAACGAGATCTTTTCCCAGGAAGACTGGATGCCGACCTTCCTGGCCGCCGCGGGCGAACCGAATGTGGTCGAGAAACTCAAGGAAGGTTACAAGGCCAACGGCAAGACCTTCAAGATCCATGCCGACGGCTACAATTTCCTGCCCTATTTCAAGGGCGACGCGAAGAAAAGTCCCCGCGAAGAGATTCTCTACTTCGGCCAAGGGGGTGAGCTGAACGCGGTCCGTTGGAGAGATTGGAAGGTTAACTTTGCCGTGGTTGACGGAAATATCGCGACCGGCACCCGCAAGGTCACAGGTTGGCCGTTGATCGTGAACCTCAAAGCGGATCCCTACGAAAAGATGCCGCTGGACTCCATGATGTATATGCGATGGTACGCGGACAACATCTGGCTGTTCGTGCCGGTGCAGGCCCAGGTGAAGAATTTTCTGATGACGATCCCGCGGTTTCCGTTCCAGGAGGGTAGCACCCTGAATGCGGCGGGGATCAACTATCAGACGCTCAAGGCCGCCGCGGCTCTCAAGCGCTTGAATGATATCGAAACGCTGGGTGCGCCCTCAAATTGACGGGCGAGTCGTCTGAATGGAATCGCAACGACCACCCGCGACTTATGTCTTGGGTGGTCGTCTTTTTTTCCGAGGTGTCCACGATCTGCACACGGACATCTCCCGCAGTTCCTCGCCGAAGTCGAGCAGTCACGGGCCCTGGTGAGCGCAGTGGCCGTCAAAATGTCACGTTCACGCGCAATCCATAGACAAAAGCATTATTTTCGGCGATCGCGCCGGCACCGGGGCGGAGCCATTGAATACTCGGGGAGATGTTGAGCCACGGGGTCGCCTGGAAGTTGTAGAAGCACTCCACTCCGGTCCCGTTCCGATTCCCGAAAATCGCCTGCGGGATCGGGCCGAACTGGTTGCTCGCGCCGGCGAGATACCAGCCCATGCCGAACCTGTCGCCACGCTGCTGCCCGAACGGGCTGAATCCGCCTATGCCGGCTTCAAGAAAGTATTGCACGGGGGTCGGATTGCCGTCGCTGATCGACGCGCGTCCGAACAGGCCCCAGCCCCGGTCCGACTCCTCGATGAAGCGGACCAAGTACTGGTCGAAGCCATAGTAGAGAGTGAACGAGTCGTTAATTGTGGGCAAGCGCGGCAGGGCGAGTTCGGGGTACACGCCCGGCGTTGATTCGCCGATTCTCAAGTCCGTCAAGGGGTGGTGCTTCCAGATGCCTCCGACGTGTTGCTCGCCCGGCAGGTCGAAGAACATCGTCTTCGCCTTCACCTCCCCGCCGACGATGATTCCCTTGGCGAACAGGTCGCCGAATTGCATGAAGTCCGCGGTCCGGTCCTTCGGGTCGAGGACGAATGCGCTGAAGCCGCCCCACTTACGTGGTGAGACGAATCCCGCCGTGAACGAGGTGTAGGGCAGTCCCAGCAGGAACGACGGGTTTGCCACGAACGCCTGATTGATGAACTGGTCGGTGCCGTCCCCGCCGGCGAATTTGTCCTGGTCGAAGGTTCCGAGCACATCCTTCTTGCCGGCGAACACGACCCAATTCTTCGATAGAGGTTGGGTCCAGAGGAAGTTGGTGATGTACGGCACGCCCGGATTGTTGGGCCGAACCGGTATCAGGGCCGGGAACACCGGTGGCGCGAAGGTGCCGGCGCGAAGCGAGACGTTCCCGTACTGGCCGTACCAGTTCTCGGCACGTACCAGCAACCTGCCCTTCGGAGGGCCGCCGAACTTCTCGAGGTCGAAGATGAGGTCGTATTCCCCCCGACCCGTGTAGGTGAACACGTCGCCCCGGCCCAGCGGTGGCGGCACCGGCCGGTTGATTCCGCCGGCGATTCCGAACCCGAAGTTCGTGACCCTGCCGCCGAAGGTGATTCCCGACTCTCGGGTTGAGTACAAGCGATCCAGCAGGTCGCCCGTGTTGGTCCTGCGTGCTGAGGTCACGCCCGGGGCGACGGCCATCCCTGGCGGAGTCGCCGCGGGATTCTCCACTGTGGCCGGAGCCTGAGTCACGATCGGCTCGTCGGACTGGGCGTCGATGTCGACCATATCCACGGCTTGATGTGGCGGGTCAAGGGTCGGGGTCGGCGCTTCCTGGGCCACAGCCGATCGCCCCGCCAGTAGCAGGAGCAGGAACATCGTCGTTATCGAATGCCTCATGATCGGCTCCCTAATCAATACACGACTATGATCCGCGTCCTTATCGGCAGCCCCCGCTGATCGGGATTCCCCGTGCTGATGCGAGTTGCCAGCACAAAGTTGCCGCCGCGGGCATCGTGCGGAATCGTCTGATATGGTAAGCAGCCGCGTGCCTGGTGTCTTCACAATGGAACTTGCGAGACGCACGAGTCCTTCGCGTTCGTGCCGCGATCGGAAAGCACTTCGACAAAGAACGTCGGTACTATCGGCACCTTCCGCGAATATCTTGCAACCGAAACAACCCATCGCGTTCCGGTTCAGATCCGATCTCCCCATGATCCGCACAATCCACAGAGTCAGCAGAGCCCGACCAGGAGTTCGATTCCGCCGGAGGCCAGGTCAGTTTGCGGCGTCCTTCAGGGAATCTACTGCCTATCGCGAGAGTGGCCAGCACGGCATAATTCGCTTTTGCACGAGCTGTCGTTCGCTCCGGGCTTCTGCCGGCGTCGGCTCATGGGATGTTTCCGACCGCTCTAACGCGTTTAAGCGAAGCATCAGATATCAGCGGCGGCTGCATGGTACGATCCGGGTGCGGACAAATTCATTCGGCTTCAGGAGGAGTTGACCCAGATGAGACGTGCTAGTTTCACGATCAAGGTCGGAGTCATCCTGCTCGCGATCGCTTCGCTTGCATCGCCGGGAGTCGCTCCGGGGCAGGTCACCGGCCAGGAAAAGACTCAGCCGTCGACGCCGAAGATCGTAGGTTCGGCCAAGGTCGATGCCGGCATCCAGGCGATCGAGGAGGACTATAACCGGCAACTCCTCCAGCTCGACAAGAGCCGCCTGGAACAACTCGGACGCCTCGCCGCCGGGCAGAAACCCGCCGACGCCGCGGCAACTTACGAGCGTCTCTTCCGCTTGGCGGTCGCGGGAAGCCTCTTCCGGGACGCCGAGGCTGCCGCCGTCAACGTGCTCAAGCAGGGCACTCCCTCACCGACGACCAACGCGCTGGCTCATCTGGTCAAGATCCTCGCCGAGACCGACCGCGGGGCCTATGAACAGTCCTTGCAGAGCCTTCGCCTGGCCGTCAGCGAAGGGGCTCAGGACCGAAAGCCGACGGGCTCCCGGGCAAATCTTGCTTCCGACGAGATCATCGGAATCAGCGAATCTTACTATCAGAGACTGGTCGAAAATAACCAGTTCAAGATCGCCCGGGAGGCGTTCGGGCTCCTTGTCGAGCAGCCCTTCCGTCCTGCCGTCAAGGACGTCCTGGCGAGCCGTCTGAAGCGGATCGAGCTCGTCGGGAAGCCGGCTCCTCCCATTCTGGGGACCGACCTCGACGGCAAGGCGTTCGACCTCGCCGCCGAAAAAGGCAAACTTGTGTTGGTCGTCTTCTGGGCAACCTGGTGCGTGCCCAACGCCGAGCAGATCGGATGGCTCGAAGAGGTCGAGCACACCTATCATGATAAGGGCCTACGCGTCGTGGGGATCGACGTGGACACGATGCAGAACGGCGGCCAGAAGCCGGAAGCCGTCTTGCCCAACGTACGCCGATTCTTGCTCGATTATAATGTTCCCTGGCCAACCCTGCTGAATGGTGTAGGGGATCGCGACTACGCCATGGCGTACGGAATCTCGGACATCCCGGCCAACGTCCTGATCGGGCGCGACGGAACCGTGGTCCAGATCGACCTTTCGCGCAGAAACCTTGAAGAGGTCGTCGAGCGGCAGCTCGCCCGATAAGGACAAGTCACAGCGGCCAGGTCCGGGCCAAGGCATTGATCCCCGTCCGCCCGGACCTGGCCAAGGCATCACTTCCCGTCCGCTTTGACCTCGGGAGGATTGGCGGCCTGTGCCAACGACTCGTAGAGGGAGAGCAAGAAGTAATGAAACGTTTCGGACACCCGAGGCGTGGAGTTGCCACGAATGTACTGAAGCGCCGGACGTCCGTAGTCCAGTAAAAGCTGCCGGGCATGCGTTACCGTCGTGATCGGGGCGGAGCCGTGCTTTTCGACCAGATTATAGACAACCAGTGTGGCTTCATCCGAGACGTAACGCTTCGAGGCCAGGTCTCCGGCGTCCGGGGCGTCGTTCGGCCAGAGCAGCTTCTTTGACGCGTTGAAGAAGCTCGCGATCGGCAAGACGGCCTTGGGAGCTTCGGGAGCTTTCGGCTCCGGTCGTGCCCGTGCCGCGGGGGTTGACGGAACCTGGCTCGAACGGGGTTGCTGATACGGCAGCTGCGCGAGCGACCGCCGGGTCTCGATGCCATAGCTCCCGGTAAATCCAGGATCGCGAACCCTGTTGATATAGGCATTGGAGTTATTGCCGTAGACGGGCCTGGAAACCGGCCCTCCGGGTGCATTGGCGGCTCTGATCATCGCGTGCTGATTCACCACGTCGGAGGGCTGCGCAACGTAGTTGAAGCTCCCGATTCCAAAGCCCCATCCAAAATCGGCTCGGGCCAGGCTCGCCCCGACCTGGATGAAGCCCACCGCGACAACCAGCGGAAACAGTCGGAAAAGTCGCCGCTCGTTCATGTGCATCGGATGCTCCTAAGATGATCACTCGCGGTCGGATGTCCTTTGCCTGAGGGGGCCGAGCCATGGACATCCTGCGTTCTGGATTCGTCGCAACTATTAAATGACCTTGCTCGATTCCGGGAGGGCGAACCTCCTGGTGAGCCAAGCGTGCTCTCGGCTCAGCAGGAGCTTCGCCCTCCCGGAATTACGCAAGACGATTTAAACAGCAACGCGGTGGCGAAGTATAATTCATTTCGCGCCGCCGAAACATCACCAAGTTCGGAGCGCGGGGGATCGGCTCCATGTGCTTTGGGACCGAGACTCTGTCGTCCCCAAAATCCCCAACGGCCTGCCTCGACAAGAAGCCGATAACCGTTCGAAGTGGAGCCAAACCCACTCGTTGCGGAGCAGCATCGCCGGCTCAATAGACGACCGAGATCTGTGTCCGGATCAGCATCCCCGTTTGGCCTGCCACGTAGCCGGTCCGGTTCTGGCCGGCCGGCGAGCGATCGAGCCAGGCCGCGTCGAACGTGAACCGCAGGTTGTCCTTACCCGGCTGGATGAACCAGTTAAGGCCGCCGGCCATCTCCGAACCCGTGCCGTAATGACCCGTGACGAGCGACGTACGGGCGTAGAGCTCGACCTGCCGGGGCATGATGAAGTATCCGCCCTGGAGGAAGCCGCCGAAGGCGTTTGTCGTACTGATCGGCAATGGGCCAGTGCCCCGGAGGCCGAGCAATTCCTGGAAGTACAGCTCCGTCGAGAGACCTAGGCCGCGGTACTTGTAGGACAGGTCGAGCGCAGCCAGCGAGATGTCATATCTCTGGAGCGTTACTCCCGGCGCGATGGCGCCTGTTTGGGTGATCAGGCTGCCGTCGGAGAGCCGTACCGGTGAGTTTTCGACCGCGTCGCTTTCGGATTGGCTCCCTCGCCCAAGGGCAAAGGTGTAACTGCCGCCGAGCCGGATGACGGCCTCATCGTGGCCTAGGAGATCGGAGTACCCTCGGCCGAAGTCGCCCCAGGGTTCCCACCATGTCGAGCCGGACCAGCAGAAGCGGTTGTTAAGCTGGTTGGGCTGGAGGTTCAGGGTGTTGAACCCGTTCGAAATCATCGCGTGGTAATACAAACCATCAACCGGCTTGCCTGTGATCCAGATCCCCTGGCTCAAGCTAGGCCGGAAGAAGGTGGTCGCCATCGAGCGATCAGGTCCCTGGAGCGGGGCTAAGGCGCTCTCAAGCCATTCGCGCGTGCCCGGTACCTTGCTTTGACCGACGCTGAGCACGAGCGCCCGGTTGAAGCGGTAGCTGAGCTCGTAAGCCCGGAAGCCGATCGGGTTGCTGGTGACCGTGTTGTAGTCGATGTTCAGGAGGTACGAGAGCCGGGGCAGTAGCGCCGTCCCCGAGAAGATCAGCCGGCCTCGGGGGATCTGGAAACTGTTACTGTTGGCGATCGGGTTCCGGTTACCGGCGCTGTCCGTCCAGTAGCTCGCCCCTCGGGCGAAGCCGTTGTAACGGAACACGTTTTGGCCCCTGACCCGGAGCGAAAATGGCGTCTCGTCTTCGTTCTCCGGGAGGATCGCGAATCCGCTCTGATAGTCGATCCGGAATCGCTCCGAGAGCTTCGCGGGACCGCCCTGGAAACCAGGGAGTGGCTCGGGTGGAACCAAGCCGGTCCAATAACTTAGCGGCGGAGGGGGAACTGCATTCGCGGGACTGGTGTCTGACGAGGTCCCGGCGGGGAGAGTTGGAGACGGTGTTTGCGGCCGGCGTGCTCCCAACTGCTCCTTGAGCGAACGGACCTCGTCCGCCAGGCGACGATTCTCCTTCACGACAGTCGTCACCATCTGCTCCAGCCGTTCGATCCGGGAGGAATCAGTGACGACCGTCGGTGCCGGAGATGCCGATTGGGCAAGTGAAGCCGCGCTCGGTATCGTGGTCATCAGTACGAGCCAAAGCGAAGTGCGCGTAGCATGGCCGATCAGGTTGCCTCGCTCCGCACGCCCCATCTCACACGACCCTCCGCGGCCCGAGACCTTTTCCTTGTAGTCCGATTGGCTACAGGCGTACGAATGGACTTTTCCCGTTCGAGCAACATTGTGTTCTTGTCACAGGGCGAATGAGTCGGCCAGAGGCTCGTCATTTCGTCGACACCCTTGTGAACCTCCATGAATGACCAGCGGTCCTCGTCCTCGGTACACAGCCTGGAGCCGTTCGGACACACATCTTCTTTCATCGTCGAAATGTGCGGAGAGCATGAGTCGTAGGGACTGTGCCTTTGGGGTATGGCAAGAATCTCGACAAACTGGACCATCGCAGCTTTGAAGCCGCTCGCCGGAGCGTCTCTTGAGTGACGCATGCGGTCCCGGAAGCTTCGGCATCCGAGAGTCAGGTACAGTCGCCGTCCCCTCAAGTACCCCAATCATCTCATTCATGCAAGATGACTCCATATCGTGCAACAAACTTTACGGATTGCAGGGATCAGGCTCATTTTGTGGTGCGGTCTTGCCGAATCCTGATGAATAGGTAACTTCCTGATCGTTTCGAGTAGAACTGGAGAAGGTGATCTGGGCACGGTCGACAATGGTGTCGGCCTGGTGCCTGGCACTGCTGGGTGTGTTGCCGTCCGCGGCAAAGGCGCGGGAGGATCATGGCTTTGGGCGGGCCGATCAACCGGGCGATGGCGGGGGCTGCTGCTGGAACCCAGCCATCCTGATCGGGCCGGAGCAAGATGAGGTGCTGATCTTACCGAGCAACCACTTCCTGAGCATGTCGCCGGCCGGGTCGATCGATGGGCTGATCCCCGACACGAACCGGTTCGGCATCCCTCGAAAATCGGCGTTGAACTCACTTTCGACGAACAAAAGACCGACCAGGACCCGCCCCGCCCGGGCAAACCGACGCCGTTGCGGAGCGAAACGGCGGCGGGAGTGGTCCAGCAGATTTACGCCTTGTCGCTTGCACTCTTCGGGATCAGGTCATTGATGTTCGAGGCCGCCGCGACATCCGCGAGCCGTTGTTCGGAACCCCGAAAACGCGCGCCGAGATTGGTGGCCAAGAATCCCGAGATTCCGACGCTGGCGACAATTGCTCCGGATGCCGTGCAACTCAATTGCGGCTTGTGTCCACGAACGGCCACATGATGAACAGTTATGCACCGAAAACTTCTCCGCATTTTAAGAAAATTTCACTGGAAATAATCAAAGCGACGGCCGTGGGAACGCGCCACTTGATCATCACGACCTTCACAGAGTCGTTCACGAGAAGGCATGAGACCATGGCATAGGCGAATATTAGAAGCGTCTGCGACCAGGGCAATGGCATGAGATCTGGAAGACCCACACGCGTCAAGATGGTGCCCATGAGGGCATCCACAATGAGTGCGGCCATGAGGGTCTTACTGGGCGTCGTCGACCAGAACCACCGGCGCTCGCGTGCGGACACCACGGAGAACACGGCGAAGTAGAGCAGCAACAGGAAACTGAAGGTGTAAAGGGCATTGTTGTTTGTCTGCAAATCGAAGCGCGACCAGCAGATCCACAAGAAGAAGAGCGCCTCAGCGACCATCGCGATCCCCAGCGCCACGGACATGGTGATGAAGCCCCCGATGTTCCACGTTTCCGGCTTTTTGGACGGGCGAACGTGGTCTGTGGCAAGGGCGATCTTGGCGAAGTCTGTCATGAAGGTCAGCAGCAGCATTGCGAAGGCGGAGACGACGAACTTTCCGGTTGCCACGTATGCAATCGACACAAAAGACGCCTTCAGAATGGTCCGGCTGATCTTGTTCACGATCCACGTCAGGATGCGCTGGTAGATCGTCCGCCCCTGTTCGACCAGCCCCAGGATATTCGTCAAGCCCGGTTCGGTCAGGACGACGCTTGCGGCTCCCTTCGCCACGTCGGTCGCTGTGCTTACCGCGATGCCGACTTCGGCCTCACGCAGAGCGGGCGCATCGTTGACCCCGTCACCCGTCATGCCGGTGACATGCCCGGCGGCCTGCAGGTTCTTCACCACGATGTATTTGTCTTCCGGAAACACTTCCGCGAAACCATCGGCACCCGCAAAAAGATCGACCGTCGTGTTACCGGCCTGCGCGCTCGCGGCCTTCAGATCAGCCATGCGCCGGATGTCGGGCAACCCCACGCCGCGCGCGATTTCGATCGCAATCGCCAGCGCGTCACCGGTGAGCATCTTCACGGCTACGCCACGGTCCTTGAGGGCGGCGATGAGCTGGCCGGCGTCCGGACGTGGCGGATCATACAACGACACCAATCCGACCAAGGCCGGGGTGCCTGTCTCGGAGCCGCGTGCCACGGCCAGCATCCGATAGCCCTTCGCGGCCGACTCGCTGACGCTCGCTTCCAGTGCCTCGATCGCCGGGGGTTGGAGCCCGCAGGCCTCGGCGATGGTGCGCACGGC
>Ga0075030_100006521_pt1 | contig 10446 bp, 10 predicted proteins | sample LitLauG_LLR_2012_FD_71393 | JGI IMG/M metagenome (GOLD analysis project Ga0075030, IMG submission 71393) | Freshwater sediment microbial communities from Pennsylvania, USA - Little Laurel Run_MetaG_LLR_2012 | ecosystem: Environmental > Aquatic > Freshwater > Creek > Sediment | place: USA...
GTCATCGCCGGAATCTGCATTTCGCGGCTTAAATCGCGGCGCAAAACTTTCTTTTCAGGCCATCAGTCCCGGACGCAACTCACCACTCCAGAATTAGGGTTGGTATAGCGATGCTCTCCCGCTGGACATGCTATGTCGTGACCTTCTCGTGTCTTCTCGTATTCCCGTTTTTGATTGTCCGCGTGTTTTTGATCGTCGACGCGCTTCTGATCGTCGGCTTGTCTTTGATCGTCGGCTCCTCTTTGTTTGTCCGCTCCTCTTTGTTCGTCGGCTCGCCTTTGTTCATCAGCGCGTCTTTGATCTTCCGCGCGGCGCTGATCGGAGTCACGCCCCGGATCTCCGGCCTGGCCGGTTGCACCCGTCGCGCCTGTCGGTCCAGCTGGCCCTGGCGTTTGGCTCGCTGCCTGGCACCCGGCTATAGCCAGCACTAGCGAGAACGCACTCACAACTACCAATGTCTTCAGTTTCATGATGATTTTCCTTTTTGGAGCCGTTCGACGCCGAACGCTGCCACCGCGCGTGACTGCACGCAGCGAGGATAGTACCCGTAGCTCCCCGGTCGGCGCTGTTCGAATTGGCACACTAATCAAAAAACGTCGAGCTCGCGAAAGAACTGCGGGAGCGTTAACTGGGTTCGCTGTCCGTTTCGAGGTGGTGGGACACGCGTGGTGAGTAGCTTACCAGACCTCTACGGGGTGGCCGGCTCGTGGTTGGGAACGTTCCTTGATATTCTCCGCACGACAAACTCTTGCAGCAGATTCACCGCCGCCGATTCGCCAATCCCGATCAGCGCATTCTCAAACGTCAATTCCAATCCTTCGCGGCTGTTAGCCGGATAGTAGAGATTGGAGATCCCGCCTGCGGCAAGGCTTCCGACGATGCTCGAGTAATTAGCTTCCCAGTGTCCGTTGTCGCCCTTGCAAATAACAGAATTGGCGATCGCATAGAGGATCCGCGATCGCTTGCTACCGGTTCCTTTGTAGAAATAACGAGGATCCTGTTTCAGCAGTGAAGGCAAGATGGCGCCCCCGATAAACGTGCTGGAAAGAAAGTCCCCGTAGGAGGCGGCGAACCGCTTGGCATAGCCTTGCGTGCCTTGTCCATACCCGCTGAAATCGTTTTGCGCTTGCTGGACTCCCGCAGCTACCCCAACCACTCCGAAGCTGATGGGATCCACCGAGGTCTTCCAGGCCAGTTCGAACTTCTGCTTCGGCGAGAGCGGAACTGCATTGTGGACGTAGCTGACGTAGAAATTGGGGACCACGCCCAACACGCGCTGTTTTTCTTGCTCCTTGATTTGATCTTCTGCCACTTCGACGCGCGGAGGAACGACGCGAACCTCTGTTACAGCAGTTGCCAGCGCTAAGGCGATCTGCGGGATGGCGTGGATCTCTCCCGGCTCCAGGACGCCCGAAAAAGCCTGTGCCGAGAAGCCCTCCGCCTCAATGGTGACTTGGAATGGCCCGGGCGCGACGCTGGCAAAAGCGAATCGCCCATCCTCATCGGAGAGCGCCTCTTGGCTTGAGGATTGCTCTTCGCGGGAAAGTCTCACCCGCGCCCCGGCGACGGCTGCCCCAGTTTGGTCAACAACTGTTCCGCTGATGCTTCCTACCGGTTGCCCACCGGTGGTCGAGGAACCTGCACCCCGCGCGTCCGGTTGACCATTCTCGGTCCTCGGGATGACAGGGGGTTGCTGAGACTGAGCCGGAGTAGAAAAGCCGCAAACCAGCACACCTAGGCTTAGCCAGGCTACCCAACGTGCATATCGACTCATAGTGGCCACCATTAGTACGAGTATGATGCGCTCCGTGGGGATTTTGGGTACCCGATCACCCCGATGGTTTATGAGTTACCTGTACGCTGGTCCCAGTCAGCCTTAGAACCACTTCTCCTGTAATTGCGTCAACCAGGCGTCTGGGTCATTTCCGAGCGCCGTGCAGGCGGAATCGCCACGGCTTCAAGCTCGGAGAATGATGGTTTCCACAGCCTCACAAAATCGGTCGATCTCTGCAATGGAAGTATAAACATTGGGGCTGACGCGAATGCCGTTGAAGCTAGGTCCAGTGATCGGTGTAACCAGGATGTTGTATTTGGATAAGAGTGCGTCGCCCAGCTTTCCAGGATCCATGGTTTCAAAATGGATGGTGCCGAAAGCGCCGGACTGATTGGCATCCAAGCCGACCAGCACTTGGGCGCCCGGAATTTTGCCCAAGCGCTCGGCCCAGCGGTTCTTCAAATAGCGGAGGCGGGCGAATTTTCGTTCCGCGCCGATCTGCTCGTGAAACTCCAGCGCTTGCAAGGTGGCATTGTGCATAGCCGCGGGGTGCGTTCCGATTTCTTCGAACTTGCGGATATTTCTGTCCATCGATTCCGGCGCGGCCATCAGCGCCCAGTGTTTTTCGATGCGCTCCTTGCGTACATACAACATCCCGGTGCCAATGGGTGCCGACAGCCATTTGTGCAGGCTGGCGCCGTAGAAGTCGCAGTCTAGATCGGAGAACTGGAACGGCACGTGGGCAAAAGCATGCGCGCCATCCACGATGCTGGTGATCCCCCGGCTGCGCGCCAGCGCACAGATCTCTTTGACGGGAAATATCTGGCCGGTCATGAATACGACCTGCGACACATGGATGACGCGGGTGCGCGGCGTGATGGCCTGTTCGTACAAACGCACCAAATCACCGGGATTTTTTACCGGGACAGCGAAGTCCACTTGCTTCAGCACAATCTTTTCCCGGCGCGCACGCTGCTGCCAGGTGGTGATCATGCGGGGATAGTCCTGGCTGGTGGTCAGGACTTCGTCGCCGGGCTGTAGGTCAATGCCAAACTGCGCGATCTGAAGCGATTCACTGGCGTTGCGCGTGATGGCAATGCATTCGGGATCGGCGTTCCAAATACGCGCAAGGGCTTTGCGAACGTCTTCGATGCGCGGTTCCAAATCGTGCCACATCCGGTAGCTGGGGAGCTGGTTGCTATAGCGGATGGCTTCAATCTCGGCATCGAGAACCGGGGACGGCGACGGCGCGACCCCGCCATTGTTGAGGTTAAGGATCGTGGGATCGGGAACGTAGGCGCGACGGATGGTATTCCAGTAGTTCTCGTCGCCTGCAACCTCTTCCGGGGAGGCGTGGGCGTAAGTGCGGTTCAGGAGAACAGCAAGCACCAGCGCTTCTGTCCCGAGCAGAAAATCACGACGGTTCACTTGTGTAGGCATCTTTGCACTCGCATCCGCAGATTTGGATTGCAAGCATACCTTATGCTGGCAGGTTTTAGCCCGGCAATCCCGCTCCAACTCGACCGCGCGGATTCTTTGCTCCTTGACTAAGAACCAGGAACTGACAATTAATAAATGCACTCATGCGTGTCATCGCCGGAATCTACCGCAGCCGCATCTTGAAGAGCCTCAAGGGCCTCGCCCTTCGCCCCACTAGCGACCGCCTCCGCGAAACCCTCTTTAACGTGCTGGCGCCCAACATAGTAGGCTCTCGCTTCGTCGATCTTTTCGCCGGGACCGGCGCCATCGGCATCGAAGCCCTCAGCCGCGGCGCCGCCGAAGTCGTCTTTATCGAGAATCACGCCCCCGCCGCTACCCTGATTCGCCGTAATCTCGAATCCTTGAACATAAACACGCGCGTGACTGTGCTCGCTGTGGACGCTCTTCGCGGTCTCGCCATGCTCTCGGCTCGAAAGAACTCAGGCGCTCCCGCCTTTGACCACATTTTCCTCGATCCTCCTTACGCTGCTGCCGCAGATTACTCCCGCGTGCTAGAATTCCTAGGTTCCGCGGGTCTTCTCGCGCCTGGCGGCATCGTTGTCGCCGAGCATCGCCGTAACTTCGATTTGCCCGAGGTACCCGGCGCCCTGAAGAGGTTCCGCGTTCTCAGACAGGGTGATGCCGCCCTGAGTTTTTACCGCCGCCAAGGCGACGCCGGTATTGTGGCGAGCGGCGAAGACAACTCGGCCGAGTAAACCCCCGCAAGCCGAGTTTCATCTATCATGTAGCTTGGCCTCTGGCCTAAGCCATTTCGATCTTGGGAAAATGTCTCTGAACCACATCACCGACGCTTTCAATCTCCTGGGGCAGCAGGCCGCCGAGCCCGCCGCTCCCGTGCGATTGGAAACAGGGGACGGTCCGAAACTCGACGTCGCCTGGGGCTCCTTTCACCAGGGCATCGGCAGCAGTATCTCCGCTGTCTTGACCTGGACCCGTGTCCCCAAAAACTTTCTGGATGGCAGCTTCTTTAAGGAATGCTGGATCGAGAGCCGCATCCCCCGCCGCGCCGTGGTAGCCGCCGCCTTGTGGCACTTTGTTTTTATCTTAATGCCATCTCCCAAGCTGCCAGCAACGCCACTACATTCTTCTCAGTTCGACAACACCGAACTCACCTGGTCTGGCCCCATCGCCGATTTTCCCTTAGTGGATATGAAGACTCCCAAGGCCAAGCCCAGTCCCCGCGGCGAGCCCGCCAAGCCGCTTCCGCGCGAAGGCGCCGACGCTTTCCACCCGCGCCAGCGCATCTTCACCGATCCTGTCCGCCCGACCCATCCGCGCCAGACTTTGATCAATTCCGCCGCTCCCCTCGAGCCGCCAAAAATTCTTCCCAACCTCCCGAATATGGTGCAATTCCAGCAGTTGGCTGGCCCGGCGCGTCCACGCCTGGAAATCAGCGAACAGACCCTCTCCAGGTTGCGTCCGCGCGAATTTCGCAAGGTAAAGTTTACTTCGGCGCAGGCCCCCGATCTTCCAACATTGGACCAAAAACTGGGCGACATCGCGCCTTCGATGCTGCCAAACGCCCCCGCCCGTCCCAAATTGGAACTCAACGTCGGCGCCGCACCACGTCTCGCGCCCCGCTCACAAACAAGTGACGCAGAACCCGCACCGGAAGTCGCCTCCGCTCAGTCGGGTGTTGCCAATGGGAGTGCGTCAACCCTCATCGCCTCATCAGCGACGCCCGGTCCCCCTGCGCCCGTCGCACCGCCGCAAGGGAATCTAGCAGCGCGAGTCTCCATTTCACCCGAAGGCAAGCAACTTGGCGTTCCCGGTGGCTCACCTAACGGAATGCCGAGTGCGAACGGAGACGCGGGCGGAGGACCCGGCAGCAGCGGTGGAACTGCCACGGGCGCCGGCAACGGAAAAAGCGGCTTGGATGTGAGCATCAGTGGGGGACACCCTCCCGCAAACGGAATCTCCGGCTCGGGTGGTCCCCTCAAACTCAGTGCGCCCGTGTCGCACGCCCTAATCCTCAAGCCCGATTCCCACGCCAAGACCGGCGAGGTACCCGAGCGAACCGGCCCTCCCAATTTTTCCGCCCTACCGCCCAGCGCGCAGCCTGAGCAGATCTTCGCCTCAAAAAAGGTCTACAAGATGCTCGTCAATATGCCCAACCTGAACAGCGCCACGGGGAGCTGGATCCTGAATTTCTCCGAGCTCAGCGCGAACACCCAGGGTCCCCATCAAGCCACCGCGGACGTTTCCGCTCCCGGCCCAATAAGGAAGGTCGACCCAAGATACCCGCCTACATTAATAAAGGAGCACGTCGAGGGGGAAGTCGTCCTTTATGCCGTAATCCGTAGCGACGGCTCAGTGGACAGCATCCAGTTAGTCCGGGGCATCGACGAACAGCTCGACGCCAACGCCATGCAAGCCCTAAGCCAGTGGAAGTTCCGCCCCGCCACCAAACAAGGCACACCCGTCGACCTCGAAGCTATCGTCCACATCCCCTTCCACGGCCCTGCCGAGCGCTAAGAATTCACGTTCATTTGGTTTTGGATTACGAGCGCCCTTCTGCCAGTTTCACCAACGCATACAACGTGTGATTCACGGGAGTAGGGATCCCCAATTCGGCACCACGTCGGGATATATACCCGTTCAGCGAATCTATCTCCGTGCGCTTGCCCCGGTTCATGTCTTGACCGGTCGAGGAAAGCGCCTCCGCCATCTGCGTGGCAATCTTAAGCGCTCCCGCCAGCGCCACCTTGGGATCTTCCAGGCCGGGCGGATGAATTCCCGCAGCCCGCGCAACAGCTAGGACTTCGTAGACCGCCGTCTCGACTACCTTCCACGCATCCGGGCTCGACGCGATTTGGCCATACTTCGCACGGCCCAGCGCCGAAACCGCGTTCAGCGCGCAATTCCATATCAACTTGGTCCAGAGTTCGCCCTCGATATTCTCCGAAATGCGGCAGGGCACGCCTGCGCGCGGAAACAGTGCCGCGATGCGCTTGGTCTTCTCATTTTCCGGCCCGATCACCAGATCGCCGCGGCCCACGTGTTTCACGCGCCCAGGCTCCGGCACCGAAGCCGCAACATAGACGACGGCCGGGAGCGCATCGATCGTCGCCGCAGCGCGGATTTGCTCCACATTGTCCACACCATTTTGCATGCTAAGGACAATCGCTCCAGGAGCCAGCAGTGGAACCAACGCACGTGCCGTCGTCGCGTTGTCCGTGGTCTTCACACAAAAAAGAACGATTTCCGCTCCGCGCACTGCGCTGAGTTCGATAGAGGCTTCAACCCGAACGCTCTCTTGAAATTGCAGAGTATCCAGGAAGATTCCGTCCTTCTTGACAGCTGCGACAAACGCTGGCCGCCCAATCATGACGACTGGCGCGCCCGCGCGCGCCAACATCCCGCCGAAGTATCCGCCCACGGAGCCCGCGCCAACGACCGCAATCTTCGGCCAGCTTTTCTGCTCGCTCAAGGAGTAACCACGCTGATCAGCCGGTCGATGTCCCGCTCGGTGTTATACAAGTAGGGTGCAACGCGAATGTTTCCTTCGCGCAGGCTGACCACAACATTTTCCTTCCGCAAAAGTTGATAGTATTCCGTCGTCTTCTCTTTGCTCCGCGCCGCAAAACATCCATAGGTGCCGCGCCGCGCCGCATCTAACGGGCTGGCGACTACAAAGCGATCTTTCGGCAAGCGCTCGAACATCAGCTCGATCAATTTTCGATTGTGCGCCGCGACCAGCTCCGGCCCCGTGCGCACCACGAAATCCACGGAAGCGTCCATCGCCACCAGATTGAAATTGTAATAACTGGCCCCCTCTGGCGAATCCCACCGCTTCGCGCTCGCCGCCGGTTTCGCGTCTTCAAAGTTCAACGCGGCAAAATTGTCCGAGCCCGCCACGGCCATCCAATAAAATGGTCCCGGCCGCACCATCGCAAGATGCTCGCTCTTGGCCCAGAAAAACCCAGTGCCGAACGGACCCAGCAGCCACTTGTATCCCGCGGAAACAATGAAATCGGCCCCCAACTGACGTACATCCATGGGAATCGCGCCGCAGCCTTGGCTAGCGTCCAGCAAAAGCAGCGCTCCCTGTTTGTGACACGCGTCCGCAACGCGGCGGACATCCAGAAGGGACCCGTCGTCGTACCGCACCATGCTCACGGACACAACGCGCGTGCGCGGAGTGATCGCGGCAATCAAATCATCCCCCGTAATAAATCGCTCGCACGGCGCAACAATTCTTAATTTCAAACCCTCGCGTTCTTCCATGGGTTTCCACGTTGCATATTGCAGCGGAAACTCGCCCTTCGCCGTAATGACTTCGTCGCCCGGCTTCCAGGTCAGCGCATACGCCACCGCCGCCACGCCCGCGCTAGCTCCGCTCGTCAGCGCAATCTCTTCGGGTTGCGCTCCAATCAGTTTTGCGAGGGACGCACGGAGGCGGTTGGGCACTTCAAAAAACGTGGAGTCCGATTTCTGGTGCGGAAATTTGTTTGCTTCGAGCGCGGCTTGCACCGCGCGAATCGAAACTCTCGGCATCGGCGATTGGCTCGCCAAATTCAGATACGTCGCGTCTTCAATCTCGAACCACTCCTGCCGCCAGTCGGTTTGAGGAGAAATTGCTGTGGTGGACACGGATTACTCCTTTACGGAAAATTCAGGAAGTTAGATTCGCGCATTGACCAACGGATGCAACGTCCAATTTGGGTAGTCTGTCCAGCCCGCGTGCACCCGAGATTCGCGCTAGAAATGGCCGCGAAGTTCGCGGAAAGCAGGCAGGATTACCAGTTTTCCCGAGCCCGCCATCACCGGTTCGTGCTCGAGAGTCCAGGTGTGCTGGTGCGGGATGTAAACGGCATTGAGGCCGATCTTCATTGCCGGATTGATGTCACTGCGCGGGCTGTTGCCGATCATCCAGCCGTGGGTCTTCACGATTTTGTGTTTGTGGACGAGTCCGCCATACGTTTCCGGATCTTTTTCCGGAACGATCTCAATAAACTCGAAAAATCCCTGCAAGCCTGATCGTTCGACTTTTGCAGCCTGTTCCGCAGGCTCGCCCTTTGTAAACAGAATAAGCCGGTGCCTCTCCGTGAGATACGCCAGCGTTTCCGGCACACCGTCCAGAATTTTCGGCGGCGTCCGCTCGAGATCGATGACGCGGCTGTGGATCAGCGCCAGCGTCTCGCGCTTGGCCATCTGGTCCGCAAGCTTGATGTAAGTCTCCTCGAGCGAGCGCCCAAAGCTGCGCACGCCATAGCCATACTGCCGGATATTTTTGCGTTCCGTTTCATTGAGGATGTGGCGAATGTAAGTGCGGGTATACCCGTATGGCTCGACGATGCTGATGAAATCCTCGATCAGCTTTTCGAAGAATACGTTGTTTTCCCAGAGCGTGTCGTCCGCATCAATCAGCAGTGTATGGCGTCGCATCGAACTTGGCGATCGCGGCGCTCACGCCGCGAACCGTTTTCCCCCAGCCTCTTCCCCATGTGATTAGTCTAGCAGCCGCAGGGCATCCTCGGCGATGTCTGCGGCGGCGGCGGGCCGCCCGAGGCTCTTCGCTGCGTCGCGCATTTTCGCCAATCTTGCGGAATCATCGAGCAGCGCCGCAATTTTCCACGCCGCCGCCGGCAAATTATTGCAGCGAATTGCCGCTCCCGCCTCCAGCAAATGGTCGGCGTTGCGCTCTTCCTGGCCCGGAATCGGCTCAATCAAAGCCATCGGCAAACCCCGCGCGAGCGATTCCGAAGTCGTCAGTCCGCCAGCCTTGCCGATCATCAAGTCCGCGGCAGCCATGTATTTGTCCATCTCCGTCGTAAACCCGACGGGGCAAAGCCGCGGCGAGCCGGACGGCAAATTGCCAGCCGCCCTTGCCAATTCTTCCAAACGCTTGCGCGTCTTTTCTGATTTTCCGGCTATTGCCGCAATTTGCCACGGCCTTTGCAATGCCAACAGATCTTTCACCAATTGCTCGATAGGGCCGATGCCGTAACCGCCTGCCGAAATAAGAAGCACTGTCGCATTCACATCGAGCTTCAAATGTTGGCGCGCTTCGGATCGGTTCACCGGAGTTGCGAACAAGGGGTCAATCGGAATACCGGTCACATGCAATTTTTCTCTTGGCACGCCGATATGCGCGAGATACTCCGCAGCTTCATCGATCGCCACATAGTAGCGGTCCACGGTGCGGCAAAGCCACATGGCGTGTACATCGTAGTCCGTGACCACGATGGCATTACGCGCGCGCAGCTTCTTTTTGGCGATCAGCCACGCGATAATTTCCGCCGGAAGAAAATGCGTCGCCACGCACAGATCCGGCTGGACACGCTTCAACATGCGAATCATCGGACCGGTGTTCAGCCGGTCCAGCGCCAGGCGCCGCCGCGGATGCAGCCACGGCTGATCGGTGCGTTCGTAAAGCAAGCCCATCAGCTCCGGCGCGCGCCTCACCATCGAAATATACGCTTTGTCGTAAACGCGCTGGAAAAATTTGCTGACATACTGTAATGCGTCGATGTGCTCCACGGCGCAATCGCCCCGCGCGAGAAAAGCTTTTTCGAGAGCTTGCGCGGCGCGCACGTGTCCGGCGCCGGAAGTCGCGGAGAGCAACAATACACGCGGCTTGGTCTTCATTTGCGGAGAATTCCTGCGAAGATGAAGGGCATCAGGGTTTCTTAGGTTGGCCCGCGGCGATTTTTTCCAAAATTACCCGCCCGACTTTTTGCAATTCACCAAAGCGCGTCAGGTAGTCCTGAAAATCGTGGTTGAGGAGCTGGGCGTCCTGCGGACCCAGCTTGGTTCGCAGAATCATGTCCCGTAGTCTTACGGGATGCGGAAGCAGGGCCTCCTCCTGTAATTCCTCAAGCGCGATTTTAGCGTCGTAGTGATACATGGCTTCCCCCAGCAGGAGAATAGTTCTTGGGTATTGTACTCAGTTGTGGGCGAGAGAGGCGAGTTACTCGAAAAGTGCAGGAGAAAGAACTAAGCAGCGGTCGCCGTTGCTGGCATGAATTCGTAACGCGCAATTCTCGCGGCGATGCCCACGCGGCCATTTTCCGTGGGCTCGATACGCACAACCTCGCCCAGGCAGCGAATATTCACGTCGCCCGACTGCGTGACTTGCTGGGGAAGAGTAATTACGAATTCGATTTCGCTGCCCACTTCGAAATTGGCATCGGCGAGAAAGTAAAGCCCGCGGTAGCTGACGTCCCGCG
>Ga0075030_100006522_pt1 | contig 10445 bp, 5 predicted proteins | sample LitLauG_LLR_2012_FD_71393 | JGI IMG/M metagenome (GOLD analysis project Ga0075030, IMG submission 71393) | Freshwater sediment microbial communities from Pennsylvania, USA - Little Laurel Run_MetaG_LLR_2012 | ecosystem: Environmental > Aquatic > Freshwater > Creek > Sediment | place: USA...
TCGGTAGCGGTCTGATTGGGGTTGCCGCCGGCGGTTTATCCACTGCCCTGCTCTACGCGTCCGAACCCTATTTTGCCGATGCGCCCGCCGCTGCCGCCAATGTCGCAGGCTCTTTGCTCGGTTGCGGTTGCTTGATCTCCACAATCCTCACGGGCACCATGTATTCGCTGGGTACTGTCGAAATCTACGGCGTGCTCATCGGCCCTTTGCAACTCGAGATGGCCGTTCTCGCAGCAGTGCCAGGCTTGTTCTTTCTGTTTTTCGCCTTCAACCGCTTCTCCCTGGCGCGCCATCCCATCGGTGAGCGGGAAGAAGACGTTCATCGCGAAATGCTGGCAGATTTACGCAGTATTGCCACCGTACTCTTCAGTCTTCTACTGTTCTTTCAGTTTGGCAACGAATGGGCCATAGCCGGCTGGTTGCCTTTATTTCTAATTCATCGCTTCGGCATCAACCCCGCGTACGCCATTGGCATCTTGGCCTTCTATTTCTTCGCCTTGATCTTCGGCCGTCTGATCGCGCAAGCTCTGCTGGAATGGTTCAATCATCGCCGCCTCTTGCTAGGTAGTATTCTGCTGTCCCTGGTCGGTTACGTTGTTATGAGCTTTGCGCAAACGGCCTTCGGTGCGCTCATTGCCGTAGCAATTATCGGTGCGGGCTATGCGCCGATCTACCCCCTCATCGCCGAACGTTTGGATGATCGTTTCTCATATCATCCTGGGTTCTGGAACGGCACCGTTTCCATCGCCATCACCGGCGCGATGTGCGCACCTTGGGTTCTTGGTTACGTTGATCAGTTCCTTGGCGTCGAATATGTGATGATCGTGCCTGCGCTTGGTTCCCTCGCCGTTTGCATTCTGGCTATTTTGCTGATGTACGAAGCTCATCTGATGGGCGAAAAGAAGCGCCTGCGGGACGACACCGACCCGCTCATCTCCGCCGACGACGTATAGTTTTCTTTCTTCTCCGCTGCTGCTTGTGGACGTTCGATTCACCCAAACCGGCATCTATCTCCCAGAGATTGATCTCTGGCTCGATAACACCGAACGGTGCGCCTGCACCTGGATTTCTCATGGCCATAGCGATCATGCGCGCGGCTGCCATGGCCAAGTCATTGGCACCCCCGTAACACTGCGCTTCTACCGCATGCGTTTGTGGATGAACGACACGGATACCGAACCAATTCAGCGGCCGCTCGCTTTTGGCGAGAGCATAGATTGGAATGGCGCATGCCTTACCGCCTTTCCCGCCAGCCACATCTTGGGAGCCGCGCAACTGCTCGTCGAATACAAGAACGAACGTTTGGTCTATACGGGCGATATCAAACTTCGTCAGCCACTAGCGGGCGAGACTACCCACCCTCTTGAATGTGACCGGCTCATCATCGAATCTACCTTTGGCCTGCCCATCTACAAGCTGCTCGATCGCGATGCCGCCATTTCCGCCATCGTTGGTTTCGCGCGCGAATGCCTCGCCGAGCAACTCACTCCTGTCTTCATCGGTTACGCCCTCGGCCGCGGTCAAGAGATTGTTCATGTCCTATGCGAAGCCGGCATTCCAACCGCCGTGCATGGCGCTATTGCCAAGTTCATCCCCGCCTATGAAGAAGCGGGCTATCGTTTTAAGGGTTGGTCGCCTTATTTCGCCAGTGAAACCGAGGGGAAAGCGCTGGTGGTTGTCCCTTCGCACGGAGCAGCACTTGAGACGAGCGGCAAAGCCATCCGCGTGGCTTACGTATCTGGCTGGGCCGCTCTTGATAATGCCCGCACGCGTTCCGGCGCCGAGGAACTCATCCCCTATTCCGACCACGCCGATTTCGACGAACTCCTTTCCCTCGTCACTCATTCGCATGCGAAACACATCGACGTAGTTCACGGCTACACCGAACCATTCGCCCACATCTTGCGGACTCGCGGATATAACGCCGCCGCTCCACAACGCGCGGGCGACCGCACCAGCATCGAGGCCGAAGGCTGAATGGACTGCTTGGCCGCCACCTGCGAAGAGATCCAAAGGCATGCCAGCCGAAATAAGAAGGTCGGCATTTTGGCAGCTTATTTCAACACTCTCAACGAAGAAGACCTGGCCCTAGCCGTACAACTCTTGAGCGTCGGGCCGGTTGTTTGCACGAGCCAAACTCTGTTTGAAACGCACGAGAAGGCGGAACTGAAAATCGGCCGCAGTGTTCTGCGCGAGGCGCTCCGTGTGGCCACGGGTTGGGATAAAGAGACGCTAAGCATCTGTCATGCGCAGGTAGGCGACACCGGCGAGACAATCAGCCTGCTCATGCGTGGCATCACCACCGCCATCCCGATGACTCTCGCGCAAGCCGACGCCCTCTATCAACAACTGTTCCAAGCCGCCACCACCGCCCGCCGCGTCTCAATACTCGTCGAGATCTTCCGCACCTATCAGCCTCTCACCATCAAGTATTTCGTCAAGGTCATTACCCGCGGCTTGCGCATCGGATTGATGGGCCGTCAAGTTAAAGAAGCTCTCGCACTAGCCGGCCGACATGAGCATCTCAGCGTGATTGAAGCACGCCTCTTCCAACCCACTGACTTCATGCTGGCCAAACCGCTGGAGCGCTGGGAAGATCTGGAGAATCCGGCTGCCTGGATCGTAGAGGACAAGTACGACGGCATTCGTGCACAGGTGCATTTCGACCGCGGCGCTGTACGCATCTACTCGCGTGGCCTTGACGAGATCACGCCCGCCTTCCCAGAAATCGTTGCCGCTTTCGCAACGCTGTCCGGCAACGGTCTCATGGATGGCGAAATCCTCGCTTGGCGCGACGGCCGCGCCCTCAACTTCAACGTCCTGCAGCGCCGTCTAGCTAAGAAGTCAGTCCGCGCCAGCCTGATGGAAGAGATCCCGACCACGTTCATGGCCTACGACCTGCTTCTACGCGATGACGTCCTGCTGTTGAAAGAGCCCTTCTTACACCGCCGCGCTGCACTAGCCGAGTTAGGCATTGTTGTCTCCCCGCAACACAAGGCTGAGACTACCGCCAATCTGGAATGCCTTTTTGCCGAAGCCCGAGCGCGCGGCAACGAAGGACTGCTGCTCAAACGTCCCGAAAGCCCGTACGAACCCGGCAAACGCAGCGGAGCTTGGCTCAAACTAAAACGGCCCTACGGGACGCTCGACGTAGTCATCACTGCCGCCGAGCAAGGCAACGGTCGCCGCGCCACTGTGTTTTCCGATTACACGTTCGGCGTTCGCGCACCTAACGGCTACGTCAATGTGGGTAAAGCCTATTCCGGTTTGACTGATGCCGAGATCAAGGATCTCACCAAACAACTCCGGTCCGCGTCAGTCGAAAAGTTCGGCCGCATGATGCTCGTCAAACCTGAAATCGTGTTGGAAGTCGCTTTTGATGGAGTGCAGCGCAGCACGCGTCACAAGGGCGGCTACGCTCTGCGTTTTCCGCGTATCCTCCGTTGGAGAAAAGATAAGCGTCCCGAAGAGTGTGATTCCATCGAACAGGTAGAAGCCCTGTACCAGGCTTCCATCGCCAACAGCCCGTAAGATGCGACCCATCCTTCATCCGCGATTGCGCTCCTGGTTCGTCGCCCAATACGGCAAACCGAGCGAGATTCAAAAGCGCGCCCTTCCCCATACGCTCAATGGCGAGAACACGCTGATCCTCGCGCCCACGGGCAGCGGCAAGACGCTGGCCGCTTTTCTTTCCGTGCTTTCCAAACTGGCGTCACTCGCTCACACAAACAAGCTACCCAACTCTGTCGTCGCCATTTATGTCTCCCCGCTGAAAGCTCTCGATAACGACATTCACCGCAATCTGGAACCCGCGCTGGCCGCTCTCAATCGCGACCTTGGTCCCAAACAACAGATCCGCATGGCCGTCCGCACCGGCGATACATCTCTCAAAGAACGCGATCGGCAGCGCCGCATACGTCCGCATCTGCTCCTCACAACCCCGGAAACTCTCAGCTCAATCCTTTCCCAGAAGGAGTGGCGCGAAAATGGCTTTGCCCCGGCCACGGTGGTCATTGACGAGATTCATTCGTTCGCCGAAAACAAACGCGGCTCCTTGCTCGCGCTCTGTCTCGAACGGCTAGAGCACCGTATTCAAAAACCCGTGCAACGAATTGGTGTTTCCGCCACCGCATGGCCCATTGAGGCCATGGCACGCCTGCTTTGCGGCAATCGACCTTGCGCTGTGGCCAGCGTTGATATCCGCAAAGCGCACCGTCTCGAAATCGAACCGCCGGCTATGGGCGAATGGCTACCGCCGGCAGGCTACAATCCTTTTCGTATCGCGCCAACCGTCGCGCGCCTGGTAGAAAAAGCCCGCTGCAGCCTCATTTTCTTAACCACTCGCTCGGGTGTCGAACGGCTCGCTCTTGCATTGGGCATTCTTTTGCCCGATATTGAAGATCGAATCGCCGTGCATCACGGCTCCGTTGATCGCGAACGCCGCCTTCAAATTGAAGACGGTCTTAAAGCAGGCACTTGGCGCGCCGTTGTGGCCTCCAGCAGCTTGGAAATGGGCGTCGATTTTTCAAGCGTTGACCAGGTTCTTCTCATCGGCACGCCACGTGGTGTTAGTCGCGCGCTGCAACGTCTCGGCCGTAGCGGGCACCGCGTCGACGGCGTCGCACAAGGTGCGCTCGTCCCGCTGAGCCTGCCCGATCTAGTCGAGTGTGTCGCTCTTCGCGAAGCCGCGCGCGTTGGCCACCTCGACGCTCTCCGCATCCCGTCCGCACCCCTCGATGTTCTCGCGCAGGTCTTACTCGGCATGAGCATCGAGCAAGAATGGACCTGCGATGCCGCCTTCGAAGTAGTCAAGGGCGCCGGCCCTTATCTCGATCTGACGCGTGAAGACTTCGATGAAGTACTGCGCTATCTTTCCGGCCAAGGCAAAGTCCTCGGGCCCTACGGCACCTACGGCAAAATTGTCCTCGAAAATGGCCGCTTTCGCGTCGCCAAAGGCAAGACCGCTCGCAACTATTACATGAACCTCGGCGTCATCAGTTCCGACGTTGAGATGAAAGTTGTCTCCGCACGCCGCCGCATGTTAGGCGCAGTCGAGGAAGGCTTCATCACGTCGCTTCAGCCGAACGAAGCATTCATCATGGGCGGCAAGGCCGTGCGCGTCAAGCAAATCCATCAAAACACCGCCGTTGTTGAACCGGCACAGGGTGAAAACGTGAAAACGCCGCGTTGGATGGGCAACAAGATGGCCTTGACCACTCAGCTCGCGAATGAAGAGCTGCGTCTACGCCGCCAACTTCGCGATGCCTGGAAACTAGGAGAGGCGGAAGCCTGCATCCGCATGTTGAAGGATGCCTACAACGTCGACGCCAACGTTTCCGGCCGCATTTCGCAATTCCTCGCCCGTCATACAAAAGCGCTCCCGGTTCCCACTGATTCACCCGTCCTCGCCGAGCGAGTCACGACAGGCCGCAGCATGCTGGTTCTTGTACATGTCGTCGGCGGCCGCGCCGTCAATCGTTCCCTTGCCTGGGTATGCGCCGCCCGCATCGCCAACGGGCAAAGCGTAGTCGCAAACTTCGACGACCACAGTTTCCTGCTCGCCATGGACACACGCCTGAACCTCACTGCTGAACAACTGCACGAATCTTTTAATCCCTCAAATTGGCTGGTAGATCTGCGCGCCACTCTTTCCACAACCGAAACCCTGGGCACCAGCTTCCGTCGAATTGCTGAAATCGGCCAACTGTTGCCGCGCCGTACTCCCCGCGGCGACGTTCCAGCCCGTACCGCTACTTGGAATGGCAGCCTGCTCTACAAGACGCTGCTCGCACACGAACCAGACCATCCGTTGGTCCGCGAAGCCGTGCGCGAAGTGCTCGAAGACCAGTGCGACGCCCCGCGCGCTTATGCTGAGGCCCAGAGAATTTACGCAGAGCCTTTAGAGATTTACGACCTGCCCCGCCCTTCCCCGTTCGCCTTGCCGTTGTTCACAGCATTCAATCGCGAAGTGCTCCTAGCCTCCGACCCCGACCGCGCGCTCGACGATCTCGTGGCGCAGATCTACGGTGAATGGGAATAACGGGCTCGTATCGATATACTCAACTTTCAATGACTGCGAAACGAAGTTATTTGGCCTTAGATCTTGGAGCAGAAAGTGGACGCGCCATCTTGGCGCATTTAGCCGATCACCGCCTCGAACTTACGGAATTACACCGCTTTCCAAACATTCCCGTGCGCCTCGCCAGCGGTCTCTACTGGGATACTCTGCGTCTGTTTCACGAAATGTGCGAGGGCATCCGAATCGCCGCTAAGACCGTCGATCAAATCGATGGCATCGGTGTCGACACATGGGGTGTCGATTTCGGCCTTCTCAGCGAAGAAGGCGTGCTGCTTGACAATCCCCGTCACTATCGCGACTCGCGAAACAACGGCACGTACAAACAGATGTTCGAAAGCGTTTCGCGCGCCGAGATTTTTCGCAACACGGGCGTTCAGTTCATGGAGATCAATTCCCTTTGCCAGCTATTCGCAGGGCAGCGCGATACGCCTAAGACTATGGCTCAGGCGGCGAACCTATTGTTCATGCCGGATTTGTTCAACTATTTCTTAACCGGTGCTCTGCGGGCGGAAAGAACCATAGCCAGTACGTCGCAATTCTATGATCCAGTAAAGAAACAATTCGCCACCGATATGCTGCGAAAACTCGGCCTGCATGCCGGTTATCTAGCCCCGCTATGCGACCCAGGGGCCGATCTTGGTCCGGTGCTTCCCTACATCGTTGAACGTTGCGATTTGAAGCAGGAAACCGCCGTCTTTGCCACCGGCTCGCATGATACAGCCTCTGCAGTAGCTGCCGTCCCTGCGCGTGCGGGTGAAAACTGGTGCTACATCAGTTCCGGCACCTGGTCTCTCATGGGCGTGGAGCTGAACGAACCGGTGATCAACGACGCCTCTCTCGCGGCTAATTTCACAAATGAAGTCGGCGTTCAGAACAGGATTCGCTTTCTGAAAAACATTCCAGGCTTGTGGGTCTTGCAGGAGTGCAAGCGCGCTTGGGAGCGCGAAGGACACGAATTCAGCTACGCCCAACTGACAGCCGCAGCGGCTGAAGCAAGGCAGATCGGTACCGTTTTAGACCTTGATGAGTTCATTTCCCCCGGTAACCATCCACAGCGCATCAAAGACTATTGCCTCAAAACCGGCCAAGAACCACCCGCCGATATCCCTTCCACAACACGCGTCATCTTGCATAGCCTGGCTGTGCGCTACAAGCAAGTGCTCGAAACGCTTGAATCGTTGACAGCCCGCAAGCTCGAGGTGATCCATATCATTGGCGGCGGTTCGCGCAATACCCTGCTGAACCAACTCACGGCAAATGTCACGGGCCGCACGGTCATCGCTGGACCCGCTGAGGCAACCGCCGCCGGCAACGCACTCACGCAAGCCCTCGGCACTGGCCACATAGCGTCGCTTGAAGAGTTGCGCGCTGTGATCCGGAATTCGTTTGAGGTGGAAGAATTTCGACCAATGAAGTAGTCCGCATGTTGCTCCAGATTGGCTGTCCTTTTGGGCCGCCACCGGATTTATATCCCAAAACAGTGCTGGGATGCTGGTCAAGGTTCAACACCGCTTCACCAGACCACTTGTTTGACACTACACGTCATTTCGTTGATCTTCTGTTAGGCTTGGCAGCGCTCAACAAGAGCAATGTTTGACTGTGTGTTTAAGCCCGATTAGGCCTACACAGTTACGGCTAATAGGGCGCGCGTTGGTTGGTTTGAGTGCTCTCTGTAAATCACGGACATTTGAAAGCAGACGATGGGATTTGATGGATTGCCAAGTCCTGTCCGGGCGCGTCTCGCTCATATCTAGCTCCTTCAAACACGGGCGCTGTGCTGCCATCTTCATAAACCAGAGTTTTTCCATCGTCCTTCACACTCATAATGCGGAGGGTCTTCCCTGCTGGAGAATTCGTGGGCTTCTTAGAGTCTCCCGCATATTGCTTATCGACATACTCATCAATTGCATGTTCATCGACCTCAGCCCGATGATCCCCATGTGGAATTCTGAAGGCCGGATTTTGACTTGGAAGATCATTGTCGACGGCCCAATGCTCGGTTTCCTTATAGGCTCTTCTCTCCCTCTCCAAAAGTGGCAGCTGCACGTCCTGACGAGCGTGAACCATCTCGTGGTAGAAGTTGACTTTCAACTGACCACATGTGACGTTTCTATTCAGCATTATCACGTCAGAACCTTTGGGCAAAACAACATCAATACCGTTAGCATCTTTGACATGTATTTCTTTTGCCAATGCAAATGTTGTTCCCCCAGAAATGGCTTGTTCTTTTTCTTCTTTTACCCACTGCCCTTTCGTGTAATGCCAATACTCAAGGCGCTTCGGCCCACGCAGAGCAATCGGAATCTTGCCGGCTCTCTCGACTAGAGACTTATCAATTTTGCATAGGCTTTGAAGGCATTTAATCGCATCAGCCTCAGTAAGTGGTCCTGCGCTATTTGACGACCCGATTTCTTCCATCACGCATCGCTGAACCAAGGGCGTCCCTAGAGCCTTCTCCAGCGCGTCGAGCTGTTCTTGACGAATAATCACGCGTCTCCTACCTTTCTCGACCCTTCCTCCGGACGAGAATTACTGGCGATTTGCGTCTAAGTAAATCCGGAGCGCCATCCCGAAGCACTACCGGTTCGCGTGTTTGTCAACGGCCACGGCACTAGGCGACATAGCGACATCGTACTACAAGGCCCCCGGGAATATACTCGCAATATGCGCCTACTTTCATTCATCGCTTTTGCCTGTTCTCTTCATAGTTCTGCTCAAACCATTTCAGTCTCATTCCCGCCTGCGCGCTCCGGTACGCCGCTCGATGGACGTTTATTGCTCTTGCTTTCGAATGATCCAAGTGAAGAGCCACGCATGCAGATTGACGATACGCCGAAATCCCAAATGGTGTTTGGCGTCACGGTTGATGGCTGGAAGCCCGCAGAGCCGTTGACTGTTGGAGAAACTGCGCAGGGCTATCCGCGCGCCAGCCTCAAAGATATTCCGCCTGGCGACTACACAATTCAAGCGGTGTTGAACATTTATGAGACGTTCCATCGCTCCGACGGCAAAACCGTGAAGCTTGCGCCGGATCGCGGCGAAGGACAACACTGGAATCTCGCCCCGGGCAACCTCCTCTCCAAACCACGGCTTGTCCACATTGGGCCCGGAGCCTCTGCGATTCACGTTACGCTCGACGAAGTGATTCCGCCCATTAAGCCGGAAGCCGACACCAAATATATTCGCCACATTCGCATTCAATCAAAGCTGCTGACTGAATTCTGGGGCCGTCCTATGTATCTATCGGCAGTAGTGCTGGTGCCTGAAGGCTTCGACGCGCACCCCGAGGCACATTTTCCGCTGATTATTTTTCATGACCACTTCGTCTCCGGACTCAACGATTTCCGCGAAACTCCGCCAGACCCAACTCTCAAGCCTGATTACTCAGAGCGCTTTCATCTGGCCGGCTACAACCGCATTCAGCAAGAAGAAGCATACAAGAACTATCAAGCTTGGATCGCTCCAGGCACACCGCGCATGTTGGTTGTGAAGCTTCAGCATGCGAATCCTTACTACGACGATTCGTATGCAGTCAACTCCGCTAATCTCGGCCCATACGGAGACGCTATTGAAACAGAACTCATTCCGGCCATTGAGCGGCAATTTCGCGGTATTGGTCAGGGCTGGGCACGCTTTGTCTACGGCGGTTCCACCGGCGGTTGGGAATCGCTGGCCGTGCAGATGTTTTATCCGGACAGTTATAACGGCGCATTTGTGGCCTGCCCGGACCCCGTCGATTTTCATGCATTCATGACCGCCGATCTCTACAAACAAGACAACTTGTTCTACTTGCCAGGCGCGAACAAGCAAGTGGAGCAGCCGGCAATGAGAGACTACCTTGGCCACACGCTCATTTCCATGCGTGACAACGTTGCCTACGAAGCCGCACTCGGAGATCGAGGCCGATCGGGCGATCAGTTCGATATCTGGCAAGCGGTCTATTCACCCACTGCGCAAGACGGCTACCCTCAGCCAATCTTTGACAAACACAGCGGCGTAATTGATCACAAGACGGCTGAATACTGGCGCGAGCACTACGATCTGAACGCAATCTTGCAACGCGACTGGAACACGCTTGGCCCAAAACTACAGGGCAAGTTGCACATTTACGTTGGCTCCGACGATACGTACTTTCTCAATAACGCCGTCTATTTGATGGAAGACTTTCTGAAACAGACGGGCTCCGCGGGACACGGTGTTGCCTATGACGGCGAGGTGCGGTATGGCCCACGCGCGGAACACTGCTGGAATGGCGATCCCACCCAACCCAATTGGTATTCGCGTTTACATTACAACCAAATGTACGTGCCGCAGATCATGGAGCGGATTCAGAAGACCGCGCCCGTGGGAGCGGACGTTACAAGCT
>Ga0075030_100006524_pt1 | contig 10445 bp, 6 predicted proteins | sample LitLauG_LLR_2012_FD_71393 | JGI IMG/M metagenome (GOLD analysis project Ga0075030, IMG submission 71393) | Freshwater sediment microbial communities from Pennsylvania, USA - Little Laurel Run_MetaG_LLR_2012 | ecosystem: Environmental > Aquatic > Freshwater > Creek > Sediment | place: USA...
CTGCTGCATGAGATCCAGTTTGCCGAGCAGGAGATCCGACTGAACGAGGATCGTATTCTCGAGGTGATGGTCAGCGTCGATGTGCGCGAAAAGGAAGTCAAGGCGGCCGAGGCCGAGTTGAAAGCGGAGACGGCTGAGATTGAGAAAGAAAAAGAAGAAGCGCGGAAAGTCACGGCTGAAGATCAGAAGAAGCTTTCGGAGTGGAATTCGAAGCGCGACGGCTTGCGGCGCGGAGTTTCCGAGGATCTGCTACGCCACTACGAGCGCGTGATGAAGTTCCGCGGCACCGGGCTGGCGGAAGTGCGCGATCACAAATGCATGGGTTGCCAGGTGATGCTGCGGCCGCAGACGTACAACGAAGTCCGGAATGGCGAGAAGGTGATGATCTGCGAGTCATGCTCGCGCGTGTATTACTTCAATCCCGCGAACGAAGTGAAGCCGGAGCAGGAAGTGGTGACAGTTACGGGACGGAAACGGGCGCGGCCGAAAGCAGATGCACCGCAGGCATGGTTTTATCGTCCGGACTACGCGGAAGAGGGTGAAGTGCTGCTGGCTTTTAACAACAGCGGCGGCAATTCGACGCGGCGCATCTACGAACTGCACACGGGACGCCAGTTTGGCGAGATCTTGCAGCGCGAAGGAAATTACCGGCAGGCGTTTCCGGAGGATTTGACCGAGTCGGCGCTGCGGTTGAACGGGCATTGGGAAGAAGCGGAAATCGACGAGTGGGGAAACGAAATTCCTTCGAACGTCCTCGACTTGCTGCAGAAGGATTTGCTCGCCATCCGGCGCGAGCATCGCGCGACTCACAAAGAGCACACTGCTCCGGCTGCGGAACAGCCGACCGCCAGCTGATTCCCGATGGAATCAGATTCCATGAAAAGCATGGATTCTAGAGAACAGGCTGACCCGCCCGCGGCGGACGCTGGATTCTTTCAAACTCCTCACAAACTGCGATTCGTTCTTTGCCTGTTGCTGGCGCTGGCGACGATTGCCCTCTACAGCCCGATTACGCACGCTCCGTTTCTCAACTACGACGATGCGATCCATGTCAGCGACAACCCGCATGTTCGGGCGGGGCTGAGCTGGAACACAGTTGTCTGGGCGTTTACGACTTCGGAGACAGCGGATTGGCATCCGATCACATGGCTGTCGCACGCACTCGATTGCCAGTTGTTCGGGTTGAGCCCAGAAGGGCCGCATACGGTGAATGTGCTTCTTCATGCGGCGAATGTGGTTCTTCTTTTTCTGATTCTGGCGAGTGCTACGGGATTTGTTTGGCGCAGCTTTGTGGTGGCGGCCCTTTTTGGCTTGCACCCCATCAACGTTGAGTCAGTGGCGTGGATCTCGGAGCGGAAAGACGTGCTTAGCATGCTCTTCTTCCTGCTGGCTCTGGCGGCCTATGGCTGGTATGTGCGAAGCCCGGGAGTTGGGCGGTATCTGCTGGTGACGCTGGCCTACGCTTTGGGACTGATGAGCAAGGCGCAAGTGATTACTTTTCCGTTTGCACTGCTTCTGCTGGACTACTGGCCTTTGCGGCGGCTGGCGGGGCCGGATCGAGACGGAGCGGCGGCACCCACCTTCTGGAAGTTACTTTGGGAAAAGGTGCCGTGGATCGCCCTTTCTGTGGCGAGTGCACTCATCACGATTAAGGTGGAGGCGGACGCTACGCAAGCGCGGCTTCCGCTTTGGATACATGTGGGGAACGCGGCGATCTCCTATGTGAAGTATCTCGGGAAGACGTTTTGGCCGGTTAATCTGGCGGTGGTGTATCCGCATCCGGGATTTGGAATAAGTGTTCCGGCGGCGGTGCTGTCGGCGGTCTTCATCGTTGGCGTCAGCATTGTTGTCGTGGTATGCCGGCGGGAGCGGCCTTATTTTGTGGGATGGTTCTGGTTTCTGGGAACGCTGGTGCCGATGATTGGGCTGGTGCAAATCAGCGTCCACGCCATGGCTGACCGGTACGCTTATATTCCGCTGCTGGGGATTTTTGTTGTCGTGTGCTGGGGAGTTGCGGAATTGGCCGGAAAGTTTCACCTTTCTGTCGGGGTGCCGGCGGTGGCTGCTGCTGTCGTATTGGTCCTCCTGGCGATCGGACTGCATCGCCAGGTTGGTTTCTGGAGCGACAATCTGACGCTTTGGGCCCATACGCTGGAGATCACGCAGGGGAATTACACGGCAGAAGATAACTTTGCAGCGGCGCTCATTGCCGAGGGTAGGATCCAAGAAGCGATGCCTCATTTTGCGCGCGCGATCGCGATGCGCCCGGACGACGCGATGGCGACGATCAACATTGCTACGTTTGAGCAGATGAACGGGAATTACGGGGCGGCGCTGGAGGGTTATGCGCGGGTGCTGCAGTTCAGCAAAGTTCCGTCGATGCTGGTGAATGCGCGAATCAACAGCGGATACGCTCACTATTCGCTGAAGCAATATGACGGTGCGAAACAGGATTTCGAAGCGGCGCTCGGTCTGCAGCCGGGGAATTGGGCAGCGTATCGCGGCCTCGGACTGGTGGCGCAGCGATCGGGAGACTTGCGAGTGGCGGCGGATGACTATCTCAAGTCGGTTCAGGTTCAGCGGTCATCGGTCGGGTACCTCTTGCTGGCACAGGCGCTTGAAGGCCTCGGACAGAATGATGCGGCTCGAGCGGCGGAATCTGCAGCAGCTCGCGGGAGCCGCGATCTCAACGATGATGTGGCAACTGTGAAGCAGTTGCTGGCGGAGTAGGCCTCAGCGGGTACGACGGCGCTACGATAGTAGGCCTACAGTGTAAGATAGCGGCCACGGGGTACTTGATGACTGACAAGTTCGGAGTTTCTTCTGCTTCCCGCCGTTCGTTTCTGAGTCTTTCTGCAGCCGCATCTGCGGCGCTGGCGCTGCGCGTCGTGACGGAGCCGATGCTGGCTGCGGCTCGGGTAAAGAACGTTCCGAAAGGAGCGATCCGCATCGACCTAAACGAAAATCCACTGGGGCCTTGCGCGGCGGCGCGAGAAGCTGCGGGCGCGATCGTGGCGCAGGGTGGGCGCTATTGCGACTACCTCACAGATGATCTGGTAAAGATGCTGGCAGAGATCGAAGGTATCAAGGTGGAGCAGGTTCGGGTTTACCCGGGATCGAGTGAGCCGTTGCATCACACGATCGCGGCATTTGCTTCGCCACAGCGGAGCTATGTAACGGCCGACCCGGGATACGAAGCCGGGATGTTCACCTCCAACGCCATCGGCGCGAAGGTGGTGAAAGTTCCGTTGACGAAAACATATGCCCATGATGTGAAGGCGATGCTGGCGGCGGCTCCGGATGCGGGCGTGTTTTATATCTGTACTCCGAATAATCCGACTGGAACGCTGACCAGCCATTCTGATATCGAATACCTGGTTGAGAACAAGCCGAAAGGCTCGATCGTGCTGGTGGATGAAGCCTACATTCATTTTTCGGATGGCGTTACGGCAATGGATCTGGTCAGGGCAGGGAAGGATGTCATCCTGCTGCGGACCTTCTCGAAGCTCTACGGCATGGCGGGATTGCGGTGTGGGGCGGTGTTTGGCCGTCCGGATCTGCTGGGAAAAATTGAGAACTATGCGGGATGGAATGCGATGCCGATCACAGCGCTGGTTGCGGCGTCGGCGAGTTTGAAAGACACGCAGTTGGTGACGGAGCGCAAACGCATCAATGCGCGAACGCGCAGCGAAGTTTTTGCGTGGCTCGACCGCAACGGGTATTCGTACATTCCGTCGGAGTCGAACTGCTTCATGCTCGACACAAAGCGTGCCGCGAAAGACGTGGTCGATGCCATGGCCAAACAGAATGTTGTGATTGGCCGCGTGTGGCCGGTGATGCCGACTTATGCGCGAATCACGGTTGGGACCGCGTCCGAGATGGAACAATTTCAAGCTGCTTGGCAGAAGGTGATGACGGGAGCGGTGACGGCGAGCGTGGGGACGATGAGCAGTGCAGGTGAGTTTGGCCGGATGCTGGATGGAATTCGTGTGCGGGCGTGAGTCAAAGCTATTCGGGAAGAAGCCGACGGGAATCACGGTCCCAGCGAATAGTTGACTACGACAGTCGATTGAACTTCGACTGGCTCACCCAGAAGCAGGTATGGCCGGTACTTCCAAAGTCGAACGGCGTTTACGGCTGACACCGCGAGGTCGAGTGGACCATCGATCACTTCGACATCCACGACGTCTCCCTGCTTGTTAATCACGACAGCTAACTGAACTTGACCCTGGATGCGATTCTGACGCGCTTCTTCGGGATAGGCCGGCACCACCTTCTTGATTATCAGCCCAGTGGTGACACCGGAGGACACTTTCACTTTCGAGGGCGTGGTAATTTTGGGTCCCGTGTCTACCGATTCAGATTGAGCAGGTTGGGAGGACGAGGCGGCGGGGGGCAGTTCCAGCGAATTCAAGGTCGAAACTGCGAGTTCGACGGCGTTCCAGGTCCAACCGTCGATCCTCCACAACAACAGGTAGTCTTTCTCAGCGGTGCACAGGGTCGAACGGTCTCTGACGCCATTGCGGGACTCGAAATCTTCGCGGTAAAAATCGTGAGTCGCAAAAGTGAACTGGGTGACCCCGCCTTTGAGTTTCCCCGTCTTGTTTGTTTGGATGAGAGAGCCGAGCGTATCGAGGTATTGCTTGCAATTATCGCTGGCAGCGCTTGAAGCGCGCCGGACCGCGAACACAGTAAAGCTTGAGTCTGCTCGAGGTTCGGTGTTGTCCTGGGGGATGTGCACTTCCGTTAACAGAACATAGGTGCTCGTGGTGTGATTTTGCTCGGCAAACTGTTTGCGGACGATCTCAGTTTCGCGAACCCAATCATGGGAAAGAGGATAGTAGAGCCGGAAATATGTGTTGCGATAGACATCGTCGTGAAAAAAACCAAGATCGGGCGGGGCCGGGGTTGAAATGCGAAAGTTGAGAGTTGCTTGCGTGTCTATTTCGACGGGGGAGCCCTGCACAAGATACGGTTTGTATTTCCATTGGCGGACTGCGTCAACCGCTGCTTGGGCGAGCTCTGGATCTCCGGAAACGACGGTCACGTTTTGAACCATGCCTGACATGTCGATGGAGAGCGAAAGCACAACAGTACCCTGGATGCCCGCACGAACAGACGCTTCTGGATATTTGGGTGGAGTTCGTTGGATGAGGAGCTGAGAGGTATTTGTTTCGGAGACCTTTAGTCGCTGCGCCGATGCCGGAGCGGGAGTTTCCAGCGTTTTCCACGGTGACTGAGCGGAGGTCGAGGCCGAAAGGCAAAGAAGAAAGATCCAACCGAGGGTCATCGCGGCCCGGCGAAACTCGCTGCACAGGTTGGAAACTGCCAACATAGAAAACAAAGTATAGCTCTCGGGTCAACTGAATCCTGGCGGGCAACGTGGCAATTCGACGCGGGCAGGGGCCTATGTTTCCAAGAGCCGAGCTGGCGAAAACAGTTTCGAGACGTCTTTTCCATTTGTTTCCACAGGAAGTTTCCCGGCTCCACAGTTTTTACACAGTGACGGCGAAGATTGCGGTTGCGTTAATTTTGGTGGTGCCGCAAAGTGCTTTCAGTCAAAGCGTGAGACGTTCTGAACGTGCTCTGACAAGGATTCAGTGTTGCCGGTGATTTCTCGAGAGTGAGTCACCGGGGGAAAATCGGCGCATGTCCAGTGCGCTGGCGCCCAGGCTTTGCGGCCTTCTAAATTCTTCTTTCGGGAAGAATTGAAAAAATGCTGAATCGTAACGCCGGGGCGCAAGCCTCGGGCGAGCATCGCAGCAGAGTGCTCTTCGGAGCGCAAAGCACGCGATGATTCTTCGCTACGGTGAAGGAAAGCAGTTCAGAACATCCGCGACAACAATGCGGCTTGGGTGGCTGGCCCGAGCCGCATTTGTTTTTCAGCTCTCAGCCATCAGTTAAACCGGAATTACCTCCGGCCTTGTTGTTAACCTCGAACTACTGTTTCACTTACTTCTTCGGTTCGGGTGGTTGAATCAGGTCTGGGATGCTTGCGATTGCTTTTGGATCGGGCGGCTTTAGATTGAGCTGTTTGACCAGGAATGCTATCCGATCGCGGCGGGCTTCTGCGTTCAGCGCGTGCGGGGCGTCATAGAACTTCAGCGACTTGGGTTCGCTCGCGATTGCAAAATATTCTCGCGCTCGCTCCGGAGTCAGGAAGTCTTCCTTTGTCGCATATTGCAGAAAGACTGCGGCAGGCGCGGCGTGGGCCACGTATTTTCCCTGATCGAGCCACGAATACTCGGCGCGGTAGGCATCCATTTTTTCCGGGCCGACGTCTTTTCGGAATTCCTGAAACTCCTTGGACCGCATATCGACTTCGTCGGAGAGGTTGCCAGCCATCAGCACGAAAGCTCTGAAGCGCTTGTCGATGCCAGCGAGGAAAGCGCCAGTCGTCGCGTTGTAGCTGTGGCCAACGTAGGCTAACCGCTTGGCATCTACATCGGCGCGAGCCAGCAACAGGTCGGCGCCGCGACGCATGTCGAGAATCTGCTGGATTCGGTCTTTGATGAAGCTTTCGCTGAGCGGATCGGGGTCGCGGACAAATCCGGGGCGCGCGATGGGGCCATCGGTGAGCAGCGAAACTACGCCGGATGGCGCAAGAGCGACGGCTTCGTCGAGGAACTCCTTGCGATTGAGAAATGGCGAGCCATCCTGGTACCAGTGGCCCCAGATGACGGTTGCAAACGGGCCCTTGCCGCTGGGGACGACCAGATAGGCGGGAACGCGTCCGCCCTTTGGACTGGCATAGGAGATGTCGTGGATCGCGACGTCACCGCGATGTTCGACTCCGACTTCTTGCATGTCGAGCGGAGCTTTCTGGTCGTAGTCGAAGTGTTGGAGAAGAGAGGGCCCGACCGTTTGCGCGGCGAGCGTTGAAGCGAAAAGAAAGAGGGCGCGCGCGAAGCGGCTCATACGGGTCTCCGGTGCGCTGATATTCTACCTCGCGTTCCGGCTGGGTGTGATCCCTGAAGTGGTGGGCGGAGTTGGAAGATACGGTCCCTCAGCGGCTAAACAGTTTACTGAAAAACCCCTTTCCGCGCGGCCTTACCCCCCTTGAGTGGTCTTGACAGACTGGCGTCGCAGTCCATAATTGAGGGCCGATCTTGGGGAGGGGAATGTCTACAATCTGTCGCCTGCTTTGTGGTTGTGTGGTGGTGTGTCTGCTAATCACTCTGGCGCTTGCGCAAGCGCCCGTCGCCGATGAAATCGTTACCAATCAGAATCGAATCGCCGCGGGAAAAATAGAAAAGGGCGTGCTCAACGTGCAGCTCGAGTTGCGGAATGGCACGTGGCATCCCGAGGCAGAGGACGGGCCGCCGCTTTTCGTGCCAGCGTTTGGCGAAGCGGGACAGGCGGCGCAGATACCGGGGCCGATGCTGCGGATGCGGGAAGGAACGACCGTCCATGCGACGGTCGCGAACAAGCTGAAGTTGAAAGCTACGGTATATGGGCTGAATACGCGTCCGGGCGATGCGGAGAGCGGCGTGGAAATTCCGCCTGGAGAAAGCCACGAATTCAGTTTTGTTGCGGGGGCGGCTGGGACCTATTACTACTGGGCGCGGACGACCGAGGCGATGAAACTCGCCGGGCGGACCATAGTGCAGCCTTTGCGAGCCGACGCGCAATTGAATGGCGCTTTCATCGTGGATCCTCCCGGTGCGGTAGTTGCGGACCGCGTGTTCGTCATCGACGCAACCTTCGTGGCACCGGATGTCATTCATCCCGGCTTTGAAGTCGTCTCGATCAACGGCAAGTCCTATCCTTACACGGAGCCGCTGGAGTATACGGCGGGCGATGAGATTCGGTGGCACGTGATCAATACAAGCGCTTCTGAGCATCCGATGCACCTCCACGGTGCGTTCTACAGAGTGCTTAGTCTTGGAGACTTCGAGACGAACACGGCCTACAGAGGTGAGGACCGGCAATCGGTGGTGACGCAAAACCTCAGGGCGGGGAACACGATGATGATGGAATGGACGCCAGAGCATGTTGGGCGCTGGCTGTTCCACTGCCATTTTCAGAACCACATCTCCATGAAAGAACGGGTACCGATTTTCAGCAACGTGGGGGAGAAATCTTCCGGCGAATCCGAGGCTGCCAACGGAGTTCACGCGCACCATGAAGCGATGGACGGCATGAACGACATGGCTGGACTGGTGCTCATGATCAACGTGAAGGCAGCCAAGTCAGCGCCGGTAGAGACGGTGGCGCATGCGCCGCGGAAACTCGATCTGGTGATTGAGCGGAATGCAGCGAACGGGAAGACGCCGACTTTCTCCTGTGCTGTGCGCGAAGGAAAGAAGATGGTGGCTTCGGAGGACAAGTCGGTCGGGCCGCCGATCGTGCTGGCGCGCGGAGAGCCGGCGGAGATTACGGTGGTGAACCACCTCGATGTGCCGACCACGATCCACTGGCACGGCTTAGAACTCGATAGTTATTACGATGGCGTGGCGGGAGGCGGCGTGGGCGATCAGGTGACGCCCGCCATTCAGCCGGGAGCGAGTTTCGTGGCGCGCTTCACGCCGAATCGCGCAGGGACGTTTATCTATCACACGCATGCGGCCGATCCGAGCCAACTGTCGGGCGGGGTGTACGGTGGGCTGATTGTGCTGGAGCCGGGGGAGTCATTTGATGCCGAGCACGACCGGTTGCTGGTGATCGGCGCGCGCGACGACTCGTTTCTCACCACGCGAATCACCGTCAATGGATTGGAAGAGCTCAGCCCGATGGTATTCAGCCACGGCGTAACGTATCGCCTGCGGGTGATCAATATGGGACCCAATCTCGATGCTGATCTGCAACTTGGCAGCAGCGAGCATTGGGCGACATGGCGAGCGGTGGCGAAGGACGGGGCCACGATGCCGTCGCGACTGGCAGAGCCGCGGGATGCCGTATTGCATATCGCGTCCGGCGAAGTCTACGATTTCGAATTCCAGCCTGGCGCACCGGGTGAGATTCCGCTGCAGATCGAGAATTACTACAATGACAAGGGCAAGTTGGTGGGCAAGATTGTCGTACAGTAGAGCGCCGAACACCCACCCTCTCTCGCAACGAACGCGAGAGAAGATGGGTCACCCGCTAGCCATCTCCCTAATCAGTTGATCGCGCCCAGCCCGTGTTTTGTGCGGCACTGCTTACAGTAGGTGGGCGGCTCAGTGTTATCCACGTGATGGCACACCGGCTTCAGCGTGCGCAGGTAGGCGAAGATCGCTTTGAGATCGTCATCGGTCAGGTTGCGAAAGAATGCCCAAGGCATGATGTTCGAGAGTGGCCGTGTCTTGAAGCCTCCATTGCGGATGACCTCGATAAACATCTTTTCGTCGAAGTAGGAGAGGCCGGAAGCATCCGGGGTCAAGTTGAGGGCGTTCACGGTCTTGATCTTTTTCCCGCCCTCCCAGTTGCCAACCAACGGCGCGCCGCCTGCAAAATTCATTTCGGCGAAGGGAGCACCCTTCTCGTCCGCCGGGGTGTGGCAAGAATCGCAGTGTCCTCCGGTGACCAGGTACTTACCGTAGCTCACGCGGTCCGAACGATCCGGCTCGGGAACGTGCGCGAGCGGCGGCAAAGGCTCAAAAGACTTCTTGAGATCCTCGGTCAGAAGGGTTTTCGGACGCTTGATGTGGACCGGCGCAACCGACCGCTCATAGACGATCACCGACGCAAGGTCTTCGTCCGAGAGGTTGCGAAAGTACATATACGGCATCAGGGGATAGAGCGTTCGTCCATCGTGCCCGATTCCCCGGCGCAGAGCGCGCACAAAATCAGCGTCTTTCCAGGTGCCGGCGCCGTATTCGGGGTCCGGTGAAATGTTGGGCGCGACTACCCGGTTCGGCTTTTGCAAACCGAGTTCTATGTTCGGGAAGACGAAGCCTCCGAGCTTCTTGCCCGGGAATACTTGGAGCGGACGCTTCGAAAAATCAACCTCAGAGTGGCACGCTGGGCATTGCAGCAGTCCTTCTACCAAGTATTTGCCGCGCGCCAGGCGCTCGGGTGTGCGGGGAATCGGCTCCAGGTCGAGCACCGATCCGCTCGTCGCAACCGACGATTCCGTCGCAGGCTGCGATGCGGTCGAAGATCTTGTAGCAAGGATCAGCAGGGCCGCAGTCAAAGCCACTATGGCGGTGAGATTTCTAACGGTCCTTCGTCGATTCATTGGGGCCCTCGTTCATTGAGATTCACCCTCGACTGCGCGTACCTCTGCACACGCGGCGGTTGTGTTCCTTTACCGCCTGAATTGCAACAATGTTCAGACTGGCGCTTGCGAAAAACAAAGCCATGCAGAAGGAGCTGGCAAACGGGAAGGGATTCCAGCCCACACGACCGCTGCGAATCCTACGCCTGTCGAAAGCGAGGGTCAAGCGGCTTGAGAGACGACATGTTGGCGACATGGATGAGTTCGTCATGGTGGTGGGATGCTGGTAATGGATTTGCGTTTTCTT
>Ga0075030_100006526_pt1 | contig 10444 bp, 10 predicted proteins | sample LitLauG_LLR_2012_FD_71393 | JGI IMG/M metagenome (GOLD analysis project Ga0075030, IMG submission 71393) | Freshwater sediment microbial communities from Pennsylvania, USA - Little Laurel Run_MetaG_LLR_2012 | ecosystem: Environmental > Aquatic > Freshwater > Creek > Sediment | place: USA...
AGTCCTTGGTCGGAATCTACGAAGATAAACCGATGCGGGGTGCTTCTCAAGCCCCCGTCAATCCAGAACCTGAAGCATTCAAAGGGCTTCAAGCGCCATTACACTTTTGGGAGAGGAACCAATAAAATGATACAGGACACATACGCGCGCTCGCAGGCACCTCTCGACGCGGCGGTTTTTTCTCTTGTCATGATTCGCCTCCCTGGACCACCCGTCAGTGTGAGATGGTGACTGCAAAGTCACCAGATTTCGACGGAGGAAGAGTCTTATACACCGAGGACCTTGAACGACGGCAACCCTACGGGTCCGCGGAGTTTCCATAAGCGGGCGCCCGCCTACTGCACCGGCACCTGGAAATTGGCCGGCACCAGGACGGTGTTCGCCACCGCAATCGCGCCTAAATCCAGGCCGGATGCGGAGATCGGCGCACGGGCGCTGACGGAGGTCACGGAAATTGAGCCGGGCGACTGGAAAACCGTACCCATCAGATATCCCGGCACCGTGAAACTCCCTGCAACTGAAGGCGCGTTGCATTGGATCGTCGCGTTGTAGAGGCTGTTGGCGGATGCGATCCGGATGGCGACGTAGCCGTTGGGGTCGCCTCCGGTCCAGAGGAGCGTCAGCGGCTGTCCAATCGTTACCGTGCCAGTGGCGAAGGAACCGGCGTTGGTCCATTGCGACGGCGCAGCCACGTTGAGGGCCGATTGAAAAAGGCCGACATTCCCACCGCCTGCGCCTGCGAAATGGTATAGGCCGGCGGGGAGATTACCAATGGAACCGGGCATCGAGTAGGCGCCGCTTGAGGTATTGTTGGCCATGAGCGTGCCGTTGGGACCACTGGCCGTGATGGCGGAGCCCGCGTCCAGGCCGCTGCCGTGCGGCAAACCACTGAGGTCGGCATTCACCTTAGCGGCGCTCAAGTAGCAGGAGCCGGACGATGGATTGAGCGGAGCCAGCGCGGCGGTCAGGCTCTGTGCGGTGTACGACAAAAAAGTCGCCCCAAAATCGAGTTGGCCGGTCGAACTGCCGAAGGCCATCGTCCGGCTAAGAGTGGCCTGACCGACGCGCAGAACGCCATTATGTTCCAGCGTCAGGAGATCGGAAGCCCGGAAACTCAGCGGGTCATCGCACTCGTTGCCGGATGACGCCACCGAGATCGTGCCGAAATTACTCAGCACGCCGCTGGTCTGGATGCCGACAGGAACGTAGCAGCCACTCACGCCGGTCGGAACATCGAAGACGATCTGATCCACGCCGGCGCAGCATCCCGAGCGGCCCGCGTATCGAACGTTGGCGGCCAGGCCCCCCACATAGAGGTTGTCGAGAAACGGCAGCGAACCCGGGATCGGTCCCGCGGTTTCGTCGCCCGTGGCCGGCCCGAGTCCCGTGCCCCAGAGGATCACCGTTTGTCCAGGATGGGCCGACGCAATCAGCGTGTTGAGCGGCGTGGATGTCTGGCTCTCGAAATTCTGCACGATGGCCGGACCGGCGCCGGCCTGGTTGATCGTGAAAATGCCGAAGGCGCTGTGCACCACGTGAACCGGGACTGAAGTGCTGGCCAGGTTCTGGTACGAGACAACCAACGTGCCATCGCCCTCGGGAGCGGCCGCGGGCACCAGGGCCGCCACCTGGGTAAGTGAAGTGTAAACCACGGGGCAGGCAGCATAATAACCCCCGATCGAAAGAAGCACGCGCGTGCCGGCCAGGCCGTCTGAAGTAGGCAACGGGAAGGTCGCGGCCACCAGGTTTTGCGGACCGAGAGCTGAGCCGAAAACCAGAAAAAGGCTCCCGCGGGCCAGACCATAGTTCGGAAATGCAGCATTGAAGTAACTGGCGGCATTGACCACGCCATTGGGAGCGATCGTCGGCTGAAACGGATTGGCTGGGAACGCAGCCGGCATCGCCAGCAGAAATAGGGGCACGAGCTTAAGCGGCATTTTCCGTCTCCTTTGATTGTGAAACGGCGCCATCCATGGGCGCCGTTCCGAATCGTACGGAAGAGCGCAGTGTCCGAGCCGATTTGTACGGCGCATTCCTATTTGACCACACGGGGTTGCGATACTAGGCGTATGTCCGCACCCGCCGCCCAAGCCGCCCTTCGCGTTCGCGGTCTTCGGAAGGCATTCAAAGACGTGGTCGCGGTAGACGGCTTGGAACTCGATGTCCGGCCAGGCGAATGCTTCGGCCTGCTTGGACCCAACGGCGCGGGTAAGACCACCACCATCGAAATCTGCGAGGGTTTGACGCCTGCCGATTCAGGTGAGGTGGAACTGCTCGGCATGCGCTGGGATGCGCATGCCGGGGAGTTGCGGCAGCGGCTCGGCATTCAACTGCAGGAAACGCAACTCTCCGAGAAGCTAACGGTGATGGAGACCGTTCGGCTGTTCCGAAGCTTCTTCCGGCAGGGTCCGGAGACGTCCGAAGTCATCGGCCTGGTGCACCTGGAAGAAAAGCGGAATTCGCGCGTGGGCGGGCTCTCCGGCGGTCAGAAGCAGCGGCTGGCGCTGGCTTGCGCGCTGGTCGGGAATCCCGATTTTCTGTTCCTGGACGAACCCACCACCGGGCTCGACCCCCAGGCCCGGCGTCAGCTTTGGGAATTGATCGAACAGTTCAAGCTTGCCGGCCGGACGATCCTGCTGACCACTCACTACATGGATGAAGCCGAACGGCTCTGCGACCGGGTTGCCATCATGGATCACGGCAAAGTGATCGCCCTCGGCACGCCGCGCGAATTGATCGCATCGATCGGGGTGGAGCACATGGTGGAGTTCGCGGCCGGCACCGTGGCGAAGGCGCTCGAAGTCGCCGCTTTGCGAAGGATTGAGGGCGTGAGGGATCTGCGGGCGGAGAATGGCAACGTGCAGATGCAGGTAACGGAACTTCACCGGGCGGTGCCTGCGCTGTTGGACGAACTCAGCCGGCAGGGTGTTCCGCTGACGGAACTGCGAACCCATTCCGCCAGCCTTGAGGACGTTTTCGTTACGTTGACGGGGAGGCATCTGCGCGATGAGTAAGGAAGCAGTTTCCGCGACCGGGCTGGCGGACCACCCCCTGGTGCAGTTGACCCTGATGCGGTTCCGCGAGTTCGTGCGCGAACCCGAAGCCATATTCTGGGTTTTCATTTTTCCCATCCTGCTGGCCGCGGGCCTCGGTATCGCCTTCCGCAACCGCCCGCCGGAGGTGCTCGGGATCGCGGCCGTCACGCCGGAACTGGCCCAGTCGCTGCGTCGGGAGAAGCTGCTCGATGTGCGCCAGTTGTCCTCCGATGCCGCCGCGGAGGCGCTGCGCACGGGCAAGGTCGTGTTGCTCGCCGAGCCGGGTCCCGGCGGCGCGGTAGTGTACCGCTACGACGACACCAACCCGGAAGGGCGTGCCGCGCACATGCTGGCCGACCGGGCCATTCAGCGAGCGGCGGGCCGCGTGGACCCGGTGGCGTCGAGCGAACGGTTGATGCGGGAGCCGGGCTCCCGCTATATCGATTTCCTGATCCCTGGTCTTCTGGGCATGAACCTGATGGGCAGCGCCATTTGGGGCATGGGATTTGCCATCGTGGATGCCCGGCGCAAGAAGCTGATCAAGCGCCTGGTGGCGACCCCGATGCCTCGGTCCTACTACCTGATGTCGTTCGGCCTCTCGCGGCTCGTGCTTTTATGGGTGGAAGTGGCGGTCGTGCTCGGTTTCGGAATGCTGTTCTTCGGCGTCCCCCTCCGAGGGTCGCTTTTCGACCTGTCGGTGCTGTGCGTTTTGGGTTCGATGTCTTTTTGCGCCCTGGGGCTGCTGATCGCTGCCCGCGCGCGGACCATCGAAGCCGCTTCCGGCCTGATGAACCTGGTGATGATGCCGATGTGGATCGTTTCCGGCGTGTTCTTTTCGGCGCAGCGCTTTCCCGACGTGGTTCAGCCCGCGATCAAAGCGCTTCCATTGACTGCGGCGATCGACGGATTGCGGGCGATCATGCTGCAAAGCGCGAACCTGGTACAGTTGGCTACGCAATTGGCCATCCTGGGAGCGTGGCTGATCGTCTGCTTCACGCTGGCAATGAGGTTGTTCCGGTGGCGGTAAGAACGCTTCCGCCCTACTTCTTCGTAGGCGGCGTCTTGTTTTCGTCCACCACCTCGCCGTACTTGATGGTCGAACGGCCTTCGTACTTCTTGTAGTCCTGATACTTCACCGTCATGCGGATGGGCACACTGTCGCCGTTCTTGAAGTGCAGCGTGTCGTTGGCGCGGGTGTAGGTGGGGAACCAGTATTTGCCATCGATCTGCTCGCGGTAGGTTTCAAACCGCGGGAACTGGTTGTCCGAACTCTTCTTGATCACGCCCACGCCCTTGCCATAGGTCTTCACGATCTGCAAGTCGCGGTCATCCACCCAGATCTGGCCCTCGAAATAGCGCTTGCCCTGGACGAGTTTCTTCGGCTTCACCGAGAAGGTGTAGCAGCCGACCTCGTCCACCTTCTCCCGCCCGATGTAGTGAACGTCGTAATCCGGGATTTCTGGCGTGGTCAGCACGAAGGGCTGCACGTTGCGCAAGTCCTGCTCGTCTTCCGGGGTTAACAGGATGTGGCGGAGCGAAATCACCGGCGCGTACACCACCTTCTCCATCCGTTTGCCTTCCGGAGTGAAGATAATGTCTTCCACGATCTCCCACTTGCCGCCGCCCTCGAGTTCTTCCAGCTTCACGCTCTGGCGGTAGGTATAGTTGTTGCGCGCCTGGGCAAATTCCAACTCTTTGGCGGCGAACTTGCGGATGATTTCATCGGAGTTGACATCGTCGGCCGCCCACGTGGGAGCGCCGAATGCGGCCAGAACGGCAAAAAGCATCGCTATACGCATGTTTCCCTCATCGCTGAGACAAGGCTCACTTTCCCAGCAGTTTCTTGGCGATCGTCAGGAGCTGAATGTTGCTGGTGCCTTCGTAAATGCGCCCGATCTTGGCATCGCGGTAGAGCTTCTCCACGGGATAATCTTTGGTGATCCCTACGCCGCCGTGCACCTCGATGGCCTTCGAAGCGGCCCTCTCCGCGATCTCCGACGTGTAGTACTTGGCCATCGCCGCTTCCGTCAGGAACGGCATACCGGCATCCCTGAGCCTCGCCGCGTTGTAAACCAGCAGACGTGCCGCTTCCACCTCTATCGCCATTTTAGCAAGTTCGAATTGCACCGCCTGAAACTCGCCGATGGTCTTGCCGAACTGCTTGCGCTCCTTGGCGTAGGCCACCGCGTGTTCCAGGGCGCCGCGCGCCAGGCCGATCATCTGCGCGCCGATGGCGATGCGGCCTTCGTTCAGCGTCTCGATGGCGACCTTGTAACCCTTGCCCACCTCGCCCATCACGTTCTCGCGGGGCACCCGGCAGTTGTCCAGGATCAGTTCGCAGGTGGAGGAGGCCCGCAGCCCCAGCTTGTCCTCTTTCTTGCCCACCTGGAAGCCCGGAAACTCACGCTCGATCAGGAAGGCGGTGACGCCTTTGTAGCCGTCCTCCGGTTTGGCATTGGCAAAGAGCAGGAAGAAGCCAGCCTCGGCGGCGTTGGTGATCCAGAGCTTGCGGCCGGTCAGCAGGAAGTGGTCGCCGCAATCCTCGGCGCGCGTGGCCATGGCGAAGGCATCGGAACCCGAGCCGGCCTCCGACAGCGCGTACGAAGCCACCATGTTCTCCGCCAGCCGGGGCAGGTACCTGGCCTTCTGCGCCGGCGTGGCCCACTTCATCAGCGCGTTGTTGCAGATGGTATTCTGCACGTCGACGATCACGCCGGCAGAGGGGTCCACTGCGGAGAGTTCCTCCACCGCCAGCACGGCCTGGAAGAAGCTGCCGCCCTGACCGCCGTATTCCTCCGGGATCTCGATCCCCATCAGGCCCATCTCGAAGAACTGCCGGATGATGTCTTTGCGGAAGACCCCGGCCTCGTCCATTTCACGAACGTATGGTCTGATCTGCTCCCGCGCGAATCGGCGTACGGTAGTCTGGAAGAGCTTTTCGTCTTCCGTGAGCGAGGTCAGCGGTAACGGCGCCGCGTCCACGCCTTGCATTGCAGGCATGATGGAAGCTTACTCCACTGCGGCCGGTTGGCGCTACTATGGATCCTATGGCCACGGGTGCACTCGTTTCGGTAGAAGAATACCTGTCCACGAACTACAAGCCTGCCTGCGATTACATCGATGGCGTACTTTTTCAGAAATCCATACCAACGCGAAAGCACGGCTTTATTCAGACACGCCTGGCCCAGTTGATTAATGTGGGCTGCTCCGATTTTGAAGCTACCTCGGAGGTTACCATCCGGATTCGGACGGGCAAATACTTGGTGCCGGACCTGATTGTACAGGATCGCAGCCGGATTCAGGACCCATATCCTACCGAGCCAGTGCACGTGTGTGTCGAGATCCTGTCGCCGGAAGACCGATTCAGCGAAACCCTGGCCAAGTGCGAGGATTACCTTGCCTGGGGAGTCGAGACAACCTGGATCGTCGATCCGGAAAGCCGGCGCGCCTGGGAATTCCGAAAAGGACCACGGCCCACGGAAGTTCCGCCAACGGGTTCGCTAACCGCGTCCGGCATCTCCATTTCCCTGCCGGAACTCTTTGCCGGGCTGTGAGCTATGGCAACGGGCGTACTCGTTTTGGTAGAAGAGTATCGCGCCGGCGGAAGAGAGGATCCACCGCCTCATCGGGAACCGGCACCGGCTATGTCGCCTCGATACGCCGGATTTCGATACCGCTGCCGTACTCCAGGTGCGGGCAGTCGCGGCACAAATCCACCGCCTCCTGGTAGCTTTCGGCCTGGATGAGGTAGTAGCCGCCGATCACGTCTTTGGTCTCCGTGAATGGCCTGTCGCTGATGCGCACCTCCGCGCCCTTGCCGCGCATCACACGCCCGGTGCCGTCTTCCAGCTTGTTGCCGCCCTGAATGCGCCCGGCGTTCCGAAGGCGCTGCCCCCAGGCTCTGTACTTGCCGATGATGTCCTGAATCTCGTCCGGGCTGAGTTCGCGACGCGCGGTAGCGCTTCGATGCAAAAGAACGAGGTAGCTTTCCATATTGGTTCTCCTTGCAGGATAAACGATGGGTCGCCTGGAATCGACACCATTTTGACGTATCATGATCGGAAGGGAGATCGCATGGACGCCACCAACGCCCCGGCAACGCAGGCAGATATCGCCCAGATTCAGGAGGAGACGCGGCAATTGTTCCGTGCGTTCGAAGCACGCATCGAGAGCCTCTTCAAGAGATTCGAGGAGCAAATCGTCGCCACCGTGTACCGCTTGGGCGACGCCGCGCAGATGCGTCTCACCGAGGCCGAGCGCGAAGCGGCTGCGATGAAAGAACGGCTCGGCACGCTCGAAAAGCGCCTCATGGAAATTGAGCGCCTCCTGGACACCAAGACGCAACGGTTCCAGTAATCCCCTCCGGCCCCCTGACGCGCCGGCTCGCCGCGCGCGCGGACCGGGCTGTCCGTCTTACTACGCCAACTGCAGTGCCTCGCGCAGCCCCGGATCGTGGCGGACCCGCCAGATCCGGCTATCCAGGTAATAATGCGTCAGGCCGAAGCCGCAGAAGAAGCCAAAGGCCAGGTCGGACACCTGCCCCAACTCCCATCCCGGAATGCGATAGGCGAGGCTAAAGGCCAGGCCCAGCGCGGCGTAAACCAGAAGGCTTCGGCTAACTGCGGCGGGAACCCGTCCGTGGCGCGCCCGGCTGCCCTCGGCCCCGTAGCGGTTGCGATTGTGGAACCACACGATGGCGTGGTACTGCAGATTGTGCACGATGGTCACCGTGGGGACGGCAGCCTGCCAGCTCATGTACGCAAACGTCAGCCAATGGAGCGGAATCATCGCCACGAACAACAGTTGCTTGGGCACGTCCAGCGCCTCGCCCGCGCGGAAACGGACCGCCTGACGCACCAGATAGGCCGCGGCGGTAGCGGCAATCAGCGCCCACATCACCGGTTCGAAGCTTGCGAATGCCAGCTTGATGCCCAGTTCCTCGGGGTGATGGATGAAGAACCGGTGGAATGGCGGCCCGACCAGCATCACGCCGATGAAGATCCGGTCCAACGCGTTGTCCAGCGGGCGCAGGTCGCGATTCTTCACCTTATATAGCACCATGAAGCCGTAATGCTGGCGAATCACGTGATAGTAGGCCCAGACCCCGACCAGCAGGGCGAGGTGCCCTTTCCATCCCGCCGCCACCATGACGGGTCCCAGCGAGAAGAAAAACAGCAGGCTGCCGTAGAAGAGCTTCCGGTTGCGCGCGCGGGCTTCGCTATCGAAGAGTGTCCGTGATGCGGTTGCGAAGATGTGCGTACCGTCGAAGCCTACCGACCAGAACCACCACAGGTACGTGATCTTGACGTGGACCACCGTAAACAGTAGTACGTAAAAATAACCGGCCAGAGCGCTGCCCGTGACCAGGGAGAGGTCTACGCCGCGGCTGATGATCCAGCGGAACGCGGGGCGCGTGGCGTTAGTGACGGCAGGGGCAACGGCGGCCATGAGTCGTCAACCGTGAGGCGGGACCCGCTCAGGCGAAGCGGTACTTGTTCGCCGTCTCGTCCCAGATCACTTTCTTCTGGTTCTTGTACGCCAGCGTGGCCATATGGCCCGAAATGGCAGCTTGCTGGCCCACCGGCGGCGGCGCGATCACCTGCTCCTTGCCGAGCACCGACTGGATGAAATTGCGGAAGTGATTGATGGCGCCGTCAGCTTCCTTGTACTCCTGGGGTCCGTTGATGTGGATGGCCTGGCGCGACTTGATGGGCTCCGGCGCGCGGTTGGCCGCGTTGGGACGCCGCGAATTGTACATCTCCGGTTCGAAATAGAGGTCCTGCCGGTTCATCACGCGGAGCGTGCCTTCATTGCCGCAGATCTCTTCGCCGTAGCCGAAGAACTCATTGCCTAGATAACAACTGTAATTGAGCTGCATCTTGTCGGAATAGTCGTAAATGGCGCTGAGGCAATCGGGCACATCGCGGTCGTCGCTCTTGTCGGTCCAGCGATAGATGCCGCCCGACGCGATGCAACTCTTGGGCACCGTCTTACCAAGCATGAAGTTGACGATGTCGGTCTGGTGCACCAGCAGATCGGTCGAGATCCCGCCCGAATAATCCCAGTAAAGCCGCCACTGGAAGTAGCGATGGGGGTCCCAATCGTGCTTGGGCGCGGTGCCCAGGAACCGGTTCCAGTCCGTATTCTGCGGCGTGGCCTCGGGCGGAATCACGTAGCGCCAGGACGGCTCATTGGGCAGCCCATTGCGATACCAGAAGGCGCGCACGAAATGAACGTCGCCGACCATGCCCTGTGAGATTAGTTCCTTGGCCTTCTTATACAGGGAGGAACTGCGGTTCTGCGTGCCCACCTGCACGATCTTCTTCGACTGCTCCCACACCTTGACGATGTCGAAGCCTTCCTCGATAGTGTGGGCCAGCGGCTTTTCGATGTAGACGTGCTTGCCGGCTTTCAGCGCCGCGATCGCCATGTCGTGGTGGAGGTGCTCCGGCGTCATGATGTAGACAGCGTCGATCGACTTGTCTGCCAGCAGTTCGCGGTAGTCCACGAACGACTTGGGTTTGTTGCCCCAGATGGTCTGCATGCGGTCTTGCGCGCGCGCGATGTAGCCCTGGTACGTATCGCAGATCGCCGTGATCTGGACCTCCTGGGCCGCCGCTGTGTGCAGCCAGTCGAGGCCCGCGTAGCCGCGCGTGCCCACGCCGATCCAGCCGACATTCACCTTGTCGTTGGCGCCCTGCGCCGAAATCACGGCCGGGCCCGCCGCGATCGCGGCCGCTTTGAGAAAGTCACGCCGATTCAGTTCGTCCGCCATGAGACCTCCCGAGTAGATGATAACAGGATGTGTTTCACCAGTGCAGGTAGCGCCGGGTGCGCGACGCCGCCTCGTCTAGCTATAGTATTACCCGGGACCAGTTTTTCCTGAATTCGTCGCGCATGGCCAAACCCACCAGCCAGGAACGCCGCAAACAAGCCCTCCGCCAACGCCGCGCCGAGGAACAGCGCGAAGACGACCGCGAGGAAGCCGGGTATTTGTACCGCGACGCTTTCCGCGCGCACCGCAATGGAGATATTCCAGCCGCCGGCCGTATGCTCAAGAAGGCGTTGCTCCTCGATCCCGTTCATGGCCCTTCGCTGGATCTGCTGGCTCAGATCCACAACGACGCCGGGCATTTTGCCGAAGCGCTTGGCTACCTCCAACGGGAACGGAAGGTCACCAACGATCCCAAGCCGCTCTACAACATCGCCATCCTCCAAGACGAATTGGGCCAACACCAGAAGGCGTTGGATACGATGCACCAGTTCATGGCGGAGTCAAAGGGGCGGCGAGGGCCCGAGTGGCAGCTACTGCGGACCAATGCTGAATCGTTCTGCCGGCAGTTCACTGTCCCCAATTCGTTACACGAAAAACCAGCGGCGCCTCCCCCCAAACCCCCAGCGGCCGAGCC
>Ga0075030_100006531_pt1 | contig 10439 bp, 6 predicted proteins | sample LitLauG_LLR_2012_FD_71393 | JGI IMG/M metagenome (GOLD analysis project Ga0075030, IMG submission 71393) | Freshwater sediment microbial communities from Pennsylvania, USA - Little Laurel Run_MetaG_LLR_2012 | ecosystem: Environmental > Aquatic > Freshwater > Creek > Sediment | place: USA...
CGGCCAGCCGTGGGCCTCGCCGCCGCCCTTCTTGAAGGCGTGGAGCCGGCCGCGGTCGTCGCCCACCACGAGCTCCGGCTTGCCGTCGCCGTCGACGTCGGCGGCGATGATCTGCCAGATCGTGAACTGCCCCGGCGTGTCTTCGATCGGCGTCGCGCGAAACCCGGCGCCGTCGGCGCGGATCTCGGTCAACAAACCTTGCGCGTGATCGGCGTAGTTCTGATGCCAGCCGTCGCCTACATAGATCTCGGCCTTGCCATCACCGTCGGTGTCGGCGACCGCGAGCCCCTGGACGCCGCGCGTCGTCGGCAACGCGCGGCGCGATCCGTCGGGCGCGAGCACGAACGCGTCGCCATCGACGCCCTTGGCGTCACCGTAGACGCGGCCGACGACGGTCGCGCGCGTGCCATGGCCGTCGAGATCGCCGGTCGCCCACGCGGTCGCCATCCGAATCGACACCGGGTCGCGCGTCGCGACGGTGTCGCCGTGGAGCGCGGCCGTGATCGCGGTAACGCCGTACTTGCTGTCGAAGTACGCGATCCGCAGCGCGTCGTCGACCGGCCACGTCGCGACGATCTCCGCGCGCGTCGTCGTCGGCACCAGTAGATCGGTCGCGACAAGCGCCGCCGGTCCGCGGCCGCTGCGCGCCATCGCGATCCGGCTCACGCGGGCGACCGCGTCGCGGTGCTCGCGCGACATCCCCCAGCCGGCGACGAGCGTGACCTTGGCGTCGATCGTCCAGGTCGTGAGCGTCTCGATCCCGCCGAGCGCGGGGAGCCGCGCGACCTCGCTTCCGTCGGCGTCGACGATGCGCAGCGCGATCGGATCGGCGAGCGCGAGCTCGGCGTGGCCATCGCCGTCGAGATCCGCGATCAGCGCGCGCGAGGCTGATGCGGCGAACGCGGTGATGTCGCGGCGCTTGCCGGGCAGCTGCGACGGCAAGGGAGGCACCGCCGCGCGCGTGAACGGCGGCGGCATCGGCGACGCGCTCGTCGCGCTGCCCGACTCGAGCGTCGACACCGCAGCGGTGCTCGTCGCTCCATTACCTGGCGTGGCTGGTGTGGCTGGCGTGGCTTGCGATCGCGTGCGATCCGGCGTGTCGGGTCGTTGGCAGCCGACGAGCACGGCGAGCGTAGCGACGAGGGCAGGTGCGGAGATCGATCGAGACGCTCGGTGCACCGAGCGATGGTAGCGCCTGCGCCGTCTGGATGTACGTCGCTAGAATGCCGATGGGAAGTAGCTCGATCCGAGCAGCGTGCCTTCGCCGTCGTGCAGGAAGGCGGGTCCGTCGAGCAGCCCGAAGCCATCGCCCCGAAATGCCGCGTAGTCCGCATCGAACGTCGTGTCGACGAGCACCGCGTACGGCGCGGCGATCGGCGCGTCGGGAATCCACGCCGCGAGCTCGGCTGGCAACGCGGGCATGCGGACCGACGTCTGACCGGGCGGCAACATGAACGCCCACTGTCCGTAATGGCTGCCGTTCCACCGCGTGTTGAGGAGCACGCCGTCGGCTGATCCGGTGGGCGCCGCGGCGGTCCACGAGAGCGTCGGGCGTGCGAGGTCGCCGGCGTCGACCGCCGTGCCGGTCAGCCCGGGCAAGATCGCGTCGAGATCGACGTCGTCGGCGGTCGCGCTCGCGGCGAGCCGGCGCGCGACGAAGCGCTTCGCCGGTGGCGAGCCGGTGGTCGTCGAGCCGAATGGAATCTGTGCGGAGTAGTCGACGTAGCCGCCGAGCGCGGGCACCGGCCACCAGCGGATGTGGCCGGTGTTGCCGCTGAGCGACGGGAGCGCGAACTCGACGCCGCCGATGTTCTGGCCGTTGGTCGTGTTCACGAGATCGCCGAGCGTGCCGTGCGCGACCCCGAGCACGAACGGCGAGCTCGCGGTCTGCCATGCGGCGGTGGTGACGTTCGCGGTCGTGCCGGTCGCTGGCGGCACGACGCCGGTCGCGGTCGACACCGCGATGATGTTGTAGCTCGCGTCGCGCGCGAGGCCAATCACCGTGATCGTGCCGTCGCTTCCGACGTCGAGCCCGGTCGCCGCGACGGTGATCGGCGCGGTGATGGCGGTCGCGTTCGCCAAGTCATCGCCGATCAGGACCTCGTAGCCGACGGCCCCGGTCGGCGCAGGCGGCAACGTCACCGCGAGCTGGCCGAACGTCGCGATCGAGCCGGAGACCGGAATGACGATGTGATCGCCAGCCGCGACGCCGACCGCGGTGTACAGCTGCGTGTCATCCGCGTCGACTGCGGTGATCATCGCGACCCGCTCGGACGAGAGCACCGCGTTGCCGTCGGCCCCGGTCGTCGTCGACGCGACCACCGCGCCGCTCGCGTCCTGACTCACGATCGGGACGCCGGCCACGGGCGATCCGCCGCGAACGAAGCTCACGGTGATCGCGCCCGGGTTGCCATCGGGGCCGGCGTCCGTCGCGACGGCAGCGTCGGAGGCGGCTGGTCGCGGCGCATTGCCGCAACCAGCGTACGAAGCGAAACCGACACAAACGAGCGAGCTGACGCGGTAGGTCACGGGTGTGCAAATAACGTCGAGTCGCGACCGCGCCTAGGAATACGTTCGGTCACGTAACACCGCTTGGGGCGCGATAAATCTGTCGCCGCCGCGGCACTGCCTCTACACTGATCGCGAGGGTCGGTCGATTCTCGAAGCGACGCAGTGTCGGCAAGTTCGAGTCGGGTGGTTTGTGTGGGCTGTGGCGCGCGCGTGAGCGCAGCGCTAACGGCGATGATGACGCACGACCTGATCGCGGTCGCCGACCTCGCCGCGCGGCCGCCTGGGCGAACAGCGGTCTTCGTCTTGTCCGGCGCGGCGCTCGCGGGCAACGACCCGCTGGCGCTCGCGCCCGCGTGCGTGGTCGCACTCGTCGAACCCGGAGGTGCCGGCCACGCGCTCGCGCTTGGGGCCGACTTCGTGCTGCCGGTCGACGCGGCGGATGACCTCGTCTGCGCCACCGTGACCCGCGCGTGCGCGCTCGGCGACGAGCGGTTGCGCGCGCGCATGCTCGACGCGGTGCTCGACCACGTCAGCGACGCGGTCGAGCTCACCGACACCGAGTTCCGCTACGTGCGGGTCAACGCGGCCTACGAGCAGATGACCGGGTATCACCGCGACGAAGTGCTCGGCACCGCGCCGTCGCGTCTGCGCAGCCCCGTCCACACGACCGCGTTCTACGACGAGATCACGAACACGGTCACGAGCGGCCACCGCTGGCAGGGCAGCATCGTCGCGCAGCGCAAGGACGGCGCGCTGATCGAACAGCTGCTCAAGGCGTCCCCTGTCGTCGACCCGGACGGTTCGATCGCCGGCTACGTCGCGGTCAAGCAGTACCTGCCGGCCGCGATCCATGAAGATGGCGAGCGCAGCGACGTCGCGCCGAGCGTGCACGCGCTCGCGCAGGCACAGCTGCGTCACCGGCGGATGATGGACGCCTGCGCGGACGCGATCATGGTGTTCGACGCGGGCAGTGGCCGTAACGTCGACGCGAACGCGGCGGCGTGCGTGTTGTTCGGCTACACCCGCGCCGAGCTGCGCCAACTCACGGCGCGAGCACTCGCGGGCCCCGTCCCCGACGCTGTCGCCGCGCGGGCGGGGGCACAGCTCGAGACGACCGGCTCGGCGTTCGAGCGGCGCTATCCGTATCGCCGCAAGAACGGCAGCGGCTTTGTCGGCGACGCCGCGATGGCGATCTACGAATTCATGGGGCGACGCCAGTTGGTGGTGGTCGTGCGCGACGTCACGAGCGAGCTCGAGCGCGAGCGGCGCCTCGAGGATACCAACCGCAATCTCGAGGCGACGCGCGCGCAGCTCGTGCACTCGAGCCGGCTCGCGGTAGTCGGCCAGATGGCGGCGGGCATCGCGCACGAGATCAACAACCCGCTGCAGTACTCGCTGGCGGCGCTCGACGAGCTGCAAGCGAGCCTGGGCGCGACCGAAGCCGCGCGCGAGCCGTTCCGCGAGATTCGCGAAGGTCTCGATCGGATCCGTGCGCTCGCGCGTGCGCTGCTGCCGTTCGCGCGGGAAGAACCGCTGCAAGGTGAACCGTTCGACCTCAGCCAGTTGGTCGCGGCGCTCGAGCGGCCGACCGCCGCCGCGTTGCGTTCGCGCGCGCGCCTCGATCTGCGGCTCGCACCTGCGGCGATCGTAACGGGGGATGCGACCAGCCTGAACCAGGTGATCTCGCACCTCGTCTCCAACGCCGTGCACGCGATCGGCGAAGGCGACCCCGTGCGCAACTGCGTGACGCTGTCGACCGACGTGCGCGGGGACGTCGTCGAGCTCGTCGTCGCCGATACCGGATGCGGCATCGCCGAGGATATCCGGCCGCACGTGTTCAACCCGTTCTTCTCGACCAAGGCGCGCGAGCAAGCGACCGGCCTCGGTCTCGCGCTGTGTGCGCAGATCGTCGAGCGACATCGCGGCCAGATCCGGTTCGACAGCGAGGTCGGGCACGGGACGCGCTTCGTCGTGACGCTGCCGGTCTGCCGCGAACCGGTTCGGGCTCCCACCGACGCGATGCCGGCGGCGGCGCGAGAGCGTGCACGCGCGCGCGTCCTGATCATCGACGACGATCCGCTGGTGCTCAAGTGTTACCGCCGTTCGCTGGAGTCGTTGACCGAGGTCCACTCCGCGCTCGGCGGAAAGGCGGCGCTCGACATGCTCGCGGTCGATCGCGATTTCGACGTGATCGTCTGCGACCTGATGATGCCGGTCGTCGATGGCCAAGCCGTCTACGAGCACGCGAAGACCGAATGGAGCGGGCTCGAGCGCAGGATCCTGTTCTGCTCGGGCGGTGCGGTCACGCCGCGGACGCGAGACTTCCTGCGCTCGGTCGATAGCCCGTTCATCAGCAAGCCGATCACGCTCGCCGCGCTGCGCGAGCGCGTGCTCGCGATGGCCGGCGCCGCGCGCTGAGCTCGGACGCGGGGCTAGGGCATACCTAGCGGCGCGACCGCTTGGCGCGCGCTGTTGGCTTCGCCTTCGCCTTCGGTTTCGGCTTCGCTTTCGGTTTCGGCTTCGGCTTCGCCTTGGGCTTCGGCTTCGCTTTCGCCTTCGGCGTCGGCGTCGGCGTCGGTTTCGGCTTCGCTTTCGCCGATGGCTGCGGCGCGGCCGACGAGTCGCGCAGCGCGAGGTAGAGCGCGCGCGGATCCGGACCGTCGTCGCGATAGAGCGCGGGCACCGCGCGCCGCGCGGCCTCTTCGTCGTCGCAATCCGCGATCACTTGCGCGTGCACGTTGCCGTCGACCTCGATGCCGATGTCCTTGTTGATCACCGTGTGGCCGACGAGATCGCCGCCGACGAATACGCCGCCGCTCCAGTTGCTATCGGCGATCAGCGTGCCGACGTGCAGCGTCTTGCCGACGCACAGGAACGCGTCGACGTACGCGAGCCCGAGCGTGCAGTCGCCCGTCACGATCAAGTTCACGATCGGACGGCCGCTCTGTTGAAAGTCGACCAGGCCGGTGACGCGCAGCGCGCCGATGACCGCGATCGTGCCGGTAGTGGTCACGAGATCGTCGAGCGTGGTGTCGCCTTCGATCAGGTAGAACGGCTCGGGCAGCGAGTGCAGCTCGCCGTGGGGGAGCGCGTACTCGGCCGCGGTGAGCGCCGCGCCGATCGCGTCGCGAGAGCTTGCGTAGCGCGTGAGGTCGGTCATCGCGGGCTACGTTATCACTTCACACGACGATCGTTATCGGCACGCGTCGTTCCACCAACCGGGCGCCGCGGACGTCGCGAGCTCGCGGCAGCGCGCGGCGAGCTCGTCCGCGCGCTTGACCAGCGCTTGCGCCTGCTCGACGAGCAGCTCGCAGTAGCGGTTGACCTCGTCGTGCGCGAGCTGCGCGGGCGGGGCGCCTTGCGCGACGAACACGGCCATCCAGCGCAGCAGCTCGACGAGATGTGCGATCGACGGCAGGTCGACCGTGGCTGCGAGCTCGCGCTGTGCGTCGGTGAACTCGCGCACGATGGGCCGCAGCGTGGCCGCGGTGGTCGGCCCCTTGAGATCGGCCAACATCGCGCGTCCGAACGCGTCGGTCGGCGCGGCGCCGCTCGGATCCTCGAGCCACGCGTGGACGCCGGTGCAGTACGTAGCATCCGCCGCGGTCCGCACCACGTACGGCGTGCCGGGCACCGGTCCAGGCCGCGCTGCGAGCGGATCAGGCGGGCCATCGGCGGGCGCCGGCGCGTCGATCGGCGGTCGCAGAGGCGGCGGCGCGATCGTGCCGCCGGACGATGTCGCCGTGGTGTGCGGCGGCGCGACCGGCGCGCTGCTGCACGCCGCGAGCGCGAGCGCCAGCAGCGCGGTTCGCATGCCGCGAGCGTACTCCGATCAGTTGGTCCACGTCATCGCGAACACCATACTCTGGGTCGTCCACGCGAGGTGGTTCGCGTCGGTGTGCGGCAGCTCGACGCCCCACCAGTACTTGTCGCCCGCGACCTCGGTGGTCTGCGTCGCCTGCATGGTGTTGAACGTGCCCGTGAACTGGGCGCTACCGGTGGTCGTCGACGTCGCCGCGAACCACGGATCGCCGATCTCGTTGCCCGTGCCGTAGACGTCGAGCACGGTCTTCGGACCGCTGCTGAACGCAAACGTCGTCGGCAACGTCTGCGGCCCGGTCGTCGGTGACATCCCCGCGTAGCCGGCGAACGCCATGTCGACATCGGCGATCGCGACCGCAGTGGTCAGCGCGAACGCGCCCGAGATCGATCGCCGCGCGATGTTCAGCGACGCCGGCGTGAGCTGTCCGTCGGTCATCGATTCGAACTGCGGATGTTGGATCTGCAAGCGGTACATGCCGGGCGCCGCCGCGAGATCGAACGTGCCGTCGGCGCCGGTCGTCATCCGGTCGACGAAGAAGTGGTGCGAGCCGGTCTCCTCGCGCTCGAGCACGACCAAGTAGCTCGCGCCGGGGTTCGCGCCGACCACGACCTTGCCGGTCACGTGGACCAGCGTCGGCGTTCCGGTCGACGGCGCGGTCAGCTGCGAGCACGGGTTCATCACCGTCGTGCTGTACGTCGGCGCACCGCTCGGGCACGCCACGGTGTTCATCTGGTTGGCGTCGAGCGCGTAGCGCGAGAACGTCCCCGCCTTGGTGCCGGCTGCATCGTCGCCGACGACCTTGAACAAGTACGGATACTGCCCAGGCGGCAGCATCGCCGTGCCGCTGAACGTGCTGCCTTGCGCCGTCAGCGTCGCGAACGGCGCGGTCCAATCGCTCGCCTGGCCAAAGCCGCCGATCACCTGAACCGACGACACGCCCGTCCAGCTCGGCGTGAACGTGAACGTGACCGCGGCCAGCGACGATCCATCGATCGCCGCGTCGACCGCTGCGTCGACGCCAGCGTCCGCCGTGCCCGCGGCGTGATCACCGCCGCATCCCAACGCGCTGACCGCGAGCGCGCACGCGACCGAACACGAACGCAAAGCAAACGAAGTACGCATGCCCTCGGCTAGAGCAAGCGACAGGCCATGCAGGTCGCCTCTGCATGTGCGAGCTTGCGCGACGTCGCTGTCGCCTCGCCCCGACAGTTGTCGGGTGGGCGCTGCGACGCACGACGCTAGGTTAGTCCTCGCCGCGCCCGTTCACGTCGCGCATCGCCTCGCTGTACGCCGCCCAGTGTGCGGTGAACCGCCCCGCCATTGTCGCGTAGACCTCGTCGAACCGGCGGTCGACGTGCGGCCACTCGACATACATCGCCATGCTACCGGCGAGCACGCGCACGAGGTCGCTCGCGTGCTTGCGCTGTTCGCGGGCGTTCGCGTCGTCGGTGTCGTCGCGGTCGCTGTCCGGTCGCGCATCTTCTTGGCCGAGCACGAGGTCGCGAATCATCGCCGGGGTTGCCGCGCGGATCCGATCACGCGAGGCGAGCAGCACGTCGAGTCGGCGGGCGCGCGCGGGCGCGATCGCGAGCTCGCCCGTGCACGTCGGCCCCGGATCGGCGCTGCGGTCGTCCTTGTTCGCGCTCGCGCGTCGCAGCGCGTCGCTGGACAGCAGCCCGTGCAATTGCGGGACATCGCCCGCGCTCGCAACGCGCTTGCGGTTTGCGCTCCAGCGGCAGTCGCGGCCGTGCCAGCCGGTTTCGTCGTGGACGAGCAGCGCGCCGTCGGCGCCGTACATCGCCTCGTGGTGAAGGTCGTCGACCAAGTAGAGTCGCTCGCCGTCCTTGGCGAACATCTCGAGCGAGTACTGGTTGAACTCGACGTCGACGCCGGGCGTGCCTTGGTGGATCGCGTGCGCGACGCCGTCCTCACCGGGCACGACCTCGAGCATCGAGCCCGCACCGCCGTTGATGCTGAAGTCGCGGTCGCCCCACACCTTGGGCGTCTCGATCCACGACCGCGCGACCAACTGACCGTTGCTGTCGAAGTGCTTCCAGCGGCCATCGACGCCACCGAACCCGTCGAACGAACCGATCGCGATCGGCGTCTTCGCCGGCGTGTCGTAGTAGAAGTGCCAGCGACCGACGCGCGTACCGGCGCGAAACGAGCCTTCGGCGGCGAGGTTGCCGCTCTTGTGGAAGATCTTCCACGGCCCGCTCGGCTCGTTGTCGGCATAACGACCCTCGGCGAGCTTTTCGCCGGTCGCGTAGAAGCTCTGCCACGTGCCGGCGCCGTGATGCAGCGTGCCGCGCCCGACGACGACCTTCGCCGCGTCGTGTCCGTCGACCGGCTTGCCGTCGTCGCCGTCGCTCGTCTCGGGCGCGCGCGCTAACACGGACCACGCGCCCTCCATATGGTTGTGATGGAACTCGCCCGTGCCGTACCGGGTCGACGGCCCGTCGTGCGCCGGGTACTTCGCGAGGTCCCAAGACCGCCACTCGTCGGCGTGCGGCGCGTCGTACGCCGGCTGGATCGACGAGATCTCTTCGAGCGTGAACCCCGAGCCCGCGACCCAGTCGCGAACCTCCGGCATCGCGGCGGCGATGTCCTCGATGAAGTCGTAGCGGTGATGCTTCGCGATCTTTTCGGCGAGCGGTCGGCCCGCGCTCTCCTGGATCAAGAAGCCGACCGCGCAGATCGTGCCCTCCTGATCGATGAACACCGGCGTGCGCCACGGCAGATCCGCGTTCTTCGGCGTCGTGCCCTTGGCGATGTACGCGTCGAACGCGGCGAGCAAGCTCGCGCGCCGCTTCGCCAGCTCGGGGCGGGTCGCCGGCCGCGACGCGAGCCAGTCGTGGACGTGGCGCAGGTGCGTGGTCATCCGCACGCGTTCGTCATCGCGCGCGGTCGGTGCGCGACCGAACTTCGCGACGAAGCTGTCGTCGCCGACGTGGTGATTCGCGCCTTGGCGCAGCGCGGGCGGCGCGCCGGGCGGCAACGCGAACGCGGACGACGACAAGGCAGCGAGCGAGGCGACGACGAGCGGGCTGCGGCGGGTCATTACGTCAAAACGCTCGCCGCCGCGGGGTTATTGCCGTGGCGCGACGAGCGGTTACGGCAGGCCTTGCAACATCGAGTTGGTGATCGTGATGCTCTTGGCGTTGGTGCCGACCGCGGTGCCGGCGTTGGTGACGCTGCCCATCGCGACGTTCGTCCAGTGGCCGCCGGTGTTCGCCATCATCGTCGTGTCGGCGATGGTCAGCGTGCCTCCGTAGTCGTTGCTGGTGAAGAACAGGCCGCCGCCGAACGCCATGTCGCCGGCGTGGTTGTTGGTGATGTCATCGCCGCACAGCGTGACGTTCACCGACGCGCCGTCGCTGTAGATCGCTCCGCCGTTGCCGCCCGAGCCGATCTCGTACTGGCCGTTGTTCATCACCGAGCACATCGTCATGTCGGCGTTGTTCGCGCCGTTGCCTTCCGCTTGATTGGCCGACAGCTCGCTGTCGTAGACGTCGAGCTCGGCGAACAGGCCGCCGATCGCCGCTGCGTTGGCCGCACCGTTCCCCGTAAACGTCGAGCTCGCGACGACCACGCCGTTCTTGCTGCCCTGCACGTAGATCGCGCCGCCGCCGGTGTCGGGGCCGAGCGGTGCGGCGTGATCGTTCTGGAACAGCGCGCCGATCACGTTGAGGTTGCCGTCGCGCATGTAGATCGCGCCGCCCTGGCCGTCGTCCCAACCCTGCGAGCACGGCGCCGGCGCCGTCGGGATCGCCTGGGTCGGCGTCGTCTTGCCGTTGATCAGCGCGATGTGTTGCACCGTCAACGCGTGATCGTTCGCGCGCCAGTTCGCGCTGTCGAAGCTGAGGATGCGCACCGCGTTCTGGCCGTCGAGCGCGATCGTGTTGCCGCCGTCGAGCACGGTGTCGGTGTCGATCGGGACGGACAGCGTCGCGGTGAGCGGGATCGTGACGACGTCGCTGCCGCAGTCGAACGTGATCACACCGCCCGTCGCGATCGCCGCGCGCAGCGCTGTCTCGGTGCAGCTCGTCGCTGTGCCGCTGCCGACGACCGTGGTCGGATGCGAGACGTCGGCTGCGGTCGCGCG
>Ga0075030_100006536_pt1 | contig 10435 bp, 8 predicted proteins | sample LitLauG_LLR_2012_FD_71393 | JGI IMG/M metagenome (GOLD analysis project Ga0075030, IMG submission 71393) | Freshwater sediment microbial communities from Pennsylvania, USA - Little Laurel Run_MetaG_LLR_2012 | ecosystem: Environmental > Aquatic > Freshwater > Creek > Sediment | place: USA...
CGAGTTCACGGAGCGATTCAAGGCTGAGTTGCGCATCGAGAGCTTCAATACGTTCAATATCATGAACCTGGGCGCGCCCGGCAACACCCTGCAGAGCCCCACGTTCGGGATCATAACGAGCATCGCCCAAGGCAAGCAGCCGAGACAGCTCCAATTCGGGATGAAGTTGCTGTTCTGAGCACCAGCGCTCAGGCTACGCGGCTTTCTGGTGCCAGCCCAGGCTAGACGTTGGGCTATGTTCCCCCGGCTAACCCGTCGGACCCTACGAGGCCGCTAGCACGCCTTGTCGGCGGCAAGTTACTTAACGCGAATGTTAGCACGTTTACTACCTATGTTCTGGCGCATGAACTCGGCCATGCGCTCCGCCTGGGAGACGAGCAGGACTCCAACTTCATATGCTCTGAGGCTCAGAGCGTGATGTATCCGTCGGGTAGCGTGGGGTGGGGATGCGGCGTCATTGCACCGAAGTCTTGCGACCCTACCGGGATCAACAGCGTCTACCCGTCCACGGTGCAGTCCTGCAATCCGTATACCCCTGATCCACGTGAGGACCCTCAGTGTCAATAGCCGGAGATTCGTTGGCCGCAGGACACGGGATAAGAAGGAGCATAGCGACTATGAGCACACGAGCAGTTGTGGCCGTTGGATTGGTGTTCGTCCTAGGCGCTGCCGCCCAAGATCCTCGAAACCCCCGTGGGGGCAGGCCCTACCAGCCGAACGGCAAGGTCAAGGCAGAGATCGATCCGGCAGAGCAGGCCGGGGCCCTGAGCGATCTGGTGCAGATGTCTCAGCTTATCGTGGGCGGCTCCGTAACTTCGGTTCTGCCGGCGGTGAGCATGGACCTCGATCCTGACGCCCCATTAGCGGAGACGCAGTCGATGATTTCGGTTTCCTCCGTGCTTGGTGGAAAGCCGCCCGGTGTCAGTACCATCCAGCTTACGCAATTTGGCGGCAAACCAGGGAGGTGGGATATCTCGGTTCCGGACGAGCCTTTGGTTAGGCCGGGGGAACGGTACATCCTCTTCCTGAACCTCGACACTCGCAAGGAACCGCCGAATACGGTGGGAGTGCCACGCTATTATATTGTTGGCGCATGGAGCGGCAAGGTGAGCGTCCAGGAGGGAAAAGTTCACTTTCTGCCGCGCGCAAGCGAGCAGCTCCACATTCACGACAATCAGGATGTGAGCTCGTTTATTGCGGATGTCCGCGCGGAAGTGAACCACACGGTGCCCAGAGATCCGAATCTGCCCATCCACCCGGGCGGTGGTCGCCCCACTCCGTAGGGGCGAGCTGTGCGCCACAACAAAACACAACTGCTGAATCCGCAGGGAATGCCACTCGGCATCGGCGGGGATTCCGCGATTCAGGATTACTACCATCCTCAGACCAGTAAAGTGCCGGCGGCATACAGTGTTCAGTATTTCCTGCCGATTGCGGGGCTATACGATCTGCCGTTCGGGCGCGGGAAGTCGATGCTGAACAGGGGCCCAGCCGCAGTCGTGCTGGGCGAGTGGCAGTTCAACGTGATCGCCCAGTTCCGCTCGGGTCAGCCGTTCAAGCTGGACGCGCCCGGCGACGTGGCCAACATCGGAAACAACGTCGCGTGGTGGAACTACGCGCGGCCGAATCTTGTGGGGAATCCATACCTGTCGCACCCGACTCAGGCCGAGTGGTTCAATACGTCGGCCTTTGCCGTGCCGGTGCTGTCCTACGGCAATTTCGGCAAGGACGTCCTGTATACTGCGCCCGTGCATAACGTCGACCTCTCGCTGTTTAAGAGATTCGAGTTCACGGAGCGATTCAAGGCTGAGTTGCGCATCGAGAGCTTCAATACGTTCAATATCATGAACCTGGGCGCGCCCGGCAACACCCTGCAGAGCCCCAAGTTCGGGATCATAACGAGCATCGCCCAGGCAAGCAGCCGAGACAGCTCCAATTCGGGATGAAGTTGCTGTTTTAAACGGCCCAGTACGGCGTGACCGCGCCGGTAGCCAGGTGCTTTGTTTCGAATGCGTGACGCCGGGCTCACAGATTCCGGCACGCAATCTTGAATGTGTACGCGAAGCGGCAGGGACGCTTCGCCGGAGGTTGAAGCACCAGCCCTTTTGCATCCGCCCTGAACCGGATAGTATCGCTCGAGCCCAGCAATTCCACCTTGGTGACTTCCTTGCCTGCTAGAGAGGTCAGCCGGAGTTCGTCTTCCGGCCATTCGAGCGCGATGGCGTAAAGCGTATCGCCTTTGCGGGTGAAGCGCACGTCGCCATCCTTGTATGGTTCCCAATAATGCGAGCCGTAGATCGCCTCGCCGTTCACGCGCAGCCACTCTCCCACCTGGCGCAAGATGTTTTGCATGATCTCGGAGATGCTTCCGTCGGCCTTCGGCCCGATGTTGAGCAGAAGGTTGCCGTTCTTGCTGACGATGTCAACCAGGTAATGCACAACCTGGTTCGGCGTCATGTACTCGCTGTCCTGCAAGCGGCGGTTGTAGCCCCAGGAGGTAGGATCGAGCGAATCGCATTCCTCCCACTTCTCCTTCACCAGGCGGCCCACCTGCGTCCTCTCCGGCGTCTCGTAGTCGCCGACCTTCTTGCCGTCGGTGTCGCGGCCCCAGCGGTCGTTCGCCACCACTTCGGCTGGATCTTCGGAGTGGTTGTAGAAATAGGCGAGCACCTGCTTGCTGTTCCAGTAATCGGCGGGGAGAGGTTTGCCATCCCAGGTCTTCACCGGGCCTTCCGTGACATCGCCCCACAACACGCTGGGATGGTAGCGGTCCACGAGTTCTTCGATGGAGTGGTTCATGTAATCGACCCAGTCCCGGCCCGGGTAGCGCGAGTCCCAGAAGGTGTAGGTGGTGTTGTGGTAGAAACCCATTTTGAGGCCGTTCTGGCGGACCGCTTTGGTCAGGTCGCCGGCCAAGTCCCGGTGCGGACCCATCTCCATGGCGTTGCGGTGCGTGAACTGGGTCGGCCAGAGCGCGAACTCGTCGCCGTGCTTGGCCGTCAAAACGACATACCTGGCGCCCGCTTCGCGGAGCAAGTCCGCCCAGGCAGCCGGGTCGAACTTCTCGGCCTTGAACATCGGGATGAAATCATCGTACGGGAAATCCGCTCCCCAATTGGCGATGTGATACTTGACCGCGTCCTCTACGATTCTGGATTTGTACAGTTCCTCCGGCAGGTTTCCGGGCGTGGCATTGAATGGCGGACCGCCAAACAGAAATCCAAATCCCGCCTTCGCACTGATGAAGGCTACATACCATTCGTGGTAAGCCGGAACTGAATAGACTCCCCAGTGGACGAAGATCCCGAACTTGGCGTCTTCAAACCACGTGGGTACTTTGTGCCGGCGAAGGGATTCGCTGGTGGGCTGGTACCGGCCTGCCTGGCTTTGCGCCACGGCCGGCGGAATACCTAAAAAAATCCGGGCCAATCCGGCAATGGCAACTGCGATATTGCAGACAGCTCGACAGATTTTCATGTTGCACGGGACCTCGATTTATGGATCGTGTTCGCTTATGAGTGTACAGCAGAGAGAGCCTATCGGCGGAATCTTTGGGGCAGACCCTCGGCCGGGGTGCCCTCTGGGCCCGGCCTCTCTGGCCGCCCGTTTTCGATCCTTCCCCACGCACCCGGCTCAAAAAGCCGGTGCTAGAATAGGCCGGTCGATATGGAACCGTCCCGCCCGCGCCAGAATCTCTTTCGCGTCGCAATTCGCAAGTTCGGTCCGTTTGCGTCGGCAATCCGGAAACAGTGGGATGCTTTCGAGGCCATCGCACACACCGGTCTGGAACTGGATGCACGGGAACTAGACTTGCATCCGCTGAGCGAGAGCCTGTTCGACCGGGATGGCTTGCTGAACGGCGATTGGGACATCGCGTTCATCAACACGGACTGGGTGGCTTCGGCGCACGAAAAGCGCGTGCTGGTGGACCTCGCCCCGATGCTGCGGTCCGATCCCCCGGAAGGCTATTCCAACGCCTGGACGCCCTCGTTGCTGCGCTTGCAGGAGGTCAAAGGCGAGGTGCTGGGGCTCCCCTATCACGACGGACCGGAATGCCTGATTTACCGCACGGACCTTTTGGAAGATCCCGCGCGGCTGCCCGAGACCTGGAGCGATTTCCGGCAACTGGCGCAGCATCTGACGCGCACGGAGCAAGGCCTCTACGGGACGGTGTTTGCCGCGTATCCGGACGGCCACAACACGGTCTATGACTTTTGCCTGCAGCTCTGGACACGCGGCGGCGAATTGCTCGACAGCCAGGGCAATTTGCGGCTCGATACGCCGCAGGCTGTCGAGGCATTGGAGTTCTATCGGCTCATGCTGGACGATACGGATGCGATTCATCCGGCGTCCCGGGACATGGATTCCGTGAAGACGGGCTACGCCTTCGCGAATGGCGAAGTTGCCTTGATGGTGAACTGGTTCGGCTTCGCCGCCATGGCGCAAACGATTCCCGAATCCCTCGTGAAAGGGTGCGTCGGCGTGGCAGAGATCCCGCATGCCGAGGGCTGCACCGGCACTTCTCTGAATATCTATTGGATTCTCTCGATTGGGGCGGGAAGCCCGCACCGCGAGATTGCCTGGCGCTTCCTGCGCCACTGCGCCAGTCCCGCCATGGATAAGCTCCTCACGCTGGAAGGCGCCATCGGCTGCCGGAAGTCTACTTGGATCGACGAGGCTGTGAACCACGCGATTCCCTTCTATCGCAGGATGGAGGATCTGCACGCCCATGCCCGCGAGATGCCCAGGCGCGTGGACTGGCCGCACATTAGCGAGGTCATCGACAAGATGGTGATGGAAACCATCGACAGCCGCGAGCCCGTGAAGACCATCGTCGAGAGGGCGCAGAAATCTCTCAGAATCACAGGCCGGTGACGTTCGGCCTGCGTTCAACCATCAACAGGTGTTCGCAGGCCAGCACCACTTCTCCGCGTTGGTTGAAGGCTTCGCATAGCTCGACGACGACGCCGTGCCGGGGCGATTTCGGAGCGTCCCGCTTCTCCTTGATCGTCACGCGGACATGCAAGGTATCGCCAATGAAAACCGGTTTGATGAAGCGGAGGCGGTCATAGCCGTAGGAGAAGGCCGCGGGATTCACATCTCCGGCCGTCATGCCGACGGCGATGCTGAAGATCAGGGTGCCATGTGCGATCCGCTGGCCAAACGGCTGGCTCTTGCACCATTCGGCATCCATGTGGTGGGGGTAGAAATCGCCGGTCTGGCCCGCGTGAATAACGATGTCGGATTCGGTGATGGTCCGGCCGAGGGTTCCGCGGACGGAGCCGATCTCATAGTCTTCGAAGTGCCGGGTGACGATCATAGTTCACGCCTCATTCGTCGCGCGCTCCGCCAGACCGAACTGCTCTATGATCTTCGCGGTGTGCTGCCCCACAAGGGGCGCGCCGCTCTCATATTTGTAGATCTCGCCGTCAATCCGGATCGGACACCGCGTGGTCCTCATCGCGGAACCGTTGCGGCTGGTCACTTCCTGTATCATGTCCAGTTCCCGGAACGCCTTGTGCTCGATCAGGCGGTCCCAAGTAAAGACGTCCGAGCACCAGATATCGGCGGGTTCCAGGATCGCCAGCCAGTGCGCGGTGGTTTGCGTTTTCAGATGTTCGACCAGGACGCGCTTGATCTCATCCCGGCGCGTGAACCAGGATTTGGGATCGCTGTAGGCGGCCAGCCCGGGGCAGACGAGCAACTCACCCAGCCTGGTGACGGAACCCATCGCCAGAGCCAAGTAGCCATCCGCCGTTGCGTAGATCCCGTAGGGTGCGCCGAGATAGGCGTGCGCATTGTTTACGGCGCTGCGCTCCGGAGGCTTGCCCCCGTCGTTGAGATACGTGGTCAGCACCTCAAACTGAAAGTCGAGGATCGATTCCAGCAGGCTGACTTCGACGCGCCCGCCGCGCCCCGTGATTCCGCGGCGGACCAGGCACGCCAGTATGCCCTGCACCAGGTGCGCGCCCGCGAACAAATCGGCAACGGCCAACCCGAACGGCGTGGGCGGCCGGCCCGCATCCCCGTTCAGCCAAGTGAGTCCCGATAGAGATTGGATCAGCAGGTCTTGCCCTGGCTTCTCACGCCACGGGCCATCGTGGCCGTATCCCGTGACTTCGGCGTACACCAGCCGGTCGTTGTAGGCGCGCACGCTTTCGTAGTCGAACCCCAGACGCTCGATCACGCCCGGCCGGAAGTTCTGGATCAGGACATCGGCCCGCGCCACCAGGCCGCGCACGATCTGCCGGTCGCTCGCTTCCTTCAGATCCGCCGCAAAGCTCTCCTTGTTCCGATTAATCGAATGAAACAAGGTGCTGTCGCCGTCCAGTTGCAGGTTCGAGATGTATAGCTGGCGGCAGAGATCGCCCGATTGCGGACGTTCGATTTTAATCACGCGCGCGCCCAGATCGGCCAGGCGCAGCGCCGCCGAAGGGCCAGCCAGAAACTGGCTGAAATCCAATACAACTAATCCCTCAAGTGGTTTCATGGAATATACTCCTCAAGCGGTCGATTGCGGCGCCGGCATCGCCTCCCCGCCAGATGCACTCGTGTACGATCGGGCCGGCGGCATCTTGAAAATCGAGATAGCCGTGCCAGCGCGGCCGCAGCCAGGCGTCATCCAGCGTCGCCAGCGTATTTTGGAAGAATTGGTTGCTGCGCCTGTTTACTTCGGGATCGAGCCATGCCTGGCGATGTCCGGGCTGCCCGCCCGATTCGAAATACAGTCCCGCCTGGCACTCAGGGCTGGCCACGAACCGGCAATATTCCAACGCCGCGACGGGCTGCCGGCAGCACGACGAGATAGCCAGGCCAGCTCCGCCGAGCGTGGAACGGCAACGCCGGCCCTCGATCCCGATCAAGCCGCCAAATTCGAGGAGGTGCTTCGCATAGCCGCGCCTCGCGTAGTTCGAGTAGCCGTAGGCGAATGGGCAGAACGCGGCGGAGTTATCGGACGACAACTCCTCCCAAACCGCAATCGGGTTCCGCGTCGCACACTCGGAGGATACCAATCCGGCCAGCTCCCGCAACATGCGGAGCGCCTGTGTACCAGTGTCCAAGGAAACTGCGGCTCCCGGCCGCGCAAGCGGCTCTTCTCCGATGGCCAGGCACAGCATGTAGAAGTTCATCAGGGTGTCTATCGGCGCGCCCGGGATGGTTACCAAGCCGCGCCGCGCGAGTTCGAGTAATTCGGGCCAGGTCTCCGGAACGTTTGCCCGCACCGCTGCAAGCAGGTCCGGGCGCCAGCCGCTCACCGGCGCAGCCGCGTCGATAGCCAGGGCCCACCGATGCCCCGCAAAACAGTAGCTCTCGTGCGAGCGGCCCACGGAACTCGCCGTCGGATGTTCGTCGAAGGGAAGCAGACAGCCGCATTCCGCGGCCGTGCCAACGAACGGGTGATCGATCACCAGCAGATCGAAGCGATCGGCGAGTTGTTGAATCCGCCAGTCGGCGAATTGCCGCAGAGAGCGCTTCTCCCAGGAAATGCCGATCCCAGGATTGAGTTCCGAGAACCGTTGCGCAGTAGCCACCATGGGCAGGTATCCGCGCGTGTGATCCCAGGTGATGCCCCGCAGTTCGGTCATGCGCTAGGATTCCCCCGCACCAGATCTAATGCCGCGCGGCGATTGTCTTCAGTCGTGAAGTTCCGCTGCCGCGCCCATCGCTCCAGATAGTGCAATTGGTCGAGAAACAGCCGGGCCGATTTCGCGGCGGGCGCAGGCCGGCCGGGCAGATCGAGATAGACCGGCGAGGTGTGGGCGAAGACCGGCATCTGCCACCATGTTGCGCCATTCGGCAGCGTCTTGCGTCCACGCGCCCGCGCCGCGATCGAGCCGCCGCGACCCACTTCGATGGACTCGTCGATCGCCGGCGCGTAACGACCGCCGGAAGGCCTGACGACACCGCGCCCGCCTTCGCCGCTGACGCGAAATCTATCGCAAGCTCTTGCTGGCGAATTAAGATCGGCATCCGCCTGGAAGCGAAGGCTCAAGTGCGGAACTCGCCCATCCTGGCCTTGGCGACCCTGGCAGTTTGTCGAGGAGCGGGAACTCTTCCAGGATCCGCTCCGAGGTATCACCTCGGCTGCAGGCGTACACGACGGAGTCCAGCGAAATGCGCGTGCCGCTATTCATGATTGCTCCTCGATCCGATTATACCGGACGACAGTGCGGGGGGCTCGGCAGGACCAACCGGCGGGTAGCCAATATAGCCGTCTTGCCATGTGAGCGCTCGTGGGACCGGCCGGAAAAGCCGGGCGCATTGCGGTATACTGGCCGCAACAGGATATGCGGAACGGAAAGGCGGAAATCGAAGAAAAATGAGGAGGAAACCGCATGGATCGACGTGATTTTCTGAAAAGCGCCGCCGCGATTGCCGCGGCGCCCGCTGTACTGGCCCAGAAGAAGCCAAACGAGACTATCGGCATCGCCATGATCGGCGTCGGCACGCGGGGTTACTACCTCTTCCAGGAGTTTCAAAAGATCGAGGGCGTCCAGATCCGCTCCATCTGCGACCTCTACGATGGCAACCTCAAACGCGCCCGCGAGGCCGCCACCAACGAGCGCGTGAAGATCGGCAAGGATTGGGAAAAGGCGATGACCGACCCGGACATCGACGCCGTGGTCGTCGCTACGCCCGACTTCTGGCACGCGCCCATGACCATACGCGCGGCCGAAATGAAGAAGGACGTGTACGTCGAGAAGGGCTGGTCGAGGACGCTCGACGAGGCGAAAGGGATGCGCGCGGCGGTCAAGCGAAACAAGACCGTCCTGCAACTCGGCCACAACTACAACAGCATGGCGGCGTTCCACAAGGCGCGCCAGATCTACGCCGAGGGGGAACTCGGCAAGGTGGCCGCCATCCGCCTTTACATCGACCGCACCAACGCCTGGCCCGAGTGGCAGTTCTTCCAGACCTATGAAGTCACCGAAATGCCGAAAGACGCTTCTCCACAGACAATCGACTGGGCCCGCTTCATTGCCAACGCCACGCCGCGGGCCTTTGACGCCGAGCGGTTCTTCCTGTGGCGCAAGTGGTGGGAGTACGGCACCGGCATCGCGGGCGACCTCATGAGCCACCTTTGGGATTCGGCCAACATGGTGGCCGGTCTGGGCATCCCGGACAGCGTGGTGACGCAGGGCGGCAATTACTTCTGGAAAGACGGGCGCGACGTGCCCGACCAGTGGAACGTGTTGATGGACTACCCGAAGAAGGAACTCACGGTCTCGTTCCAGTCGACCTTCCATAACCGGCACTACAGCGAGGTAGAGCAGTTCCTCGGGCGGGACAAGACGATGGAGGCCGGACCGTCCTTCTGCCGAACGTATCCGGCCGAGTGGAAGCCCGAGTACAAAGACCGCGCCGCGAAGCACGCCCAAGAGCTGGCCGCGCTGGGCTACGATCCGCGCGACCTGCCGGCGGTTCCCGAGTACTCGATGAAGCGCGATGAACTACAGGTTTCCTCGCACTGGCAGAACTTCATCGACTGCGTACGCAGCCGCGAGACTCCGCGCTGCGGCGTAGACCGCGCGTTCGAAGAAGCTGCCACGATCTGCCTGTCTGTGGAAGCGTTCAAGCGAAGCGCCAAGGTGCGCTGGGATCCAGCCAGCGAAGCGATCGTCAACGCGTAAGGGCCGGCAGGCTCATTGCGTGGCGTGCCACTCGAGCATCAGCACCGACAGCTTCGGCATCTCGCTTTCGAGCACCAGCTTGTAGCCGTTCTGCGGCCCCGGTTGCTCCACCACTTTAATACCAGCGGCGCGCTTGGGGTCCCAGGTGTAGGTCGTGGGATTCCAGCCGTTCTCAGCTCCGGCCTTCTCGGTTAGCGGCTTGGAGTACCTGAGGTCCGCCGTGAAAAGTGTAATGCCTGCCGCAGTCAGGTCTCCAGGATATGCGCTGACCCGCGCCGCCGCCGCGGGCAGCGCACCGTTTATGGCGCCGGATGAAGCGTGATTGCGTTCGACCACCAGGCGGCCGTTTTTCGTGAGCTTGCCGGTCCAAATGATTCTACCCGAGGTGGTTGGCGATGCGGTTGGCGGAGGGGTTGCCGAACGTGGCGGCGTGGCGGGAGCCGCCAGCGGAACCGGCGCCGGTACGAGCACCGATGTCAGGCCAGTCGGCGGGGCCGCCGGCAGGCTCTCGATCATGGGCGGTGCGATCACCGGTATGTCGGGTGCCGGCCGCCGAGGGACTTCTTGCGGCGCCTGGAAACGAATCAGGCGCCGCGCGGGTTCAGCCCTAGCGGGAGGCCCAGGGGACGGAGACGGCGCCTCCGGAGGTGGCGCCTCGACGCGCGCGCGCTCGGCTGCCGGCTGGCGCCGCAGTTCCGGCTCCTTCAAGGCGTCCGGAGGAGTCGCGGGTGTCGTACCGCGGTCGCCAGGTGTCAGGAAACGGGTCGTCTCCGCAGCGGTCGGACTCCCCGGCGCATCCACGC
>Ga0075030_100006537_pt1 | contig 10434 bp, 6 predicted proteins | sample LitLauG_LLR_2012_FD_71393 | JGI IMG/M metagenome (GOLD analysis project Ga0075030, IMG submission 71393) | Freshwater sediment microbial communities from Pennsylvania, USA - Little Laurel Run_MetaG_LLR_2012 | ecosystem: Environmental > Aquatic > Freshwater > Creek > Sediment | place: USA...
TGCCCGGATTTGCCTGTCGCGACATGCGGTTCAGTTCGTACTTTCCGATCAAGATTAAGCGAGGGTTCGGGTTGTAGTGTCCCTCGACGAACCCGCCGTTCCACGCTGGTCCCGCCGCACCAATTGGCAAGTTGAATGGCTTGTTGGCCGGCACCGCATTGCCGAGAAATACGTTGTCATAACCATGCATGAAGAACGTGTAGAAATCGAACTTGTCCACGTACCAGTGTCCGTAGGCGCCCAATCGGTAAAAGCTGCGATTTCCTGTTCCGGTCCCGGGCAATGGCGTGCCTCCACTGGTTTGAAAATAGGTTGGCGATTGGCCAAGAAATCCGTAGACACCGACCTGTTGCCTTCCGAACCACGGTACCTCGAAAGACTGGTTAACGTTTGCATACACGTCCACCGCTTGGTTCGCAGGCAAGCCTCCTTCGCCGTTGCTATTCGTCACCGCGGCGACCGAGTATCGAGTCGAGTCGTCGTCCGAGTGCCCTAGCAACTCAACCCCAAGTTGAGGGAACCCGATCCCGGCGAAGAAATTGTTGTCACCTGGGGGAGTGAAGAAATAGGTGGAGTAACCGCCTCCGGTGGCGCTGAGCGTGAGGGAACGCTCCGCAGATATGGGCTCGTCAAGTTCGAACCTTCCCATCTTGAAATTCAGCCAGTGAGATTTTGCAAGATTGTCGAGGCGGACCCAGGCCTGAGATAGGTTGATACTGCTGTTGCCGATGAAGGGTTGAATAAAGAACGAGACATTCTGATACAGCGTACCGGCGGTAATCACATCAAGCCCACCCAAGTCGAAACCGGATGTCGTTACCGATGACTCTACTAACCCGCTGCTGGGGTTGCCTGGGACTCGGTCGAGCGCTTGGCGTTTGTTGTTCTCGCGGTGCCACTGCGGCGTCGTCCGAAACATGATCGGCCAGTAGGAAGGTTCCTGGTAGATCGGCGCGTCACGCTCGTTGCCCAGCTGGTATCCATTGTCTTTGAAGGTTTGGCCAAAGTTGTTGAGCATGGGCCACGCCTCGTGACAGGCGGAGCACGGCAAACCGTACTTGCGAGCGAAGGCGGGAATTCCGTGTGCTGGCAGTACGCTTGCGAACAGAACCGCCAACGCAAACGACTGCGGGCGGATCTTCTTGAAAGGTCCGATTCTCATTGCGCCTCCGCATCCTAAGTCAGCAAGACTCCGCCAGAGGCGTAGCCGTCTTCCTGAGGGACGAATTTGTAGCCGACCCCATGAACGGTTCGAATAAACAAGGGACAGTCAGGATTGCTCTCGATTTTTTGCCGCAGATTCGCGATGCAGTTATCCACTGTTCGGTAACTGGACCGCTTTCGCTTAGGCCATGCAGAAGATATGAGCCTTTGGCGTGAAACAACAATCTTGGGTCGGGAAACTAAATACTTGAGCACTTTGAACTCCCGCAGAGTGATCTGAACAGGCTGCCCGGCGCGACAGAGTTCCATCCTTCGGAAATCCAGGGAAATCTCTCCGAACTGCACCAACTGATGGGTGCTCTTGGCGTGAAGGTCTGACATGTTCAGGCTTCGCGACTGCCATCGAGTACAGACATCGGATACCTTAGCTCTGGTAACACGATGGACTTGTCACGGAACCGTCACATTTTTGTTAAATCCACGCACCCAAAATACTGATGTAGGCCGCTGTCAGTCTGCCTACGGCATCGATCATTAGGAGAGAGGTGATGTATCGCCCCTTTTCCATAAGCGTCCGAAAGCGATGATCCGCTCCAATGCACCTACATCGAGTGCGAGCACGAACATTCTTGACGGAACGGGGGGAACTGCCGTCATGAATATTGAGGTCAGGAAGACCGCGGCGAGGAGGAAGGTCCGAGTGCAACTGGAAACATTTCAGACACAAGCCGCGACGCCGGACTCTAAATCGTAGATAGTGGGCCGCATTCTTCGCTTAGCTTGTTGCTGCGTCGATGCTCCGGTTAGCGTCTACGATCGTAAAGAGGAGGCCTGAACCGACCGTAATCCAGACAGCCAAGTCCAGGGCAGGTCCCCATCCTTGTCGGACCGCAATGGATGCAGTGACCGTTGAGGAAATCACCCCTCCAAGGCTACCCATGGTATTCATCAAAGCCGAGAGCGAAGCGGAATAGGAAGGTGCAACATCGATACAGGATGCCCAGAAATTTGTGGCCGCGAACATGTTGAAACCGGCAGCCAAAGCGATCATTGGAAGTGCAATGACTGTAATCGAGAGATGGTTCCCGGCATAGAGCAGGAGAGCGGATAGGCCCATGCCGAGCCAGACCGCTGCAACTCTTCCCCGGCGGCGGTCGGTATGCTGGGCGATACGATCGGAAAACCATCCTCCCACCGGCGACAACACAGCCATCGCCAAGAACGGTGCAGAAGTCCACGCGGCGGCTTGCATGATATTCAAGCCACGCACTTTGACCGCATAGAAGTAAAACCAGTTGTAATAGACGTAGAACGTATAGCCCTGAAATCCGTAACCCAGGATCAAGCCCCAAACCGAACGACTGGCGAGCATTTTCAGCCACGGCACCGCCCTCACGCCACCGGGTTTTGCTCTTGGGCCGGGATGAATTAACGACAGCTCCGCCTCATTCACGTCCGCGTGTTCTTCCGGCCAGTCGGTCGAATAGTAATGCCAGAGGAAAACGACCAGGAACGCGAGCCCAGCACATATCTCGAAAGATGCGCGCCATCCCCAGTGCACCATCGTCCACGCGATGAAAAGGGGAGTCAAGGTTCCGCCCAAACCCAGTCCGCAAACTTGCAGACCGCTGGCGAAGCCGCGTTCCCGCCCAGATGTCCAGGAGGCGACCACTCGCGTGACGTTGGAGGAGACCGCTGCTTCACCGATTCCCGTCACAAACCGTACCAACCGGAATCCCGCTAGAAGCCCAATTCCTCCCATTGCGGCCACGCGCGGCACTAAGGCCATGGCTCCGGTGCCGACTGCAAAAAGAAGGATGGATACAGTGAGCGTGCGTCGCGGACCGATGCGATCGCACACGTATCCCCAGGGAACTTGAAAAAGTGCATAGCCCCACAGGAAGGCGCTGAACACGGCTCCCATCGTGACCGTGCTGAAAGAGAACGTCTCTTCAATGGCCTTGCCGGCGATGCTCAGGTTCAGCCGGTTGAGAGCGGTCACGGCCATGATAGCCATGACGATCACCATGATGCGCCAGCGGACGCGAGTCGCCTTTAAATTGCGGCGCGACTCGCCGACGTCCTCCGTGATTTCATTCGTGGTATGCAATCCGATGCCCTTGTAGACGGGGTTGTAACATTCTCCTGGCTCTTTAGCTAGCGAGAATTTCTGTTGAGTGATCTGTGGCGGAGGAAGCCAGCCCGGCTTCCTCCTGACCAACTACCAAATCAGCATAAGTCCGGGCTGAATCTGCCGTGACGATGTCGCTGTTTGGTTCAACGCGGTGGGGAGAGAGCTGCCATCGAAGTCGAAACCCGAATCGCTTTGTCCGAAGGTCTTCAGGAATCCCGGAGAGAGGAAGTTGGTGTGACTCAGGACGTTGAAGAACTCCAGCCGAAATTGGATGTTGAACGTCTCTGAGTCCGGACCCATAAACTGGTTGCGTCTTGTGTTTCCCAACACGTTGGAACAAAACTGCGAACCCGGGCGCTGTCCCGGTAAATGCTGGGAAAGAACGAGAAAGCAGCCGTAGGGGTTGGCCGTTCTGGCCACGGGCAGAGCTGTACGTGCGGTCGGTGGCAGACTCTGTCTTTACCGTCCATGAAATCCGCCCGCAAAACGTTCCTGTGCAGAGGCGGATAACCTGCCAACGCTCCTCGGGGGACCGTTATCGGTCGCGAGCGTTGCTGACCGCGTTCAAGAACCTGCGCGCTAGTTCGGCGATACGATCCGGCTGTCGTCGCCGGATGGCCTCTCTCGGGATCAACTCTCCACCAACACCCAGTGCGACGGCTCCGGCGGCAATGAAGCTGAAGGCGGTCCGCTGGTTTACGCCTCCGGCCGCGATCATCGGAATGGCGGGAAACATCGCCTTAAGATCTCGGATGTAGCTGTCGCCGCCGATGTGCCCGCACGGGACGATCTTGACGAAATCGGGATTCAGTTTCCATGCGGTGATAACGCCCGTGGGTGTGAGTGTTCCGGGAATTACGACCGTATTTTGTTGCACGGCAAACGTCACCATCTCCGGATCAAGACCGTCACTGGAAAGAAACTTGGCCCCTGCATCCAAGCAGCGACGGGCGGTTTCGACGTCGTGGACGCTGCCAGCTCCGACAATCAGCTCCGGGGCGTGTTGCACTACATGAGAAATCACCTTGATAGCTTCGGGTACAGTTAACGTTACTTCAAGGATGGGAATGCCACCGCGGGCAATCGCCTCCGCAGCAAACAAAGCGTCCTCTGTGGTCGACACGCGAATGGAGGGAATGATTCCGAGCTCTTCGATCCTATTACGTACCTCTTGCTTGTTCAAAAGATCCGACTCCTTAGGCGACTCGCTGCAAAGTTCGCCTTATGGTCTTCGGAAGAAACATCTACGAAGCCCGTCTCTCGAATCACTGTAACGCTCTCGTTCCCACGGCCTGTCGCAACTGCTCCAGGGTAAGCAAATATGAGGCCAACGCCTGACGATAGGCGAGCTGTGTTGCTCGATAGTTGCGCTCCGCATCCAGAAAATCAAGCAGACTCACAGCTCCACGCTGATATGCGTATTCGGCGATGTCGCGATCTTTTTTTGCCACATCGAGGTAGCCCGAGCGGTAAAGCTGAACGACGCGGTCGCTCACGCGCAATCCTTCGTAGGCGTCGCGCACATCCGTAAGGGCTTGGCCGTGGGTGGCTTTCTCCTGCTCTTGCGCTTGGGTTATGGCAATACGCGCGTGCTCGATCTGGCCCTGGTTGCGATTGAAGATCGGGAGGGGAATACTTCCATAGAACGTGACGGCGTTGAGGGCATTGACATGGGAATAGTTCCCCTGCACGGTGACGTCCGGCTTGGCAATCGTTTTCTGTACTTCATACTGGCTCCGCGCCGCCGTCACACCTTGTTGCGCTGCTCGCAAATCGGGGCGGTTTTGCATCGCTTTCAATTGGAAGTCTTCCAGGTTGCCCTTGAGGGGTTGGTAGTCGAAAGCGCCTGCCACATCATAGTCCGGAGCAACGGATTCGTAGCCGAGCAACTGCCTGAGATCGGAGAGAGCCTGCACTTTGACCAGTTCGGCCTGTTGATAATCCGTCTCGAACTGCAGGAGCTGCAGCTTGATCTTTAGAAAATCGTCCTCGCTGATTGCCCCTTTGTCGTAGCGCAGTTCGCCAACCTCCACGGTCTTCTGAAAGCTGATGAGATCCTTCTGCGCAAGTTCGATCGTCGACTGAGCAAGCTGCACATTCACAAACAGCGAGGCAACGGTAAAGGTGAGGGTGCGCTCGTTGTCGGTTACCAGCGAGCGCGTCTGCGCCGTAAGGTCTTTAGCCGCTTGCAGCCGGTGCTGTCGTTTCTTGCCGCGTTCGATCAGATAGCTGAGTCCAATGTCGGCCTCCGTATTGTTGTGCAAGTAGTCGCCGAGGGACTGGCCGCCATAAACGCTCGGATTCTGGCGAGCTGGCGAGCCGAGCGGCAGGTATTCCCAATCTGCAAACAATGACGGATTCGGCCGCAGGTTCGCCGTTTTTTCGTCCGCCTCGCTCTGCTGAATCGTGGTTCGCGCGGCCAGCAAGTTGTGATTGTGCTGGAGCGCGATTTGGATCGCTTCGTCAAGCGTGATACTGGTCGGGCCCGTGCTTTGGGGGAAGGCCGAACCAGTCAGTGCGCACGCTATAATCGTGGCCACAACTATATTGCCGCTAATTTTCCGGAGCAGTGCAGGGCTATTCAAGAGCGGCCTCCGGTTCCGGAAGTTGATCGCCGTCTTTCGCGATCCAGACATAAAACGTGGGCAACAGGACAATACTAAGCAGCAGATCGGAAATCAGTCCGCCTACGATCACGATTGCGAAAGGCCTCTGCGAATCCGAACCGATGTCATGGGACAAGGCGGCGGGCAGCAGCCCTAGAGTTGCCACGAGCATGGTCATCATGATGGGGCGGAGTCTGAGAACGGCCCCTTCGACGGCGGCGTCCTGAATCGAGTAGCCTCGAGCGCGCAACTGGTTGATGTATTCGAGCATGATCACGCCCGTCTGCACCGATACGCCGAACAGTGCCAGCATGCCCACGCCCGAAGATACGCTGAGGTAAGTCCCAGTAAGCAGCAACGCCAGAAACCCACCAACGCGAGCCAGCCCAACGTTTAAAAGAATGAGCAGCGCCCATTTATAGGAACGAAACATGGTGTAGAGAATGATGAAGATAACCAAAATCGTCAGCGGCACGATCAGTGCCAGCCGCGCCTCCGCCCGCTTCTCGCTCTCGTATTCGCCCGACCAGCCGAGTCTGTAGCCCGACGGCAATTTCACTTTTTGGCCGATCTGCTTGATCGCATCTTCGACGGTGGTGCCAAGATCGCGGCCTCTTACGTTGAACGTGACCGCTACGTACCGGGTGTTGCCCTCGCGGAAGATGTCGTAAGCGCCGTCCTTGACGTCTACGCTTGTCAACTGCGCCAGCGATACACGCTCACCCGAAGGAGAGAGCAGACGAACTCTCTCAATCGCCTGTTGAGTATTGCGGTAAGGAGCCTGGTATCGAACCGCCACGTCGTAGCGCTGCTCGCCGATGAGTACTTGACTCACCGCGTTGCCGCCAACGGCTGTCTGGACGGCGTCTTGTATGTCCGCGACGTTGATTCCAAACCGGGCTGCTTGCCGGCGATCGATAGTCAAGTCGAGATTGGGCTGGCCAAAATCGCGCAAGAGCTTGACATCATGCATGCCTGGGATGCTGGAAAGGACCGCCGTAACTTCTTCTCCCTTCTGTTCAAGAAGCTTCAGGTCGTCCCCAAAAACCTTGAGTGCAAGCGAGCCCTTCGTCCCAGTCATCGTCTCTCCGACGTTGTCTTCAATCGGCTGGGAGAAGTTCCAGATCGCGCCCGGATATTTCTCGACAGCGCGATTCATGGCGGCGACCAATTCTTCTTTGTTGCGGTGAAAAACCGGCCTCCACTGGTCCTTCGGCTTGAGATCGACGAAGTATTCCGTGTTGCCAAACCCTCCGGTGTCGGTGCCGTCGTCGGGACGTCCGACTTCCGATACGACCGTTTTCACCTCCGGAAAAGAGGCGAATACGTAGCGTTCGTTTGTGGTAAATTTCTCGCCCTCCGAAAGGCTCGTGCTGTTTGCCAGCGTACCTCGTGCCCAGATCGCACCTTCATCGAGATGCGGCAAGAACTCCGCGCCGATGACACCACCAAAACCCAGGTAAATCGTCCCGGCCAGAGCGGCGATGCCAACTCCCGCCACGATCCAGCGATGCTGAACCGCCCAGCGCAACCGCTTGCGGTATTGCTCTGTCAGATAATCCATCACCGGATTGCGCCGTTCGTGGACGCCCTTGCGGAAAAATGCGCCGGCGAGCACTGGTGCAATAAGGACCGAAAACGTCATCGCGCCAAGCAAAGCGAGCGCCACCGTCCAGGCCATGGGTCTAAATAAACGGCCTTCCACTCGCTGCAGCGTAAAGATCGGCATGTAGGCGGTGATGATGATGGCAATGGCATAGAAGACCGGACGTTGCACTTCATGCGCCGCGTCGCGGATCGCCTCGGCGGGAGTTTTCTTGTGAGACGAGCCCGACCCGTTGCTGTTCAGCCGGCTCATGTGGCGAACAATGTTTTCGACCATGACCACGGCCCCATCCACCACCATCCCAAAATCGAGCGCTCCCAGGGAAAGAAGATTCGCCGGAATGTGGCTCAGATCCAGCCAGATTGAGGCGAAGAGCAGGGAGAATGGAATCGTGAGCGCAACGATAAGAGCGGCGCGAACATTCAGCAGAAACAAGAATAAGATCACGCTGACCAGGACCATGCCTTCTGTCAGGTTATGCATCACCGTGTGCAAGGTGAAGTGCAGCAGGTCGCTGCGATCGAGCATGGGAACGACTTTCACGCCCGGAGGCAGAATTCCGTTATTGAGCTCCTCTACTTTCTTGTGAATCGCGTCCAGCGTGGGCTGTTCTTCAGCTCCTTTGCGCATCAGCACCGCGCCTTGGATGACATCGGGCTCGTCGATGATGCGGCCGTCCTCCATGTGGTTAGCCCTGGCCATATGGCCTAATCGGATTTTTGGCCCCTGTGTGACCTCTGCGATGTCCTTCACCCGAAGTGCGGTTCCGGTCTGCGTCCTTAAGACCGTATCTTCGATATCGTGCACGCTGCTGAACAGCCCGAGTGCGCGGACGTTCATCTGCTGCATCCCGACTTCGACGAAGCTGCCGCCCGCATTGATATTGTTGTTGGCGAGTTGTTGCTCCACCTGACCGATGCTTAACCCGTACGAGACCAGTTTGTTCGGATCGACGCGCACCTGGTACTCGCGCACGGTGCCGCCGAAGTCGGAAACATCCACGACATTCGGGACGGACTTGAATTGCTTGAGCAGAACCCAGTCTTCGATCGACCTAAGGTCCATCAGGTCATAGCGGGGATTTGTGCTTCTCAGCGTGTACCAGTAGATCTGGCCGGTGGTGCTCCAATCGGTGCCGATTTGTGGTTGGAGATTTTGCCCGGGAGGAAGGTTAACCTGAGTTAACCTCTCAAGCACTTTTTGGCGATTCCAGTCGTTCACCGAGCTGTCGTCGAAGATCATGATCACGAACGACAGACCAAAGATCGATTCGGACCGCAGATAAGTCATGTGGGGCATGCCCGACATTTGAATCTCGATTGGGATCGTGACCTGCTGTTCCACCTCCTCCGCCGAACGGCCCGGCCATTGCGTAATGACCGTTACGTAGTTGTCGGCGATATCCGGATAGGCTTCTACCGGCAGGTTATGAAACGAGATCGCACCCCAGCCCGCCAACAAGACGGCGATGGCCACCACCACAAATTTGTTGTTGAGCGCAAAGTCTACGAGGGCCCGAATCATTTCCTGTCCTGTCTTAATTTACTGGTACGCCGGCTCAGTCGTGCCGGTCGCTGATCTGGGATGTCCGCCCTGGGCCGTACTCGCGAGGCCGGATGCAGAGTACATCCGTTTTATTGACCGAGTACGTGGTCCAAAACCAGCGCGTTCGTAACCACCTGCTGCCCTGGCTTGAGCCCCGATTTGATCTCCTGCAAGCTCGGGTTCTCGCTCAACACGTCTCCGCTAACGACCTCAAGACGCCGGAACTTCTTGTCGGGAGCCGGAGCGAAAACAAAATCGCGATCGTGCATACGCAGGACGGCGGTTGCTGGGACAACCGTGTGCATCTCGTTCTTCTGACCGCGGAAGGTGGCCCTGACGAACATGCCTAGCCTCATTATTCCGGGATTTTTCACTTCGATTCGGACCTTGGCTGTGCGAATACTCGGATCTAGTACGGCGCCGATGTTGCTGACGGTTCCCTTGAATGACCGGTCGGGATAGGCGTTCAGAATGATCTCCGCAGTATCCCTGAGCCGGACGTTGGCCAAGTCGTTCTCATACACGTCGCACACCACCCAGACCGAAGACAGGTCGGAAATTGTGAAGGGGCCTGGAGTGTTGAACGCCTGCACGGTCGCAGCATTGGTGACTTCCTGGTCGGTAATCACTCCCGAGACCGGCGCGATGACGTCTACTATGCCCATGGGCTTGTCAGGATCGTTTCCCAGAAGGCGTAGATGTTCGGTCGCGGTTTCAAGGGTAACCTTGGCATCGTCTGCGGCGTCCTGTGCGCCTTCGAGGTCCTGCAATGCGATGGCGCCATGTTCGTAAAGATCTTTGGCACGGTTTAACTGTTTTCGCGCCAGAAGTTCATCGGCGACAGCCTTGCGATAGGCGTCGAATCCTCCAGCCACGTCGTCGCTTCGGATGGTCAGCAGCAGTTGGCCTTTCTCCACGGTATCGCCGAGCCGTGCGTGAATACCTACCACGCGGCCTGAAGCCAGGGGGACAACTGGGACGTTGCGCGCAACATCGGGCATAACGGTCCCAGTCACGACCAACTCAGAGGTCGCGAGGCGCGCCACGGCCGCCGTCAGCGGAAACTGCTCCGGATGATCCACGACGAAAAGTGTGGGTTCCGCGGCAAGCACAACATTGGCGGCCGGCGGCGCCTCCGCCGCGGTGTCTTCGTGTTTGCTGCAACCTGCCAGAGTGAGTAGAACTGGCAATGAGAGAGCAGACAAAAAACGGAGCAACGCCACAGTTGGTTTCAACTGTCGAACGCTGCTCCGGTTTACGTTGCGCATTTCGTTGTCCCGTCTCCTTCTTCGCTGAGACTAAAACTTCACCATGATCGCGTATCTCATGCTGGGTTCGTCCTTCCGAAGATCGGGGCACCAACCGGAGCCTGCGACGCA
>Ga0075030_100006540_pt1 | contig 10431 bp, 8 predicted proteins | sample LitLauG_LLR_2012_FD_71393 | JGI IMG/M metagenome (GOLD analysis project Ga0075030, IMG submission 71393) | Freshwater sediment microbial communities from Pennsylvania, USA - Little Laurel Run_MetaG_LLR_2012 | ecosystem: Environmental > Aquatic > Freshwater > Creek > Sediment | place: USA...
AACACGGGCTGGATGCACAACTACGTGCGCATGTATTGGGCGAAGAAGATTCTGGAGTGGGTGCAATCTCCGGCGGAGGCGTACCAGATCGCGGTGCGTCTCAACGACAAATATGAACTCGATGGCCGCGACCCCAACGGCTACACGGGAATCGCGTGGGCCATGGTTGGGAAATACGACCGCCCGTGGTTCGAGCGGGAGATCTTTGGGCAGATTCGCTACATGTCGCTGGCAAGCACGGGGAAGAAGTTCGACAGCAAGAAGTATATTGCGCAGCAGTTGGGGAGCGGGTTGTTTGGGTAGGGGAAGATACCCGCATTGAGAAGGAACGAGTGATGTCCCTTCTCAATGCGACTCCTAAATGCAAGAGCCCAAAAGTAGCCAACCGTTACTAAAACTGCAAATGCAGGGCCATTTGCAGGAAGCGCGGACTTCCGATGGTGTGTTGAATCATCCCCAAGTGACCTCCAGGTCCTCCAGGCGGGCAGCTAAAAGCTCCCGCCCCCAGTCCTGCAGCTTTAATATTGGGGTCTGTCTGTGGCAAGGCAATGCAGGCGTTTCCCCCGGGGACTGGTCCGTAAATCGGTGGATTTCGAAAGCCGGCGGCGTAGAGAACGTTGCCATTGGGTACATCGAAGCTGGGATGATTGAAGACATTGAAAAACTGGGCATCGTAACGCATGGAGTACTTCTCGCCGAACTTGAACTCCTTGACTATGCCGAAATCAAAACGGCTCTGGAAGGGTCCGCGGAAAATATTGCGGCCTCCGCTGGCATATCCGTTCTCGTAATAATCGCACGCGCCCGTTATGGCGTCGCAAGGCGGAACGCCGTTGGTGCCCGGCGCAAAGGGCGTAGGAGGACCGAAGGCGTTAACATTCAACACGGGCTTGTTGGCGTCGATACCCGTCGTCCCTTGCAGCAGCGGATTCTTGGAAGTCGCGCCCGCTCCGCCGACCGGAATAATCGGATTGGTGATGGCGTCGTTTCCACCTCCCCAGTAGATGCTGGCCGCGCCTCCGCTGAAGTCGTTCACGCTGTAGGGCTGTCCGCTCTGCATGGTCGTCACCCCATTCAGCGCCCAACCGTTGACGAAGTATTTCGTCAAGTGCCCAGCCGAAGCTAGTTTCGGGAACTCGTATAAGTAGCTCACTGAGAAAACGTGGGTGCGGTCGAAGTCGGAGTTGCCATACGCCGATTTCAGATTGGTTGGATCGTTGCCGGTAAAGAACAACCCCAATCCGCTCTGCTCGTCGAGGGTATGAGAATAAGTGTAGGAACCCGTCACCAGCAATCCTTTACTGAGGCGCTTGTTGACGCCGAATTGTAGCGCGTTGTAGTTCGAGACTCCTCGAGCTTGATACGACGTTGAGTTGGGATCGTAACCGATGAACGGGACACGAAGAGCGGCATTACCGGTGGGAAAGCCATCCACGATCGTCTGTACGTTTTCGGCAGCGACGCCGGGAACCTGCCAGCCATAGGAATAGATCTGCTGGTTCGGTCCGCCGGTCAGCAGCGGGTGCTGCGGAGTGGCAATCCGGGCCTGGTTAAAGGGGAGCGGAATGACCTCGTGAACGCCGTGATTGCCAACATAAGCGAGGTTGAGAACCAGATTGTTCCACGGCTGCCATTGCAAATCGACGGTCCAGTTTTCCGAGTAGGGCAGCTTGTTGGTGGGATCATAGCCAGCGAAAAACAAACCACTGCATCCGGATTGGTTGTTCGCTGTGCAAAATGGGGTGGTCTGGGCGATCAGTTGTGCTGCGTTGGGGATCAGCGAGATCACTGTGGAAAAATCGTGGGGCGGAGGCGGCGGAGGCGTTGTTCCGAACGGGACGGCGAAGGTAGCGGTGGAACTTGCGAAACTGGGCACCACGAAGGGTTCCGACGTGGTTACGCCAAAGGGTCCGCTGATGCCGCCACCCGCGGGCTGCGAAAACTCCGAGAAGTATTCGCCGCGGTCATAGTAAATTCCGGCTCCCGCCCGAACTACAAAGTTTTTGATGAAGCCAGGGCTGTACACGATGCCGACACGAGGCGCAAAACCCCACTGACGGCCCGTTAAAGTCGAGCTGCTGACACCTTTTGTGCCGAATGCTCTATTATTTCCCGCAATCACCAGTCCGATGGCTTGGCCGCCGTTGCCAAAGGCGTCCGACGCAACATCGTACTGGTATTGTTTCGAATAAAAGTTGGCAAGTAAGCCGTCTTTTTCCACGAGAGGGCCATTCCAGTCCCAACGTAGTCCGAGATCAATCGTCAGGTTGGAACGCACTCGAATGTCGTCCTGTACGTAAAAGCCGGCCTGCTTGGCCCGGAAATGGCGGTTGGCCGCGCCCGACAAGAACTCCGCAGGCGATCCCAAGAATCCGCAGGGATTCGTGAAGCTGCACAGAGACCCCTGCAAGAATGTAGAGAAGTCGGCGAAGTTCAGCCGTGCTACTTTAGGGTCCTTATTGGTGACGTTGAGCTGCGTGTAGTCGAAATTGAACCCGGTGGCGATTGAGTGCTTACCGTGGATCCAACCCAGATTGGTGGAGCCGCCGAAATTGTTCTGGAAGATGCCCGCATTCGCGAAGTTGGAAGGGCCAATGGTGACGGAGTTGAAAAAGTTGTCGGCATTGCCGATGTTGATCTGCGGGAACAGGTTGGTCCCGGGAAGCGTAATCCCGGCGGTCGCCGGCGTTTGGGACTGGACCGTGCTGGAGTAAGCCCGCTCGCGTATGAAGCCGAACCGCTGCTCCCAGCTTAGATTGGGAGTGAGGATGGTGGTGTTGTCCAGCGAGAATACCTGGCTTCCCGCATGCATTGTCTGCGGGAAACCGCTGAACTGACTGCTCGCGAAGGGGCTGGTGTTGGGGTTGTTCTGGAAATAGTACTTCCCCGCCAGCCGGTCGCTGGGGCTGAAGTTAAAATCAAGGTTGCCGGTGACCTGATCCGCTGTGAAGTGCGATGACGGCCCCTGGATGGCGGCATCCGCGCCGAGGCTCTGCAGCGTTTGTAGCTGCGTGCCGGTGGCAGCGTTGGCGATAAACAGGTTGCCGTCCGGAGCTTTCAAGTTCAATATCTGCAACGCCACCGGATCAATGTCGCTCGCCGTGCACAGTCGAGTGCCTCCGCCACAAGGAGTACCGAAGTCGGTGTTTGCTACATTGGCAAGTCCGGCCGCGCTGCGATCGCTGGTGAGATCCGGCGGGACCGCTACCAGCGAAGTTCCGAGCAAGTGATCGCTAACGCGCTGCCCTTGGTAAGAACCAAAGAAGAACAACTTGTTTCGCTTAATCGGTCCGCCGATCATGCCGCCAAATACCTGGCGGTGCAAGGTCGGGGTCGGCAACCCGATCTTATGGATAAACCAAGGGTCGGCATTCCACCCGCTGGTCTGGTAGTAATCCCAGATGCCCCCATGGAGGGCGTTCGTTCCAGATTTAGTAATTTGCTCAATATGGGCGCCACTGCTGGCGCCCTGGGACGCGTCATACATGGCCGAGTTGACGTGCAGTTCTTGAATCGTCTCGGTTGGTGGCGTCGGCAGCGCCTGCCCGATCGCACCGTAGACCGAGGTGCTGGTCTGAATTTCGCCGGTTTGGCTATTGCCACCCTGTCCGACGTTAACCGCTACACGCCCCGAAGTGAGTTGGCTGGAGGATTTGCCGTTAAATAAGTTGTTGGCGTTCACTCCGTTGAAGGAAAAGCTGTTGCTGGTATCGCGCTGACCGTTCGCCCAGATGCTCTGGTTCCCGAACCCGGCATTGGTGCCGGCTGTATTCAGAAGGTCGGCGCTCACGCCTGGGCTCAAAATCGCAAGTTGAGTGAAGCTGCCGGTGCCGAGCGGTGAGTTTTCGATGATTTTGCTATCAAGCACGTAGCCCGTGGTGGTATCGGTCTGGTTCAGCAGCGGAGTTGCGTTGACCGTCACCGACTCTACGGCACCGCGTGGGTTGAGTTGAGGGTTGACGGTGGTAGCGCGGTTTCCTTGGACGACGATTTGCGGATAGTCGGCGGTCTGGAACCCATCCTTCGAAAAGGTGATCTGGTAGTCGCCGATGGGGAGGTCGGCGATGCTGAAGGATCCGTTGGACTTACTCCCGGCTGTCACCTCGAGGTTTGTCGCCAACGCGCGGGCCTTGATCGCGACACCTGGAACGACAGCTCCGCTGCTGTCCGTAACCGTGCCGTTGATTGAGCCAAGCGTTAGCTGAGCTACTGCGGTCGTAGACCACAGCAGGCTGAAGACACCGAGAAACAAGAAACACAATGGAAGGGAAGAAGGGACACGAGTGCGGGCGAAAATCACGGCTAGCCTCCTAAACAATATGTCAGGTTAACTCGCCTTTATAGCAAGGTCGCGGCGAGGGTGCAAGAAATGCTCGATCAAAATGCCTTGCATTTCGGTTAATTTCTTTTCAGGTTGGAGTTTTTGATACTCATTCAAAATGCTCATCTCAACGTTCCTGCCGCCCCTTTCTTTACATCCTTTCGGCGCGACCGTTACACTACTAGTTCTTGCTTTCAGCCTGAAGGAGCTGAGCCGGTGCGGGCGGGGAGAAGTTTGTCTGGGCGCTAACAGCAGATTTGTCGTATCGTATTTTGTCGTAGAGAATCCAATAATTCCGACCATATCAAGTGAGGGAAAACATGGCAGCCGTTGACGATAAGGTAAAGCAGATCATTGTGGAGCAGTTGGGTGTGGACGAAGGCGAAGTGACGCCGACCGCATCGTTTGTGGACGATTTGGGCGCGGATTCGCTGGACACCGTTGAGTTGGTGATGGCGTTCGAGGAATCGTTTGACATTGAAATTCCGGATGAGGACGCGGAAAAGATTCGCACCGTTGCGGACGCCGTGGACTACATCGGCAAGCACGCGAAGGCAGGGAAATAGCTTTGTCGAGACGGGTCGTTGTTACAGGAATTGGCCTGATTTGCGGGGTGGGGAACACCTCGGACGTGGTGTGGCAGAACGTGCTGGCGGGGAAGAGTGGCGTGGCGAAGATCACGCACTTTGATAGCGCTCAGTTCTCGTGCCAGATCGCGGCGGAAGTCAAGGGCTTCGATCCGTTGAATTTTATCGAGAAGAAAGAAATTAAGAAGATGGGCCGCTTCATCCATTTGGCGATTGCCGCGTCGGATGAGGCAATGAAGATGTCTGGCCTGGTAGTTACGCCTGAACTCAGTGAACGTGTCGGCGTGCATATTGGGTCCGGCATTGGCGGGTTTGATGTGATCGAGCGCGAGCATGCCGCGTTGCTCGCGGGCGGGCCGCGGAAGATTTCTCCTTTCTTTATTCCGGCGTCGATTGTGAATCTGGCGGCGGGGCACGTGTCGATGCGGTTTCAGGCCAAGGGTCCGAACGAGGCGACCGCGACGGCCTGCACAACTAGCGCTCATTCCATTGGCGATGCCTACAAAATCATTCAGCGCGACGACGCGGACGCGATGATTGCGGGCGGTACCGAGGCTGCTATAACTCCCATGGGAGTGGGGGGATTTGCAGCGATGCGCGCGCTTTCCACGCGGAACGACGATCCCGAGAGGGCCAGCCGTCCGTGGGATAAGGATCGCGACGGATTTGTTGTTGGCGAGGGCGCCGGCATTCTGGTTCTGGAAGAGCTGGAAATGGCGAAGCGGCGTGGGGCTAAGGTCATGGCAGAGATTGTTGGCTACGGCATGAGCGGCGATGCGTATCACATCACGTCTCCGGCGCCGAATCACGAGGGCGGATATCGCGTGATGATGAACACCATCAAGGACGCGAAGATCACGCCGGAGCAGATTGGCTATGTCAACGCTCATGGGACATCGACGGATATTGGCGACAAGTTGGAGACGATAGCGATCAAACGCGCGTTTGGCGATCACGCTTATAAGCTGGCAGTGAGTTCGACGAAGTCGATGACGGGGCACTTGCTGGGCGGCGCGGGCGGTCTGGAAGCAGGGATCACAGTGCTGGCGCTGCGCGATCAGATCCTGCCTCCGACGATCAATCTGGACCATCCTGACGAGGGTTGCGATCTGGACTATGTTCCGAAGCAGGCCCGAAAGACGCAGGGGCTGGAATACGCGCTTTCGAACTCCTTCGGATTTGGCGGGACGAACGGGTCGTTGCTGTTTCGACGCTGGACCGAATAACCTCCTCGTAGTCTTATACTTCCGCTTCGATTTCCGGGAAAATTTGCCCCCGTCCCCTTCAGTGCATGACCCTGGATTGATCTTTCGTGCTGCAATGCAGGTGCGGAATTCATTGCCATTCCAGTAGGACCCGCCCACAATACATGCAGCGCACGATCTTCCCCCGGATGGAGACAGCTCTGAGTTCGGCTTCCTACACCACATCACCTTCGACCACGCGGCGGCTGGCAGCCCGGGTTGCGTTCATGGGCGTGAACGAACCTGCGCGAGTGATGCTGACGGACTGCTTCCGGCAATTTCGCATCGAGACAGTGTCCGTGCAGGAGGACTTCGCGCACAGAATGCTGAATGAGAAGTTGGATGGGTGCGTGATCCGGCTAGGACCGGACGCCACTTCCATCATGGAAACAGCGCGGACGTCGCCCGCGAATAACAGAATCATTCTGTATGGACTGGGCGGCTCGGCGCATGATGCGATGCAATACTCGAAATATGGCGTCAACGCAATTTTCACTGAACCGTTGGAGCGGTCGGCGACGCTGAAACTGGTGCGTGCGACGCATTCGCTTGTGCTGCATGAGTTCCGCCGTTATGTGCGTGTTCCCGTGGCTACGGAGGTTGGCGTGACGACGGGGGACGGACGCAGGTTCACGGCGACGAGCCAGGATATTAGCTCCGGTGGAATTTCGTTGCGGGGCGAAGTCGCCGCCCCGGGGACGAGTGTCGAGATTTCTTTTGCATTGCTAACCCTGCCTCGAATCTGGGTGCGCGGGATCGTGACCTGGCAAAATAAGGAGGAAGTCGAGATCGGGATCAAGTTCGATCCCCAAGATGAACGGCGGATGAAGATCAAAGAGTGGATCGACGCGTACTTAGGCTCGTAGCCTGCCCTGGATAGTCTTGCACCTCCAATAGCTCTACCCTCGGAATGACCGGCAGGGGAATCACCGGCAAGAATCGGTACAATTGGGTTCGGTGAACCCGGCTACCTCCAGCGACTTTCCTGAAAATCCACCACGACGGATGCGGTTTACCCTGCGGCAGCGGATTCTGCTGGCTTTGATCTCATTTTTTGGAACGGCTGCGATTCGTCTTCTTGGCGCGACACTTCGCTTTGGGTGGTCGGAAGAAGAGGGCGCGACTCAAGACAAGATCGCGCGGCCTGCGATTTATTCCTTCTGGCACAGGTGTATTTTTCCCGCCGCATTCTTCTTTCGCGATCAGCGGCTTGCGGTGATGACCAGCCTGAGTTTTGACGGCGAATTCATCGCGAGAATCATTGAGAATCTAGGATTTCGCGCGGTGCGCGGTTCCAGCAGTCGTGGTGCTGTAGGTGCGCTGCTGGGAATGCGGCAGGAAATCGAACGTGGGGAAGCGGTGGCGTTCACGATTGATGGTCCGCGCGGGCCGCGGTACGTCGCGAAGGCGGGGCCGGTTTTTCTTGCGAGGACGACGGAGGCTCCGATGGCGGCGTTCTACGTCGCGCTGGAGAAGCCCTGGGTATTGAAATCGTGGGATGCGACGATGATTCCCAAGCCATTTTCAAAGGCGCTCGTTCGAGTAAGCCGCGTGATGCAAGTTCCCGCGGACCTGGATGACGCTGCGCTGGCGGCTCATCACGCAGAATTGCAAACGGCGCTGGAGAGAGTGCGGGACTTCGCGGAAGAGCACGTCAGCGAAGTCGGATCGGCGGAGTTTCCCGTAGTGCATCGGAAGACGCATCTGGCGTGAGTGTGCGGGTGTTTTCCAGGCACTGGTTGTAATTCACAGCCTCCAGGATTTACAGTCAAATCTGTTCACTGAATTTTTCACGACAGTTCTTTCACAAACGTAGGATCGGTTTGCGAGTCTTTGCCGCCAGGTAAAGGCTGGGAAGCGGGTGAAAATCCCGCGCTGCCGCGCAACTGTGAGCGAGGACAAGGCAACAGGTCACTGGGCGAAAGCCTGGGAAGGCCGGTTGCGGAAGCCGGGCGTAAAGCGCCCTTACTCGCCGAGCCAGGAGACCGCGCGAACCGTCAATATCCAACCCTTTCGCATGGAGGAGGAGTGATGCGTACGCTTCAGTTTTTGGTATTGGTGTCTTTGCTTTCTCTTGCAGTTCTTCCGGCTGTTGGTCAGATTGCGGAACCTCAATCCAATCAACCGTCCGATCTTCGAGTGAAGGTCGTAGACCCCGAGTCGGCGTTGGTACCCGGCGCGGAGATAATGCTCTTACGAGAGGGCGGAGGAGCGCCGGTTTCGGTTCAGCCAGCTTCGGCTACCGGACAGGTTTTCTTTCGCGGATTGGAAGCGGGCAAGTATTCGATCCGCGTGCTCGCTGCCGGTTTCGGCGTGAAGGAACAAAGCGTTACCGTTCCGACGACGGAAGAAGTAACGGTGCAGCTCGCGATTGTTTCCGCAGTGGAGACTGTCACAGTGACGGCGGCGGGCGTGCCGGTTCCGGCGGAGGATTCCGGAGCGCAGGTTTCGACCCTAAATGCTAGTCAGCTCGACGGCATGCAGTCGATTGCGGCGGCGGATGCTTTGCGGTTTTTGCCTGGCGCGGTCGTGAGTACGGCGGGGCGGCGAGGCGGACTGGCTTCTCTTTTTGTGCGTGGTGGAAACTCAAATTACAACAAGGTGATTGTCGACGGCGTGCCGGTGAATGATCCAGGCGGCGTCTTCGATTTCGGCGTCGTGCCGCTCAGCGGCGTTGACCGCGTAGAAATGGCGCGAGGGGCACAGAGCACGCTTTACGGTTCCGAGGCCATGACGAGCGTAGTTCAGGTCTTCACGCGCGAAGGCTCCACGCGAACCCCGGAGCTGCGCTTCGGAGCGGACGGCGGAACGTTCGGCACAGCGCGCGGATATGCCTCGCTGGCGGGCGCACGCGGTCGATTTGATTACGACGCATTTGGGGCGCAGACGAACACCAACGGGCAAGGCGTTAACGACGTTTATTCGAGTTCATCCGAGGGGGCGAACGTTGGAGTTGCGCTCAGTTCGCGGGTGCAGTTTCGCCTGCGTACACGTCATGCGAACAGCTTCACAGGAGTTCCTGGAGAATGGTTCGGCAATGCCACGCCTCCGATCCCGCCCGACAGAGATCAGCGTGCCCGCACTAATGTTTTCCTGGCCAGCGCGGATTTGAGCATCGGCGGTTCATCCCGTTGGCGGCAATATCTGCATGGATATGAGTATCACCTGCGGAGACGCAATGTGGACAGTGTTCCTGATCGAGGTTGCGATCCATCCAACTTCATTTTTTTCGATTGCCCGTTCCAAAACCTGGCGACAATCAATCGCTCCGGTTTTCAGTATCAGGGAGAATATTGGGCGCGGACTTGGGCGCGCAGCACGTTTGGATACGAATTTGAAGACGAAAATGGATTCATCGGTGATCCCGCAGTTCCCCCGACGCACGGCCTCCGCAGAAATCACGCTGTCTTTGGCCAGGAAATCCTGACACTCGGGCGTCTAGGGCTGGTGGTGGGTGCTCGTTACGTGCACAATGAAACTTTTGGAAACAAAGTTGCGCCACGCGTCGCGGCGAGCTACACGGCGCATCGCGGCGGAAACAATTTCGGGGCGACCCGCCTGCGCTTCGTTTACGCCAGCGGCATTTTGGCACCTGCGTTGGATCAGTCCTTCGCTACCGCTTTCACTGTGGCCAACCCGAACTTGAAGGCGGAAGAAAACCGGTCGTTCGAAGCTGGACTCCAGCAAGGGTTCGCCAACGGAAAATACTCTGCGTCGGCGAACTTTTTTCAGAATGACTTTCGGCGGCAGATTGAATACATGCAATGTACAACCTGCGTTCTTGGGCAGTACGTGAACCTTGATCGCTCCATAGCTCGAGGGGTCGAGTTCGAAATACACGCCCGTTTGGTCCACAACATTTCTCTCGACGGCGTGTACACAAATCTCTCCACAAAAATTCAAGAAGCCCCCCTCGCTCCTACGGAGGTGGGCCAACCCTTGGCGCGCCGTCCCAAGCACTCGGGGAGCCTGTTGCTCAGCTACGCCGGATCGAAATGGGGCGGGAATGTCGGCGGAAGTTTTGTTGGGCGGCGGCCCGATTCGGATTTTTTCGTTCTGCCTACCCCAATCACGCACGCCCCCGGCTATGCGCGCGTGGATGTTGGCGGCTCGTACAAAATCCATTCGCGTGTGACGGCTTACGTGAACGTCGAGAACGCCCTGAACCGCCATTACGAGGAAGTGGTGGGATATCCGGCGCTGCGGGCGAATTTTCGCGCGGGGCTTAGATTTCGGCTCGGAGGCGAATAGATTGTGCAGAGCGGGCTGAGTGTCTACT
>Ga0075030_100006541_pt1 | contig 10430 bp, 11 predicted proteins | sample LitLauG_LLR_2012_FD_71393 | JGI IMG/M metagenome (GOLD analysis project Ga0075030, IMG submission 71393) | Freshwater sediment microbial communities from Pennsylvania, USA - Little Laurel Run_MetaG_LLR_2012 | ecosystem: Environmental > Aquatic > Freshwater > Creek > Sediment | place: USA...
GGGGATTGTCGTTTGATGTGTCGCGGCATTTCATGCCGGTGGATGTGGTGAAGCGCGAACTGGACGGTTTGGCGGCCGTGAAGATGAATGTCTTGCACTGGCATTTGTCCGACGATGAAGGGTTTCGAGTCGAGAGCAAGAAGTTTCCGAAGCTGCAAGCGCTTGGGTCGGATGGGATGTTCTACACGCAGGATGACGTTCGGGATGTCTTGGCGTATGCGGCGGATCGCGGCATTCGGGTGATTCCGGAGTTCGATATGCCCGGACATTCGAGCGCGTTTCTGGCGGCGTATCCAGAATTAGGGAGCGGGCCGGGACTGTTTTCAGTAGTGCATGATCACGAAGAAGAGCCATCTCTGGTGATGGACCCGACGAAGGAAACAACGTACGACTTCCTGGAGGGGTTTATCGGCGAGATGACGGCGCTGTTTCCGGATGAATATTTCCACGTGGGCGGCGACGAGGTGAGCCCCAAAAAGTGGGTGGGCACAGCGCACATCAAAGCGTTCATGGACGAGCACAACATGGCGAACGCGGCTGCTTTGCAAGCGTATTTCAGCAAACGAGTGCTGGATATTGTGACGAAACATGGCAAGCACATGGTGGGCTGGGACGAGATTCTGAACAAGGATTTGCCGAAGACAGCGCTGATTCAATCGTGGCGGGGACAGGCGTCGTTGTGGAGCGCGGCGAAGGATGGGTATCAAGGTATCTTGTCGGCGAATTTATATCTGGACTTGTCTTATCCAGCGTCGTTTCACTACTCGGTTGACCCGATGAAAAAGCCGCCGACCTTGCCGGGCCAACTTAGTACCGGCGATGGGGCTCGGGCTGGTACACCCGCCGATCTTACGCCTGAACAGGCGAAGCTCATTCTGGGCGGTGAAGGGACGATGTGGGAAGAGCTAGCGTCGGTGGAGATGGTTGACGCGCGGTTGTGGCCGAGGCTGGCGGTGATGGCAGAACGGTTTTGGTCGCCTGAATCGGTGACGGATGTGGCTTCGATGTACCAGCGCCTGGATTCGACCAGCAAGTGGCTGGAATGGCTCGGCCTGAATCACCGATCGAATCCCGAACTGATGCGGCAGCGTTTGGCGGGGCCGTATCCGGTTCAGCCGCTCGATACGATCGCTTCGTTGGTAGAACCGACCAAAGGGTACAGCCGGCATGCGCAGAAGTATGGGATCTTTTCGAATTTGAACCGACTGGAGTTTGCGATCCCCGCAGAGAGCGATACCGCTCGGGACTTTCGGAACGGCGTAGATGAGTACTTGGCTGACAAGCGAACGGGCGAGGAACTGCAGCGGCGTCTGGCGATATGGGAGCAAGCGGCCAAAGACGTGAAGCCGATGCTGACGAATCAATCTGTGCTGGCGGAGAACTTGCCGGTAGCTGCGGGAGTTGAGGTTCTTTCTCTGGTAGGGCAGGAGGCGTTGAGCTTTTTGCGCGGGACTGCCAAGCCTCCGGCTGGATGGAAGAAGCAGGCCACAGCGAAGATCGAGCCTTATGTAGGCAAGCGCTTTGGCGACTTGCTGATTCAGATTGCGCCAGGCGTTCAGAAACTGGTGACGGCGGTACCGGGGAACTAGTTTGCTGCGCTGGCCTATTCGCGATGAGATCTACCTGCGGCTTCCGGAAGAACGGGATGCGCAGGCGTTGTATGCCGTCATTGAGCGTAATCGCGAGCGACTGGAGGAGTGGCTGCATTGGGCGCACAGCACGCACTCGCGCGAGGACGTACTGAACTACGTGCAGATGGCCCGCAAAGACTTTCAGAAGCCGGATGCGATCCATCTGCTCATCTTCCGAGAAGACGAAATCATTGGCGGTTGTGGACTGCTGCTGAATGAAATTAACTGGTACGGAGAAATCGGCTATTGGATTGACGCCGACTTTTCCGGGCAGGGCATTGTGACGGATTGCTGCCGGGCGCTGGTGGACTATGCGTTTGCGGAGTTAGGCCTGAACAGGGTACAGATTCGTTGCGCCAGCGGGAACACACGCAGCGCGGCGATCCCCAAGCGGCTAGGTTTCAGGCATGAAGGGACGCTGCGGAAGACGATTAGGACCAACGAGCGCTTTGACGACGGAGAGTGCTATGGAATGCTGCGCTCAGATCGGTAGTGCGTTCAACGCGGCTTCGATTTCAGCGCGAGTATGAGAGTCGCCTTTGCGGGTGGCGGCTTCGATTCCCTTTTCGTAGACCTCTTTGGCTTCGTCGAGGCGGCCTAGTTTTTCCAAAGTTTGGCCGCCGTGGAAATACGCGGCGGCGTAGTTTGGATCTTGCTTGATCAACGTTTGGAACTCAGATACGGCCAGGGAAGGATCGCTGGATTTGGCGTACTCCATCGCCAAGCCGTACCGAGCAAAGCTATTGGTGGGATCTTGCTCCACCATCTGTTTCAAAATATCAACGCGATTTGTAGCCACTCCCTCTATCTTACGAGGCGTACTCGCGAACTTGGCGGGCGGCGTTTTCGACAGCGCCGGCAGCTTTCGCTGTGCCCACGCGTGCGGCTTTAGCGGCGGTATCAAAATGCTGGCTGGCGGAACCGGCCACCTCGGCAAATGTATCGGCTGCGCTGCCAATCGCTTCTTTTCCGCGACGCAAGGCACGATCGGCGATGCTCAGCGACCAGTCGGCACAAGCCGGAACAACGAGTGCGACGCCCACTGCAGCCAAGCCGAAGCCGAGGCCGATACACAACGCGCCTAGAATACCTTGATTTGATTTTTGCTTCATATGTAGATATGACGTATTTCTAGATGTGGTTTGTTTCAGTGTAAACGCCGAAAACGGTGCGTAGGGTGTCGCAAATCTCACCGAGGGTGGCGTAGGAGCGGACACAGTCGAGCAAATAGGGCATGGTGTTTTTACTAGGAGTTTGGGCAGCGTGCGCTAGGTCACTGAGCGTGCGAGAAACCGCGGCGTTGTCACGACTTGCGCGGAGGTGGGCTAGCTTCTCGCGCTGCTTTTGGCCGGCGGTTTGATCGATCTGTAGTAGTTCGGGAGGTTGGTCGTCGGACTGGAAGCGGTTGACACCGACGATGACCCGTTGGCCGGACTCGATTTCGCGCTGATAGGCATAGCTGGCAGTGGCGATTTCGCTTTGCGGGAAGCCTGCTTCGATGGCGGGAATCATACCGCCGAGTTGATCGATGCAGCGGATGTATTCATAAGCGGCGGATTCGATTTTGGCTGTGGCGGATTCTAAGTAATGAGAACCGCCCAGAGGATCGGGCTCAGCGGCGATGCCGGTTTCATAGGCGAGGATCTGCTGCGTGCGCAAAGCGAGCGTGACGGCTTGCTCGCTGGGCAGGGCATAGGCTTCGTCGAGCGAATTGGTGTGGAGGGATTGCGCGCCTCCGAGAACGGCGGCCATAGCCTGAAAGGCGGTGCGCACCACGTTGTTGTACGGCTGCTGCCAGGTGAGCGAGGCACCGGCGGTTTGGGCGTGGAAGCGCAGTTTAAGGCTGCGTTCGGATTTGGCGCGATAGCGATCACGCATGACTACGGCCCAGATTTTGCGGGCAGCTCGGTATTTCGCGATCTCTTCGAAGAAGTCGTTATGCGCGTTGAAGAAGAAGCTGAAGCGCGGGGCAAAATCGTCGACGGCGAGGCCGCGTTCGATGGCCCAATCAGCGTATTCGAAACCGTCGCGCAGGGTGAAGGCCAGTTCCTGTGCGGCAGTGGAACCAGCTTCGCGGATGTGATAGCCGCTGACGGAGACCGGGTTGAAGCGAGGGACGTGGCGAACAGCGAACTCGATAGTATCGGTGACAAGGCGCATGGAAGGGCGGGGAGGAAAGATGTATTCCTTTTGCGCGATGTACTCTTTGAGGATGTCGTTTTGGAGAGTGCCGGACACGGCGTCCCAACTTACGCCCTGGTGCTCAGCGGTGACCAGAAACATGGCCCAGATGATGGCAGCAGGCGAGTTGATGGTCATGGAGACGCTGACTTTACTGAGGTCGACGCCGTGGAGGAGAGTTTCGATGTCGGCGAGAGAAGAGATGGCAACACCACATTTGCCGACTTCGCCTTCGCTCATGGCGTGATCGGCATCGTAACCCATAAGCGTGGGGAGATCGAAAGCGATGGAGAGGCCGGTTTGGCCTTGGCTCAAGAGATAAAGGTAGCGGGCGTTGGTTTCTTCGGGTGTGGCGAAGCCGGAGAATTGGCGCATGGTCCAGAGCTTGCCGCGATACATGTCGCGGTGGATGCCGCGAGTGTATGGGAACTCGCCCGCAGCGCCGATGTCGTTTTCGGTCGATTTGGATGTGATCATGCCAGCCTTCTACATTGAGCGTTCGAGAATTTCCGTTAACTCGGCTGTTGTTAGTGTAAGCGGATTCGCCTTCATGCTGCTAGCGGCGGCGGCACGTTCTACGGCGATGGGAATGTCGGAATGGGTGAGGCCGAGAGTGCGGAGATTGGGGATATTGAGGGATTGGGCGAGATTGATCAGGGCAGGGACGCATGCTTCGGCTTGCGCTTGCGGATCGTTCGTTAGGAGGGCGGCGATGCGGGTGTATTTTTGGAGCGACGGATGCTGCGGGGAACGGGCGCGAAGGGCGCGAATGTTGGCGGCGGTGGCATGGGGCAAGACTGCTGCGCACAAGGCTCCGTGAGGCGCGTTGAGCACCACCTAGGGGCGCGGCGAAACCGTGAACGGCACCGAGTCCGGCGTTGGCAAGAGAGAGGCCGCTGAGGAGACTGGCGAAGGACATTTCGGCTCGAACCGATCCGTTTGTGCCATTGGCGAAAACAATAGGCAGGGCTTTGATGGCACGGGCGAGACCGTCGAGGCAGTAAAGATCGGTGAACGCGTTGGCGCGGCTGGATACGTATGGCTCGATGAGTTGAGTGATGGTATCGAGGCCGGTTGTGGCTGTGACTGAGGGAGGGACGTTGAGGGTCACGTTCGGGTCAATGATGGCGAGGCGTGCGAGCATGAGAGGGCTGCGAATGCTGGCTTTGACGGAATGTTCGGGCGAGCCGATGACGGCGTTGCGAGTGACTTCGGCGCCGGTGCCAGCCGTGGTGGGCACGGCGAGGAACGGCAGTGGCGGCTTTTCGAGGGGACGCGCTTGACCGATGACTTCCAGGTAATCAAGCGGCTCGCCGGAATTGGGCGCAACGGCTGCGATGGCTTTGGCGGCATCGATGGCACTGCCGCCGCCGAAGCCGATGACGAAGTTGGCGAAGCGAGCTGCTTGGGCACCTTCGCGAATGGCGGAAACGGTGGGTTCGCCTTCGATGCTGAGAAAGCGGCAAGCGACGCCGGATGATTCGAGCGCAGCTAGATGATGTTTGGCGCGATCTTGATTGGCACCTGTGACGATGAGGGCGTGCTGGCCGAAGGCGGCTGCGAGCGGCGCGAGTTCGGCGATGGTGCCAGGGCCAAAGATGATGCGCGTGGCGGTGGCGAATTCGAAACGATTCAAAATTCGGAATCCTTGGGAAAAAGATTGGTGAGTTCGACGCGCGTGCGGGGTTCGGCCATCATGTCGGCGACAGTATCGCGCCATTTTGCGTAGTGCGCTGTTGCTCTGTGAGCGGCGGGGGCTTCGGGCGTACGGTAGACCTCTGTGAACACAAACGCGGTCGGGTTCTTGGGATCTTGCAGGATATCGAAACGGGCGATGCCGGGTTCGCGGAGACTTTGCTGGGCGTTTTCGAGAGTGGCTTGGATGAAGGAATCGAGATGTTCGGGCTTTACGCGGACTTGGATGTGAACGATGAGCATATAAAGGAAGCCTAACTCCATGGATTTGAGCGAGCGACTGAAATGCCGCGCGTTTCGTTGGGATATTTGCCGGAGACTGCGCAGTAGAAGTGATAGAGCGAATGGTCGAAGGTGACGACTGATGGTTTGTGGGCGTAAGTGGAATCGACGGTGCCGGGAGGGCCGACATCAATGAGGATGCGCGGCACTTTGGCGGGATGGAAGAGATCGGGGCCGGTGGCGAGAAGGTCGCGGGCTTTGCCTTTGGTGTCGAGGCTGTAGTAGAAGAAGGCCCATTCACGCGGGCTCGATTGGAGGACACAGGGATCGGAGGCGAAGACTTCGTCCCAACTGCCTTCGGGTCCGTTCGGAATGATGGGATTGGCTGAGTAGCGTTGCCAGGTTTTGAGATCGGTGGAGGTGGCAACTCCAGTTTGTTCGTGCCAGCGTTTGCCCGCGGTTTTGGCGTTGTAGAAGAGATAGAACGTGCCGTGGTCTTCGACTAGGCAAGGTTTGTACAGGCCGCCGCGCTCCCAATCGGCGCCATTTTGTGGGAGGAGACAGGGCGGATCGACTTTCCAGTGCATGAGATCGGTGCTCCAGCAGAGGCCGATGACGGCGGGACCTTCTTCGTAGCCGGGGTTTGGGTAGGCGTGATAGACACCGAGGAAACGGCCGTGAATTCTTTTGAGTTCGCCTTGGGAGTGGATGGAGTTTTCGCGGACGATCCAGTTCATGGCGATGTTGAAGCGAGTGATGGGCGAATTGGGATCGCGCTGGAGGATGCAGCCGAGCTTTTGCCAATCGGTGAGGTTGGTGGATGAGGCGAGACCGGTTTGGTAGCCTTTGCCGTCGAAGCCGATATAGGTCATGTAGAATTGCCCGGCGTGATGGAAGACGAAGGGGCAATCGACGGAGTGGCTGTCGAAGGCGGCAGGATCGGAGGATGAAGCGGAGACGACGAGTTTGTTGAGTTTGTATGGGGTTTCGAAAGATGGGGACGCAACGCGAGGGGCGAACGCGAAGGTAGACGTGAGCAGGAAGTCGCGGCGGGATGGAGATAAGTTGGGCATGGGCGTTGTTAGTGAGTTTATCGGATGGGACGGGAGCGACTTGGGAGTGGTTTACGGTTCGAAATGCCTGGCTGGGCTGCGATGGGCGATGGGAGGGCGAGGGAGCGGTGCTTTTGCGGTTCGAAATCGAATTTGAGGCGATGAGCAACGCAAACATCTTGACACTTCGCACGCGATAGGTCGGAATTGGGCTGTGAGTGGGCGAAATTTGGGCGCTGTGCGAGTCGCCACGTTTGGGAGTAGTGAGTCTTGAGTAAGGGATCCGAGTGCGCTGGTCCGCTACCGGTGACCGATCTGTGGAAGGGGCTTGACGACCTGGAGACGAAGCAAAAGGAGGAGTTCGTCTAGGGGCATCTCAAAATGACAAGCCGTCGACAACATTTCGGCCATCGCCGGGTTAGGGCTGCTAAGGTTGCGCCGAGCATCTTTATCGTCAACGGGTAGGATGGGTCGCGGATTTTTGCTGAGATTTGCGGTCATCGCTACCTAAGACCGTAGCCAGGAACAAAAGTCACTGGAATTTCGGAGCCGTCGACTGGATGGGGTGGCGCACGGCAGCGACCGGTTTGTGAAGATGAAATCCAAGAACCGCGACTGCGGTTCTTGGATCTTGACTGCCAATAAAGAGCGGTGAATTGACTGCGTCCCTTGCTGGGCACTATGGAATGCAGCCGTTACCCTTGGGAGCCTTGGCAATATTGGCAGATGCAGTCCCGTTGCCGTTGAAAGCTTTTATCAATAGCTGTTCGATCTCGTTGATGATACCGGGCTTTGCCTTCAATGCGCTTTCTGGAATGCCAAACTTAAACGAGAGAGAGCGCGAGAAAGTTTTGCCGCTCCTGAGGTGTTCACTGAATCGTATGCTGAACTTCCTACCCGTTTGCCCCCCGTACACATTCGAACTAGGTTTGGGCGAGTCGGCCGGGTAAATCGTTCCGCCAGCTTCGGCTATCAGAAGATAGACACCGGCCTCAGCCGCGTTCCAGATCAGGTTTTGGCCGAGGCATTCCGCCGCGTCCGCCCAAAATGCAGCTAGTCGGTCTAAAATCGATTCTTCGGTAAATTCGGTGTCACCGGACGGATCGAGCGAGTCGAGCGGCGAATTCGTGACATATCTATAGGGGTTTATGTCACCGCTGGCCGAGCCGAGAGGATCTTCTGAGGTAAACCGCCCCGCGCGCGGATCGTAGTAGCGAGATCGATAGTACATCAGACCGGTAGCGGCGCTCAGCTCGCGACCGGTGAACGCCAGGTCGGTGTCGACAGTGCCCGTCTTAGTGAGTCGTTGACCATAGGAATCGTAGGCATAATGGGCAAGCGAAGTTCCATCATTGGCTCCTATGTCGCGGACCGTGCCGATGTTGTCGGCATAGAACCAGCGGGTCTGTCCTCCCGACTCCTCAGCCCAGACTGAATCCATACCGATGCCGTACAGTCTGCGGTTCGTTAGCTGACCGCTTGAATCAAATTTCAGTGCGGGATTCGAGCCTTGATACACAAAGGCCGTCAAGACTCCGTTGTCTACCGAAACGATACGGTTTCCGAAGAAATCGTAGGTGTACGAAGAGCGGCCGATTTCCACGTTTGCGCCGTTCAGTTGAACAACTTGTGTCAGGCGGTTGAAGTAGTCGTACGAGTACGAAGTTGTTGCGCCGGTTGTGCGATCGATCTTGGTAGTGAGATTACCTTCATCGTCGTATGAATAAGTGAACCGGTCTTCTTGGAGTAGACGATTCCCTTTGCCTTGTGACTGCCAAGTGTAGAGGTAGGCAGTACTCAACTGGCTGGATGTTCGATCGCCAATTGAATCAAAGGCGTAAAACTCACTAGGCTGAACAGAACTCGAATGAGTCGCTGCCGTGAGGTCGCCGGTGGCGTCGGACGTGTAGAGGTGCGTCCCCTCTGCGTCCGTGATGCTAGTGAGTTTCCCTAGCGAGTTCCGAGCAAAGGTAAGGTTATGAATGACCGAATTGTCAGCCCTTCGATGGGATATGCCGGTTAAAGCCGCCGAGCAACTGCTACAGGCGTAGCTCAGAGCTGAGGTGGATACCAACTGAGTGGCCAAGAGATCGGAATAACGCCTGATGTTTAGAAGCGAACTCGACGAGCCGTAGTCAAGATTTACGCGTTTCGGCTGAACGCCGCTTCCGGACTGGGAGAGGCTCGACAGTCGACCGATACCATCGTAGGCGAAGCTGGTTGTTCCGCCGAGGGAATCGGACACCGACACAATACTTCCGTTCCCGTCATACGAGTAGTTGAGGACCACGTGAGGCACGTTTGGCGTGCCGAGATTATCGATGGAAGCGAGATGCCCAAGTTGATCGTAAGTCAGGGTGGCAGCACTGTCGCCGTTACTTGCGCTCACCAGAGCGCCCACTGAGTTATATGTGAACGTGGAAACGTGGCCGTCGGCCCAGGTTTCCTTGATCAGACGATGGGCGGCATCATCTTGGTAGTCGATCTCGCGGCCGAGCCGATCCACTTTCGTAATCAAATCGCCGGTTGCGTTGTAAGTATAAGTTGAGGTTTTACCGAATGGGTCTGTGCTGGATGTACCAAAGCCATTCGAGTCATAGGTCCAACTCCAAACGTTGCCAAGCGCATCGGTGATGCTTGTTTGCAAACCAGACGAGTCGTACGCGAAGGTTGTGGCTTTTCCGAGCTGATTCGTGTACTTCGTTAGGTTGCAATTTGCATCATACGCATAGGTCTCCACGGCTCCAGAGCCATTTTGGGCGGTAGCGACCTGGTTGCAGGAGTTATAGGTAAAAGTGAATGACCGCCCCGTAGGATCCGTTTCGGTGAGGACATTTCCGCTGGCATCATAGGTAAAGCTTAGAGTGTTTCCGTCTGAATCGGATTCGGTGAGTAGGTTGCCGTTTACATCATAGGTGCGAGTGGTATCCAGGTGATTCACGGCGTCCAGCCAATTGCGCTCGAGCACGATATTGCCGTTCGAGTCTAAGACGAGATCTGTTCTGTTGCCATTCGCGTCGACTGTGGTCTCGATTTTGGAAGCCGAATCGGCATTGAAGGTCTGACAGCCAATCAGTGTTGCCGGATCGCCGTTCGCGCCGCATTGGGCTGTCAGCCGGCCGTGAGAATCAAAGACTGTCCTAACGGCTGGCCTGCCCAAAGGGTCGGTGATTTTCGTGAGATAGTTCGGGAAGCTCGAATTCTCATATGAAAAGGTTGTGACGTTGCCGTTTTGATCGGTGAAGGTGGAGAGATTGCCTCCGGCATCGTAGGAGTATTGGAGAGTGCCAGGGTTGGTGCCGGGTTCGGTAATTTTAGTGATGCGGTTCTGAGCGTCGCGTTGGAACGCGAGGGAAACGCCAGTGGAACTGATCAAGCCAAGGGGAGCAACGGTGAGGGTGTTGCCGTTGGCGTCGGTTATTTTTTGGAGACCGGCGACTTCATCGATATCGTACTTGACGCCAAACCTGGTGGTGAGGGTGAAGAGAGTCGGAGCGTAGGGACCGCCGAGGTCGTAGAATGTACCGCTTGAGTTGAAGAGTGCATCGCCAGGAGTGGTAAGCGAGTCAGTCACACCCGGATCCGGCGTGAAGCCCGGGAGCCAGACCGGAAAGAACGGTGACGGTAGGGTTGGATTGAATTTAAAGCC
>Ga0075030_100006542_pt1 | contig 10429 bp, 6 predicted proteins | sample LitLauG_LLR_2012_FD_71393 | JGI IMG/M metagenome (GOLD analysis project Ga0075030, IMG submission 71393) | Freshwater sediment microbial communities from Pennsylvania, USA - Little Laurel Run_MetaG_LLR_2012 | ecosystem: Environmental > Aquatic > Freshwater > Creek > Sediment | place: USA...
GTTCGGGATACTCCCCCAGCGGAATCTTCCACACGTACTCGCCCGTGTTCAGATTGATGGCGCTCAATGTTCCCCACGGCGGAGCTATCGCCGGATATCCCTCGGGATCGAGAAACTTGTGATAGCCGGTGAAGTGATATTTCATCGCCGGCAGCGGCGGGCCCGCGCTGGCTGCTTCCTTCTTTTCGTTTTCGCCGCCCCCGCTCATCACGTACGAGAGCAGGTCGAACATCTGGTCGTCGGTCAGATTTGAAAAGCCCAGCATACGCCCCTTGCCGTTCTTGATCGTCGAGGCGACGTCCCCCCAAGACATTCGATCGCCCACGCCCACCAGAGACGGAATCGCCGGCGGCGAGCCTGTCATTTTCTCGCCGTGGCAGACCGCGCATTGACTCGTGTAAACACCTTTCGGACTGTTCTCTTCCGTATTCTCCGCCAGCGCTCCAGTCCAGGCCACATCGTTGGCGTTGACGTAGAGAATCCCGGTCCCTGGATCGGCCGCGGCTCCGCCCCATTCCGCCCCGCCGTCGAATCCGGGGAAGATGACCGTGTCTTTATTTACGCTGAAAGGAACGAACTGCCCCTCGCTGCGAAAGCTGCGGAACTTCGCCAGCGCCCACTGGTGCACGTCGAGCGTTCGCTCGCTCAAAAGATTCTCCGTGAGCAACTGCCTGGCGAATGGCGCCGGTGTCGCGGGGAGGCATTGCTGCGGTGCGGCCTGCTCTCCCGGCACATCGCTCGGCGGATAATTTTTGCACTCGATCGGAAACAGGGGCGTCCCGTTGGTGCGATCGAAGAGAAAGACGAAGCCCTGCTTGCTGGTCTGCGCGACGGCGTCGACTTTCCTCCCTTCGTGCTCAACGGTTAAGAGAATCGGAGGAGCGGGAAAGTCTCGGTCCCAGATGTCGTGCCGGACTCCCTGAAAATGCCACAGGCGCTCGCCCGTCTCGGCGTTCAACGCAACCAGGCAATTGGCGAACAGATCGTCGCCGAGGCGGTCGGCTCCATAGAAATCGAAGGCCGCCGAACCGGTTGGAACATAGACAATCCCGCGAGCGACGTCGACCGTCATGCCGGCCCAGTTGTTGGCCGCGCCGCTGCTCTTCCACGCATCCTTCGGCCAGGTGTCGTAACCGAACTCACCCGGATGGGGAATCGTGTGAAACGACCAGCGCAGCTTGCCGCTGCGGACGTCGTAGGCGCGCACGTCGCCGGGAGACGCGGGCAGGGTTTCGGCTTCGCGTCCGCCCACGATCATCAGGTCTTTGTAGATGACGGCGGGGCTAGTCATATAGATCGACTGCTCCGCCGGATTGCGGCCGAGATCTTCGCGCAGATCGAGGCGGCCGTCTTTGCCGAAGGTTGCGATCGGCCTGCCGGTGGCGGCGTCGAGCGCGTAGACGAAGTTCATTACTCCGACGAGAATTCGGCGTTGGTTGTTATCGCCCCAATAGGCGAGGCCGCGATCGGGCTGCGTCCCTTTGATGCCGGAGTCGAACTTCCACAACAGCGACCCCGTCGCTGCATTCAGCGCGAACACTTTTTGCGTTGGGGTCAGACCATAGAGCACGCCATCGACTTCGATGGGACTGGTTTGCAGGCCTCCCGGTTCTTCGGTGTCGAACGTCCACGCTACTTTGAGTTTCTTGACGTTCTTGCGGTTGATCTGCGCCAGCTGGGAATAGTGATTGTTCTCTGCCGTACCACCGTAGACCGGCCAATGATGATCGGTTTTCTTCGTGGACTGTGCCGACGTCGTGGCGACGCACAACGCCAGTGCAAGAACCGAAACCGTGATGATTCTCATTCTTTCCCTTCGTGTCTATTCTTCGGTCTGCTGACTCCAGACGCTGATTCTAGAACGGAATGTGCGAGGAATCTCAAGTCGCCTCTTTCTCGCGCCATGACGGCGTCGCTTGCCTGTTGTATAAAAGTTGACTCATCTGAGGAAACGACCACAGGGGCTAAAGTGCGTGCTTGAGAACTGGTGCCCTCCGGAGTCTGTGTCGTAACCTTTCTTTCGCCCCTACGGGGCTTGCTGTTTCCCCACTTGTCTTCCCACAGCTTGCGCTGTGGGCTGCATTCTTTCGCCGCTTCGCGGCTGGGATCGAGTCCCGCATTCCACTTTCTCGAAACCGATCCAGCTCTGACACAGACTCTTCCGGGACCGCATACTCTTTTAGCCCGACGAATTCGGCTGCGACGAGGCCCTAAAGGGCCGCTCTTCCACCTAGCCGCGCACTTGGGCGCGGAGTTTTTCACAGCACACCCCACCTCCGTAATCTTTGAACCACTTCCAAGCGCCGGGCTTTCCGCTTATCCTGATACGGAGATTTAGGAACGAGGAACTCACCCACCTGGTATGGATTCACTTCGACTCTATGGGCTGGTAACGGCAGGCAGCGTCGCTCTGCTGGGATCGTATGCATTGCTGCGGCGCAAACCGAAAACCGCTGACGCTCTGGAGCGCGAGCGCCGCGCCTGGCTGGAGGGTACAGGCCGCATCACCGACGGCACCGTCATTGATGTTCAGGAACTGTCCGAACAGGAAGCTCATCACGCCGCCGTCATGCTCATCTACAAGTATGATGTGGCGGGGGTTTCCTACGAATGCTCCCAGGACGTGACCTATCTACGCCACTGGATCAACCTGCACTCCTGCCGACTCGGGCTGCAGACGTCAGTGAAGTACGACCCGCAGAACCCGGGCAATTCCCTGGTGGTCTCAGAAAACTGGATGGGATTGCGGCAGTAGGTCCGCGGGCTGCTTCTTACTGGCAGGCTGCCGCGAACATCCTCCAACGCCCCTCAGCGACTGAGGCCGTTATTAACTTTTGGCGGCAAGTTACGGAGCGGCTGGAAGAGTGTGAGTGAGGACTGGTGCCGTCCCTCCGGAGTCTGTGTCGTAACCTTTCTTTCGCTCCTTCGGGGCTTGCTCTTTTCCCACTTGCTGACCCATGGCTCGCGCCATGGGCTGCATTCTTTCGCCGCTTCGCGTCTGGGATCGGTTTCTCCGTCCACCTCTTCGGACGCTATCGAGCTACGACACGGACTTCTCCGGGACTTGCTCCGGTCTCCCACTTACCCAGCGCTGAAGCGCTGGGCTAAATTGTTTTCGCCGCTGTGCGGCTGGATTCTGTCAGCCTACGCGGCTGGAAGCCGCGCCCTTTCAAATCTGGTCGGGACCTTATCCCTCTACTGCCACGCTACGAGCATGGAATTGTTGTGCTTGTCGAAGGTGATGGCGAGGGTCTTGTCGCCACCGCCGACCAGGTCCGCGGAAATCGTCTTCGAGAGGTCGACTCTCTGATCGGCGGTCTGCGCGCGGAAGCGAAGCACGTGCTTCCCGGCAGGCACTTGCAGCGTTTCGGACTCGCTGCCCCGGACACCGCCAAAGACGACCAGCTTCTTCTGCACGCCACCGTGCAGTTCGCGGGTCAGAGCTAATTTGCCGTCCACCCAGATGAAGAGAGTCGCATCCTTGAACTGGTGGCGCACCGTTAGTTCCACCGTGGAGAGCGGCACGACAACTTCTTTGAGAGGGAGCGGGCTCGGAGTTTTGCTTTTTCCCGAAGGCGCCTTTGCCGATGCCTGTAACACTCCAGGTTTTGGTGCGGCGGGCCGGGCCGCCGGTAATGGCCGTTGTGGAAATGCCGGTGTTTCCGCGATGTTGGCCTTCGAAGCGGCGAGTGAGGGAGGGGCGTGAGTTGGAATCGCGGCGGCAGTGGTCGCGGCTGCCTTGTGCGAGAGCACCAGCAACTTGGTCTGTACTCCGACTACCACGAGCATGATGATCGTGGCCACACCCAGAACGATATCTTTCACGGGAGCCTTCAGAATCGCCGCGCGGGCGAGCTTCGCTGCGTAGGTCAGGCCGACCGCGGGGCGTCCGCTTAAGGCTTGCGGGGGGGCGACCGTACTGGTTCGCGCACCGGTGGCGTGTGCTCGCGGCGCGATCAACGTTTGCAGTTGAGTGACGGCCTCGGCGAAGTCCGACCCGCGCTGGTAGCGGCGTATGGGATCCTTGGCCATTGCGCGTGCAATCACAGCATCAAGTTCGCGCGGCAGGTGCAGATCGAGAGCGCTGGCCGGCAATGGATCACGGTTCGCGACTTTGAAACACACCGTGGTCGCGCTGTCCCCTTGAAACGGCGAATGACCAGTGACCATGGCATAGAGAATCACGCCCAACGAGAACAGATCGGAGCGGCCATCGGCGGCCGTGCCGCTAAGCTGTTCCGGTGCCATATATGCCGGAGTTCCTAACAACTTGCCGGGGAGTGTGAGGTGCGCCAGATTCAGCTTGGCGATGCCGAAGTCGGCGATCTTGGGATGGCCGGCTTGGGTGACCAGAATGTTGCCCGGCTTGATGTCGCGGTGAGTCACTCCTTGCTGGTGGGCGTAATCGAGCGCCGTGGCGATCTCTTCAGTAAGTTGCAAGGCGCGCTCGAGCGGCAGCTTTTTCTCGTGCGCGAGAATCCGGTTCAGGGCCTCTCCGGCTACATATTCAAGGACGATGTAAGGATCGTGGGTCTCCGCATCCTCACCGACATCGAAGACAGCTACGATCCCGGGATGATGGAGACGTCCCGCAGCCTGCGCCTCGTTCCGAAAGCGCAGGCGGAATTCTTCTTCGGCTTCCGGATCCTGCCCGCGCAGGGAAATGGTTTTGAGCGCGACCAGGCGATCGATTTGCGGATCGCGCGCCTTGTACACAACTCCCATGGCCCCACGGCCCAATTCGCCGAGGATTTCATACCGACCGAACCGCTTTGTCTCGGGATTTTCCATGAACCCTTACCCCTTTGTTGCTGCGGATCGGACACGAGCACACCACTTCGAAGGAGGGAGTTCCACCATGTTAGCGCCGCTCCTATTGCCTCCCGAACAACTACCCCGACTCCAGACGTTACCGCGGTAACGAATGAACAGGGATTGACAGTGAGGTATCCCTATGTCTATAACTTATTAGTTATGGAACTAACAGGTTATGGAGCGTTGAGTCCAGCTCGCCTCGACGCAACCTTCGCGGCACTGGCTGATCCCACGCGGCGCGCGATCCTGTCCCGTCTCGCCTCGGGGGAAGCCTCGGTCGCGGAGTTGGCCGAGCCTTTCGCGATGACCCAGCCAGCGATCTCCAAGCACCTCAAAGTTCTGGAGCGTGCCGGCTTGATTTCACGCGGCCGCGATGCGCAGCGCAGGCCGCGACGGCTCGAGGCCAGGCCGCTGGCCGAGGCTACTGGATGGCTGGAGGGCTACCGCCAGTTTTGGGAGGGCAGCTTCCAGCGCCTCGACGCCTTGCTGAGTGAGTTGAAGACCGACGGTGTGAGCACTAAACATAAGAAACACAAACGAACGAAGGCATAGGAGAGATTGCCGAATGAAGAACACTGGAACCTTGAAAGTCGAAGCGCGTGGCAGCCGGGAGATCGTGATGACTCGCATCTTCGACGCTCCGCGTACCTTAGTTTGGGACGCCTTCACCAAGCCGGAGCTACTGAAGCGCTGGTTCTTCGGACCTCCGGGCTGGACGCTGACCGTATGTGAGGTCGCCTTGAAGGTAGGCGACACCTATCGCTATGTGTGGCGTGGCCCGGACGGAACTGAAATGGGGATGGGCGGCGTGGCCCGCGAAATTATGCCGCCGGAGCGGCTCGTCGCCACCGAGAAATTTGACCAGGCTTGGTACGCAGGCGAAGCAGTGGGCACGATCGTCCTGGTTGAACAGGATGGAAAGACGACAATGACGCAGACGATCGTCTACGAGTCGCGCGAGACCCGAGATGCTGTCCTCAAGTCGCCCATGGAGAGTGGCGTGGCTGCGGGCTACGACCGATTGGCCGACCTGTTGCGGGGCTGGAAGGATGAAGGGAGCTAACGAATCGTGAGTGAGACGAACCCTCCTCGACATATTGGGCGAAGCATCGGCGCTCTCGTTGCCGGTTTCTTTGTTGGCGCCGGTCTTTCGCTCAGCACCGACGAGATATTGCACGTCGCGGCGGTTTACCCGCCATGGGGCCAGCCGATGTCGGACGCGCTCTTCGTGCTGGCGACGTCCTATCGCATTCTCTACAGCATCGCGGCCAGCTACGTCACGGCACGTCTCGCGCCCGACCGGCCCATGGGACACGCGCTGTTGGGAGGGGCCATAGGCTTCGCCTTGAGCGTCCTTGGGGCGGTGGCGACCTGGAACCGAGGACTCGGCCCGCATTGGTACCCTATCTTGGTTGCAGCAATGGCGATGCCGTGCGCTTGGGCGGGCGGGAAACTCCGCCTCGCGCAGGTACGCTCACGGCCGGCAATTTGAAAAGTTCCTCTGGAGGATCTAAAACACCATCGACCTCTGGACCAGGGCGGCCGCGGCGTAGAATCACGAACCCCTGTGACTCCGGGCACTTCCTCTACGGGCACAAGTTTGTAGCATTCTCCGTGGGTGCGTATTCGTGTCCACGCCGCACGCCATCGCCGGCCAGTCCATTTCCCACTATCGCTTGATGGAGCGTTTGGGCAGCGGCGGCATGAGCGTCGTCTACCGCGCTGAAGACCTCAAGCTGGGCCGCTTCGTAGCTCTCAAGTTTTTGTCGGACGATCTGGCGCAGGATCCGCTGGCCTACGAGCGCTTTCGGCGTGAGGCCCGCGCCGCTTCGGCGTTAAACCATCCCAACATCTGCACCATTTACGAAGTCGGGGAGCACGAGGACAAGCTCTTTATTGCGATGGAGAGCCTGGAGGGTAATTCCCTGCGGGAGTTGCTGCGCGGTGGCCCTCTCGAATTCGACCGCCTGCTCGAACTGGCCATCGAAGTTGCCGACGCCCTGGATGCGGCCCACTCGCGTGGCATCATTCACCGCGACATCAAGCCGGGCAACATTTTCGTGACCGAGCGTGGTCATGCCAAGCTGCTCGACTTCGGCTTGGCCAAAGTGAGCGCGCCGGTGGAGGTGGGCGCGGCAACCACCGCCAGTGACAGTAAGCTCACCAGCCCGGGCACCGCCCTGGGCACCGTCGCCTACATGTCGCCGGAACAGGCCTTGGGAAAAGATCTCGATTCCCGCACTGACCTGTTTTCGTTCGGCGCGGTGCTCTACGAGATGGCGACCGGGACTCTGCCGTTCTCCGGCAACACTACGGCAGCGATCTTCGATTCCATTCTGCACAAGCTCCCCGTTCCCGCGCTGCGTTTCAATCCCACGCTGCCTCTGGAGTGTGGGCGCATTATCAACACTGCGCTGGAGAAGGATCGCGACGTCCGCTACCAGAGCGCTTCGGAACTGCGCGCTGACTTGAAGCGACTGAAGCGCGATACCGACTCCGACAAGATTCTCGTCGCAGATAGCCAGATCTCCCGCACCACAGCACTCACCCAGGTCAAGACGGTGAAGTGGCCTCGCGCAGTGGCCGCCGTGCTGCTTGCAGTCATGATCGTCGCCGTTGTCGGCTGGCTGCTCCTTCCCAAACCTCCGCCCAAAGTGGTCGGACTGAAGCAGATCACGCGCGATGGCCTGTTCAAAGGAACGCTCGTCACAGACGGGTCGCGAATCTATTTTCCCGAGGTCTCCAGTGGCCATGGCGTGTTGGCCCAGGTCGCGGCCTCGGGAGGTGACACCTTCCCGATCCTCGTCCCATTGCAGAACGTGAACGTGTTCAGCCTCAGTTCAGACCATTCCTCGTTGCTGATCTCAGACTATGCGGGCGGAGCGCCTGCGACATTGTGGGCCTTCCCTCCGCCAGCCGGTTCCCTTCGACGACTGGGCGATATCCTGGGCAGCGAAGCGGCGTGGTCGCGAGATGATCGCCAATTGGCGTTCGTGAACGGGCTGGACCTTTACCTCGCGGATTCCGATGGCAGCCACGCCCGAAAAATCAAGACCTTCGCCGAAATCCCGCAACACGTCCGCTTCTCACCGGACGGCCAGCGTCTGCGTATGACCTTGAAACCGCCAGGGAAAAATATATCGACCCTTTGGGAGATGAGGGCGGACGGTTCAGATCTGCATCCGCTGTTCCCTGGGTGGAAGACCGATGCCATGCAGTGCTGCGGCGATTGGACCCACGATGGTAGGTATTACATCTTTGACGTCCAGGCGTCGGCTAGCAGCGAGGATTTGTGGGCCGCGGGTGACACGCAACCGCTATTCCGCCGCGATGCCGAACCGGTGCAGCTCACTACGGGACCCCTGTGGTATACGGATGCTGTTTCCAGCCCTGACAGCAATCGCATCTTCGCCAACGGCAAACTGCTTCAGGGCGAACTGGTCCACTATGACACGCAGGCGCGCCAGTTCGTTCCTTACCTGTCCGGCGTTTCCGCAGGCGAGGCAGACTTCTCGCCCGACGGGCAGTGGATCGTGTACGTCAACTACCCGGAACTGACGCTGTGGCGCTCTCGCACCGACGGTTCGCAACGAATGCAGCTCACCTACTGGCCAGTCTATGCCACGCTGCCGCGCTGGTCGCCCGACGGCAAGCAGATCGCTTTCGTGGGAACGGAACAGGGAAAGCCGTGGAAGATTTTTCTGATCTCACCGCAGGGAGGCACGCCACAGGAACTCTTCCCCCAAGACCGTCAGGAAGTGGACGCTAGTTGGTCGCCAGACGGCAAACAGATTGCTTTCGGTCGTGCTACCCACGGAGTGGACCTGGGAGACCTTGAGATTCAGACCTTCGATCTAACCACCCACGCGGCGTCGGTCCTACTCGGTTCCCATGGCATGTTCAGCCCGCGATGGTCGCCGGACGGGCGCTACCTGGCGGCCCTCACCTCTAATTCGAAGACGCTGATGTTGTTCGACGTCCGCACGCGGCGATGGTCTGATTGGCTTCGTACCGAAGACGGAACCATCGGTTATCCGGTCTGGGCGAAAGACAGCAAGTCCATCTACATTGAGCGCCTCCTTTCCGTCGAGCCGTCTATGCACAAGCTCAGACTCGGGGCGACCAGCTCCGAACGCTTCCTTTCCTGGAGTGACTTACACCGCTTTCAGGGCGTGTGGGGAGCATGGTCAGGGGTTGCGCCCGATGGAAGCGTGCTCGCGGTGCGCGACGTCAGCTCGCATGAAATTTATGCGCTGGACTTGCAGTTACCGTAGGCCCGCTCCGGGGAACAAGCGTACTTGTGCGAACCGTAATCCAAAATAGATTGAACTGGGTGGTGACAGAGACTGAAGGCTGGACTTTCTAGCTTCCGGCAGCGAAACCGCCGCTGTGCGCTACGGAGATGCGAAGGTACTTGTAGGGATTTACCGGGGTATCGTTGATGCGGACTTCGTAGTGAAGGTGGGGACCGGTGGATCGTCCGCTTTCGCCGACGTAGCCGATCGTATCGCCGCGATGCACGGCTTGCCCGGCGGCCACTGCGTATCCGGAAAGGTGTCCGTAGCGAGTGCTGATGCCGTTGCCATGATCAATCACGATGGCCTTGCCGTAGCCGCCCATCAGTTCAGTAACTGTCACCACACCGTCAGCCGGGGCAACGATGTGATTGCCGTACGCACTGCTGATGTCCACGCCGCTATGGAATGCGCCCTCCCCGTTGAATGGATCAATACGCTCACCAAAGCTGCCCGTCACCTGGCCTTCCACTGGCCAGAGATTCGGCGCCGAGTTGGCCTTGATCCAGTCGGCTGTGGTGGCGTTGCGGGTCAGGCCCATGGTCAGCCCGACCATGGTCGCTCCCGTCAGCGCTGAAGTTCGCAAGGCATGGAGTTGATCCAGAGAAGAGCTGACTTCGGTGGCCTGAATCTGATCGGCGGAAGCGGTCACCAGCGTGGGCTGCGACTTCAACCCGTAGAGCGCGGAAACTTCCCCAGCGATCGAGCCCAGCGATGCCACCTGCACATCGCGCTCCTTGGCTACTTGTTCGAGGCGCGAGTAATTGTCTTTGAGTTGGTCTTTCTCCGTGCGCAGCTGGTTGTAACGGGAAACCTTCAACAACATGCGGGTATAAGAGCTGGCAATTCCGGTCAGGCTGAGGAATCCGATGGCGGCGCCCACGACGAACAGGTAGAGGTAATGGACTGGGATTGAGATCTTGCGCAACTGGCCGTCATCCCCGCGGGCCACAAAAAGAATGTAAAAGCGCTTTTGCAAATCGCTCCTCTGCTCTAATAACTGCTTTTCAATCAGGTCCGGAATTCCAGGCCAAGTTCTGAATTGCAGACGCCTGTTCGGACCGCCTGATTTCTTCGGGCTACGTCCCATCTTGGGAATGGAAACTCGTGCGCGCCCTACACCTACCGCACCTGAGAATCAAAGGCCGTTGCAAAGTGAATCAATTACAGATCTTAGCTCGGCCAAAGGTTGTGTGAATGAACTGGTTAACGGTAACAAACTGGGTTCCCCCTGTCAACGACGCACAAGGTCCATTTTGGGTTACCGAAGGGGGGTAACCGGGGGTCACGGCGGGACAGATTACCGGGAGCGTTCTGGA
>Ga0075030_100006543_pt1 | contig 10428 bp, 9 predicted proteins | sample LitLauG_LLR_2012_FD_71393 | JGI IMG/M metagenome (GOLD analysis project Ga0075030, IMG submission 71393) | Freshwater sediment microbial communities from Pennsylvania, USA - Little Laurel Run_MetaG_LLR_2012 | ecosystem: Environmental > Aquatic > Freshwater > Creek > Sediment | place: USA...
CGCCGATTTCCGCGCATCGCTCCGCGCATTCAGTCCCACTTCTTCTTTGGCCAGCTTTTCCACAGAATCCGCCAGTGCGATGTTCGTTACAACCGCCGGTAGAGCTTCTCCGGAATGGGAAACACCCGGTCGCTCAGCACGGTTCCCAAAATGTGCGCCTGTGCGGCGTCCAGGGTCTCCTTGATCTTGCGTGCAGACGCACGCCGCGTACGATGGGCCGACAGGACCAAAATGATGCCATCCGCCAACAGCGCCATCGCAGTAGCCGCGTTCGACTGGCCAGCAGGAGCGCCCTCCACAATCGAATACTCAAACTCCCGCCGCAAGTCCCATAAAAGCGAATGCGGTGTCGCGGTCGATGAGGCACCTCTGCTGCTCACGTCCGACGGCACCAGCCACAGGTTGGCTTGTACCCGGGTCGCGATCTGCCGCAGGCGCAGGCTCCCCTTCCCGGCATTGTGCTCGGTCGCCTCGTGAGGCCGGGCCTGAGAATCGCGAAGAATCTGGGGGTACGCTCCTGCGACTGCAATGCTCGCCGTGGTTTCAAAAGCAAGCGCTTCGCCGACACGGCGACAGATCATGCGGACATCCGTCTCCGTCTCTAGACCGCTGAATACAATTTGCCGGATCGGCCGCGCTGTATTCGAAAAGAAGACCTGTCGCACCAGCCCGCAGATCTGCTCCCGGGCAAAGTTCTCCGGATTCCATCCGCGCCCTGGGCACACGCTCCTGATTTCCGCATTAGTTTCCTCCGGCTCACCGACCCGGCCAGCTGGAAGAGACCCAAACGGCCCCGCGCTCACTATTCCTTCGCTCACGCCGAAAGCCTCCCTCGGATCGTGCGTGGCAGGGACGCGAGAACGGGAGTATTCAACAGCTCCATGACATCCTCCGGGGTGCGCAACGCCGGATCCAGATAGTCCGCCGCAAAGGCAGCTCCGGCGCCAGCCGCCCCCGCCGCGGCCAGTCCCATCACAAGCACGGACCAAGTCGACAACGCCGGCAGAGCCGGAACCACCGGCTGTTCCGCGATCGCCACGTTGACGATCCCGCGCTGATCGAGCGCATCCGCCATCCGAGCCGCTTCCTGCTTTTTCACATAAAGGAGATAGTTGTCCTCGGCCGCTTTCTCCGTGCGCTGCAGATCGTCTTGCGTGACCGCGTCTTCGCCCAGTCGCAGTGCCATTTCCCGATACGCCGCTTCTTGGGCGCCCGTCGCCGCTGCCCGGGCCTGTAACGCCTTCAACCGCACCTGCGCTTGCTGTAATTCGGACGTCGCCCACTCATAGTGTGCGTTCTTGTCGGTAGTCTCATCGCGGACCGGGGCGGTATTCTCGGCAGCGATCGCGGCCTGCGCCTGCGCAATCTGCTGCTCCACCTCCTGTACCAGGCGATGGCTCGGCTCAAACTTGGTCAGCAGCTGCGTTCGCTTCAGCTGTAAATCGAGCAGACTCGATTTCAGCGCCTTGAGCAGTTCCGGATTGTCCGCAGTTCGAACTTGCGTCGTAGTCCGTTCGGGCAGGATCTTCAACTGCCCGTCTAGTTCCCAGACCCTCTGCTGAGTTTCCGCAAGCTCGATGCGCGTCTGGCGATAGCTGGCATCCACTTCGCTGAGCTTCTGCAGGGCCAAGTCGCGTTCTTGCGACGCTGCCACCACGCCATGAGCGGACGAGAACTCCAGCAGCTTGCCCTTCGCGTCCTCGAGCTGGCGGCGCGATTCGCTGGTCTGCTGCTCGAAAAAGTGGACCTCGCCACTCGGCCGGTGGACCACAGTGTGCTTCTCCAGGTACGCATCTGCCACGGCTTGCAACACCATCGCCGCCTGCCGCGGATCATGCGACGCATAGCGGATCGCAATCAGGTTGGTCCTCTTTATCGGCTCGACCTGAAGCTTTTTTGCCAGTCGCCGCGTCGCCCGCTCGACCCGCTGTTCTCGGCCCTCGTCGAGCCTCAGAAAGTGGAGCCAGTCGCGACCTCCGAGACCGTTTTTCTCCACCACTTGGCGCAGGACCTCATCGTCGCGCAGCAGTTCCACCTCCGAATTCAATTCCTCGTCAGTGATCGCCAGCCGGGTCAGATCTAGCGGCGCATTCTCCTGCGCACTCACGGGAGCATCCGCCCGGCCCGGTCGTACCAGAACCTTCATGTGCGCCTGATATCTCGCTCCTGCGAATATGTAAAGGATGGCCCCAGCAAGCACCAGCCCCGAAACGCAGACGAAGACCCATTGCTGGCGGAACAGGACCATTGCCAATTCCCGCAAGGTCGGCGCCGGTACCTGTGTTCGCCCGCGACTTGGGTCTTCGTCTGCCATGCGAGTGAGGGAAATGTCTTCAAAATTGGGCAGAATTCATGTACATGCTCACCGAAGGCTTGCTGAGGAAGCGGTCTATCTTCGAGATCGCATTCTGCGGAACGAACACCAGATCCCCCGGGCAGAGGTGGGCGTCTTCTTTCAGGGCGCTCTGCTTCAGCATTCTTTTCAGATTGAGCAGACGCGTTTCCACCAGAACGTCGTTGACCCGCCGGAACAGCACCACCTGGGAGTGCTTCGCCCGCTGCGTCAGCCCTCCCGCTATCTGCACTGCCTCCGCCACGGTGATGTCCGAGCGCAGTTCGTACTTTCCCGGCCGGCCTACTTCTCCTCCCACAATGAAGTAAGGCCGTTCGAAATCCTTCAGCAACACCGCCACCTGCGGATCATGCAGATATCCCTGGTACGCCTTCTGCACCGCATGGGTGAACTCCGCGAGATTCAGTCCCTGAACCGCGACCATGCCCGCGTCCTTCAAGGTCACGTAGCCGTCCGGCTGCACGGTCAGGGTCTGGTTGAACTCTGGCGCGACAGTGAAGCTGATTTCCACTACGTCGCTGGGTCGTAACCGGTAGAGCGGATGGCGCTCCCCTCCGAGTAATGGGTTTCCCAGGCCATCCGCTCTCCCGGGTTTTGCGGCCGTCGTACTACTGCCTCCCGCTCCTGCCCCGGTTAAGCCAGATCGGGAAGTCTCTCTCGTTCCGCTCAGGTCGGTCTTACCCTGGGCGAAAGCCGCCGAACAACATTGCAAAACGTATAATCCGACTGCCAGGAACTTGACGAATCTGAAAAAGCGCTTCATCTCATCCTGCGCCGTACTTCTGGCCTTGAGGATCACTGGTGTTTCGTGACTCTCTATGGCGCAACTTAAACCTGTCCCCAGTAACCAGCAAGACATGAGAAGTTCAATACACAAAAGTGGACTGGGTCTGGCGCACGGAAAATCCTCCGCGCGCACGAAGGGTCATACAAACTCAACGGCTTGTAAATATGTCGCCCCCCCAAGACTGCGACGAGACCTGAGGGGCACGTCCCTAGTTGGAGTACCCACAAAAGTAGACTTGCATGTTTGTCACGTCACATGTTTAGAAGGAGATGATTCTCGAAGGTTCCCGTCTTGAAACTCTTCCTGTGACCGCGATCACAATTGGTCCAGAAATATCGTGAAACCGCTCCAGTCAATATCTAGTATGCGCGACTCTTCCACAGACCTAGCCACGCCAACTCGCTATCAAGCGACACGGCGATTTCGATTCCCGTTTTGAGAGCTGTGCTCATATTTAGTAACTCTTTCCTTGTGAACGGTCTCGCCCCCTTCCTACAATCACATCAACAACCGTTTCTCTTTTGATTTTGGAGCCCGGTTCATGAGTCTGTCGTCCGCAACCGCCACTTCCGAAGCTATTGCTGTCCTTGTCGCCGACTCCAATCGCATGCAGGCACAATTACTGACGAGCGCTCTGCGCCGCCACCCCGATTTCCGCGTCAACCACTGCCTGATGGACACCGTCTCCATTCTCCAAGCAGTGACGTCCATTCCTCCCCGGGTCGCGCTACTTGCCCTGAGCCAGCCGGCCAGCATTGCCGAGACGGTGATGATTCTGCACCGTTTTCACCTCTCTCATCCGACAGTGCCCAAGGTGCTGCTGGTCGATTCCTGCGACCGCGAATTGGCCGTGAACGCCTTTCGCTCCGGGGCCCGCGGCATATTCACGATCACCGACTCCAACCTCCGCTTGCTCTGCAAATGTCTGCTGCGCGTGGCTGCCGGACAAATCTGGGCCAACACCAAGCAACTCAACTACCTGATCGACCTCATCTCGAAGGTCCCCTCGCTGCGCGTGCTCAACGCCGGTGGCCGACCGCTGCTTACTCCACGCGAAGAACAAGTCGTCGCCCTCGTGGCCGAAGGACTGGGCAACCGCCAGATCGCCCGCGAACTCAATCTGAGCGAGCACACCATCAAGAAATATCTATTCCGGATCTTCGAAAAACTCGGTATCTCCACCCGGGTGGAACTCGTTCTTTACGCCGTCAATAACGGGGATCCCCGCCAGGCAGAATGGGTAGCGGGCGCCAGCCACACAGTGTCGGGGGCGTGAGCCTCAGGCCGGGGCCACGCGCAGGCTCATATCGGCTGCCTGCGGGGAATGGGTCAGAAGCCCAACAGAAATGAAATCTACGCCGGTTTCGGCAAAGGCGCGGACGTTGTCCAGGCGAATTCCGCCGGAACATTCCAGCGGGATGCGGCGGCCGTCCCGCAGCGCATCTGGCTGGGAACAGCGCTCGACAGCGCTGCGCACATCGGCGGCCGACATGTTATCCAGAAGAATCGCCTCGGCACCGTTAGCCAGCGCCTGCTCCAGCTCTCCCAGGCTTCGCACTTCCACCTCGATGATCTGCGAGCCGCGCCGATTGCGGTGCGCGCGCTCCAGCGCAGGAGCGATTCCTCCAGCCAGCGCGATGTGATTGTTCTTGATGAGCACACCATCGGACAGATCGAGACGGTGATTCTGCCCGCCGCCGCACCGGACACCGTATTTGTCGACCGCGCGCAGGCCAGGCGCGGTCTTTCGTGTATCGAGAATTCGCGCGTGCGTACCGGCGACGAATTCAACAAACTGCCGAGTCAGCGTTGCAATACCGCTCATGCGTTGTAAAAAGTTCAGGATGACGCGTTCACAGGAAAGTATGACCCGGGCATTATGGCGGATCACTGCAACAGACTGTCCCGGCCGCAGGCGTACGCCGTCGAAAATCTCAGGGTGCGTGGTGACTTCGTAGTGCGCGGTGACAGCGCCGTCGAGCACAGCATACACGTCGAGAATGCGCGCCACACAGCCGATCCCAGCCAGGATGCAGTCCTGCTTGGCAATGATCGTCGCCGAGGCGCGCTGGTTGGCATCCACACAGGCGTAGCTGGTGGCGTCGCGCGTCGCCCGGTCTTCCAGCAGCGCGTTCTCCAGAATCGCGGTTAGCCGTCGGCTATTCCAATCCATATCGTAGAGACGTTGCTTGCAACGTCTCTTTCGCCACCAGCCAAGACGTCGCGAGCGACTTCTCTAGGAGTCACAGGCAGCCCAATTCCTTCATTTTGCTGAGCGTCTTCTCTCGCACCAGGGCAAGTTCCTGCTGCTGCTTACGCAAATTCTCCACCACGCTCGCCGGAGCCTTGGCCACGAATTGCGGATTGCCAAGCTGCTTCTGCCCGCTGGCAATTCCCTTCTCAATTTTCTCCAGTTCCTTTTTCAAGCGATCGCATTCCGCGGTGACGTCGATCTTGCGCTCATAGACGACGTGCACGTCGAAGCGCGCCGTGCTGCGGGCGCCGGGCAGCTTACCCAGCGATCCTTCCACGAAGGTGATCGTATCGACTCCGGCCAGACGCCCGATCGCCCCCTGATTCTGGTTGATCATGGCATGAATCGCAGGTTCATGTGCGAAGATCTCGATCGGGACCTTCACCTTAGGTTCAATTTTCAATTCCGCCCGCAGATTGCGTACGGTGACGATCAAATCCTGCAGAATCGCCATCTCGGTCTCTGCCGCCAGATCGAACTGCTTTTCATCGGGCTGCGGGAATTCGGCCAGCGCGATGGACTTCAGCGGCGGTTTGCCTTCGTAGATCGCCTGCCAAATTTCTTCGGTGATAAACGGCATTACGGGATGCAGCAACCGCAAAGCCCCATCAAACAGGCTAACTAGATTCGCACACACCGCTCGCGCCGCTGTCTTGTCGGCGCCTTCGTCAAAATTCAGCCGCGGCTTGATCAGCTCCAGGTACCAGTCGCAGAACTCACCCCAAAAGAAGTCATAGATTCGGTTGGCCGCTTCGTGAAAGCGATAAGTGGCCAGCGCATCGTTCACATCAGCAGCCACTCGATTGAATCGCGAAAGAATCCAGCGATCCTCAAGAGTGTGGGGCGGGCACTCTTGGCCGCCATCGGGCCGCAGGCCCGGCTCGATCCTATCCACATTCATAAACATGAACCGCGCCGCATTCCAAATCTTGTTAGCGAACGCGCGGTATCCATCGGTGCGACTTTCGTTGAAAGCAATGTCTGTCCCAGGCGCAGCCATCGCGGCCAGCGTAAACCGGGTCGCATCCGTCCCGAAGCGCTCTACGACTTCGAGCGGATCGATCACGTTTCCTTTGACTTTCGACATTTTTTGGCGCTCGGCGTCGCGCACGAGCGCATGAATGTAGACCTGGCGAAAGGGCACGCTATCGTTCTTCTTGTCGCCCCATCCACTGGCCTTTTTGATCGCCCCATCTTGCTCGTGTCCCTGCATGAAGTGGCACCCGAACATGATCATCCGCGCCACCCAGAAGAACAAAATCTCGTACGCCGTGATAAGCAACGTAGTCGGGTAGAACACGGCCTGGTCTCGCGTCCTCTCCGGCCAGCCGAGCGTGGTGAATGGCAGCAGCCCCGAGGAAAACCAGGTGTCGAGCACATCGGGGACCTGCTCCAGCTTCCCGCCTCTGCATTTAGTGCACTTGGGCGGCACCTCGCGCGCCACGATTATTTCTTCGCAATCGCCGCAAGTCCATGCCGGAATACGATGGCCCCACCACAACTGCCGTGAGATGCACCAGTCGTAGATGTTGGTCATCCAGTTCAAATAGATCTGGCGATAATTATCCGGAACGATGCTGATCTCACCGCTCTCCACGGCTTCTTTGGCGCGCTCGGCCAGCGGCTTGATTTTGATGAACCATTGCTTGGAGAGCCGCGGCTCGACAATCGTCTCGCAGCGATCGCACTTGCCCAGAGCAAGCGTGTAGTCCTTCTCCCCAACCAGAAATCCCTGCTCTCGCAGATCGTGCAACACTCGCTTGCGCGCCTCGAAGCGATCGAGGCCCGCGTACGGCCCGGCGTTCTGGTTCATGTGCGCGTGTTCGTCCATCACGTCGATTTGCGGCAGGTTGTGCCGCAATCCGGCCTGGAAATCGTTGGGATCATGCGCCGGCGTCACCTTCACCGCGCCCGTGCCAAACTCCGGCTGCGCCAGTTCGTCGGTGATGATCGGGATCTCGCGCTTCATCAACGGCACTAGAACATGCTTGCCGTGCAGACGTGTGTAACGCTCGTCCTTCGCATTGACCGCGATGGCGGTATCGCCCAGAATCGTCTCCGGCCGCGTAGTCGCGACGGTGATGAACTCCGGAGTCCCCATCGCTTTTTCGACGACCGGATAACGCACCTCCCACAACTTCCCCGCCACCTCTTCGTGCTTCACTTCAAGATCGGAGATCGCGGTTTCGTGCCACGGGCACCAGTTCACAATGTACTTGCCGCGATAGATCAGCCCTTCTTCATATAGCCGGACGAACACCTCGCGCACCGCGTGCGAAAGATTGTCGTCCATGGTGAAGTACTCGCGGTCCCAGTCGACTGAAGCGCCCAAGCGTTTCATCTGGTTGAGAATCGCGCCGCCGTAGTGCTTCTTCCAATCCCAGACGCGCTCGATGAACTTCTCGCGGCCCATCTCGCCGCGTCTCTTGCCTTCTTTGGCAAGCTGCCGCTCCACCATCATTTGCGTCGCGATGCCGGCGTGATCGGTGCCGGGCAGCCACAGCACGACGAACCCGCGCATGCGGTGCCAGCGCACAATAATGTCCATCTGCGTCTGGCCGAACATATGCCCCATGTGCAGTTGCCCGGTGACATTCGGCGGCGGCAGCAGCAGTGTAAATACCGGTCGGGCGTCGCCCTCGGGCGGCGTAGGCACCGAGAAGAGTTTCTCTTTGATCCAGTAGTCGGCCCAGCGCGTTTCAATCGCGCCCGGCTCGTAGGCTTTAGGCAGTTCGTGCGGCATCTTTGTGTTCGATGACGGGATCCGGCACAGGAGAATCCGCCAGCGGAGAGTAACTTCTGATCTTACAGGCGTCAGAAAAGAAGGGTCAAACCGAGGGCGGGGTTAGGAGACCGAGGCCCACAAAAGTGCACCCCCTCCCACCACAGCTCCCGCCGGGGTTGGTTTTGGCCGAAGGCCCGCCCGCCCGCGATAGCCCGGCCTGCATCACACAAGCCGCCTCCGTCACGAAACGCTTGCAGTCGTGCAACCCTGGTATATCATCCGTGCGTAAGTAGGGGCGTGGGCAGGTGATGCTATGTCACTAGAAATCGTCATGTTGTCGTCGAGTGCTGCAGCAATCGCCGACAAACTCGTTCCTTTGCTCAAGCGATATTTGCAAGCCCGCGTCGAGCAACATCTTCCTCCTGATGCTGCAATCGAATCAGTGCACGCGCCAAGCGAGCTGCAAATTCGGACGAAAGGTCTTGAAGGACTAACGCAGGAGCGACTTCAGCAGATTGAAGAAGGGCTTAAGGCGCAGGGGCAGTTGGCCGGTGCTGCTCGCCAAGGAATACTGCGACCCGATCCACTAGATGCATTGGAGTCCGCAAAGGACTTTGGTGCCTTTGTTCTGGCAATCAGCCCGCAGGCAGTATTCTCGGATGCGCGGAAAAGAATCGGGCTGGTTTTCAAACTTAACTTAGGGGTCTCCATCCTCTTGGCAACCATTCTACTAGGTGGCATCGGGGGCGCTGTTTTTTCCGCCCTTTTCTTCAAAAGCGCCATCTGGGCACTCGTCTTTGGCGGAATATCGGCTACCGATGTTATCGGCGTGTACGCGTTTAAGCCACTTTCTGCCATCAATGACGCACTGGATGGTACGACAAGGCTAGACACGTTGCAGTTGAGACTAAGCGAGCAGCTTTCTCAATGCGCGCAGTACCCAAACCTCGAGGACCGAATCCGCTGCCAAACCGAGGTGTGGGAAGCAATCCAGCGTGAATTAGCTTTAATCGCAGGGTCACAATCGAAAAAAATTACGACCTCTAAGAATAAGAAGAAGCCCTCGAAGAAAGATAATTTGCTTCTCCCCTAGCTAGCCGCTGAGTCTTCCTCCTGAGTTACCCCTGTTCTGCTTTTTTCTGGCCAGTATCCCCCTCGCCACAGGCCCTCGCCGGGGGTTGATTTTGGCCCCGCCCGCGCGCTCGCGAGAAGGGCGAGAAGCGTTCACTTGGCGGAATCGCGTCGCCTCCCGTAAAGTTAACCTGCTCCGTTTACGCGAACACCCCGAAGATGAAGAAAGTTGTTAGTTACGACGAAGCTCTTGTCACCTACCTCGATATGCTTGGGTTTCGCGAGTTGGTTCAAAGCGAGACCGCCGGTCGAATCTCAAAGACTATTCGTCTCGTTCGGGATGCGCTCAAGCCTGATCGCGACCGGGCTCGGCTATACGAAATGACATATCAAAGTTTCTCTGACCTGACAGTAGTTTCCATTCCTATCCTCACGGTTGCAAACCTAAACTTTAGACCGGGTGTGCTCTATTCCCAGATCGTGCGCGTGGCCAATGCTCAAGTTGATCTGCTTAGAGAGGGAATTGTCTTGCGCGGAGGGATGACATTCGGGTCCATCGTTCGAAGTTACGGTCAGCTGTTCGGCCCTGCTCTAATCCGAGCCTACGATTTGGAGAGCACGCAAGCAAAATATCCGCGCGTCATTCTTGATGAAGTCATCTTCCGTGAGCTTAAGCGCAATCCAGCTTTGACGAAGTCTGGCGCGGAAGGCGAATAGAAGGCAATCATGGCTTTGCTGGATAAGGATGAAGACAACTATTGGTTTATAGACTACCTCTATGCACTTCATTCCGAAGTTGAATCTGGATCATTTCGGAGATTCTTGAAACGGCACCGGCAAATAATCAAAGCAGGATTGCATCAGTTTGCACGAGAAAAAAGTGTCTTAGCGAAATATGAATGGATGGCTGGTTATCACAATCGCACGACTGCGAAATTACGCGTAAGACGCGCCGATTCGATTCTGATCTAGCCATCCGCTTTGAGAACAACGACCATGCAGGCGGGTGGCCCGCCCTTTGTTTTTTCCGCAATCATTTCTACTGAGGGTGCCCCGTCCTTGCGCTTTTTGCAAGGGCGGGTACGATGCCGCTTGTACCATGAGATTTCAGCGGAGTCAAAAACCGGCACTGCAGGCCGCATCGTGCCCACCCTTCGCACAAAACGCGAAGAGTGGGGCACCCCAGTTCATCGTGGTTCCAGCGAAGTCGAAGGGTGGGCCACCCACCCACCCCCTTG
>Ga0075030_100006544_pt1 | contig 10428 bp, 10 predicted proteins | sample LitLauG_LLR_2012_FD_71393 | JGI IMG/M metagenome (GOLD analysis project Ga0075030, IMG submission 71393) | Freshwater sediment microbial communities from Pennsylvania, USA - Little Laurel Run_MetaG_LLR_2012 | ecosystem: Environmental > Aquatic > Freshwater > Creek > Sediment | place: USA...
CCTCCTCACCACCACCATCCTCCCGCCGGAAGACGGCACGTTCAGCCCGGCCGGCGAATTTAATCTGCCCGCGATCTCTCCGGACGGGCGGCGCATTGTATACGGCGCGCGAATCGGCGACAAGTCTCAGCTCTGGGTCCGCCCGCTCGATTCGCCTGTCGCTCAGCCTCTGGCCGGGACGGAGAACGCCACGAGCCCCTTCTGGTCTCCCGACAGCCGGTCGATCGGTTTTTTCGCCGACGGCAAACTCAAGCGGATCGAGTTGGCCGGCGGACCGGGGCTGACGCTTGCCGACGCTCCTCTCGGACGAGGCGGCGCCTGGAGCCCGGACGGCGTCATCGTCTTTTCTCCCAGCAGCGTCGGCGCCCTCCAGCGAGTCGCCGCAGCCGGGGGGATCCCCAGTCCAGCGACTGCAATGGCTGCAGCCAATGATCGTTCACATCGCTTCCCGTGGTTCCTGCCCGATGGCCGCCACTTCCTTTTTGAGGACCAATTGGACCAGGTGTTTAGCGGTGTTATTCTGCGTGTCGGCTCGCTCGATTCCAAAGAGGTGAAAACCGTGGGCCCGGCGAACTCGAACGCCGTATATGCCCAGGGCCACCTGCTGTTCCTCCGCGAAACCACGCTCATGGCGCAGCCTTTCGATGCGCAGCAACTCTCCACCACCGGATACGCGGTACCCATCGAAGAAAAAGTGCAAACCACAAATCAGGCGGGCCCCGTGGGAAAGTTCTCCGTCTCGCGCGACGGGTTGCTGGTTTACCAGACAGGGTCCAACGGCGTAGTTGCGTCGCTGACTTGGTTCGACCGGAGCGGGAAACCGGCGGGCACTCTCGGCGAGGGCGCGAATTTCGTCTCACTCGAATTTTCGCCCGATCGCAAAAGCGTGGCGGTGGAGTCAAACTCCGACCTGTGGATTTACGAAGTGGCGCGCGGGCTGCGGACGCGCTTTACATTCAGCCCCGGCAGGGAACAAAACCCAATCTGGTCGCCCGACGGGCGAACGATCGTCTTCAATTCGGACCAAAAAGGACACTTCGATCTGTACCGGAAATCGGCCGACCTCACCGGAACGGAGGAAGCTTTGTATGCGGACGATGGGTATAAAAAAGCTAACAGCTGGTCGCCGGATGGCAAGATTTTGCTCTTTGACCGCCTCGCTCCCAAGGGGATCAAAAGGGACATTTGGGCGCTACAGTTCGCGGCGGGCGCGAAGCCGTTCCCGTTTCTGCAAACGCCGTTCGACGAGGAGCAGGCGAAGTTTTCGCCGGATGGGAAATGGGTCGCGTATGCCTCCCGCGAATCCGGGCGGTTTGAGATTTACGTGGCTCCGTTTCCCGGGCCGGGCGGCAAACGACAAATCTCCACAGCGGGAGGCATTTACCCCCGCTGGCGCGCTGACGGGAAGGAACTTTATTACTTGGCCCGGGGTTTAACGCTGACGGCCGCGGAGGTCGCGGGCAAGGGCGGCAGCATCGAAGTGGGCGCGGTTCATTCGCTGGGCATTGTCGTCCCAACGGGACGCGGGTATATGTACGACGTCTCGGCCGACGGTCAGCGCTTCCTTGTGGCCACCGCGCCGGAACAGAAAACCTCCGCGCCGCTGACGGTGGTGCAGAACTGGACGCTGCTGCTGAAAAAGTAACCGCCAGGCAGGATGCCGTTCCGCAGCCCGGCACATGTTCCTGACTTGTTGGGCCTGGTGCTACCTACTTCCTGACGTATTTCGTCACGCCCCTCAGTTGTGCTTCCGCCGTATAAATGTTGCCGGCGGCGTCTATGGCAATGCCTTCCCCCATCGCGCCATCCGGAGAGTTGGGCACTGTGTGGCCCGGAATAAAAGCCGTCACTTTCCCGTCTTTCAGACTCCCGATGCGGATTCCCCTCTGCCAGCCCGGGTGCACCTTTTCGGTGGATTCCGAGTCGGAGGTGTAGATGACATCGTTCTTGTCGATAGCCAGCCCGCTGGTGCGGCCGAAGTCGTCGTATTCACGGACAAATTTTCCGGCCTTCGTCAGGATCTGAATTCGATGGTTGTGGCGATCGGCCACGATTAACCGACCTTTTGAATCGAACTCCAGCGCGTGCGGCGTCCGGAACTCGCCTGGCCCGGTTCCTGTCTTGCCGATGACACGGAGAAACTTCCCGTGCTTGTCGAACACCGAGACTCTCCCCACCAGATTGGGATCTGTCACGTCCGTATGGCTCTCGGCGATGTAGACGTCGCCATTGCCCGGGTCGGTCACCACGTCTGTGGGGTCGGTCAGGGCCTCGGGAGGATTTCCCCTCACACCCGGCTTCCCCAGCGTCATCAGGACTTTGCCTTCGGGACTGAACTTGACGACGACGCTTCCCTTCTTGTCTTCGCCGGGAAAGTTCTTCAGATCGTCGGCGCTCGGGGCTCGCGCGTCGGTCACCCAGACATTGCCGTCCCGATCGACATGGATGCCGTGGGGCCACACGAACATCCCGGCGCCAAAGCTCCGGATCTCTTTACCGGAATCGTCAAACAGGTGGACTGGGTTTGCCTTTGTGCCAAGGCAGCCCGGGGTTGTCCCCGGCGAGCACCGGTCAGTGGCCCAGACGGACTTGCCATCGCGGTCGATGGCCACGCCGTTGGAACCGCCCGAGGGCCTTTTCTCGGCGGTCAGCTGTGCCCAGTCCCGGATGACGGTGTAGGGGTTGGCAGCGGTGTTCACGGGCGCAGCCTTATCCGTCTGCGGGGTGCCGCCCCGCTGCTGGGCCTGAACGCCGGCGACGATCAGGCACGCGGTGAACACGAATCTCGCAACACTCGATACGGGCATTCCGAGCCTCCTTCCCGATGGACGATTCACTTCCAGTTTTGAATAGCTTTGTAGTGCAGGGAATCCGGAGGGAGTTCGGTCAGTTCAATGCGGCCCATATAAGGGTCGGTGATGTTGGCGATGATCGCTTTGGTATCGCTGGCGGTGGTATCGGAGACCGTCAAACCGCTCTTCCGGAACCTCGCGACGGACTGGGCGGCGCTATCGACATGGAGCCCGTAATGGGTAAAACCGGCGGGCCGATCGGCGCCTGCGGGCTGCAGTTCGAGAAATGTATTCTTGCTGATCTGCATGTAGACCAGGCGCGGCTGCCCTTTGGGGTCGTTGACCCGGAACGCTTCGCGGTAACCCATCTTCTGTTCGTAGTAGGTAACCGCCTCAGCGACATTCGGCACGTTGATTCCAACGTGATTCATCATCACAACACCGCTATTGTTGTTCTGCGCCATCACTACCTGTATTGCCAGCCCCGCGAAGAGCCCGGCCACAAAAAGCATCGCACCACGCATAAAGCCTCCTGAAATGGATTTGTCAAAGAGCCAACCTATTCTGCTACAGGCAGACAGCTAAAACAAGCGAGGGGGGATCGACGTGCTCGGGCGGTACAGACGGGCGAAGCAGCGTTCAGAAGAACGAATTCCCTATAGTAAATTGAAACGATCCTGCCGTCCCCATGGAACTGAAGCCCCGCCACCAACCCGGCCCCTGCGAAATTCTCTGCGCCCCAGTCGAGTACCGGTGAGTTCATGACGCTTCTACTCTCGATTCTTCTGTCCGATATTCTGCCGATTTTTGCAATTGCCGGGGTTGGTTTTCTGCTCGCCCGCTTTGCGGCGGTGGACGTCCGGACTGTCTCCCGCGTCGTTTTTTACGGGCTGTTGCCGTGTCTCGCATTCCGGATGCTCATCACTTCCACGGCGGCCGGGCCAACCGTTGCAAAGCTGATGATTCTGGCGGTGTCGATCATGGGCGCGATGGCGGTGGTGGGCTACATCGCCGCGCGGTCGCTGAGGCTGGACGGCAGCCACCTGCGCGCGTTTATGATGGTCGCCATGTTTTCGAACGCCGGCAATTACGGTTTGCCGGTGGTGCGTTTCGCCTTCGGTCCCGAAGCGCTCACGTATGCGACGATTTACTTCCTCACCGGGTCCGTAACGACCTATGTGGCGAGTTCGTTTTTCGCCCGCAGCCGTCATGGGAGAATCCTGGGCGCGCTGGACAGGATCTGGCGAATGCCCGCGTTGTACGGGCTTATGGCCGCCTTCGTTGTTTTGGCCTTTGGCTGGACCGTGCCGGAAGCCGTCATGCGGCCGGTCACCATGCTGAGCGATGCGGCGATCCCCGTCATGATTCTGGTTCTTGGAATGCAGCTGGAGCGCGCAGTGTGGCCCTCGCGGCCCTGGATCGTGATGCTGGCGGTGGCAATCTCATTGGTGGCTACGCCCGCCGTTGCACTGGGGCTCGCGGCGATTCTGAAAATCTCCGGACCAGCGCTTCAGGCTGCGTTGATTCTTTCCTCCATGCCGGTGGCCGTGATCACCACGATTCTTGCGCTGGAGTTCGAACTCGCGCCGGAGTTTGTCACCAGTGCAGTGTTCATTTCTACGCTCGCCAGTCCGCTTACGCTCACGCCCCTGATTGCATACCTGAGCTGATTCAGGGACGGTGCTGCCGGAATTCACGAAGGGCCTACCGTACCAGCAGTTTCAGGACGCGGTTGGGCTGATGCAGTCCGGCAATTCGTGTAAAATATTTCCGGCTCGGGAGAACTCTGAAAGACCTATGAGCGACCCGTTGATCGGCGCGATGATTACGGCGGCGGTCGCCGTCATCGGCTGGTGCGTCACATACTTCTACGCCAAACGTCTGGAGGATCGCAGACGGCGCCTCGAAATCCGTCTTCACCATCGTTCACAGCAAATTGAAGAGCTGTATGGGCCGCTGCTCAGTCTGATCGAGCAGATTTTCAAGGGTTGGGAGGTCCGGGAGGAAATACTGGAACACTGCGAGTGTTCCGCAGAGGAGAAAGCTGCAATCAAAGAACTGATCTGGCGGCGGTATTTCTCTCCGCTCCACACCAAAATTGCCGGTTTGCTGCGCACCAAACTGTATCTGTTGGAGGGAATCACCCTTCCGGAGAGTTTTTCCTCGTATCTGGCGCACGCGCGCCACGAAGACTTCCGGCATCTGCTGCGGAATGAACTGCAGGTTGACACTTCCGGTATTCCCGAGCGCCCCTGGCCCGCAACGTTCCATCCGGACGTGAAAGCCACCCTGAAGAAGCTGATGGAAGAACGGGATCGCGGTCTGGCCCAGCTGAAATAACGAAACGGCCTCGCCCTCTCACCGGCGTTCCAGTTGTGAGAGCATCGACATCCCGTGCTGCCGTGCATCTTCCTCTTCCTTCACCAATGGCCGCTTGCCTTCCAGTTCGTGCAGCCGGTCGAGTCCGGTCCGCAGCGCCGTAACCGCGGCATCCTGGCGGCCGCTCGATGCATACGCTTCCGCGAGGCGTGTGTACAGGTCCGGCTGGATGCTGAGGAAGAAAACATTGGCCGGGTCGCGCTGCCGTAAGCCATCGAACAGCTTGAGGGAATCGGTCAGCGACTGAATCGCCTCCGGCCATCGCTTCAGATTGGCGTACGCCTCGGCTTTATCACGCTGGATGTCCGTCTGCCGGTTAGCGTTGCGCGAGAGGCCGGGATTTTGCTTCTCCGCCTGTACAAGATAACCCTCCGCCTTCGCCAGCCAGGAGAGCGCCTCATCCGGCTGACCCACGCCGATGAGGCCGTGCGCCAGCCGCTGATAGACCTGAATCAGGAAGTCCTCGTTGCCACCGGGGGAACTGATGCTCACCATCCGTTCCACGTTAGTCCGTGCCTTTTGGTAATACGGGACAGCGGATGCGGGGCTCGTGCTGTCATGGAGCCAGTCGCCATAAGAATCTTCCGCCATCGCCGCATCCGAAAGAGCCAGCCGGTTGTCGGGATCGGCTGCCACCATCTTTTCCGCGAGCGACACGGCGCCATCCAGATAGAATTTCGCCTCGCCGCCTTTGTCCAGGGCCGGACCCGCGCGACTGCGAAAGATGCGCCCGATCATGTTGTAATCCACGAAGAGCTTGCGCAGCAGCGGCAGATTATTGGGCTGCGCTTCGGAAACCCTGCGATCGATTTCCAGCGCCGTCCGCAGGTGTGGCAGCGCCTCGGTTTCGCGGTCGATGCGCCCGAAAATATCGCCCAGCTTGGTGTGGGCGAGGCTGATGTCGCGGTCCGTGGCGGCGTCGGTCTTCTTCTCGCGCGCCAGTTGTTCGGCAAGTTCCAGCTGCTTGCGGAAGGGCTCAACAGCATCGCCGTGCTGGCCGATCCGGATCATTAGATCGCCATAAGCGCTGTAGGCGTTTTCCAGCGCCTCACGCGCCGGAATGGAACCGGCGGCCGGGCTCTTTTCGGCGAGAGTAAAAGCCTCCCGGTACAGCGCGTCGCCACCTTTCATGTCCCCCTGAGCGACCAGCACCTGCGCCATTTTTACACGCCCGCGAATGCGTTCGGCGAGAAACGCGGGCGACTCATCCACCACTCCTCCGCGAATTGCCTCCGCGCGCTTGTAGCTGGCGATGGCCCCGGGCACGTCGCCGAGGTTGGCGAAGTACGGGTTGCCCTGCACGTCGCCCAGCCGGTCGTAGCCTCGTGCGATTTCCTCCAGCAGGTCCTTGTTGCCCGCCGCTTCTTTGATTAGCGTGCCGTAAAACTGCAGTCCGGTCTCGACCACCATTTTGCGTGCCGGCGTCGAGCCCGGCAGCGTCGCGATGGCGTTATGGAAATCCAGCAGGAACTTGCCGGCCAGCTGCCGCACCTGTTCGAAGCGACCGTCGGCCTTCCTGCGTTCCAGGTCAGCCACGCTGCGTTGCGCTTCGGCGCGCAGCCGCTCGGCCTCGGCATTGGCACGCTGCTTCTGCGCTTCGGTGGCCTGGGTCTCTGCGTCCCTCTGGCTGGCCTCGGCGCGAAGCTGGCTAGCCACCGCGACCTGACGTTCCAGTTCCGCCGCAACCTGCGCACGCGCCGCGCGAACGGCTTCCCAGCCCGCCGCTCCCGCGCCGCCCACCAGGGCAAACGCCAGAATCGCCGCAATGCCGATCGGCGTCCGGTGCCGCCGCAGATACTTGCCGGCCCGGTAAGCGGCGCTGCCGTGGTGCGCCATCACCGGCCGTCCTTCGAGGTAGCAGCGGACGTCACCGGCCAACTGATCCACCGACTGGTAACGCCGGTCGCGTTCCTTGCGCAACGCCATCGCCGCGATCGCTTCCAGATCGCCCGCCAGTTCGGTCCGCGCTTCCTGCGGCGCAGCTTCGGTGAGCCGGGGCGGATCTACTTCGCACACCACGCGATGCACTTCGGTGGGGCTGAACGACGTAAACCGGTGCGCCCGCACCCCGGTCAGCATTTCGTAGAAGATGGCGCCGAGCGAGTAGACGTCCGTGGCGGTGGTGATCGGCTCGCCGCGCACCTGCTCGGGACTGGCGTAATTCGGCGTCATGGGACGCAGCGCCGCCACCGTCTCTTCGCCTGGCGCCGCGCCCGGATCCAGCAGCTTGGCCACCCCGAAATCCAGCAGCTTCGGCGTTCCATCGGCCGTCACCAGCACGTTGCCCGGCTTCAGATCGCGGTGCACGATCAGGTTGCGGTGTGCCAGCGAGACTGCGGCGCAGATCTTCAGAAACAGCTCGCACCGTTCCCGAACCGTGGGCTTGGCCTCGCGGCACCACACGTCGAGTGGCTGCCCGGCAACGTACTCCATCACGAAATACGGGCGGCCTTCCGCTGTTGAACCGCCATCGAGCAGGCGCGCGATCCATGGGTGTTCCAAGTGCGCAAGAATCTGACGCTCATGGCGGAAACGGCCCAGCACGTGGTCCGTGTCCATGCCCCGGCGGATGAGCTTGATGGCGACTTCTTTTTCGTACTGGCCGTCGGCCCGCGTGGCCAGATACACCGCGCCCATACCGCCGCGGCCGAGCTCCCGCTCGACTTTCCAGGGGCCGATTCGCTCCCCCGAAAGGTCTTCCTTGTCAAACAGGGAACTGGCGGTGCCTTCCACGAGCGAGGCGATGCCGGCGCCGGTCATTGTGTCGGCCGCCAGCAAAGAGAGAACTTCCTGGCGCAGGGCCATATCCCCGGCGCAGACGGTATCGAGATAGTCGGCGCGCTGCTCCTCCGGCAGGTCGGCAACCCGCAGGAAGAGGCTTTCCACCCGCTCCCAGTTAAAAGTGCTCATCAGATATTTACTTGTGTCGCACTTTCGGGAGAATGTGTCAGGGGCGCTCCCACTTTGCCAGTTTATCCGCTCCGCGCCGCCCGGTTTCTTTTTCTCCGCAATCAGCGGACGCCGGCCCTCGATCTCCGCCAGATTGCCCGGCGCTGCGGGCAAGGCATGTTGCCGCTATTTCCTCGTCGGCGCCGAATTCGCCCGCAGAAACGCGCAATAACCGGCTTCATTCAGATTCCCTGCCGCCAACTCGATCACCGCCCGCGCCGCATCCTCTTCGCTGGCCGTGAAACGAAACCCGTTCAGTTCGAGAAACAGGATTCCCACCACAAAGCCCGTGCGCTTGTTGCCGTCCACAAACGGATGGTTACGGACGATGCCCGCTGTATACGCCGCGCTCATTTCCGCGATATCCGGCGACTCGCCATACGCGAGAAGCTGGTGTGCTCTCGCCAGCGCGGATTGCAGCAGCCCGGCATCGCGCACACCCGCCGGGCCGCCGTGCAGCGAAATCAGCCGATCATGCAGGGCGACCGCGTCACGCTCCTCGATCCAGACCGGTTCTGGATTCTGCGGACGCTTCACCTGGCCAGAACGTGCAGCGTGTTGCGGTAGCGGCTGAGGATGTCATCGGCCTTCGCCATCTTTTCCTCAAACCCGGGATCGTAAGGCGTAAGCCGGTAGCCGCCGTCCGAAGCCTCGATGAGGAACAGCGGTTCTCCGTCGCCGGTGTGCAGGCGGTTGATGACGTCTTTCGGGAGAACGACACCGAGCGAATTCCCGAATTTGCGGACTTTCAGTTCGACCATGGCGCTCTCCGGAGCAAGTTATTACTATAGTAATAACTTGTGAGAGCGTTTGCAAGCCCATTTGGTATATACTGTTGTGTATATACAAATGCAGTTCGAGTGGACGAAAACAAGAATCGAGCCAATCGCGCTAAACACGGCATCGACTTTGATTTCGCCCGCGAGGCGTTCGACGATCCATTCGCCATCACGACCCAGGATCGCGATGTGGATGGCGAGCAACGACACCAGTTGATCGGTGCGATCTTTACGAGGATCATCCTGGTGGCCTATGCGGCGCACATGAAATCCCGAATTGGCGCGATCCCGACCGGTGTGAGCTTGACCGGTGTGAACCAGGCCGACGCGGACCCTGATGCGCTGGTCATTCGAATCATATCCGCAAGAAAGGCGACTCCCGCGGAAAGGAAACTCTATGAAGAAAACGCAGCCAACTGAAGACCAGAAGAAACAACTCGCGGCGCTGGATGCGATGCGCGACGCTGACATCGACCTCAGCGATATCCCCGATCAGGCGAATCGGCCAGGTTGGGTCCGTGCCTCCATGTACAAGCCTCTCATGCGCGCGATTTCCATCCGTTTGCCTGAGCCTGACATAGCACTCGCGCGAGCTCTGGCGGGCAGGAAGGGACTCCCTTACCAGACCTACATTAAACAATTGCTGCACGACGCGCTGGATCGGGAACGCGCGGGCATGTAAGGCTGGCGCGCCGACGTTTCTACTTCGTCGCCGGTGCCGCCGGCGCTGCCCCGGTTGCCCCGGGCGCTGCTTGCTGGGTCTGATTTTCCCCAATGAGCGGATCGTTCGCCGTCGCCGGCTCCTGGCCGTTGTGCTGGTGAATCGTCATGCTCTGGTCGGAAAAATAGGTGTGCGTGCCGGAAGTCCCGAACGCCGTCGGGTTCACTACGAGCGTGTAGCCGGTCTGGCTCTGCGTCAGCACGAAATGGAAACCGCCCTTGTCGCCGCTGGCCAGATCGCGGTCGATCAGTTCCGCCCCCCCAGGCCCCGGTGTGCCGCTCGTCGGCGGTCCAAGCTGGGTCAGCGTGCTGGCGTAGTTGCCGTACTGCGAATAGTACTGGGTCTGCGCGGTGTGCACGGTCGTAATGGCCTTCACCGCTGCCATCTCCTGCGCATACCGGCGCGCGCTGGTGAGCTTTGGCAGCGCCACCGCGAGGATGATCAGGATGATCGCAATAACGATCAGGAGTTCGATCAGTGAAAACCCGCCTTGCCGGCGGGGCAGCGAAAAACCGCCCGTCCGGCGGCGCTTCAGGTCGATGCGCATGGTTGTACCTAACTTACATGACGCGCCAGGGCGCTGCGGCGTGGAGAATTTATTGCGTGGCCCGCGCCGCGTCGTGAATTGTCCTGAGACGCCGCAAAAAACCCGGTAACAGGCTGAGGCGCAGCGCGTTGGCCCCATCCGACAGCGCCTTTTCCGGCTCGTCGTGCACTTCCACGAATACGCCGGATATCCCCACCGCCACTGCCGCCGAAGCCAGCGGCTCGATGAATTCGGGCTGCCCGCCCGAAGAAGTGCCCGCTC
>Ga0075030_100006545_pt1 | contig 10427 bp, 11 predicted proteins | sample LitLauG_LLR_2012_FD_71393 | JGI IMG/M metagenome (GOLD analysis project Ga0075030, IMG submission 71393) | Freshwater sediment microbial communities from Pennsylvania, USA - Little Laurel Run_MetaG_LLR_2012 | ecosystem: Environmental > Aquatic > Freshwater > Creek > Sediment | place: USA...
CAATTACGGCCGCAACGAAGTTCAAAACTATTTAATTTCCAACGCGCTTTTCTGGGTGGATAAGTATCACATTGACGGACTTCGCGTTGACGCCGTCGCTTCCATGCTCTATCTCGATTACTCCCGCAAAGAAGGCGAGTGGATTCCCAATCAGTACGGCGGGCGCGAAAACCTTTCGGCCATTGAATTCATCAAGCGCATGAACGAAGTCTGCCACGGAAAGTTTCCCGGCGTCTTCACCGTGGCCGAGGAATCCACTTCCTGGCCCGCCGTTTCACGCCCTACGTATCTGGGCGGACTTGGCTTTAGCTTTAAATGGAATATGGGCTGGATGAACGACACACTGAAATATTTTGCACACGATCCCGTTCACCGCAAATACGAACACAATAAATTAACGTTCTCGCTTCTCTACGCTTTCACTGAAAATTTTCTGCTTCCCTTTTCGCACGACGAAGTCGTCCACGGAAAACATTCCATGCTTCACAAAATGCCCGGAGATATGTGGCAGCAGTTCGCCAATCTCCGCTTGCTCTACGGATATCAGTTCGCGCATCCCGGCAAGAAACTCATGTTTATGGGACAGGAATTTGGCCAGCGCCATGAATGGAGTGAAGCCCGCAGCCTCGATTGGCATCTGCTCCGCTATTCAAATCACAGCGGCTTGCAGCGACTCGTTTCCGATTTGAATCGGCTCTACGCCGCCGAACCTGCACTTCATCAGGTCGACTTTGACTGGCAAGGTTTTGAATGGATTGACGCCAATGATTCAGACAACAGCGTCCTCACCTTCATCCGCCGCGGCAAAAAGCCCGAGGACCTTTTCCTCATCGTGCTCAACGCAACGCCCGTCGTGCGCTCCGGCTATCGACTCGGCGTCCCTCAGCCCGGCTACTATCGCGAAATCATGAATACCGACGCCGCGATCTACGGCGGCTCAAATGCCGGCAACATGGGCGGCCAGGAAGCTGCCGCCCACCCCGCCCAGGGCCGCCCTCATTCCCTCGTCCTCACTCTCCCGCCCCTTTCCGCTCTCTATCTGAAATGGACCAAACAGACTTGATCTGGTCAGAGAAATATTCAAATGACTGATCAGAACAACCCTCCATCAACTGGCACTTCGCCCCAGGCTTCCCCGCCTGCCTCGGACCAATCCCAGTTCTCGCTGAAGCTCCTCAACGGAGCTAGCATCGTGTTTGCAATTCTTCAGAGTATCTGCACCGCCGTCATCGCCATAAGCGGCTTGCGAGTCCTCATCGGAATGACCGCTCTCGCCGCGGCTTACGGAATTCACGCTCCCGCGCGCGGTTTCCACTCGGACGCCATCCGCCTACCCATGATGGCGATTGCGCTTCTGGGATCACTCGTCAATTTGTTTGTGATTTTCAGGATTCGCAGCTTGCGCCGACGGCCCGCTTCGCAGTGGCGCCAGAAACCCGTTCCGCTTAAAAAACTTAACTCAGAACGCTTCCAGATCCTTCTCGCTCTGGTAACACTGTTTCTTCTCGCGGCTGAGTGGTTCACGCACCCCATGGTCCACATCGTTCCTTGAGACCCGTCGGTGCATTTTCCCCATTCAGTTCGTATCCGCGCCCGCCCTTGCCAGCTCTTTCGCCAACCGCTCATGCAAACGATCGCTGTAGCCGACCGGCAATTCAAACGTTCGCTCATCCGCCGTCAAAATCAAAATGTTTCGTGTCGAATCCAAAATCGCCGAGCAGATTTCGCAGTGCTCCAGGTGCAATTCGATATCCGCGAGCAATCCGGCATCGAGCGTTTTGTCAATGTATTCGGAGATGTGCTCCCAAACGTGTTTGCAGTTTAGTTTCATTGCGCTCCCCCGAAAAATCCGCGCCGCGCCGGAACCGTCGTCTTCAAGTAAGGCACCAGCCTTTTCTGCAGCATCATGCGAGCGCGATGCAATCGCACCTTCACGACGCCAGCGCCAACTCCCAGCGCCGCCGCCGTTTCTTCCCCGTTCAGTTCTTCGATGTCCCGCAACATAAAGACTTCCCGATAAATCTCAGGCAACTCCCCGATCGCTTTTTTTATTTCCTCGCGAAGTTCCTTGCGCTCCAGCGCTTCCAGCGGAATCTCCCTCCAATCGGTCAGCGCCGCCGGCGTGTAGTCTCCCTCCTGGCTCTCTTGCTGCTCGTCAATCGAAACCTCGGCCTTTCCCTTAGTTTTTCTTAATCTCTTTCGCCCCTCATTGATCGCGATGGTAGTCAGCCACGTGCTGAATTTCGCCTCTCCCCGAAACGACGCCAAGTTTCGGTACGCGCTAATAATCGCTTCCTGCGCCCCATCTTCAGCTTCAATTTCATCCCTCAAAATCGAAAGAAGCGTCAGATAGACCCTCCTTTCGTAGGGCCGGATCAGCTCATGAAAAAGTTCTTTCTCTCCAGCTAGGATGCGCCGAATGATCTTCCCCTCGTTTTCTTGGTTTACGCGCATCTATTTGATTCGCAATCACTTACAAGTAGAGATGGACTGCACCCAGCCGCAGAATCCGCAGAGTCGGTCTATCCTCATCTCTATTTGAGGGCAAATCGCAACAAAGGTTACCGTTCCTTCCAACGTCTTCCCCCCCATTTGCTTCCGTGTAACACCTGGCCTTCAGCAATCCCGCGGGCTACCCCGCAACGCGCTACAATGATGCAAGTACCATTATGCTTAGAACCTTTGCCATCCGGCTTATCTGTCCCAAGTGCGACTTTCAATCATGGTCCACGCTACCCGGCCGGAAAGAGCCTCTCGAGGACATCTTCCGCACCGCTTGGGATCTCGCCTGCCCTAATCACGGCGGACAGAAAGCTTTCCCAAAAGAGGCCCTTGAGCTCGCTACACCGGAGTCGCCGCGAGCGCCGGCTACCCTCGCAGAGACGTCTGTGCGGGGCAAGAAAGCCGTTCCCCTCAAGGCCAAGCCTGCCCATAAGACTCCGCGATCCAGCGAGCGTGTCAACTGGAAGATTCCTGTAGTTATTTATGGCTTCACACCGAGGACCGGCGCATTTCACGAAGAGACTGAAACGCTTCAAGTCAATACCAATGGTGCTTTGGTGATCTTGAGAACTCCACTCGAATTGGACGACCGCGTCTTCCTCATCCATAAAGCAAGCCACATGGAACAGGAAATGCGCGTCGCCAACGTGGAAGAGCACTCCTACGACGAACACAGAATCGGCTTAGCTTTTAAGGAAACTGTCCCCGGCTTCTGGCGCAAGGCTCGTAAACGTCCACGCCTGGAAAAATCATTGCGCGTTGTCGTTCGCGGCACGGATCGAAATGGAAATCCCTTTGTGCAGAGCGCCCGCACCATCGATCTGAGCCGCGACGGCGCCCGGATTGATAGCGTCGGCTTCCTCACCGCTGTAGGGGAAACCATCGAAGTCCGCCGTTACTGGCGCAAAGCTAAATTCCGCGTTGTATGGATTGGCCAAATCGGAAGCGCGGAAGCCGACCACGTTGGCGTACACGCACTGCAGGATGAGAAACAGATTTGGGGCGTCCCGCTCCCGGAAGGTACCGCACCCAAACCACTTATCGACCGCAACCCCTCAAAAAAATAATCTGCCCGAATGCTCTTAGCGCGGCCAGAGCCAGCCAAAAGTCCCCGCCGTCAAGCAACCGTAAATCAGCCCATCCATAATTTCCTTCACGGCAAGGCTCCATGGCTGACCCTTCCAAATGCTGTTGATGATGGTGCCCATGCTGTAACCCATAAACGATGCTGTACCTGCTACGCGGAAGACCACCAGGTAGTGCGCTCCGGCCGCGACAGTGCGTCCCGTCAGATAGGCCACAAAGATTCCCACGATCACCGTGAACGCAAACCACATCCCTAGGAATTTCCCCATCGCGATTGCCCCGCTCGGTCTGATCGTCAACATTCCCACCGGTCCTTGCTTCAATTTTTCCTGTACTTCTGGCGATTTCATGTTCTCGTGGTTGCAAAAGGGAAACATGTAAAGGCCCGGAGTCAACGAAGCTCCTCGCAACGCGCCAAGCAATTTAGCTTCATCGGGCAACTGCTTGTACTCGGTGTTGTGATACTTCAAGACCATGTGGATGACCGAGCTAGCCACAAACACAATCACAGCCGACAACAGTATCGGAATCCAGAGCGCCATGAGCGAAACCATTTAAAATCTCCTTTGAGCGTCAGGGGGTTTCACAACTTGTGGGGTGAGGCTATCCTTCCCCGACGTTTCCGTCAAGCACATAGCATTGAACCCACCTACGGGCACGTTGAACGATGCTCTCCTCCTCCCGCCGTACTGGCGAGCTTGCCTCGCCCACTTACTCGCGAACCGGCGCGCCACGTCGTGCCCGTTCTTGTCTTTGCTTGTGGTAGCAACCGCCTCCCGAGGCGGGCGATTTTGCTTGTGGCTTCTCGGGACCGAGCTTGCCCGTTTCCGAATGCTTTGCATCACTCGGCGTGGCGCCGGACGCCTTGGCCCTTAATCGATCTCCCTCGCCAAGATTCCGCGCTAGAAACTTCGACACTGAAGATAGAATGCTTGTGCCGATGGACGTGCCGTGTCTCCTGAAGATTTAAACTCGCCTCAACAAACTTGGTCATGGCCAGACTCGCTCGACGCTTTGGTTGCTGCCTCGGCCTTTCACTCGCTCATTTTTGAAAACGATCGCGTGCGCGTTCTGCAAACTCGCATCTTGCCCGGACAAACCGTTCCTGTGCACACCCATCGCTGGCCTTGCGTTCTTTTCATCTCCTCCTGGAGCGACTTTGTCCGCCGCGACCACCTCGGCAACGTGACCCTGGACACCCGCCTCGGCTTCCAATCGCCCGCGCTCCATTCCCCCGCTTGGATGGAACCCCTCCCGCCACACACCGTCGAAAACGTCGGCTGCTCCGAACTTTTCACCATCCAGGTGGAAATCAAGTCCGTTCTGTGAGTTTATACAGCACTTTCGCTGGGCGAATCCCCGGTGCTCCTGCAACGCTCAGCTTGCGGCAACCCGTGTCATCCCCACGGCTAGCCGGAGTTAGTTCGAAGTCCTGCGGGCGCAAGCGCCCTTCGTCTGGATGCGACGCCCCTTTGTTTTCAATGGTTTGCAGGACCCCTTCTTTCCGGAAACATTCTTCCCCGCCCATTCGTAACTATCCTCGTACGCCGGAACTCGACCGGCCAGGAGGCATCACCTCATGTCACTTTTCAATAGCTCCACGACGCAGAATTCCAGCGGGCTCCTTCGCAAAGCAACTCTGTTTGCCGCCGCGGCTTTTCTTCTCTCAACATTCGCCATTGCCGGCCGGACCGCATTCGCTAGCGCCGCCCAGACTGCCGTAGGAAATTCCGGTCAGGGCCAAAAAGATTCCGCGCCTGCCTCCGCGCCTTCTACTAGCAAGGGCGATCGCTGGCTTCACGTCCGCGTGATCAATTCCGAAGCCAAGGGCGAAACCGTTCGTGTAAACATCCCGCTGGAACTCGCCGAAAAAGTTCTCCCCACCATCAACAAGCGACAGCTCCACGGCGGCAAAGTGAAAATTGACGACGCCCACATGGACGAGATTGACATCCGCGCGCTGGCCGAAGCCCTCCGTACCGCTAAGGACGGCGAATTCGTCACTGTCCAAGCGCACGACGCCGACGTTCGAGTAGCCAAGCAGAACGGTTTCATGCTCATCAACGTGGTGGACAAGAATTCCGCGAAGCACAACAAGGTGGACGTTAAGGTGCCGATGAAGGTCGTCGATGCGTTGCTCAGCGGCGACAAGGACGAACTGGACCTCGTCGCAGCCCTTCGCGCGCTTTCCGCTCAGGGCGATATCGAACTGGTAACCGTAAAGAACGACGAGAACACGGTGCGCGTCTGGGTCGATTCCAAGAATATTTCTGATTAAGTTCAGAGGCACCTTGGAATCTGTTTCGCTGCAAGGATTTTGGGCGTGGGACCTTTAAGTCCGACATTCAGGATTCCTCTCGAGCGGCTTTAGCCGCTGAAGAACTGAATTCCGGCTGTATTGGCGGAAACTATCCCGCCGCAGGAGATGAGTCATGATCTTACTCGCCAAAGCCGCACTCGTCGCAGGTAGCGCCGCTGTTCTGGCGGGAGCTTATACGTTCCATGAAGGCGTCATGAAAATTGACGTCGACGAATCACGCGCTGGCGGCAGTCACGTGCACATTTGGATGCCCGCTGCCGTCGTTCCCATGGCCATGCACTTCGTTCCACGCGATCATTTGCGTCACGCTTCGCACCAAGCGCGGGAAGCTATGCCCATCGTCCGCGAATTCGTGAAGGGATTAAAAAAATATCCTGACGCCGAATTAGTGGAAGTCCAGGACAAAAACCAGCACGTCTTGATTCGCACCCACGCTGGGAAACTTCAGATCGATGTCACTGGCGATGGCGAGGATGTTCACGTCCTCTGCCCCCTGGCAATGATCGAGGACGTTACTTCACAATTGGAAAATTCCGAACCTGGCTCGTAACTATTCGTAAGCCAGAGCGTCTACGGGATCGTAACTGGCGGCGCGCAGAGCGGGATAGATAGCGCCGGCGGATGCTCCCGCAAGCGCCAGAAGGCTTGAGGAAAAAATCCAAACGGACGGAATGAGAATCGTGAGTCCTGGATTGACTTCCTTCAAGACCGCTTGCGAGATGAACGTCAGCAAAATCCCGAGTCCAATGCCGGCGAGGGCCATGAACAAGGTTTCGCCAAGAAGCAAGCGCACGATGTCGAAGCGCGAGAACCCGAGGGCCTTCAAGATGCCGATTTCGTGGGTGCGCTCCATGACCAGCGTGTGCATGTTGAGCAGAACAACCAGGAAGCTGATGACAATCCCCAACGCCACCATGGTGCGCGTGAAGGGGCGAAGCTGCGGAAGATTCGAGGAGTTCATGAGCGTGACGTATTCCGACAGCGATCGCACACTGTAGGTCGGCAAGAATTTCAGAATTTGTTCCCGCGTCGCCTCCGGATCTCCCTTGCTGCGAATATAAAACATGGAGACGCGTTTTTCGGCGCCGCTCAAATCCTGCGCCGTCTTGATGGGGATAAAATAACGCGCGCCCTTGCCATGCGCGACGATTCCAACCACGATGAAATCGTGATTGAGAAGAGAGATTTTGCTGCCTACCTTCAAGTGTCGTGCTTGCGCTACGATGTCGTCCGCGATCACTTCATCCGGGCCCTCGAATGGCCGGCCCGCGCGAAACAGAAAACCTTTGCTCAGCGCGTTAAACCGCTTGTAGTCAATGCCATAGACCATTGTCAGATTTTTCGGCTCGGTGAGAAATACCGTGGGCGCAACGACGTCTACTCCACTGAGCGATTCAATTTGTTGCACGAGCGATTCCGGCATCACGGCACTCGTGAAAGCGAAGAAGATAGAGGAGTTAGGCGGCTGCAGGATGATGTCCGCGCCCACGCCCTCCACGCGCTTGCCCCACTCGGAGAGCATGCCCGTGGTCATTCCAACGATCATCAGGACCAGAATCACCTGAATGGCGATAGCCAGAATGCTAAGCGAACACCGGAGCGGACGGGCAATCAAGTTGCCCCAAGTCATCTGAAGAAGTGAAAACGGACCTTCGTAGCTGTCTGTTGTGTCTCGCAAGTTGTTGAATACTCTAACATTGTAAATTCATGCGGGTCAAAAAGTGAAATTGGTGCCGGCATGGCAAGGCGAGTGCCGAAATTGCTAGAAAATATTTCTGAACTGTTAAGATTTGCACACGAATGTTGATAAGCTTGTGGAAATCGCCCGCGAGCGGCGGCTAAACCTTGCCGCTTCAATACTCTTGTTCTGTTTGCACCATTTCCGTGCAATCGAAACCATCCACGGCGCCGCGCTTTCAATCTTTTTGATTCCCCGATCCAAGAAATCTTGTCCGCAAGGGTTGGGAAGAAGTTTGAGTTCTAAAAAGTTTTTGCTTCTCCTCCAAATGCAGAAAAAAGGCGCGCAAAATGTTTGGCGCCACCTAGGCGGGCATGCCAAGCGGATCATGATGGTCTGTTGTGCGTCGTGCGACGCATCTTCTGCTGGCTTGCAACCGTTGTTTTGGGCTGCGCCCCATGAATGAAAACGGGCCTTGAGTATCGGCAAAGTGACTGGTATCTTTCAGAAATGCCTAGAAACGGGCCAATCCCCCTGGCCCATGAAATCAACGAATAGAATCTAGCTGTTCGAGAAATTCACGAGACAAATCTTAAGCATAATCGTGCATCGCATGACGCAGATTGGTATTCAAGTTCAGGAGTTCAATCTCTGTTCTCCAAAACGAAGATGAGATTTGTATTCCCCACCACTGCGGCGTGCATTCTTCTAGGTTGCCTGCTTACTCGACCGGCGCCTGGCCAAGAACCAACACCGGCCCCAACTCCGAGTCCACCTCCGACTCAACCGACAACTCCGGCTACAGCGCCAGAGTCAGAGAAACATGTCGGCGGACTGCCCATTCTTCGGAACGCTGACGAAAATTCGTGGCTGCTGAATCTTGAATATTATGCGCCCCTTCCGGGATTCAGCAGAAATAGCCGCGACATTGACGTGCGCGATGTCCGGTTCGCGCGGGCCTGGCACTTTTCTCAAGGATGGGAAATTCAACTGGGCGCTGTTGGCTTCCGAGCGACGGGAACACGCACAGCGCCTTCCCTTTCTCCCAATCCGCCCCTACAGCGCAGCGATGCGTTCGGCATGGGAATCGGTCCCACGCTTCGGTGGAATTTTCTGCAGTTTCCGCGCTGGCGGCTTTTTGCGCAAGCCACGGAAGATCTCATTTTTTCAACCACGGCTTTTCCAGCGGAGGGAACGAGTTACAACGGATATTTTCGCGGCGGTGGCGGCGCCAGTTTCAAGGTCAGTGAATTATATTGGCTGGAGACGAGCTTCCACTGGGCTCACGTATCAAACGGCCACGCTCTCTCCGAAAATCCAATCTGGAACGGACGCGGGTTTTCCATCGGGGTACGCCGCACTCTGCAAGGTAATTCGCCGGCCCGTCAAGCTCCATCCAAAAGAAAATCCCTGCTGCCTTTCCTAAGAGGCGCCGATGAAAAAGCCTGGATCACAAGTTTTGATTATTTCGCTCCGCAGCCCGGATACCATCGACTGTACCGCGACATCGACGTGGAAGACTTCCGCGTCAATTATGCTTGGCACTATCCCCGCGGATGGGAGTTCCAGTTTGGCGGTTTCACCTTTCGCGCTTCCGGAACCCGCGACAATCCCGCTGCGCCTCCTCGGTTTGAGCGCAGCGACGCACTAGGCGCAGGATTTGGCCCCCTGCTTCGCTGGAATGCCCTCGATTTCAAGCGCTGGCGCCTTTTTGGAGATTTAGGCGTGGACCTGATCGTAACCAACAATGTTTTCCCGGCCGGCGGCACACACTATGACTTCTTCCTGCATGGCGGCGCCGGAACTAGCTTCAGGCTGAACGAGTCGAATTGGCTGGAGACTAGCTTCCACTGGACGCACATCTCCAATGGCCAGGGATACCAGGTCCCCATCAACCCCACCTGGCAAGGGTATGGGTTGACGGTGGGCTTGCGGCACACGCTCGGCCCCTCCAATGTCGAATCACAATCGACCACCGACCATTCCTGGCTGCCGATCACTCGAATGGCCGATGAAAACGCTTGGGTGACAAACTTTGAATACTTTGGCCCGCTGGAAAACCTCAATCACCTGAGGCCAGACATGAATATGAGAGATTTCCGCGTCGCGCGCGTTTGGCACTTTTCCCATGGTTTCGAGTTCCAGTTTGGCGGGTTGGCATTCCCGCGCCCGATCGCATCGGGGTTCGGTCCTCTTTTCCGTTGGAACTTCCTGCAAACCAGGCGGTGGCGGGTCTTTGTGGATGGAGAGCCGGACCTCGTCAAGAGCAGCTTTTTCTTCATACCCAGACCGCGCGACGAATATGAGTTCTACTTGCGCGGAGGGGTCGGAACCAGCTTGCGGATCCATCGATCCTATTGGCTGGAAGCCAGTGGCCGGTGGGCCCACATTTCCAACCCGTGGGGCGGCAGCAACGCAGACTATCCTTCGTGGAGCGGCCTGGGCGCTTCCGTCGGACTCCGGCATACATTTCGGTAACCACACCCCGGGACTACGGAAGTGAGCGATCTGTGAATCGCGCGGATATCCCTAAAAAAAGTTATACAGTCTAGTGCGAAGTTCAAAGCTTCGTTTCTGTGGAACTAATTCTAGTACCACTTGGGCGGACGTTCGAGGTGGATCTTGATGATCTGTTTTGCTTCGGTGATATCGTACCAGCGGCCGTAGGGCTTCCAGCCTTCCGCAACGATTTGAACTAAGGCTCGGCCCTGCGGGGCATCTGGAATATGGGCGACGCCGTCATGGTTGGTCTTCACGTTTAGTTCTGTTTTTCTATTGCGCTTGATGGCGTGCTCTTCCACGTACTTCAGATAGACGCTGGCGTTCTCGACGGGGGCATCC
>Ga0075030_100006546_pt1 | contig 10426 bp, 10 predicted proteins | sample LitLauG_LLR_2012_FD_71393 | JGI IMG/M metagenome (GOLD analysis project Ga0075030, IMG submission 71393) | Freshwater sediment microbial communities from Pennsylvania, USA - Little Laurel Run_MetaG_LLR_2012 | ecosystem: Environmental > Aquatic > Freshwater > Creek > Sediment | place: USA...
CATCAAGCAGATCATGGCGCCCGGCGCGCTCGATCCGCTCACCAAAGAAATGATCTACGTTGCGGTCAGCGTCACCAACCAGTGCAACTATTGCATCGCCTCGCACACCGTATCGGCGCAGAAAAAAGGCATGACCGACGCGATGTTCAAGGAGCTGATGGCAGTCGTCGGTATGGCCAACGAGACCAACAAAATGGTGACCGGGTACCAGGTCGAGATCGACGAACAGTTCAAGAAGGGATAGCGAAGGCCAGTCAATCACGGTGTTCGAAGAGGTAACCGGAGCCCTCAACTCCCACTCGCGGGACGCTGCTCACGGCGTATCATAGGAGAGTCCGGAGGTGCTCTATGATGAGTACCACGCCATCTGTACGGTACCGGCTTCTCCTCTCTGGTGTCGCCTTTTTCGTGGTCCTGATCGTTGGCTACGGATCCGACCTTGTCCTGGCCAGGCATCCTGACTGGATGATCGCCGACGACCTGATCCTCGGAATCGCGGCAGCCCTGGTTGTCTTCCACTACGAGAAGGAACGCACCCGCTTTTTCGCTGACAAGTTGCGCGTCATCCGGGACATGAATGCATTTGTCCGCAATGAACTGCAGATCTTGTACGCCGCGCTAGAACGGCCCGAAAAGATGAAGGTGACAGCAATTGAGCGGAGTGTTGAGCGCATCGACTGGGCGCTCCGCGAGTTGCTGCCCGGCAGACATACCCCAGAAGTCTCTTCGGTAAATCGAAGCGGCGAACTTTCGGAGGACCGGATCGAGCGCTCCGCCTGAGTGATTGCTCCAGGCCCACTTCTCGCAAGGGACGCGAGAAGTGGGGCACCCAGAGTTTCAGTCAGCGTTCCGTTCTACTTCGAACTTCGTTTCGCGGCGTGCTTGGAAGGCGGCATCACACCCTTTTCCGGATGCTCCTTCTCGATCACGTCGGAGAGTTTGTGCAGGGGTTTGTCGGCGGCCGAGGAGAATTGCGGGCCAATCTCTGGCACGGTTAGCCCCTGCGCGGTGTACATCGCCTGGTTGAATGTTGATCCCGACTTCGCCGCGGCCACCGCGAACACGCCGTGCGGGACTCCGTTGTTGAAAACCGTCGCGAAATAGTCTCCAACCATCAGCCCGTTCTGCGAGTTGGGCAGCCACTTGAGTTGCATCGGGCCAGCCAACGTCACCGCAGCATTCCAGGTTGTTCCGCCGTTGTGCGAAGAAACATAACCGACAAAGAGCTGGCAGGTCGACGCCGTGCAGCTGGCCTTTGGATAGTAATAGTAATGAATGGCCACATGCGCGGTCGCGCCAGAAGTAGCCGGGTCGATGCCGATGCCCGGCAGGAAGTGATCCACAGTCGTGGTAGTAGCGTCGATGGGGACCCGTGTCACCTTCGACCACTTCACGCCGTCGCTCGAGGTGCTGTAGACCAGATCGTTGGTCGAGCACTTGGTGCGGAAGCGACAATCTTCCCAGACCACCCAGACCGCCCCCGCGCCATCGACAGCGGCGCTGGGCAGCGGACCGCTGCGAATGCCTCCAGCATCCGTGTGACTCTGCACAGTGGAAATCGAGACGGTCTTCGACCAAGTCTTGCCGCCGTCGGTCGAGGTGAATGCCGACATGCCACTCGTCTCGATGGGCACGACCACGGTTCCGCTGGGCTGCACCAGCGGCTGGCCGCCGATGCCGAAGGCCTTGTTCGCGGTGCCCGCGGCCGCGCTCCAGGTGAGACCGCCATCGCTGGAGGTGCTCATGAGGATCCCATCTCCGTTGGCGGGATTGTCCCACTCCACGTAGCAATTGCCGTAGAACGGGCTCGTGGAAGTGCTATCGCACACGATCCAGTTCTTGTCGGAACTGCTCACGTTGCCGCCGACATTGACCGGATTGTCCCAGGTAAATCCGCCATCGGTGGAGCGGCTTACCACCACGGCGGGAGTCTGCTTCGTGTTCGAAATCGGAAGGGATGCGATGATCCACACGCCGTGCTTGGCGTCAAACGCGACTGCAGGATCGCTGGCTGCGTCATAAGGGCCGCCGCCATTGCCGGTGGTCAATCCCGGCAGGAATCCGTTCGACCAGGTAGTGCCGCCATCGGTGGAAGTGGCCCAACCGATCGCGGTCGCGCCGCCGGGTACGATGCGCCCGGTTTGGAAGGCGGCCACCAGGGTGGTGCCGTTGGCCAGCATGTGGGGCTCGACTTCGGTGGCGTGCTGCCCCGGGCCGATCGTGAACGGGTCGGAACTGATCTGCGTGAGCGTGGCCGCAGGAGCCTGCGCGCGCGCGAGCGGAGCATGCAAGCATACCGTGCCGAGGGCAGTCGCCAGCAAGGCAGACAGGGTCTTTCCAAAACGACAACCAGAGAGAATGCGATTCATGGGCTTCCTTAATTACATGTAAGTGATTTGCACGCCGAGTCGCCACGAAGATAGGCAGGGCATCCGCGGGCCGGGACCTTTGCGCGATCTTTAGTCGCGCCGCTGAACATATCCCGGGTTCGGAGCCTGTGTCAATGTGAAGAGCTTTGCAACCTTTGCGCGAGTGAAGATCGACGAGCAGATCAAGAGGTGATGCGTCGCGTTCCTGGCGAGAGGGTGGGGATTTTGAATTCGTCACCGCATGTACTTATTTCTTGCGCCGCTCCGCCTTCCACTCGTGCGCCTTCATATCCACCTTCCGCCCGCGGAAGCGCACCCCCTCTGCCTCGAGTCGAAAGCGCTGCTCCAAGGCCGAATCACCGGTCAACTTGATCTGTCCGCCCGCGCCCAGCACGCGCTGCCAGGGCAATCCAAATCCGCGATGCAGCACTTGCGCGACCATCCGGGCCGCTCCGGGGAAGCCTGCGGCCTTCGCGACCGCACCGTAGGTGGAAACCTTTCCCTGAGGAATGGCGCGAATGGCTTGCTCAATGCGGAGCCGCGTCTCGCTGGTTTTTTCTGATGCTCTCTTGGATTTTTTCATCCTGAGCGACGACAGGCCGGCTCGCGATCGAGCCGGCCTGCAAAGTTTTGAACGCGAAAGCGCGGCTATGGTTCCGGGGACCAATTCCGGGCCAACACGCTATGCCACCTGGCGGAAAGACTCCAGCGCGTCATACTCGGAGTTACGTACGTCAAACACCGTCAGCAGCTTGGTGACCTGCATCAGGTCGCCTACGCGCTTGGTCAGGTTCGCCAGTTTGATGACGCCGCCGGCATTGTGCGCCGTGGTATGCAGCGCCACCAGCGTGCCCAGTCCTCCGGAATCGATGTAGTTGATGTCGCTCAGATTGAGGACGATGCGCTTCTGGCCTTCCGCTACGGCCTTTTTCACTTCATCCCGCAGCAGCGAGGATTCTTCGCCAAACACAATCCGCCCGCTGCACTCGATGGCCAGAATCCCGTCCACCGTTCGCTTCGTCAGTTTCAGTTGCATAAAGACCTTCCTTCGCGGCCGCTTGAAAAGAGGCGCTGCCGCGCCCGCACGAAATCCCGGTGCGACTAGCCTATCTCGCTCGACCCTGGTTAGCAAGCCCGAGCGCGTAGCTCCCAGGTCTCGCAAAAGAGGCGAGACGTAAGGCACCCCTCCCTTCACAACTTCAGCGTACGATCCTCGACAGCGGCACCTCGGGCCGATCATCCCGTATAATCGTCTCTTCGCCCTCATGAGTTACACCGTCCTGGCGCGCAAATACCGTCCGCAGAAATTCTCCGAGGTCATCGGACAAGAGCACGTCACCCGTACGCTGCAAAACGCTATCGAGCAGGGACGCAGCGCCCACGGCTATATCTTCAGCGGCCATCGCGGCATCGGCAAGACCACCGTGGCGCGCATATTGGCGATGGCGCTGAATTGCCGCTCCAAAGATCATCCCGTGCCTGAGCCCTGCGGAGTATGCGAATCGTGCACCGAGATTCGGGCTGGCAATGCGGTCGACGTGATTGAGATCGATGCTGCCACCAACCGGGGCATCGACGAAATTCGCGAACTGCGCGAAGCTGCGCGCTATCGTCCGGCCCGTGACCGCTTCAAGATTTACATTCTGGACGAAGCGCACCAGATCACGGATGCCGCCTTCAACGCTCTGCTAAAGACATTGGAAGAGCCGCCCGACCACATCGTCTTCATGCTGGCGACCACGCAGCCCGAAGATATCCCGCAGACCATTCGCTCGCGCTGCCAGCACTTCAGCTTTCGCGCGGTAAAGTTCGACGACATTGTCGGCCAACTGCGCGATCTGGTCGGCCGCGAAAAGATCGAGGCCGACGACGATGCTCTCGCGCTGCTGGCCGAAGCGGGTGACGGCTCCATGCGCGATGCACTTTCGATTCTCGATCAGGCAATCGCGTCATCGAGCGGAAAGCTCACCGCAGATTCGGTTCGCAATCTGGTGGGCGCTGCGCCGGCGCACATCCTCGAGCAAGTGATACAGGCCGTGTCGGAATCGAAGAGTGAAGAGATTTTGCGCCAGGTTGACCATCTCATCAGCGAAGGGCATAGCCCGACACATTTCGCCCGGCAGATGGTGCGTTTTCTGCGAAATGCCACTGTGGCGAAGATCGCGGGCAAAGATTCGGCTTTGCTGCAGATTTCCAGTGAGGAACGCGAGCGCGTGGCGCGGGTCGCCGATCTCTTCGGCGAAGAGGATCTCACCCGCCACCTGCAAATCATGCTGCGCACCCACGGCGAGCTGGGATACAAACAGGAGCAACGCTTTCATCTTGAACTTGGGCTGCTCAAAATGGCGCACGCGCAGAAGTTGCTGCCGATCGAGCAGTTGTTGAGCGAGGCTGGCATGCAGGCAGCGCCGAGACCTGCCGCTAGACCTGCCATTGTGGGCGGTTCGTCGAATGCGGAGGGCCGGCGATCAGAGCCGTTCACTGCGCCACGACCGACTCAAGTTTCGCCTTTTGCCGCGGATTCGGCGCGCAAGGGCACTCCTCGCCAGGAGGCGTCGTTCGATTCCGCGCCGACGACTGGGCCGCGCATGGTCGCTTCCGCCAGCGCGGCGGAGCCGATCATTCTTGGAGCAGCCGCGCCCGCGACGCAGCGAGAACCCGCGCCGGTGCCAAATCCTGAGCACAACGACGTGCCCCAAATCCCGGCCCGAGCCATGCCGGCGGAGGTCCCCGAGCCAACCCCGATCGCGGATACGCAACCTTCGATTTCCGCTACAGCGGAGCCCCAGATCGACCGCTTGCGGGAGGCCGTGCTGCAAGCGCTCGCGAACGGTAATCAGAACTTCCTGGTCTCCATGCTTTCGACTGGCGAGTGGAGCGTGCGCGGGAACGAATTGGTCATCCAACTGTCGGAGTCGCAGACGGTAGTGGATATGTCGGTGAGCAACGATGCCAGGCGTCTGGCGATCGCGTCCGCAAGTGGGGTTCTCGGACGCGCGGTGAAATTCAGAGTTGTTGGCGGCGCCAATGTCGCCCCGCAAGAGAACAAGCACAACGGCGGAACGTCGCAGCTTCCGGGAGTAGGCGGGCGGGCGCGGGCGGAACAGGATCCGGTTGTCCGCCGTATGCAGGATAAATTCGGCGCGGAGATTCGAACGGTGATCGATTACCGAGACAAGAGGTAGCACGGTCTTATGGGTGGATTTAACCTGCAAGAACTGATGTCGAAAGCGAAGTCGCAGTATGACGCTCTGCAGAAGAGAATGCAGGAGACGGTGGTCGAAGCCACGTCTGGCGGCGGGACGGTTACCGTCAAAATGGATGGCCGCAAACAGTTGCTCAGCCTGCGCATTGATCCGGAGGCGGTGAAATCGGGCGATGTCGAGATGCTTCAGGACCTGGTGCTGGCGGCCATCAACGAAGCGGCGCGCAAAGTTGATGCGCAAATGCAATCCACAGTCGGTGGCATGCTGGGTGGGTTGGGACTTCCGGGGATGTAGCGTGCAGTTCGGCGCGCTTGCGATACAGACTCTACCATGAACACTTCCCAGCTCAAACGAGTTTCGTCGGTCGCGCTGTGTCTGTGCGTGGTTCTTGTCGCATGGCATGGCGCCCGCACTCAACCTCGCTCACAATCTTCGAAAGAGGCACCGATGACTCTCCACGCGACCGGCCCATTCGACGTAAGGATAGTCCCGCAGGACGACAAATCCGAAGACTCGCTGTACGGCCGCATGACCATTGACAAGCAATACCATGGCGACCTTGAAGGTACGGGCAAAGGTCAGATGCTGACCGCAGGCACTCCGGTAAAGGGCTCCGGAGCTTACGTGGCGATTGAAAAGGTCGCCGGTACTCTCAAAGGTCGCAGCGGAAGCTTCGCTCTCCAGCACAGCGGCACCATGACGCAAGGCGCGCCGCACCTAGCGATTACAGTTGTTCCCGACTCTGGCACGGGCGAATTGAAGGGCATCGCCGGAAAGATGGATATCAAAATCGCCGATGGAAAGCACTCCTACGATTTCGAATACACGCTGCCGGAAGGGCAATGATCAAGCTTTGTCATTCTGAGCGAAGCGAAGGACCTGTGTACTCGCCGGCAGCACCGGCGACGCCGGCAAATGCATAGGTTCTTCGCTTCGCTCAGAATGACAAGCTTTTTGGAAACGGATGGAGAATGTCTAAATTTGCCGAGCCGATGTCGCGGTTGATCGATGAGCTGAAGAAGTTGCCGGGCGTGGGTGCGAAGAGCGCGCAGCGTCTGGCATTTCACATTTTGCGATCGAGCGAAGAAGATGCCGAAGCGCTCGCCGCGGCCGTGCGCGACGTGAAGGCCAATCTTCGCCTCTGCTCGGTCTGCAACAACATCACCGATGTTGATCCGTGCGTTTATTGCACGAGTCCCACGCGCAACCAGCGCCTGGTCTGCGTGGTTGAGGAGCCAACCAATATTGCAGCGATAGATAAGACGAAGCACTTCAACGGCGTCTACCATGTGTTGCATGGAGCGATCTCGCCGCTGCACGGCATTGGCCCTGAGCAATTGCGCATTTCCAATCTGATCTCCCGCGTAGAAAGCGGAAATGTGGACGAGGTGATCGTGGCCACCAATCCCACGGTCGAGGGCGAAGCGACCGCGACTTATCTATCGCAGCAACTCAAGCGCGCCGGGGTGAAAGTCACGCGCATTGCGATGGGCATTCCGGTCGGCAGCGACATCGAGTACACCGACGAAATCACCATGCTGAAGGCGATGGAAGGCCGCAGAGATATGTAGGCGATGATCTTGTCCCAGAAGGAACGGGCGGAAGGCCGGGCAGACTGCCCGGCTTTTTTTTTACTGCAGAGAAAGGTTATACCACAGTTATCTGAGTTCGGAGTAGAATCCCGGACAACGGTTGGACTGATGCGGTAGGTCCTGACTTAGAACGCACCCTTGGTGCGTCTGCAATCAATTTCTAAGTTACAAGGAGCTGCACATGCCCAACACTTCTTTCGCCAATAGCTACAGCATCACGAACCGCGCTTACCCGGCGACGAAATCGCACGACAGCAAAACGTTAATCATCCCCTTGCCCGGGTCGGGATTGTTCTATTACTCGGCCAAGGGAAATTACAACCACGATACATCACAATACGCCCCGTCAAGTGGCGGCGCGTTCTTTTCGAATCTGGCTGCCGACCTACAGCAAACGGTCGACGCTACAGGCCGGGCGAATCTGGTTATCATGATCCACGGTCTGGGAAACACCTACCCTGACGCGCTCCAGCAAGCCGCGAGTGTAGGCAGCTATTTGCAGACAGTGGGTTATCCGGGATTGGTGCTCGGATTCTCCTGGCCAAGCTACAGCTACTGGGTGGCTCCGCTTGTGGGCTACTATGCGACCACCCGGCCGCCGCAAGCCATGGCGGGCACCATTCGCGACAACATCAACGGCAGCGTGGCCAGCTTCCTGGCCATGCTGGGACAGTTGCAGAAGATCGTCGTGAATGGAAAACCTGTGAATATCAGCGTGATTTCGCACTCCGAAGGCAATTTCATGTTGATGTGGGGCATGAAGAGCTATCCCACGAATGGTCCGCGACTGAACCACGCCATTCTCCTGGCCGCCGATATTTCCGCGGCGATGTTACAAAATGGTCAAGCCGGGGCCGGTATTACTAACAACTTTAGCGACGTGAATGTCTATTTTTCGGGATGCGACCCAGACGTCACTTACTCTGACTACGAGTTCTTTGCCTTTCACGACCCAACCTACCCTACCCGGTTGGGGCTGGTCGGGCCATTTGCATATCCGGCTGCTTCCGGCGTGCCCAACAACGTGGCTGGGATCGATTGCTCTCAGGTCACAGTCAACCTTGGTTTAATCAGCGAAGTGCACGGTTCGTATATGTGGCTTTACCCAGTCCTCACCGACGTGACATCGGTGCTCACCGGGGCGAAGCCGACCGGGCGAACACTCTATCCCGGGAGCTCGTCTCCGTCAAACTACTACCTAAATCCATCGCAGGCACTCAATCCGGGGCTCGCCGCGTTGTGGACAGGGGACATGAACATCGCGTCCACCCCCCGCGTGCGTCGGATCAGCGGAATCTATGTAGAAAGTATGTAGATGCGCGGACGGCGACCGCTAAGTTCGGCGGAAGACCAAGCAAGACTCAGGAGGAGCGACTCTTAGCTCAGCTCCGGCTCGAGGAAGACGTTCATTTCTTCTTCGGCGGCGCTCAATCCTTCAGGCAGAGTACCGCGATTGTACTCGGCCATGCGGTTCTTCCATTTGAGGAAGTCGGTGATGCTTTGCGGTTCGATGCGGACTTCAACGCGCCGCAGGCTGGCGAGGAGGAGATTCATTTCGTAACGGAAGCCCTTGGCCGTGCGCAGATTCTTGGCGGAGGGCTGCACCATCTCGATGCGGCCGCGGCGATATTCGAGCAGTCCCCAGCCCGCAGGCAGTTCTTCGACCTTCACCAGGTTCGGAGGAGTGAAATAGAAGCGCTCGCAGCCCACACCTTGCTCGGGCTTCTTGCGGAAGGGCTTGTCGCGATCGGCCAGGAAATCGGCGCGCGTAACCTTGCACTCCACCAGCACGGAATGCGAGGCCTGCTTCCATCCGATGGCGTCGGGCATCTCACCACTCGCGCAAGCCTGCTCCGACAGCACCACTCCGCAGCGATAGGACCGCAACCAGCGCACCGCTCGTTCGACCAATTGTGCGTGAGTCATCATCGTCGTATCAATCTTGTAACGCCAGGAACGAATGTAAGGGAGTGCCTCCGAAGCTTCTAGCCGTTGGCTAACACCTTCATCGGCTTCACGATTACCGGCCGGCGCAAGACGGTTTCCAGCAAGTACCTCTCCGCGGCAATGGTTCTTGCTGTGGGGCTGGATGGGACGTATCCCTCGGCTTCGATCACCACAGCTTCATTTTTTCCAAGCGCGGGCGGCTTGCGCAGGAATCCGTTGGTGCGGCGACTGGCCGGGATGGCGTTTTCGATTCTGATGCGGCGGATGTGGCCATCGTGCACGGCATCGAGGGCATTCGCCAGACGAAGGATCGCCGACAGTCCGATCACTGACTTCTGTTCGTTCGGTAGCAGATCGCGCAGGGCTTTGTGGCCCCGCCGGGGCAAGGCGCCGCAATGAAAGCGAGCCACGATGGCCGCGTGCTGCATTTCTTTTTCGCTCCAGCCTAGCGGTACGCCGTGTTTCTTGATCAACGCCAGCGATTCCTTGTTGTGTCCTTTGTTGCCCTTCGATTTGCCTACGTCGTGAAGCAGGGCGGCGGCGTAGAGGCTCGGGCGCGCATCGGAGTCAGCTTCGTTGGACCCGTTCAGGGCGGCATTTTTCGCGCCCGGTATTCCCAGCAGTTCCGCGCGGCGGAGGCCATCGTAGAGTTCGAGGGAGAGACGAGCGACGCGCTCGGAGTGCCCGAAGTCAGGATCGAGCACTTTAGCCCAGAGCTTCATGCGCCGGGTGGCAATCTGCTGAATCTGTCTGCCTTGCGGCAAGGCGGCGCGCCACCCGTTCCAGAGCGAGTCCGGACCGGCCATCTTGCGGCGATACGCCTCGACGCGCTTGGTCCGCTCTTTCACTATGCAGTCATGCCAGCGGCGGCGCGAACCGCCGTCGGGAAAAATGCGGGAAGAGAGTGCCGTCGCCCAGAGCACATCGAGGTCGTGGACTTCGCCCAGCAGGTCCTGCATCTCTTTGAGATCGTTGCTCCAGAGCTTGTGCTCGGCGGGCAGGAAATTTTCGACAATGTAGCGGAAGCGCTTGAGCCCGATGCGCGTGGCATGCAGCGCAACCTGCGACCGGTTGCGCATGGCGCGGGTGTGCAGATCCCGGGCGGCGGTCCAGCGCTCGAGGGCGAGATGCTTGAAGACGATGTTGCCCGGACGAATATGCGCGGCGCGATGCGGCAGGGTCTTGCTCCACTGCCGCCATTGCTTGCGGTCGAATTCTTCGAGGGCGGCGCGGGCTTCGCGCTTCTGCTCGGTTTCGTGGTGGCGGAGAATGCCCAGCAAGGCATGGGCGGCGGGATCGCGGGCTGGATGGG
>Ga0075030_100006547_pt1 | contig 10425 bp, 10 predicted proteins | sample LitLauG_LLR_2012_FD_71393 | JGI IMG/M metagenome (GOLD analysis project Ga0075030, IMG submission 71393) | Freshwater sediment microbial communities from Pennsylvania, USA - Little Laurel Run_MetaG_LLR_2012 | ecosystem: Environmental > Aquatic > Freshwater > Creek > Sediment | place: USA...
GAGAACTCCAGTCCAGTCAAACCACTTGGTCTGGTGGCCGATTTGGAAAGTACACGATGACATAGTGTTCCATAACCAGTTGCTTTTCTTTGCTGCACACAAGATTCAGGGACCAGCTCTTGACATTGAGTCTCTGTACAGTTTTGTAGGCGAACGCCAGTCCCACGACGTTGATGGCACGCCAATTTCGGAGTGGACGGTTCCTGTGTCAGACGTTGAGATATTTCTTGCCGGGGGCCCGTTTGTTGAGTCCACCGCGACTCATTGAGCGGCCCGTTCTCCTAGATACGCTGCTTCCAATATCCTGGCTTCCGCTTACTGTGGGCTATCGCCACGATGCTCAATACTTCCTGGCTTTCGAGGTAGACACAGAAAAAGGGAAGCGATGGATCACAAACCGACGAGTGCCGTACAAATATTCAGGCCACCTTCGAGGCGCTTCCGGGATTCGCTTGATCGCGTCAGAAATGGTTCTGCGGAATTCGACTGCCACTTGCGGGCTGCGACCGCGGTACCACACGATCGCCTCCCTAAAATCTTGCCTAGCCTCGGGGTGAAACCGAAACCGCTCACTACTCATCCGGGAACTCTTCCGCCAGTTCCCGGAGCACCTGCTCGCCCGGTATCATCTTGACCTTCCCGGAGCGAATGTCGTCGACTCTGCGTTTGATCTCGTCCGACCACGCCGCTTCGACTCCCTCCTCGGCAGGCCCGTCATCGAGGCTTTCCACCAGACGGTCAATCAGCAGACCGCGTTCGTGACTGGAGAGAGCAAGCGCTTTTTCCAGCACCTCGGAAACCTGTGGCGTCATATGAACCATGACCACCTCTCACGCTCATTTTATCCCAGACATCAACCCGAACCGACGCAGCGCGGCCTCCCACAGAGGCCGCGGTCCGGGTTGCAAGGTAGCCACTGATCACTGACCACTGCCTCTCGCCATCTCCACCGCCTTGAGCAGCGCCCGCGCCTTGTTCATGCACTCCTCATACTCGCGCTCCGGGTTCGAGTCCGCCACAATCCCCGCCCCAGCCTGCAAATACGCTTTCTTGCCTTCCATCAGCATGGTGCGAATGCCGATGCAGGAATCCAGGTTCCCGGCGAAATCCGCGTACAGCACCGACCCGCCATAAATCCCGCGTCGCGTCGGTTCCAGTTCTTCGATAATCTGCATGGCTCGCACCTTAGGCGCGCCGCTCAACGTTCCCGCGGGAAAGCACGCGGCGAAGGCATCCAGCGCGTCCAACTCCGGGCGCAGCTGGCCTTCCAGCGCCGACACCAGGTGCATCACGTGCGAGTATCGCTCGACGTACATCAGGTCTTTCACCTTCACCGATCCATACTCGCTCACGCGGCCCAGATCATTGCGGCCCAGGTCCACGAGCATGACGTGCTCGGCGCGCTCTTTTTCATCGCCCAGCATCGCCGCTTCATGCGCGCGGTCTTCCACCTCATTCCCGCCACGCGGATGCGTTCCCGCAATAGGCCGATACTCCAGCTTGCGTCCGCTCACCCGTACCAGCATTTCCGGCGACGACCCCAGCACGCAGCGGCCACCCATTCGCAGGAAATACAAATACGGCGAGGGATTCACCTGCCGCAGCGAGCGGTAAAGATCGAACGGTTCGGCCCCGGGAACAAAGTCCAGCCGCTGCGACAGCACCACCTGAAAAATGTCGCCGGCGGCGATGTATTTCTTCGCGCGCGCCACGCTAAGCAGGAAATCTTCACGACTGGTGCGCGCTTTGATCTTGAGCGCTGTGGTCCGCCGCGGCCGAGACTTCTTCCACAGTCCGCGCCGCAGGCCGGCGGCCAGTCGTTTCTCAATAGCCGCAATGTCGCGCAGCGCGCGCGCATAGGCCTTCTTGGGAGCTTCCTTCGCCACATCCGCCGCCGCCACGATGTGGATCTGGTGCCGCAGGTGATCAAATGCCAGCAACCGGTCGAAGAACATTAACTCAGCGTCGGGAAGTCCCAGATCATCCTTGGCGCGATTGCCGATCTGCTCCAGTTGCCGCACCGCGTCATACGCGATGTAGCCCACCGCGCCGGCGGTAAAGGGCGGCATCCCCGGCACCGCGGCCGGACGGTGCTCGCGCAGCATCTGTTTCACAATCTGAAAAATATCGCCGCGCACCTGTTCGCGCTGGCGGCCGCGCGTGATCTCCACCAGCCCCTTGCGCGCGCTCACCCGCATGTAAGGCCGAATGCCCAGAAACGTATAGCGGCCGATCTGCTCGCCGCGCTCGACCGACTCCAGCAGGAACGCATGCGGCTCCTTCTCGGCCACGGCGAGGAATGCCGACACCGGCGTGAGCAGGTCGGCGCTCACCGACTTCATCACTGGAATCAGCGTCGCCGCGCTCGCCAGGAGCGAGAACTCCTTGAACTCAGGATGAATCATGCCAAGAGTACCTTTGCTGAAGGCCGCGTCGCATGTACCATGACGCCTTGGCGACGATTATAGGGGAATTGAGTGGCCCAGAATCCAGCCTGCCCCTTAGGTTCCCAAAGGGGCACAAATGCCGGGCGCGGCGGGTACTTTTGCCGGCGACCCTCTCTCGCTATAGGCCGCGCTCGATTGCGCGGACTCCGAGCGGATGGCGCAACCCTGCTGCAGTCTCTTCTCCGCCATGGTCACATCCTGGAGCCCCCGGTAAATTGACGAAGCGGAGAAACAACTCGGCGCAATGCCGGCGCTGCACGCCTTGTCAAAATTCTGCAGCGCGAGCGCGTTGTCCGCTTGAGTTCCCGCTCCCGCCCGGTAACATTCGCCCAGCCCACTGCAACCCCGCGCCCAACCGGCGGAGCAAGCCTTCTGAAACAGCGTGAAGGCGCGCGAGGGATCTTTGGAAACCACGGTTCCCGAGAAATACAGCGATCCCAGCAGGAAGCAGCTTTCCGAGTCTCCCCGGTCGCATGCATTCTGGAAGGCGCCGCCTCCACTTTCCTGCACCGTGCGCAGAACGCCTCCGCAGCCTCGCTTTTCTCCGAGTTCGCAGCCGTGGGCGAAGTTCTTGCCCGCCTCCGCCAGATCGCGCGGCACCATTTTGCCCTCATATTGCGTGACTCCCAAGACCATGCACGCAGGTGCCGATCCGTGGTAGCACGCGATATTCATCGTACGAACCCAGGTCTGACAGGCCCTGCCATTTCCGCCAACGCATGCCTTGCGCCAGAAGTCAGGATCGGCTCCCGGATGGGCAGCGCCTAGAAACCCGGTGCCGAACATTCCCACGGCCAGGCAAACCCAGACTCCCATGTAAGCGAAGTTCGTTTTCTTCGGACTCCACGACGGGAGTCGAACGCGGTCAGCGACAGCCGCGCTCGCCCGGTCGAGCGCCCGTACCGTCAGATTGAGCACCGGAACGCAGAGCAGCTTGTCGTAGAAAGTCGGCGCTCCCAGCCAACCCAGTAGCCAATACAGGCCAAATACGGCGGCCCCGTAGCCCGCGCCGAACACAACCTTTCCCAGATCTTTTCGCGGAGACGTCGCGGGATCGGTCACCAGCAGGTGTAGGCCAAGAAAGACGGCCGCCGGAATGTTGGTGTCGACGAAATAGTAAAGGCCGGTGGAATGAGTAAACGCCAGGTTCATCGCATACAGGCTCGCCGCCGCCGAAAGCGTGACCAGCGTGACCGAAAACAACGACTGCACCACCAGTCCCAGCAAAAAGATCTCGAGATAAATGTGCGGCGGCCGGTCGAACGAAACCGCGATTTCCTCCCCCCACGAGATTTGCGTACTGTGCGTGAGAATCAGGCCGAGCGAAAAAATAAAGAGTGCGATCGCCGATGGATTGAAAATGTGTGCGCGGCGTCCGTCTCGCTTCCAGGTGATGAACTCTTTGCAAAGCACGCCGGTGGCCAGCATTAGAAATTGCAGGAAGTACCAGTCCGGCTTGAACCACAAGAACAGGTTCGTGCTCAGCACGATCGGAAAAGGACCGAAGCCCAATATCCACTTGTCGCGCCGCGACCAGCACACCAGCATGTCGAGGACGTAGACAAAAACGAGCTGAGTGGCGATCAGCGGAGCCTGGTGATACACCTCGCGCCAGTACCATCCCCAGTAGGTGTAGATGGAAAGGTGCATCATCAGCTGCACGTAATGCACCGGCCTGGGGAGAAACTCGTAATCCAATTTGCGGCCGCTAATGGCAATCTGGCGGTTCACCGCCGCCAACAGCACCAACATCGCTGCCGCTGCCCCTAAAACGGACCACATAAGGCGCGGATGGGCTCGGGTTCCCGGAAGAAGAGCGCAGCACCCGATCAGCAGCGCAAGCGCGAGGGCCAAGCGAAGCGGACGGACTTTAGTGGCCAAAGTCAGTCGACGTTCTGTTTGAGTGACCACTTGTGCCACCCTTTCGTCAAGAAGGAAGGTGCAAAGTGTCGGCGCATTGCGAAACTGAAGGTGGGAGTATACATCAGTCCGGCGGCGTTCTCCGCGATTCGAGGCTCGCTGCCGCCCCTGTCGTGAACCATCGCAGCAATTGACGTACGTGCCTCAGCATTCGAAGATAGCAGGGGTATCCGGGGGCCGGGTCTTCGGGCAATCGCGATTCTATGCGCATTAAGTTTTGGGGCGTGCGCGGTTCCACGCCTACACCACAGGCCGAGAACATCCGCTACGGAGGAAATACCTCCTGCGTCGAAGTTCGCTTCGGCGATCGCGTCTACATCTTCGACTGCGGCACCGGCTTCCGCCTGCTGGGCCATCAACTCGCGCACGAATACAAAGATCGCCCGGTCGCAGCCCACATTTTTGTCTCTCATTTTCACTGGGACCACATTCAGGGCCTGCCGTTCTTCCGTCCGCTCTACGGCGGCCCAGAGAATCGCTTCGACTTTCACGGCTCCAGCCGGGTGCGCCCGCTCAAACAGGTACTCACTGAGCAGATGTCGTCGCCATACTTCCCGGTCGGACTCGAAGAAATGAAGGCACAGCAGAAGTTCCACGAAATCGAAAACGGCCGCATGGCCCTGGAAGACGGCGTGCATTTAACCACCGCCTGGCTCAACCATCCCCAAGGCACGCTCGGCTTTCGCCTGGAGACCAAAGACGGCATCTTTGTCTACGCCACCGACAACGAACCCGGCGACCCCAATTTCGATAAAGCCGTGCGCAAACTCGCCGAAGGAGCCGACGTTCTGGTTTACGACGCGCAATACCTGCCCGAGGAATACCAGGCCCGCCGTCGCGGCTGGGGACACAGCCACTGGCGCGAAGCCATCAACGTGGTGATGGAAAGCGGGGCCAAAGAATTAGTGCTGTTTCACCACGATCCCGACCACACTGATGTGGTGATTGACAACCTGCTAAAGGATGCGCGCAACCACTATGCGAAGGTCCGGGCGGCGTCGGAAGGGCTGGAGATTCGCCTGTAGGGCAACTGCCTTGTCAATCGGACTTTCGTTACTTTCTCTGCAAGAAAGGCGCTCCTAGACTGTTCCTGTAGACAACTCGACGAAGGAGGAAGCCATGTCATCGAATACGTTGGTTCCTAGCGCACCAGGTGACGCGATGCGCAAATGCTCGTTCTGTTCGGAGCAAATCCTCGCGGACGCGAAGAAATGCAAGCATTCCGGCGAGTTCGTTCGCCAACCCATCTCCCGGCCGGTGGCCGCTATCTTCGCCGGAGGGGTAATTGTTGCCTGCCTGCTGGCCGGAATGAGCCCATCGCCTGCGCAGGGTACTTTAGCAGTCGGAGTATGGGCAATCTTCGCGCTCATGTTTGCACGAGTGTGTGGCAGAGGGTAGCTCATTCGCTAGCGTAAGTCGTTGGGGCTCCAACCGACCCATAACTGCCCTTATACCTCCGTTCTCTCCCAAGCTTGCTACTTGCCGCTCCCCGCGCCTATACTCGGTTCGTTTGTCCGCCCGGGCAAGGTCGGAGCCCGGCTGGCCGAATCCAGGTAAATCGCCATCTTTCGGAGAGCATCATGACCACCACCATCGCGCCCGTACCTCACGTGGACAAAGAATCCAACCCCTGGGAATCGCAGCGAGCGCGCTTTGAACTGGCCGCCCGCAAGCTCAACCTGGAAGCCGGCGTGTGGAAGATCCTCAGCTATCCCAACCGCGAGATTATCGTCCACATCCCCGTCACCATGGACGATGGCCGGCTGGAGGTCTTCACCGGATTCCGGGTGCAGCATTCCATCGCCCGCGGCCCCGGCAAGGGTGGCATCCGGTACGCTCCCGACGTCACGCTCGACGAGGTCCGCGCGCTGGCTGCGTGGATGACCTGGAAGTGCGCCGTGGTGAACATCCCCTTCGGCGGCGCCAAAGGCGGCGTCATCTGCAATCCGCACAAGATGTCGATGGGCGAACTCGAGCGCATGACGCGCCGCTACACCGCCGAACTGATCGACTTCATTGGCCCCGAAAAAGATGTCCCCGCTCCCGACGTCAATACCAATGAACAAACCATGGCCTGGATCATGGACACCTATTCCATGCACATGCGCCAGACCGTCACTGCGGTCGTGACCGGCAAGCCGGTCAACATCGGCGGTTCGCGCGGCCGCCGCGAGGCCACCGGTCGCGGCGTCTGGATCGTTTGCGACGAGGCCTGCAAAAAGCTGGGCCTGTCGCCTGAGAGCACACGCGTCATCGTGCAGGGATTCGGCAACGTCGGTTCCAACGCCGCTCAGCTCATGCACCAGGCCGGATACAAGATCACCGGCATCCTTGAAGTGGGGGGCGGCCTCTACAACAAGAACGGCATCGACATCAATGCACTGGTCGCCCATCGGCAGAAACAGGGCACGGTCCTCGGTTTCCCCGGGGCCGACAAAGCGGACCCGGCCGAGTTGCTCACCACCGAGTGCGAAATCCTGATTCCCGCCGCCACCGAAAACGTCATCACCAGCCGTAACGTGAACCGCATCAAGTGCCGCATTCTCGCCGAGGGCGCCAACGGCCCCACTACCTCCGCGGCCGACGAGGTCCTCGCCGACAACGGCGTCTTCGTGATTCCCGACATTCTGGCCAACGCCGGCGGCGTCACCACTTCCTATTTCGAGTGGGTGCAAGACCGCCAGGGCTACTTCTGGAAAGAAGAAGTCGTCAACGAGCAGCTCGACACCATCATGAAATCGTCGTTCCAGGACGTGGTCCGCTACGCCGAGACGCACAAGGTGAACAACCGCATCGCGGCCTATATGCTGGCCATTGACCGAGTCGCCTACACCATTAAGCAGCGCGGCATCTACGCTTAGGCTTGGATGCTCACGTGGCGACAGCCGCCCTTGGCTGTCCCTACACGCTCGCCACGCCGCCCTGTTGACGCCACCGCCCTCCGCTGGCATTATGGGTGGCCTAAACTGGGCTGCATTCCACAGCCATTCTGTCTCTCTGGCCAGGCAAGAAAAGCGGCGCGTCAGTTTCGCAACGCTAAAAAGAAACTTCGAGGAGAACACTCCGTGAACAAATCCACCCGGTCATTGTCTTTCTGCGTTTTGATCCTGCTCTGCGCGAGCCTGGGCTTCGCTCAGACCCAGAGCACTTCCGGATCTTCCACCGATTCCTCCACCACAACCCCAACCAAGAAATCGAAGAAGTCCAAGAAAGCGGCAGCCGATGCAGGCGCGCCGGCAGCCGATTCCACCGCTGCCACGGGAACCGACGCCACCAGTGGCAAGAAGAGCCGCAAGTCGAAGAAGGCTGACTCGGCGATGGCCGCCGACTCGACCGCGGCCGCTCCGGCAGCAGGAGGCAGCGACGCCGGCGGCAAGAAGAGTCGCAAGAGCAAGAAGGCGGACAGCTCCGCCATGGCTGCGCCGGCATCGTCTGCCGCGCCCGCCGCGGCTGCGGCCCCAGCCGCCAAACCGGCTCCGGCTGCTTCGTCCATGGCTGCGCCAGCACCGGCAGCGGCCAAACCAGCGCCCGCCGCCAGTTCGCCCATGGCTGCACCAGCGGCTGCGCCCGCCGCTCCGGCAAAGGCTGCCAAATCAGCCCCCGCTCCGAGCGCAAACGCTTCCGACTCCGATATCGCCTCCGCCAAGTCTTCCGGCAAAGTCTGGGTCAATACCGACAGCAAGGTCTACCATAAGGGTGGACGCTGGTATGGCAAGACCAAGGCCGGAAAGTTCATGACCGAAGATGAAGCCAAGGCTGCGGGATACCGGGCTGCCGAAAAAGAGTAAGCACTCAAACTTAAGGAGATAATTATGATTCGCAAGCAATGGATCGTGCGTTCGCTGTTCACCCTGGTCGCCGTCGCGCTGTTGAGCTCGATGGGTCTGGCACAGAAGCCAACCACCCCGACCAAGTCTGCCGCGCCTTCTGCCATGGCGGCCTCGGCTGACCTGCTCGACATCAACTCGGCCACCAAAGACCAGCTTGACGCTCTTCCCGGAATCGGCGCAGCTTATTCCCAGAAGATCATCGACGGCCGCCCCTACGCCAAGAAAACCGACTTGGTGAAGAAGAAAGTGATTCCCCAGGCCACCTACAACAAGATCGCAGCCAAGATCATCGCCAAGCAGAAGTAAGAAACGCCTTGCCGGGCTGGATCGCATTAGCGGTCCAGCCTTCCACTCTCCAAAATTCCCTCCGTCGCTACTCTTCAGGAGATTTTTATGAATTTCATCGACGATCTCAAGCAGAAAGCCATGTCAGCCGTCACCGGATCCCTGGCCAGCTCGAACCCAGAAGCGGCAGCCGTACTCGAAGCAATCCAGAACCACCCCGGCGGCGTCAGCGGCCTGGTGCAGTCGTTCCACAGCAACGGCCTCGGCGGCGTGGTCAATTCCTGGATTGCCACCGGTCCCAACCAGTCCATTTCTCCCGAGCAGATCCAGCAGGTGATGGGATCTGGGCCGGTGCAAGCATTGGCGGCCAAACTCGGCATCTCTCCTGAGCAGGCCAGTGCAACCCTCTCGCAGATGCTGCCCACCGTCATGGACAAGCTGACTCCCAACGGCTCGGTGCCGTCAGAGTCCAACCTGCTCGATATGGGCAAGAACCTGTTGGCATCGCTCGGCAAGACCGGCACCAACGGCTAACTTGGGTCTGAAAAAAGAAGGCTGCTCCACCCGTCGCGCTTTTCGACGGGTGGATTTTTGCGGCGCCGGTGGCTGCCGAAAGACACTGGTTCACGCCGATTTCGGGAAGGGCACGAGTTCACTCATGCCGTGCCGGCTTAGCGCCTGAGGTAAGCCTTAACTCTCGCGCCGATCTTTCGGCAGCCCGGTCAGGCGCTGATCGCCCCACCCGGCTCTATCATGTCCCTTCCGCGGTTGCGCTTCGTCGGGAACCGGGGGATAATCGAGCCAGATTCGCCAACACCCGGGCGATCACTCCCGTTGTTGTGAACCTGCCCAATTCCATCACGCTGATACGCGTCCTCAGCATTCCCCTGCTGATGTGGATTCTCGCCTCCAGCCGCTTCAGCAGCGTCACCGGCGAAAAAGAACTCCTGGCCTCGGCCCTGTTTATCGCCGCGTCCGTCACCGACGGCATCGACGGCTATCTCGCCCGCAAGCGCGGCCAGATCACCACGATGGGCATTCTGCTCGACCCACTCGCCGACAAGTTGCTGATCGCCGCCGCCTTCATCACGCTCGTGCAGTTCAATCCCGGCCTGGTTCCCGCCTGGATCTGCGTGGTCATCATCGGCCGCGAATTTCTGGTCAGCGGGCTGCGCTCCATCGCCTCGTCGGAAGGCTTCACCATCGAAGCCAGCGAACTTGGCAAGTTCAAAATGGTCGTGCAGATCGTCTCCGTCGTCGCCGTCATCCTCGATCATCGCTGGAAAGAAATCCCGATCTACCGCAGCTTCTTCCTGCCAGTGCATTGGGTCGCCTATCTCGCGATCTGGTTCGTGGTGCTCGTCTCGCTGGTCTCGGCCGTGGATTATTTTGTCGCCTTCTGGTCGCGCATCGACCGCCGGGTCGGACAACGCCGCCGCCGCGCTTTCATCCTCAGCCGCCGCAAGAAGCCGTCGCCCCTGCCGCAAGGCGTCGACGCCACCTAGCGCTAACCGCGCTAATTTATCTCTGTCATCCCGACCGGAGCGAGCGAAGGCGAGCAGTGGAGGGACCTGCTGTTCTCCTTTCTCCAAATTGGTTGATCCGTGTTGATCGTTGCAAATCCGTGGCAAAGAATTGCCCTTCAGTTACAATCAACGGTTCATGTTGCGCTATTTCACCGCTGGAGAATCGCACGGCGAGGCCCTGGTCGCCTTCCTCTCCGGCCTCCCCGCCGGACTGAAAATCGACCAGGCGTTTCTCGACCGCGAACTCTGGCGCCGCCAGCAGGGCTACGGCCGCGGCGGCCGAATGAAGATTGAAACCGACACCGCCCACATTCTTTCCGGCGTGCGCCACGCCATGACCATCGGATCGCCCATCGCCATCCAGATCGCCAACCGCGACTGGAAAAACTGGCAGGAGTCGTTGCCCGTGGAGGCTGG
>Ga0075030_100006549_pt1 | contig 10424 bp, 5 predicted proteins | sample LitLauG_LLR_2012_FD_71393 | JGI IMG/M metagenome (GOLD analysis project Ga0075030, IMG submission 71393) | Freshwater sediment microbial communities from Pennsylvania, USA - Little Laurel Run_MetaG_LLR_2012 | ecosystem: Environmental > Aquatic > Freshwater > Creek > Sediment | place: USA...
GGCGAGATCCCCGGCTTTCACGGGACGCTTCGGAGTGTGAATGTCCGTGACAGCCGAAGTTTCGGCCACTCCGCTCACTTCCAGTTCGGCGATTACCTGCGGATCTTCGGAGCGGGCGCTGTCTCCCTGGCGAGCCGGCAGGTCGGAGTCCTTCACTTCCAGTTTCATGCCTTCCGCGAGACCCTGCGCTCGTCCGCCTTCAAGATAGGCGATGCCATCGGCTACGTACTTCACCCGGAATACGGTGCGCAGATTGGGATCGTCACTGCGGACCAGCATCATTGCCACTTTGCCACCCCCAGCGCCCGATTTCGCAGTGCCGGAATCGGCGGTTTTCGAGTCAGAAGAATCTGACGGATTGGGTTGTGCAGTTTTATCGAGCGGCTGATCGTTCGCAGACGGACTGTCTGCTTTAGCGTCCAACGCCGTGCCCCTCACAGGTGCAACGTCGGCGGCCTTTGCCGGTTCGCTTGTTGCCGAAGGAAATCCACCGGTCGCGATCGAAGAATCACGCGGCTTTGAATCACTGGCCACTTGGGTTCCAGAGAGAGGCGGCGCCGGCAGCGTTGCTTGACCGCTTGCACTCGACGCGGGCGCGGGAGTGCCGCTCGGCGTTGAGGTGGGGAGCGAAATCGATGACGTATCGGTCTGATCTGCTGGCGTATTTTGTGGCGTGGCTGGTTTCCGGCGGAAGATGCCGCTGATTCCAAGCGAGACCGGGGAAGCGGGTCCGGCAGCGTGATTCTGAGCAGCGTTCAGCGGCGGACCAACCATTACGATGATTCGGTTTCCTACGGTTTTTGTGGTGTAAGAACGTGCCTGATCGAGATCAAGCACGACGCGTGTCACGGGCGGGATGGTGCTGTGCTGGCCCGTCCGCACTCGCAGCACGCCGTTCTCGTGGACTTCTTTCTTCGTGTTGGCAGGAGTGGTGGTACCTGGAAGGTCGAGGAGAATACGGTCTGGATTCACCGCTGTCTCAATCGATGGTTGAACCGGAGTGCTAACCACGATTTCGATCCGCAGGCCGCCGTTATCAGCCGCCGCCGTCACTCCCTGAACCGTGGAAGTTCCACCCGTTGTCTGTGCAATGGCGCCAGACACCAGGAGCATAGAAACGGCGAGATACCTTTGAACGGTGGTCATGTTTTTTGAACACTCGGTAGCGCTCCGCTCAAATCCCGCGTTGCTGCCCGTCCACTTGCTTGCACGTCGTGATCCAATATCTGCAAACTCGCAATGTACTGTTGCCCTAACGACTAGCCCCCACTCCCGCTCTTATGGCACTGGTAGCAGTTCACGCTGTTGTAGACATATCCCTGGACGCCTTGATGGTTCCCGTCTGTCTGCGATTTCGTGTGGCAATTGGTGCACTGGAATATCGAATAGTCGTTCGAATTCGTATGGCACGTCGAGCAGACTCCATTTGCATTCCCATGATTGATCGGGAACGGCGTGTACTGCGCGTGATTGAAGGTGGCGTTCTGCCAGTTCGTCGTGTTATGACAGTTTTGGCAAGTCGTCGGGAAAAACTGCGGCTGCGCCGCGTGTCCCGGATTTGTGGTCCCGTTATAGTCCGCCAGGTGACATCCGATACATGTCGTTGGCAGCGTCTGGTAGTTGTTATTGACGTGGCAATCAACGCAAGCGCGCGGCGGCACCGTATGCGATCCGGTCAGCACGAAATAGTTGTTGTGGTTGAACGTTGAGTCCGTCCACGCGATCGTGTCGTGACAGAGTTCGCAGGTCGTGGGGAAGCCCGTGTGCGGCACTGGAGTCGTCGCCCCGTTGAAATCGGCCTGATGGCACGTAATGCAAAGAGTGTTGTTGAGGTTGTAGTTGTTGTTGACGTGGCAGTCGGTGCAAGCCCGCGGCGGAACGGTGTGTGATCCGGTAAGCGGGAAGCCGGTCTGCGAGTGGTCGAACTTGCCATCGGTCCACTGGATCGTGTCATGGCACTGTTCGCAGGTGGTCGGGAAGCCAGTGTGCGGCACCGGACTCTTGGCACCGTTGTAGTCGTTCTGGTGGCACGAGATGCAGGTCGTGACCGTGATGTTGTAGTTGTTGTTGACGTGGCAGTCGGTGCAGGCCCGAGGCGGAACGGTGTGCGATCCGGTCAGCGCCCAGCCGGTCTGCGAGTGATCGAACTTTCCATCAGTCCACTGGATCGTGTCATGGCACTGTTCGCAGGTAGTCGGGAAGCCGGTGTGCGGCACCGGACTCACCGCGCCGTTGTAATCCTTCTGATGGCACGAAATGCAGGTTGTGGTCGTGATGTTGTAGTTGTTGTTGACGTGGCAGTCGGTGCAAGCTCGCGGCGGCACAGTGTGTGATCCGGTCAGCGGGAAGCCGGTCTGCGAGTGGTCGAACTTGCCATCAGTCCACTGGATCGTGTCATGGCACTGTTCGCAGGTGGTCGGGAAGCCGGTGTGCGGCACCGGACTCACCGCGCCGTTGTAATCCTTCTGATGGCACGAAATGCAGGTTGTGGTCGTGATGTTGTAGTTGTTGTTGACGTGGCAGTCGATGCAGGCCCGCGGCGGTACGGTGTGCGATCCGGTCAGCGCCCAGCCGGTCTGCGAGTGGTCGAACTTGCCGTCGGTCCACTGGATCGTGTCATGGCACTGTTCGCAGGTGGTCGGGAAGCCGGTGTGCGGCACCGGACTCACTGCGCCGTTGTAATCCTTCTGATGACACGAAATGCAAGTGATATTCGTGATGTTGTAGTTATTGTTGATGTGGCAATCCGCGCATTGCCGGGGCGGCACGGTGTGCGATCCGGTCAGTGGGAACGCAGACTTCGAGTGGTCGAACGTAGCCGGCTGCCAGGCCGACGTCGAGTGGCAGAGTTCGCAAGTTTGCGCAAAGCCCCCAGCGACGTGGTCCGGGTTTTTCGCTCCTACGAAATCCTTTTGATGGCAGGAGTAGCAAGCCGTGCTGGTCAGGTTGTAATTATTGTTGACGTGACAATCGGTGCATACTCGCGGTGGGTCCGTATGCGCGCCTGTCAGCGTGAAGCCCGTTTTCGAGTGATCGAACTTGCCGTCGGTCCACTGGACCGTGTCGTGACACTGTTCGCAGTTGGTCGGGAATCCAGCGTGCGGCACGGGGGTAGTGGCGTTGTTGTAATCTTTCTGGTGGCACGAAATGCAGGTCGTGTTCGTGATGTTGTAGTTGTTGTTGATATGGCAATCCGCGCACTGGCGGGGCGGAACAGTGTGTGATCCGGTCAGCGGGAACGAGGACTTCGAGTGATCGAAGGTGGCCGGCTGCCAGGCAGCCGTGGTGTGGCATTGCTGGCAGAGCGTGGAAAACCCGGCCGCTACGTGATTCGGATTGCTGGTGTTCTGAAAGTCCTTCTGGTGGCAGGAATAGCATGTCGCGCCGGCCAGATTGTAGTTGTTGTTGACGTGGCAATCGATGCAAGTTCGCGGCGGGTCCGAGTGCCCGCCCGTCAGCGGAAAGCCCGTCGCGGAGTGATCGAACTTCGCGTTCAGCCAGTTGTCGGTCGTGTGGCATTGGTCGCACGTCGTGCTGAACCCCGTTGTCTGGTGGTTCGGCGACGCACTCTTGAACTCTGCCGCGTGGCACGAATAGCACATCGTGGACATGATCTGGAACTTGCTGTTGGCCGCGTTTTTGTGGCAGGAATCGCAATCGACCGCTGCGTGTGCCCCCGTTAGCGGGAAGCGGTTGTTGTGTTGCTCAATCTCTTTGACAGATACTCCCCATCCGCGCACGGTATGGCATTGCTCACAGTTGGCGCCGAGTTGGCGCTTATGAATGTCGGCGTGACAGTCCTGGCAGCGCTTCCCCACGTTGGTGAACACTGGTTTTACGTGACATTGGATACAGGGGACGTTCTGGTGCATGCCGCGCAATGGGTAGCGTGTCTGGTCGTGGTTGAACTCGGGAACGGCACGGACCGGCTTCCAGCCTTCCGCCGTGTGGCAGTTCTGGCAGGGAATATTCAAGCTTCCGTGCGGACTGTGACTTCCGGGGTTCTGGTTGGTCCCACTCGCAAGCGAGGTGAGGAGAAGCAACAGCGATATTGTTAGTCTCGCTAATCTTGCAGCCTTCATCACGCCCCCACACGTAACTACATCGGCAAAAGGTAATGGCAGAACAGCAATCCTGCGTCCAACAAGGTTAGCCACTTGTGCAGGGTGGCAAAAGTTACGGCAGTCTATGCTCAAAGGGTTACGGTTGGGGATGTCCAAATTCGCGCGCGCCGCTGGGGATGTACTTCTGAGTGGGGTAAGTTCTTCAGTCGTTACGCACTTATTACGTTGTAGAGGAGTTCAACACCATCAATGGTCCCCAAATGAGCTTCTGGATAAGGCGTTCCGGGCCGTCCCATTTTGGGAAGTGAAAAGATTGCGGCGTTAAAGAATGTCCATCGCTCGGACCCCACAGAGTGGGTCTAATTGCCCCAGCCTAGCTCTTGCCGGGAGGCAGAGTACCGGCGGCATGACACCCCTCGCACTGTTTGGGCGTCGGCTTGTAGAAAAGAACTTTCTTTCCTTCGACCACACGAATCTCTTTGTGGCAGCCTTCACACTTTACGTTCTTGTGCAGCCCTTGCAGTGAGAAGGTCGTCCGCTTGTCATGGTCGAACAGCGCCGGTTTCCACTTCGCGCTGTTGTGACAATCAGCGCAGGCGGTGATGCCATCCTTGGCGAACTGCTTGCCATGGACTTCCTCATGACAGTCTTCGCACTTTGTCGGAGCCGCTGTAAAGTCTGCCGCAATGAGTTTGGTCTCCATGTTCGGCGGCTTGTGACAATCGATGCATGCCGTAGCCTTGTGGGCGCCAACCAGGGCAAAGTTCGTTTTCGAGTGATCGAAGCGGGACAGCTCTTTCCAGGACTTGGTAGAGTGGCAGGCTTCGCACCCGGCCGGGGTTCCATCGGCGCGCAATGGCTGCATGCGCTTCGCAAACTGCCCTTTGTGCGGATCCTGATGGCAGGTTACGCACGACAGGTCCTTCCAGTGATAGAAGACGATTGGCTTCGGACTGCCTTCTGCGTAGGTCTCCTGCTTGTGGCAATCGCCGCACGGGACGGCTATGTGTCCGTTGGTCAGGACAAACCGTGTCTCTTTATGGCGCGCCAGCGTGAAGGTTGAAGGCTTGTATCCCTGCACCGTATGGCATCGCTCGCAGGCATTCATGTATGGAGCGGCCGCGAACTGTCCATCGTGTTCGTCTTTGTGACAATCGGTGCAGTGCTGGAACTTGACCTTGAAGAGTGTGTCCTTGCCTTTTGGAACATGACACTTTGCGCATTCCACCGTGAAATGCTTGCCTTCAAGTGCGTAGGCCGAAGTCGAGTGATCTTTGGCCGTGAAGGTCGACGGCTTGAATCCCTCGACAGTGTGGCACGAAGCGCATTCCGCGCCGCCCGCCCGCTTGGCAAATTGCCCGTTGTGCGGATCCTGCCTGTGGCAATCCATGCAGTGCTCGAACGCTATCGATTTCTTGAAATCGCCGCCAGCATGGCAGCGGGCACAATCGACTGAAGCGTGTTTCCCGAGGAGCGGATACTTCGTCTTTGCGTGATCGAAGTTGCGGTTGACACCGGCCAGGGACACTTTCTTCCATCCCTCGGTGTTGTGGCAGGTCTGGCATCCCTGCGGGAAGCTGCCCTTGTGCGGATCGCTGTGGCAATCCGAGCACTTGCCGAACGGAATCCCAGCGTACCGCGGTTTGCCATCGGTGCCGGGTGTGTGACACTTCTCGCACTTTACCTGTGCGTGCAATCCGGTCAGAGGGTACTGCGTTTTGGAGTGATCAAACTTCCCAATGTCGATCGCTTTCCAATCCGTATAGTTGTGGCACTGCAGACAATTCGCACCCAGCCTTCCCTTGTGCGGGTCCTGGTGGCAGGTGGCGCATGCCTGCGAAACTCCCAGAAAACTCCGCGACAGGTCCTTCATCTTGATCGCGGGTCGCGCGGAAGGAGTTATGTGGTCAGCGGTATGACATTTGGCACAAGCTACACCGGAGTGTTTGCCCTCCAGGACGTATCCGGTGAGTTTGTGGTCGAAGGTCTTCGTATCCCACTTAATGAGCGGGAAGTCCTCGCCGTTGTGTTCGGAATGGCACTTGGCACACTCTTTGCTTGACCCGGCGGGAATATTGTAGGTGGCGTGCAATCCCTGGCGCGACGCGACACGGGCGCCGATTTCAGAGTGACACTCGACGCATTTCAGGGTTGCGCCAGAACCGAACTTGTGACAAGAAGCGCAATTGGTTGCGCCAGTCAGGGACTGATGTGCCCGCGAAAGCGGGCCGGGGGAAATCTGCGCCCATGCGTGTGTTAAACAAAAAAAGAGGAGAAACGCGGGCAGGACTTTGAGGGCAGCTTGACTCAGTCTTCGCCCAACGATCAGTCCGGGATACATTTTCCGCTTTATTTCCAAATGTGGACTGGCTAGATTCGGCCTCAATTTTGCCGCTCCCAATTCATCCGGAAAAATCCTTGCACGTTCGCAGCCGAAGACACAAAGCCATCCTCGCGAAACATATCACGACGAACGCATGGTCAGGCTCTCACGAAAGTGCATGTCCACGCTATATCCTCTCTTGATCCATTGGAACTCGAGGGATCCGCCGAGTGGCTACTTCACTTCTCCCATGGAATCAAAGCGCACGCCCGCAATCGGCACTCCAGAGGCCAGAAGATCACGGAGTTTTCCACGATTCGCGCCTGAAGATTTCGCGGCCGCGGCAAAAATCTGTAGCGCGTCCGATGTCGGCGTCCCGGTCGGAAGACGGAAGATCCACGGGATGTTGGTGGAGGTCAGCATCATGTCGGACGAGATCGCGATGACCGGCACGAACGCCTTCACGCCGATCTGTTCGGCGAGGTGGCTGGAGTTTCGATCGAGTGCGATGATTCCCAATACATTTTGCTGATAAACCGCTTGCACCAGCGCGGTCGATGCCTTGCCCCACGAGCCTTCCGTCGGAACACTGACCAGGGTGAAATGCGATCCGAGCGAATTCAGACTCTTCAAGCGCTCGGTAACTTCGGAGGAATGTGTTACTGCATCTGCGTCAGGCCCGAGCACCGCAATTTTCTGTTCAGTTGAATCGCTTGCTGCCGTTGGCGGCCCCGCATACTGCACTCCGTCTTCTCCTACGCGCGCGTACGGCTTCTCCAAGGTGATGCGCCGGTACGTGATCGAGCCTTGATGCACGCTCGCCAGGAACAACGGGCTGATGTTCTTGCAATTGGGATCGAAGACCATCTCACCGGTTACGCCTCTGTAATTCTCAATTGAAGTTAAAGCGTCACGAATACGGCCGCGATTCAGTCCCGCGCGGCAGATCGACTGCAGCAGAATCTGCATCGCGTCGTACGCGAGTGCGGCGAAATGATCGGGCTTCTCGTGAAAACGCGCTTCATAGCGCGCGTTGAAATTTTGCCAGCGGGGGTCCGAACCAGCTGGGTCGTACGGAAACACAGCTTCGAAGCCTTCGGCCGCGGTTCCGGCCAGTTTGATGAGTTCGTCGCCGATGGTGCGGTGGCTGCCGAAGACACGTTGCTTCATGCCGAGTTCCTGCATCTGCTGGAGGATCTTGGCGGCGGAATCAATGTTCGTCCATAGGACAATGCCGTCGACACGAGAGTCTTCGATCACTTGCAATTGGCGCCGGAAGTCGGTGTCACCGGGCATGAATTTCTGCTCGATCACAACCGGATGGCCAAGGCGCCGGGAGGCGTCGCGAAATTTCAACACTCCGAAACGCCCATAGCGGTCGTTGACTCGCAGGATAGCGACTCGCTTCAGGCCTAGTTCCGTGTAGGTATGCCGGGCCAGCGTGTAGCCTTGCAGTCGGTCATCCTGAAGGTCCGTGAAGTACCACGGGATGATCGTCTCCGGAATCGTCGGGTCGGTTGAGGCGCTGTTGATGAGCGGAGTTTCCGCCTTCAGGGTCACGCGCAAGGCGATGTGGGTCGTGTCGCTGCTGATTGATCCGAACATGGCCCAAACCTTCTCGTCGTAGACCATCTTGACGATCTCATTGCTGGCCGCGCCCCAAATTGCGGAGTCGTTGTGCAGCGTCAGCTTGAATGGCTTGCCTCCGTAACCTCCGGCCGCATTGGCCTCTTCAATGGCAAGCGTCGCGCCATTGAGCATGCGATTGCCCAGAACCTGATCAGGATGGGAATAGATGGGCCCAATGAATCCGATCCGGACTTCTGAAAGGTCTTTCGCATCGGGATCGGGAATATCGCGCGCCGCTCCGTTGTATTCGACGAGATCCTCATAGAACTCGTGGTAAGGAGCCGTGTACTTCGAAAACGGACGCAGATCCTCTGGTGAACCGGTATAAGGCTTGAGCGAGCGGGGCATGGGAGGACCGGGCGGGTTCTTGCCGCATGAGCAGGAAAAAGGCGGCTGCGCTCCCGCTGCGCAAACAAGCACGGCGACCAAAATGAAAACAGACGCGAAGCGCATGGTGCCTCTCCTACTCGCTCGGCGAATTCTGACGGAACATGGCAATGGCTTCGATCTCGATCAACAGGTCCGGACGGCAAAGAATCGCCTGGATTCCCGTCGAAGCAGGCAGCGGGTCCAATCCCTGCTCTTTGTAAAACATCGTGCGCTCTTCATTGAAGGCCTGATAATCGCGCTCGATGTCGCGCAGGTAGCAGGTGGTGCGAACGATGTCGTGCCAGGTTGCGCCTTCGGAGGCGAGCAACTTCGTAATGTTGTCGAAGGTGCGCCGGAGTTGGGCGCGCAGGTCGCCAACATGGACGGTCAGTCCCGCGTCATCGATGCTGGCGGTGCCAGAGATCAGCAGAATGGTCAGTCCATTCAAGTCGACGCGCATGCCCCGGGAAAAAGCGCTGCCGTAGTCGTAAGCTTCGTTCAGCGCCGAGTGATTGGTGATCGCCCGCTTCACGACGGGCGCCGTTGCGACTTCCGCGAGTAGTTCCTGTACGTTCATTTATTGCTCCTGATCGTGCTACTTGTTCGTGCTGATAACTGCTGCTGTTTCACTCGAACTTTTCTGGCGGATACCGTGACTCAATCCCTTGGCCGTCGCCACCCAGATGTCATCTCCCTGGAAGTCAATCCCGAGAATGTAGTTGTGCGCTGGCGCAGTCTGCACCGCGACACTCTTCACCACGCCTGCGGCATCGCGCACCAGCATTTCGGGCTTGTGAGTATCGAGCTCGGGGCGATAGACGGCCCAGTTTGTGCCGTCGTAGTAGGCCAGTCCCTTGTCGGTCGAGAACCAGGCGCGATTCGCGTCAATGGCTTTGATCTGGTTGAGAAAGTTGCTGGGAAGGCCGCTGTCTTTCTGCAGAAAATTATGCCAGTACCGTCCGTCATAACGGCTGGCACCAAAATAAGTCGCGACCCACAGGATTTTATCGACGTAGCTGACAGACGTCGTGATCTCGTGAATCAGGCCCTGATCTTTCATCAGGACGAGTTCCGTTTCTCCGTCGGGATCGTTGTAGTCTTTCCAGTGCTCGGTCTTGACGTCATACTCAAGCACGCCACCGCCCCAGACGGCGTAATAGACCTTGTCGTCCGACGGACTAACGGCATAGGTCCAGATCTCATACATGGGCGTGTTGCGTTCGTTGAACAGAGACCACTGCCCCGTGCGAGAATTCAGTCGGCTGGCACCAGCGGCGGTGGCCGTCCAAACGAAATCTCCCTGGACGCCAACTCCATAGACGATGTCGTTGCTCAGGCCGGAATTCAGTTGCGTGAAGTTATCGATGCGACCGGCTGAGATGCGGCTGAGTCCGCCCATTGTGCCTGCCCATACGTCGCCGGTGCGTTTATCGAGGGCGAGCGAGAGCACGGCCTGGTGCGCAATTCCTTGAGTTGCGATCGCTGAATCCATGGGGGGCGTGGTCGGACGGAAGACTTTCCAGACGCCGTTTTCATAGAGGCCAAGCCCGTTGTCGGTACCGGCCCATATGCGGTTGCCATCGACGAGCACGCAAAAGACGTGATTGTCGGGCAGCCCCTCGGAGGTGGTGAAGTTCTCCCATCGAAAGAGCGGCATCTCCTGTGCGGCACTCAAGGAGATCACCGTCATCACAACGAACGCAATGCAACAAGTTCTCAGCTTCATAACGTTTTCAAATACTCGATCAGGTCATTCAATTCGTCTTTCGTCAGATCATTGCTCACGCCGTGAGTGTCTTTCGGATTGAAAACAGTCCAGATTTCTTCCAGAGACTTCGCCGAACCGTCGTGGAGGTACGGAGCGGAATAGACGACGTTCGAGAGATGCGGTACGTCGACGATCGGTGAACGGTCGGTGGACTTGCCCGTACCTACGTCCACCTGCTTCTGGTTCGTGTATTTGGGCCCGCTGTGGCACGTAGCGCATTGGTTCGCGGCCGGAATAGGCTTGCCGTTCTTGTATTTCGTCCGCTCGAAGA
>Ga0075030_100006550_pt1 | contig 10423 bp, 8 predicted proteins | sample LitLauG_LLR_2012_FD_71393 | JGI IMG/M metagenome (GOLD analysis project Ga0075030, IMG submission 71393) | Freshwater sediment microbial communities from Pennsylvania, USA - Little Laurel Run_MetaG_LLR_2012 | ecosystem: Environmental > Aquatic > Freshwater > Creek > Sediment | place: USA...
CGCAGCCGCGCGGGCGCGAGCTCGACGATGAAGATCGAGGAGAACACGGCGAGCACGAGCCCGAGGGCGACCGCGAGGACCGTCGTCAACAACGTCCCGTACAGCAGCGGCCACACGCGCAGGTGATAGACCGACGCCGGCACGTGCGACGTCGTCTGCTGCATCGTTTCGAACTGCGTCGCGACGCTGCCGCCCGATCCGAGCCAGCTGATGCCGTTGTGCTGGAACGTCGGCCACGCGTGGACCGCGACGAACGCGATCATCGCCAGCACGAGCAAGCCGACCGTCAGCGACACCGCGCCGAGCAGGCGCTCGGCGCGGCGGTCCGGCCACGGGGCACGCAGGCGCGCGAGCGCCTGCGGCCCTAGCCTCCTTCGATCGGGATCCACTGCGTGGCGATGATCTTGCGGGCTGCCGGCGACTTCTCGATCCAGCCGATGAACGCCGACGCGGCGCCCGTCGCCTTGCCCTTGGTGACCTCGTAGAAGCGCGCGACACCCGGGTACTGCCCCGAGACGGCGGTCGACCTGCGGCACGCGACGCCGCCGACCGAGACCGCGTTCACGCCGCCCTTGTCGGACTGGTAGCTGGAGACGAAGCCGATCGCGTTGGGGTCGTTTTCGACCGCCTGCTTGGCAAGCCCGTCCGACGCCTGTTCGGAGCCGATGCTCGCGACCTTCTTGCCTTCGAGCAGCAGCGTCTGGAAGCTCGTCAGCACGCCCGCGACCGACGAGCGGCTGATCAGGTCGATCGTGCCGCTCGCGCTCGCGCCCGACACGCCGCTCCAGGTCCGCGTCTTGCCCGTGAAGATCGAGACCAGCTGTGGCTCGGTCAGGTTCGCGACGGCGTTGCTCTTGTTGGTGATCACGCAGATCGCGTACTTGGCGATCGGATAGAAGACGAGGCCCGATTCGCTGGCCGTGAACAAGGGGTCGCGCGACACGTCGCCGATGGTCACGCGGCCGGCGGCGACGTCGTTCACACCGACGGTGCTGCCACCCTGCGCGATCTTGAACTTGACCTTGTGCGGGTGCACCTTGGAGTACTTCTGGGCGAGCAGCTGCACGAGTGGGTAGGACGCGGTGGCGCCGCTGATCGTGATCGTCGTTGCCGCGCTCGCGGCCACGGGCGCCGCAACCCCGAGCGCGCCGGCCACCGCGAGGCCGAGGGATAGACGGCGAAGTCGATGCATAGAGGTGGTGCTCCCTTTCGAGATCGTTGACCTTGCGTTGACAGGAGGTGTCACGATAGCATAACCTCACAGAGTCGGTCGAGATTACCTAGATTGTCGAAAGAGTCGGGAAAGCGCCGGGCCCCGGGCCGGGCCCGGAGGCACCCCGCGCACGATCCCCAGACCGCACCGCCCCCAACCGCACCGTTCAGAGCGAGGACCATGAGCAAACAACAAGACAGCCCCGCCGAGCGCGACGCCGATGCGCTCACAAGCTCGCCCGCGCGCGGTCGCGGCGGCTCGCCCGCGAGCGGACGACGTGCCTGGCGCTCGCCGTCGGCGCGTGTGACAGCAGGGCTCGCCGCGCTCATGCTCGCGGTCGGCGTCGGCGTCGGCGCGGCCATCGGTCCCGCGCCGAGCGCGTCCCTCGCAGGCGTGGCCCCCGGGATCATCCAGCGCCTGCCCGAACTGCTCGCCGCGATCGCGGGGCAGACGCGCGCGGTGCGCGCGGCACAGGCGCCCGCCGCCGCCCAAGAAGCGTCCGCCGCCGGCGCAGAAGTGTCTGCCGCCGAAGAAGCCGCCGCAGCCCGTCGCCGCAGGCGCGCGCGCCGCGAACGCGCAGCCGCACTCGCCGCCGCGGGCACCGGCGCACCCGAATCGAAGACCACGACCACCGAAGGCGCGGCAAACAAGGAAGCCACCGGCGCGGAAGCGCCGGCCAAGAAGTCGAAGCTGCCCGCGATCAGCAGCGTGTGGCTGATCGAGCTCGCCGGCGAATCCTTCAGCGCCGCCCTGAGCGCGCCTACAGACGCGCCCTACATCACCGGCACTGCGCTTCCGAAGGCGACGCTGCTGAACGGATGGTCCGCGCCGGCGGCCGCCGCGCTGGCCGGCGAGGCCGCGTTGCTCGCCCCCGTCAGCGCCGGCGGAGCGCCGCCGCTCGTGCACGCGATCACCCAGCCTCCCTGCCCCGAAGGCGCAGCGGGGACGGCGTGCGCGACGCCGGCGGGGCAGCTCGCCTCCGCCGACGCGTTCCTGAAGGAAACACTGGCTCAGATCACCACCACCGCGGCCTATCGCGAACACGGCCTCGTCGTGGTCACCTTCGCGAGCGTGGGCGTGGCGAGCCAGGCGGGCCTACCCGCGGGCGCCTCCAGCGCGACCCTGATCGAGAAGCCTGCGGCCGGCGTCGCGGTGCTCTCGCCCTTCGCCAAGGCGGGCGCCCGCCCGACCGTCGGCTTCAACGCGACTTCGCCCTTGCAGAGCCTCGAAGAGCTGCTCGGCTGAGGAAAACCACCAACACGAACGAACGGAGACTCCCGTTGCACGCATCTCGTAGCGCCCAGCGTAGGGCCACCCTGTGGCTCACCGCCGCGATGGGCAGCCTGGCCCTGCTGCTGCTCACGCCGGCCGTGAGCCGCGCGGAAGAATCCAACCCCAACGAGTACTCCTGCCTCGGCAGCATCACCGCCGGCGCGGCCGAAGAAGGCAGCGAAGAACAGCAGGTCAAGTACACCTTCTACTGCGACGGGCCCATCACCGGCTATCAGCTGCAGTCACAGATACCGGTCACCGGCATCCAGAGCCCCCCGCTCGTGACGCGGCTCCCCGCCGAAACCCCGCTCACGGATACGTTCTCGTGCTCGGGCGAGCTGCCCGGCTACGCGCTGAACTGCGTGGGCGCGGCCAAGCAGGGCTACGAGCGGATCACAGGCCAGTTCGCGATCGGCAAGAAGATCTGCGTGGAGCCTCGCGAGGACCCGCTGCTGACGGTCACCTACGCATACCTGGAAAAAGGTGTCGTTACGCAGGCGATCGCGGGGCCGTTCGACCTGAGCAGGCCCGTCGGCTGCCGCCCGGACGCCTACAACGGCTCGACGCGGCTCGATCCGCGACCGCTGATCATCACGAAGACCGCGCACGGCAAGCACAAGAAGAAGAAGGGCAGGAAGGCCTCCGCGAGCAACGCGGCGGCGAGCAGCGCCGAGAGGTTCTGACAGCGACAGGCAGCTCCTGACAGCCACAGGCGATGGGGCGCCCGCTTGCCGAGGCGTGCGCGGGCGCCCCTCCTCCGCGCCCGCGAACCGGACCGGACCGGCCGGCGGGCGTCACGCGGCCCCGCCCTCTACAGCATGCTGTTGGTGATGCGCTCGATCTCGGCGATCGAGGTGATTCCGTCGCGGACCTTCTGCAGGCCGTCCTCGCGCAGGCGGCGCATGCCTTCGCTGACGGCGACGGTGACCATGTCGTCGACGGATGCGCGCTCGAGGATGAGCGCGCGGATCGGCTCGCTGACCTGCATCACCTCGTAGATGCCCACGCGCCCGCGGTAGCCCGAGCCGCCGCAGCGCGAACAGCCGACGGGCTCATAGGGCTCGCAGCCCGCCAAGTCGTGCTCGGCGAGCACCGCGTCGGAGACGTTCTGCGGGCGCTTGCAGTGCTGGCAGAGCATCCGCACGAGGCGCTGAGCGACGATGCAGTCGACCGCGGAGGAGACGAGGAACGGCTCGATGCCCATGTCGGCCAGGCGCCCGAGCGCGCTGGGCGCGTCGCGCGTGTGGAGCGTTGAGAGCACGAGGTGCCCGGTCAGCGCGGCCTCCACCGCGATGTGCGCGGTCTGGCGGTCGCGGATCTCGCCGACCATGATCACGTCGGGGTCCGCGCGCAGCATCGAGCGCAGCCCCACATCGAAGGTCACGCCCGCCTTGGGGGCGATCTGCATCTGCTTGATGCCCGCGATGCGCTGCTCGACGGGATCCTCGATCGTGAGGATGCTGCGTTCGCCGTCATTCAGCGCGTGCAGCGCCGCGTACAGGGTGGTGGACTTGCCCGAGCCCGTCGGTCCGGTCACGAGCACGGCGCCGTTGGGCCGGTTGATCGCGCGCGTGAAGCGCTCCTCCTCCGCGGGCTGCATGCCGAGCGACTCGAGGTCGTCGACGACCACGCCTCCGTCCAGGATGCGCATGACCACCGCCTCGCCGTAGACCAGCGGCAGGGTGACCACGCGGATGTCGACGCGGCGGCCGTCGACCGTGAGCGCGAAGCGCCCGTCCTGGGGCACGCGCTTCTCGGAGATGTCGAGCTCCGCCATGATCTTCACGCGCGAGATCACCGACGCGGTCATCCTGCGCTTCACGGTGGCGGTGGGCGTGAGCACGCCGTCGACGCGGAACATCACGCGCGTGTCGCCCTCTTCGGGGTTGATGTGGATGTCGGAGGCGCCCTGCTGCACGGCCTGCGCGACGATCGAGTGCACGAGCTTGATCACGGGCGCGGTCGCATCCGCGTCGCTCAGCTGCAGGTCCTCCTCGTCTTCGTCGTCCTCACCTGTGATGTCCTCGATCGACTCGTCCATCTGCACGAGCCGTGTGAGCAGCAGGTTGAGGTCCTCGATCGACGCGGCCGCGGGACGCACGCGGCGTCCGGTCATCATGCCGATGTCGTCGATCGTGAGGACGTTGGTCGGGTTGGCCATCGCGACGAGCACGGCGCCGTCGTCGGTGAAGCCCACCGGCAGCGCCTGGTAGCGCTTGGCGGTCTCGCCGCCGATCAGGTTGGCGGCGCCCATGTCGAGCTCGAACACGCTCAGGTCCACGAAGTCCAGGCCGAAGCGCTCCGCGACCACGCGCGCGAGCTGGTCGTGGCGCAGGATCCCGCGCTCGACGAGCACGAGGCCGGTGGGGCGGCCCTGTTCACGCGCTGCCGTGACCGCCTCCTCGACCGTCTCGCGATCGGCCAGGCCCAGGTCCACCACCACCTCGCCGATCATCCTCGAGGACCGGCCCGGGTGCCGCGGCGGGTGCAGACCGTTCTGTCCCAGGCTCGGGCGCGAGGTGTCGGCGGCGCGGCCCTCTGCGGGCTGCGCAGCCGCCACGGCCGGACGCTCCTCACCGGAGACCGAGGGGGGCGGCGCTGTGGCTGGCATGACGATGTCGCCCATCAACAGCCTTATCGGCATCGCGAAGCGCGCTCTTGACCGCCCTTGATGAGCTTTGAGAAGCCGGGCCTACAGGCCGTGCTCGAGCGCGCCCTTGACCTGGGCGTCCAGCGCGTTCACGCGGAACAGCGCGAGCGCCTCGGGCGAGGCGAAGCGTCTGCCCGCGGCGGCCTCCGCGCCGTGGTGCAGGATCACACAGTGCTCGAGCGCGAGCAGCCGCTCGGCGTCGAGCGCGGCGGGCGCGTGAGCAGCGATCAGCCGCAGGCCGAGCTCGATGTGACCGAGCATCCTGCCCTCCCGGCTGCGCGAGATCTCGGCGCCGTAGGTGAACTCGCGCGTCTTGCCGAGGTCGTGCACGAGCGCGGCACTCAGCAGCAGGTCGCGATCCAGGCGCGGATGCAGCGCGCACAGCTCGAGGGCCAGCGTGGCGACCGCGACCGTGTGCTCGAGCAGACCGCCGAGGTAGGCGTGATGGCTGCCGGCGCGCGTGATCGAGGCGGCTCGCCCCGGCGGGGCGGCGGCGGGCACCGAGCAGGGCGCGCGCCGGATCTCCGCGCGCAGCTGCTCGTCGTCGAGGAGCGCCAGCAGCAGCGCCTGCAGCGCAGGGTCGTAGACCTCGCGCGCGAGGTGCTCGAGGAAGCCTTCGAGCTCGTCGAGATCGCGATAGCTCGTGGGCAGGAAGCTCGCCTCGTCGAGCTCCTGCAGCTGCTCGCCCGCGGCAGTCGCGATCGAGCTGAGCTCGATCTGGAGCTGCTCGCGGAAACGCTCGACGCGGCCGCGCACGCGCACCAGCTCGCCCTCCTGGAAGCGGCCCGCGAGCAGGTCGGCGTCGCGGAATGCGCGCGCGAGCATCGTGCCCGTGCTGTCGCGCAGCTCAACCGTCAGGTACGGCGTGCCCGTGCGCGAGATCTGGCGGTCCTTGCGCGCGCATGCGAACACCGCGTCGAGCTCGTCGCCCGCGCGCAGCGTGGCGATCGTGTGTGCGCCATCGCTCGTGCGCGCAGTGCTGACCGGGACCATCGCCGCATGATGTACGGTGATCCGGATGCCGCCGCTCATCTGGGACCGCCGTCCCGACGGCCTCCGTGCCCCGGCGATGCTGTGCGCCTTCCAGGGCTGGAACGACGCCGGCGACGCTGCATCGAGCGCGCTGTCCTTCCTGGCGTCCGCGCTCGATGCGAAGCGCTTCGCGAGGATCGACCCCGAGGAGTTCTACGACTTCCAGGCCAACCGTCCTTGCATCGCGCTGGGCGAGCACGAGCGGCGCGAGATCCGCTGGCCCGGCGTGGAGATCTTCGAGGCGAGCGCACCGCGCGCGCCGCGCGACCTGGTGCTCGTGCAGGGCGTCGAGCCGTCGATGCGCTGGCGCGCGTTCGGCTCGCACGTGGTGGATCTCGCCGAGGCGCTCGGGGTGCAGGTGGTCGTCTCACTCGGCGCGCTGCTGGGCGATGTCCCGCACACGCGACCGGTCGTGATGACCGGGCACGCCTCCGACGGCGCGCTGCTCGAGCGCCTGGGCGTCCCCACGTCGAGCTACGAGGGACCGACCGGCATCGTCGGCGTGCTCCACGCGACCTGCGCGGACGCGGGGCTGCCCTCGGCGACGCTGTGGGCGGCCGTACCGCACTACGTGGCTGCGGCCAGCAACCCGAAGGCGGCGCTCGCGCTGCTGCGCCGCGTGGAAGCGCTGATCGGGGTGTCAGTGGACCTCACCGAGCTCGAATCCGCGTCCGCGGACTATGAGCGCCAGGTGGGCCTGGCGGTGCAGAGCGACCCTGACATCCAGGCGTTCGTCGAACGCCTTGAGCACGCCAGCGACAGCGAGAGCCCCGACGCGGTGGAGAACGTGCCCTCGGGTGAGATGCTCGCGCGCGAATTCCAGCGCTTCCTGCGCCAGCGCGGGCGCGACTGACCGCGCGCGGGCCGGCCCGGCCCGCGCGGGCAGCTCAGAGCTCCGCGGCCGGGCAGATGATGCGGTAGTCGCAGCTCGCGCACAGCGAGCGCGAGGGCCGCGGCTCGAACTCCTGAGCGAGGATGCCCTCCCCCACCTCAAGCACCATCCCTTCGAGCGCCTGCGCGCCCAGCTCGGCCTGTGCGACGGGGACCTTCACGTCGTCGAGCACGTAGTAGTAGGACTGGCACGGGGACTCGACGTGCCAGTCCTCGCGTGCGGCGATCGCGTACAGCGACAGCTGCACGTCGCCGGCGAGCTCCTCTGCGCTCTTGGGGCGCGAGGTCTTGTAGTCGATCAGCTCGTACTGCGCCGGCGAGAGCTCGGGCAGCAGGTCGACCCGGTCGACCCGCCCGCGCAGGTGATGTGGGCCGAGGCGGAAGGAGAAGGCGCGCTCGAACCAGACCGGTTGCGCGGGCTGCTCCTGCAGGCGCGCGTGGTAGCGCAGGAGCGCGGCGCGCGCCTTGTCGAGCAGCTCGAGATCGGAGCCACTTTCGGCGAGCGCGCTCCGGCGCCACACCGCGTCGAGCAGCTCGAGCAGCTGCTCGAGCGTCTGCGCGCCGGCGGCGTGGTAGCGCTCGAGCACCTGGTGCACGACGATGCCGAAGCGCTGGTGCACCGTCTGTTCGGTCGGGATGCGCAGGACGCGCGCGTACTTGTAGCGCAGTGGGCAGCTGCGGTAGGTCTGGATGTCCGAAGCCGACAGCGCCAGCCCGCTGCCCTTGCGCGGCAGGAACGGCGCGAGCGAGTGCTCCTCTCGCGCGAGCATCACGCGCGCGCGTGGGGAGTGCTCTCCGTGGGCCTGCGACGCCTCCCGCAGCAGCGTCTCATCGAGGGTGGAGGTCTGGAACACCTCGCGCTGCAGCGGGCTGGCCGCGGCGAGCAGGCGCGCGTTGGTGTCCGCCAGTGCCTCCTCGAGGCTCTGCTGGGCATCGCGCTGCAGCAACGCCGAGACCTTCAGCAGCTCCAGGTAGCGCACGACGCCGTGCGCGATGTCGAGATCGGTGTCCAGGCGCAGCTCCCCGAGGCGCCCGCCGATGCGCGCGACGCCCGCGGCCAGCTCCCCGCGCAGCTGCCCCAGCAGCTCCTCGAGCAGCTCGCGCTGCGCGCGCGGCTGGCGCTCCGGGTGCGGGGGCTCGGGCTTGGTGCCTGCCGGTGGCGGCTCCTGCGGCGACAGCGCCGCCAGATGGGCGACCAGCTCGCTGGTGCTGCCCAGCGGGCGATCGCTCATAAAATCCGCCGCCAGCTCGCGCAGCCGCGCGAGGCAGCCATTCACCTCGGCGGCCGCCTCCGGCGCGAGCAGCGAGCGCTGGGGCGCACCGAGCCGCTCGATCAGACGCCCGAGGAACGTCTCGGGCTCGAGCTCCTCGAGCTCGGTGGCCGCGGCGCGATGGAGCTCCACGAAGCGCTCGATGCGTTCGCGCGCCTCGGGCGGCACCTGCGGGGCTTCGGTCGCGGCGCCAACGCCCAGCACGAGGTCGAGCTTGCGTCGCCGCGCGACCTGGATGACGCGCGCGAGGTCCACCTGGCGCAGCTCGATCGGCGGGCGCGCGAGTGCACGTGCGACGGCCGCTGCATCCTGGGGGTCGACGAGCAGGCTCATCCACGCGAGCACGTCGCGGACCTCGGCGCGCCTGAGGAAGCCGGTGTCGAGCACGCTCCCGCGGGCCACCGGGGAGCCCTGGTCCCGCTCAGGGATCAGGACCTCGCCGCGGCCGTCGCGCGGCGGGCCTTGCGGCGGCGCGTGCGCGATATGCGAGCCGGACACAGGCCAAGGATACGCGCGCGCGATGCCCCGCGGCGAGAGCGCTCGCGGTACGGGGCTACGCTCTGTGGATGGAACTGATCGACTGGCGCATCGCGCAGCGCGTCGGCGAGCTGATCGCGGGCACGCCGCCGTTCGGCGGCCTGAGTGCGGCGCGCGTTGAGCCCCTGGCGCTCGACTTCGCGGGGCGCGTTAGCTCCTACAGCGGCCTTCAGACGCCCACGGAGCTGCCTCCGCTGGAACTGGTGGACCGCTCGGCGTGGATCGCGGCGAACCTGCGCTCGATGCGCCCGCTGCTCGCGCGCCTGACCGAGCGTGCGGGCAGTCAGGGCGGCCCTCTGGGCGGCCCCATGCGCTCCGCGTCGGGCCTGCTGATGGGCACGCAGGTCGGCGCTCTCACAGGCGTGCTCTCGCAGCGTGTGCTCGGTCAGTACGACCTCGCGCTGCTCGACGACAGCGTCACGCCGCGGCTGCTGCTGCTGGCCCCCAACCTCGCGCAGGCCGCACACAACCTCGACGTCGACCGCGACGAGCTGGTGCTGTGGGTCACGATCCACGAGATCACGCACGCGGTCCAGTTCTCGGGCGCGCCGTGGCTGCGGGGCTACCTCGGCGGGCTGCTCACTGAGCTGATCGACGGGCTTCAGGTGAGCGTCATGGCGGGCGCAGCCAAGGACGGATGGCTACCGCGTCTGCCCGACCCAGCCGAGCTGCGCGATCTCGTCGAGCGTGCCCGGCGGGGAGAGCTGCTGCGGCTGACCCTCGGCGAGGGGCGCTGGCAGCTCGTCGAGCGCATGCAGGCGGCGATGTCGCTGATCGAGGGGCACGCCGAGCACACGATGGACGTGATCGGCGCCGAACTGCTGCCGAGCCTCGAGCGTCTGCGCTCAGCGATGAACCACCGCCGCGAGAACCGCGGGCTGCCCTGGCGCGTGCTCGAGCGCCTGCTGGGACTCGAGCTGAAGATGCGCCAGTACGAGACGGGCAGGCGCTTCTGCGACGCGGTGGTGCTCGCGGGCGGACCCGCCGCGCTGGCGCGAGCATGGGAGGGACCCGAGATGCTGCCGAGCCCGGCGGAGCTCGAGCGACCCGCCGATTGGGTCGCCCGCACGGACTCGGCGCCGCACGCTTCGCCCGCAAAAAGCGCGCGAACGCCCGTTCCGCCTGTTACAAAGTAGAGACTCTTTCGGGTCCGTCGTTACGGGGCTTTCACGGCTTGGTAGTATTCGCATGTAACGATCTACCAAGAGCGGGTTACAAACAGGTGTTCGGTTGAATAGGCCGCACCGCACCACTCAAACTGATACCCGCCCCTCATCGGCCCTGAGGGACAACAAGGAGCCAAGATGCCAAGCGCCACAGGCAGGACCGCAGCGAAAGCAAGCAAACCCCGAGCCGGAGCAGCTCGCAAAGCGCCGCGTGCGAAAGCGACCGCGGCGCGTAAGCCGGCCGCACGCAAGCCGGCCGCCAAGGCCACCGCGAAAGCCTCGGCGCGGTACACGAGCACGCGCAGCCCGCTGCACCAGGTCGAAGCCGCGATCCGCGATCGCGAAGCAGCCAACCTGCTCGGCGACTACGCCGAGCGCGCCGTGCTGATCC
>Ga0075030_100006552_pt1 | contig 10421 bp, 8 predicted proteins | sample LitLauG_LLR_2012_FD_71393 | JGI IMG/M metagenome (GOLD analysis project Ga0075030, IMG submission 71393) | Freshwater sediment microbial communities from Pennsylvania, USA - Little Laurel Run_MetaG_LLR_2012 | ecosystem: Environmental > Aquatic > Freshwater > Creek > Sediment | place: USA...
TACTCTCCGGATTGAACACCTGGGTGCGATCAATTTGTGGGACCTGGAAAAGCACAATCTCTACACCGCGCGCGTACGCTTGCGGCACGGTGCCCAGCCTCTCGATGAAGACTCCCGCCGCTTCGGCTTCCGACAGGCGCAATTCACCGATCACGGCTTCGAGCTCAACGGCAAGGTCATCAAGCTGCGTGGGCTTGACCGTCACCAGACCTTTCCTTTTGTGGGGCAGGCCATGCCCGCGCGCCCGCAGCGCCACGACGCTGTGATCCTGCGCAATCAACTCAAGTGCAACATCGTTCGCACCTCGCACTATCCGCAATCGCGGCACTTCCTGGATGCCTGCGACGAGCTCGGTCTCCTCGTTCTCGAGGAGATCCCCGGCTGGCAGCACGTTGGCGATGCCGCGTGGAAGGATATCTCGGTCGACAACGTCCGGCGCATGATCCGCCGGGACTGGAACCATCCTTCGATCATCCTCTGGGGCGTGCGCATCAACGAATCCCGGGATGACCATGATTTCTACGTGCGCACCAACGCGCTAGCACACCAACTGGATTCCACTCGCCAGACCGGGGGCATCCGCTATTTCCAGGAGTCCGAATTCCTGGAAGACGTGTTCACCATGAACGATTTCGGTTTTCCCCTGAAACCGCCGAACCATCCCCGCTACCTGAACACGGAGTTTGTCGGTCACACCTATCCCACGAAAACCATCGACCAGGTGGAACGCCTGATGGAGCACACGCTGCGTCACGCGCGCATTCACGATCAGCTGGCGTCTGACCCGCAATACGCGGGCGGCATTGGCTGGTGCGCCTTCGATTACAACACGCACGGCAATTTCGGTTCCGGCGACCGCATCTGCTATCACGGGGTCACCGACATGTTCCGCGAACCCAAGCCGGCCGCGGGATTCTACAAGTCGCAGTGCGATCCCTCCGACGAGGTGGTGCTGGAGCCGGCTTTCCACTGGGCGCGCGGCGACGCATCCATCGGTTTTTCGAAAGCAGTCGTCTGCTCCAACTGCGACCATCTCAAGTTTTATGTCGACGACAAGTTGGTCGCCGATGTCGATCCGGATCGCAAGCAGTTCGCGCACCTGCACTACGCGCCGTTCGTTCTGGAAATGGGCGAACTGTTTCACAAATGGGGCGATCTCAAGATCGAAGGCTACATTCAAGGCAAGCAGGTGATTTCGAAGCAGCTCTCGGGACGAGGCGTCGATACCAAATTTCTGCTGCTGCCCGATGACACAGAACTGAGGGCCGATGGCGCAGACTCAACCCGCGTCGTCTTGCGCGTGACTGACGAATTTGGCGCCGTCTGTCCGTTTGCCAACGACGCGATCAAATTCGAACTGGAAGGACCGGCCGAGGTCATCGGGGACAACCCATTTTCTTTGACCGGAGGTACCGGCGCGGTCTGGATTCGAGCGCAGGAAAAACCCGGGAAGGTGCGGCTCAAAGCGATCCACCCGCGCCTTGGAGGGCAGCAGATCGACATCGACATCGCCGCCGCCCACGATGAAGTTGTTTAACGCAACTGCGGATCGAACCGGAGTGTGACTAATTTCTGTTGCTGGTCGCGTCTTTCAAGACCAGCACAAGAATCCGTCCATCGGAGTGAAACTCCCCGCCAGTCGCGGTTTTCGCCGTGTTGAGCGGATCGGCTGGGGTGACGTGATCCCGCTGCTCCACTAGCCCCGTCCCCGAGAGGGTGCCATTCACATACTCGCGCTCTCCATCGATCGCGGGATCGATCTTGTGCGTCACCCCGTTGTTGCGCTGATCTCGCTCGAATCCGATGTCGTGCGTTGCGGCCACGCACCATAGCGGCCGTCCGTTGACCATGTAGTCGGATTTCCATACGCGAAGGTGATTGCGCGACATGGCTACCTTCACCGGTTCGGCATGGGCGAACCCATAGTCCTGGGGCCTGCCGAACAGGTAGAGCGTGCTCATCGGCATCGTCAGATAGTCTTTCTTTTCCAGAGACTCCATCAGCGCATTCATCGCGGTGGTGCGCACGGACTTATCGACTTGAACCCACCCTCCGGTCGTGAACACTTGCTCGACCTGATCCTGCGTTCCAACGATCAGGATGTTCACCATGTCGCCCGGATTGTTCGAGGGATCGGAAACCCGCCGCGGAATCTTGCTCAGCAAGTCCGGTGTGATACCGGATAGGCGCCTTTCCGCCGGTCCACCGATATTAGCTGCCTCGTTGGAACCGGCGTCCAGAATTTCAATCTTAACCTGAAAACTGCCGGTTGCCGTCGCTGCATCTTTCTCGCTTTGGTTAACGCCCAGGAATAAGCGCCCGGCGACCGGCACATCATATTCTTTGCTGGCTCCAACCAGAAAAGGTTGCGCGTAAGACTCGGAGCCAATCCGCCCAATCAGGGATCCATGACCGGCGCTGGTCACCGCATACTGATGGATCAAGTCGGCGAATCCCCGCGAAAGGCCGTCTGGACCGAAGGTTCCCGCGGTCCTCGATTTTCCTCCCAAGGATTGATCCGCCGGATACGTAATTTGGCCCGTCGCCGTAAAACGCAACTGGGCTCCGCCTCGCACGTCGACGTTGGTATCGACCCACTGTTGGGTTCCCGGAACCTCCACGCTATGGGCGCCATCGCCGGTCTGCGCGTGCACAACTGGGGCCGCTGCGAGAACCAGGAATGCCAGCGCCAGTGTCCAGATTGTGCCTGGTTTAGCGGGGCCCAAACGGAACTGTTTCTGAGCTTCTTGATGGATGGACATAACGAATCGCGCTCGCTGGGGGAATTTTTGCGAACTGATTATAGAGCAATGACCCGTCGAACAACGCGGTCAACCGCCCGCGGTTTCCACTAACTCCAGCGCCGCTTTTCGCAGGGGCTTCATCAGCGGCAAGGTGGACAGGCGCAGCAGGTTGACCAGCAAACCCAGGCTCTTGTCCATCAGCCTCCGCGTTCGCTCTTGTTGGGGGGATCGATCATACAGCCAGAACATGATCACTGCCATCTGATACAGCCAGAACAGGTAGGGCAAACGCGGCTTCAAATCGGAAGGCACTCTCGCGTTGCTGCCCTCAACCGCCATTCGCATGTGCTCGATCGCCCCTTCACGAATAGCCCGCGTGTCCTCGCTGAAAGGGGAGAGCGGATCGCCGCCGTCCGGCGCATGACGGAAAAGCGCGGCGCAGAACTTGCGGTTCGGTTCCAGCAACTCCAGGCGCTTGTCCAGCACGCAGCGAATCCGCTCTTTCAGGTCTTTCTTGCCGGCCAGTGCCGGCACCACCCATTCATTGCTGCTGGCCTGCATCTCGGCGTAAAACGCCAGCACGATGGCGTCTTTAGAGGAGAAGTAATAATAGGCGCCCCCCAGCGCCACGCCGGCCTTGGCCGCGATGTCGCGCATGGTGCTTTGCTCGAATCCTTTTTCACGGAACAGCTCCATCGCGGCTTCATAAATCCGGCGCCGGGTATCTTCCGCGCGCGGCGTCCTGGTTCTTGGGGCAGGGTTCATCATTGCAAGTACTCCCGAACGGTCGAAACTCCCGCGCTGCGTTCCGACACTGCGCAAGGCTCGAGCGCTACCTTGCGCAGTTCGCCGGCTATCTGTTCCGGATCCTCTGCACTCAGCCAGCGCGAGAGAAACTGCCGGTTCTTGGACAACGCCGCGAAGGCCTGCCGCGCCAGCGGCATTAAAAGAGGATGGGTCAGCCGTGCCGCCCAGTCCCGATACTCCACCATGGCGTAGAGAACCATGATCCAGGCGCGGTCGTTCAGATATACCGCGCCTTCATCGCTGATGACGGCCAGATCGTTCTTGGTCGCAATCCGCTCCAATTCCGGGAACAGTCGCTTGGCCTTTTCCGATCCCGCCGCCACGACCGCCAGGCCAATCCACGTTCGCTGTACCAGGATCCAATTTTTCAAACGGCAGCATAGCTCACACTTCGGATCATAAAGCACGTAGAGCTTTTCCATATGCGTCCCTCCTTTTCGGTCTTGCTCCTCATCGTTCGACGGAAGCGTTCACCGGGGGATGGCGGCGTTGAGCATTGCGTCGGGCGCAACCGGCGGATTGGGCACGACCGGCCGGCGGGCTCCCGCCGAATTTCGGCGGATGCGTGAGAAAACGTAAAGGTTGAAGAAGTGCATCCCTCCGAGAATCAGCAGCACCATTCCCATCTTGTCGCTCAGCAACTCGATCGCGGCCCGCGACGTACTAATCACAGCGGCCGTCTTCAGGGCAAGGGAAACGAACCCGATGTTGATCAGGTAGAAACCGACCACCAGCAGATGATTGACCGAGTCGGCCAGTTCTGCGTTGCCATGAAAAGCGTCCACCAGGAAAATGCCGCCTCGCTTGTAAAGCGTGCGGGCGACCCAGATGGTCAACGAGACGCTGATAAACAGGTAAACCAGGTAGGTGACGACGATGATGTTGTTAGCCTGAGTGTACATATTTTCCTCCGTTGATGCGATATTGAACGTGTTCAAAACTACTGTAGCTCCATCCCGGCCATGCGTCAAGGATAAAATTGAACATGTTCAATATAATGAATAAGCCATTATTTAACAATCGCTTAGAAGCGTGCCCAGCGAGAATCTCCAGCGCCCGGAAGATCGAGAATGCACTGCTTCGATCCGGCCTGGCTGTTTCCGGCGCGAACCTCAGCCTGGGTCTCACCGCGCTCTAGGCCTCCAATCTCTCAACCTGTGGAAAACGATTCTGGTGACCCAAAGACTCATGACGGCCCTTCGTCCCTGCGAAGAAAGAAGGCGCGGCACAAACCCGAAAACTCCCTCGCCATTGCTGACGACGCCTACGCCTGTGTCGCGGCCGGAGCGGGGCCCGTCAGCGACTATGTCACCCGCGAACTGATGACCTTCTACTAGACGGGTCTGAACCAACGTTTGGGGCGCTGCGAAGCTCAGGCCAAGCTGGTCATTCTCAAGCGCCAGGATCGGCGTCATCTTTTCTACTGGGCCAGCTTCATTCAAGCCGGCGCGTGAGCCGATCTCGGCGGCCGCAACCCCAGCCTGTTCGTGCACTCGGGCTGGGAGTAGCCCCGGCGTAACCTCGGCCTTCGGTTGGCTCCCGCTATAATCGCGAAAGTGGCAACCACCGCGGAAATCTTGAGCCGTGTGGCGACCCGCCCGACCTGGGCGGAGGTCTCTCTGACGTTGCTGCGTCAGAACTTTCGCACGGTCCAGAATCGTGTGGGAGCGAATGTGACCGTGTGTGCCGTGGTGAAGGCAGATGCCTACGGCCACGGCGCGGTCGAATGCGCCCGGGCGCTTGAGGCCGAAGGCGCGCGCTGGCTGGGTGTAACGTCGCTCGATGAAGCCATCCCGTTGCGCGATGCCGGAATCAGCTCCGAGATCCTGCTCATGACCGGTTTCTGGCGCGGCGAGGAAAGCGAAATTGTCCGCCTCCGCCTGACTCCCACCGTCTGGGAACAGTGGCACATCGAATCGCTGGAGAAGGCGGCCGCTTCTCTGGGCGTGGCCCGTCAGCGCGTGCACCTGAAGGTGGATACCGGAATGGGGCGCTTGGGTGCGACCGTCGACCAGCTTCCCGCCGTCCTCGACGCGCTGAAAGCCGCGCCACACCTGGGATTGGACGGCCTTTCGACCCATCTGGCCTCTTCCGAAATCATGGATGCCCCTTCCGTGGCCGATCAGTCTCGCGCCTTCGAAGCCGCTCGCCGCCTGGTACGGGAAGCCGGCATGCAGCCGGCGTTTGTCCACGTGGCCAACACCGGGGCGGTAATCTCGCGCCGCGAGACCTGGAACAGCATGGTGCGACCGGGCGTTGCTCTTTACGGCTATTATTTGCCGTTTCAGCGCGCCGGCCGCGAGGTGAGCGGTGGGACGCTGCGCTTGCCGGTCAAGCCCATCCTGACCTGGAAGACCCGCATTCTTTCGCTGCGCAACGTCGGAGCGAACCAGGCCCTGGGATACAACGCCACTTACGTGACCAAAGCCGCCACTCACATCGCGGTTTTGCCGGTGGGCTACGCCGACGGATTCAACCGGCAACTTTCCAACCGTGGGCGTGTGATCGTGCGCGACCACTACGCGCCCATCGTGGGCAGCATCTCGATGGACCTGACGCTGGTGGACGTGACCGGCATCCCCGGTATCGGCGTGGGCGACGAGGTCATCCTTCTGGGCGCCTGCGACGGCATGAATGTCGACGCGCTCGATCACGCGCGGCTGGCCAACAGCACACCGTACGAAATCCTCTGCAATATTTCCAAGCGCGTTCCGCGCCGCTACCCCAGCTAAATCGTTGAAATTTCGGATCAAGAGTCCGTGCAAGACGGGGCGATCCTTCCGTTCTATCCGTGCTGCGTGCGAACCTGGTTCTCCCGGCCTGAGACCTTGCTTTTGCCGCCGCTTGATGTAGAATCCCCGCCTGACGAAGGATGAGCGAACGCAGAGTTATTCTCTACCCGCGTAAGCAGCTCGACATTCGCTGGACCGACCTCGCCGCCGGCCTGTTGCGGTGCCTCCTTCCCGGAGACCCTGCCCAATCCGAAAAAGATGTCTGCCAGTTGTTCGCGCCGGGAAGGCCCGTCCTTGTCACGTACGCCGTGCGTGCGGGCTTCGACCTCTTCCTCAAAGCGCAGGCCTGGCCGCCGGGCAGTGAAATTGTGATGTCGGCGCTGACCATCCGCGAGATGGCTGAAATCGCCCGCAAGCACGGGCTTGTCCCCGTCCCACTGGATCTCAACCTCGACAGTCTGGCCCCGGAGATTTCCGCCCTGGAAGCTGCGATCACGCCCCAGACCCGCGCCGTCGTGATCGCACACTTGTTCGGTAGCCGGGTGGACATGGCGCCGATCATCGAAGTGGCGAAACGCCACCGGCTCAGGGTGCTTGAGGATTGCGCCCAGGCCTTCACCGGGATGGACTACGTCGGGCATCCGGAGACCGACGCTGCCATGTTCAGCTTCGGGTCCATCAAAACCTCCACCGCGCTGGTGGGCGCGCTGATTCGCCTCAAGGATCCTGCACTGCTCGGGAAAATGAAGCTCCTGCAAGAAGCGTATCCGCGACAGACGCCGCGCGAGCAATTTGGTCAGATCCTGACCCACATGCTGGTGAAGCTTTTTACCGTCCCGCTTCTCTACGGCCTCTTCTACCGGGCCTGCGTGTTTCTGGAGAAGGACTTCGACGAGGTCATTCATGCGGTGCGCAATCTTCCTCCCGATGACGAAGAAGAAGACCTCGCTCTGATTCGCAAGCAACCCTCGGCTCCGCTCCTGGCACTGCTGTTGCGGCGTCTGCGCACGTTCAGCGTGGCACGCCTGCAGCAGCGGAGGCAGGTCGGCGAAAAATTCACGCGCTTGCTGCCGCACGGCCTTCGCTGCCCGGGAAGCGCTGCTGCCTTCCACAGCTACTGGGTGTTTCCGGTTCTCGCGGAGGCTCCGGAGCGATTTGCCGCGGTTCTCCGCACCTTCGGTTTCGATGCCACCCCGGCCGGTTCCGCCCTTTCCGTAATTGAGCCTCCGCCAGGTGGCAAGTTCCCTGCAGCGGAGAAGCTGCGCGCGGCGTTTCAGAAGTTGCTGTACTTGCCCGTCTACCCGGCAGTTCCGGCCAGGGACCGCGCCCGGCTGCAAACGGCACTGCGAGAAATTCAGTCGGACCGCCCCCATCTCCGAGTTACCGATGCGCGCCGAGTTTGTTCAGCGCAGGTCCAGGCCATCCATTCCCCGCGGACTCTTGCCGGCATTCGAGATGTTCTCGAACAGGCCATCAAGACTGATTCCAAGATCTGCTTGTTGGGGACAAGGCACAACCTCGGCGGGCACGCATTTACTGACAGCGCGATCGCTCTGGACCTGACAAGGTTTCGGCGAGTTCTTTCCTTCGACCCAGCGGCGAAACGCATCACCGTCGAAAGCGGGATCAGTTGGGAGAAAATTCAGGATACGGTGAACCCCTCCGGCCTCGCGGTGAAAGCCATGCAGTCCGACAACAATTTCACGCTGGGTGGTTCTTTGTCGTCGAATGCCCACGGCCGCGACTTGTATGCAAGCACGGTGATCGAGAGCGTGCTCGGCTTTCGCATCATGCTGGCCGACGGCTCGATTGTGCGTGCCAGCAGGACCGAGAACGCCGACCTGTTCAGCCTCGCCATCGGCGGCTACGGCCTGCTCGGCATCATCCTCGAAGTGGATCTCGAACTGGTGGAAGACTGCGTCTACCGGCAGAGTTCGGAAATCATCTCGATCGACGATGTTCGGGAGTATTTCGAAGAAAAGGTGCTGGGCGATCCGGAAGCGCGCCTGTTCATCGGCCGCCCCTCGATTGCGAAGCGTGAATTCCTCCAGGAAACCATCGTCACAAAATGGACGGAGACCCCGGTTCGCCCCAGAAATGTGTTTCATCTGGATCACGAGCGCAACGTCCGTCGCGACCGCTTTCTGTTCGCGTTATCCCGCCGGTACCGCTGGGGGAAGGCGCTGCGCTGGCAGGCGGAAAAATTCCTGTCATTGCATCCGTCGCATGGTGGATATGTCTCCCGCAACAACTCCATGCGGCCGCCGGTCTCGGCGATCAAGATGTTCGACTACCACTCACCGAAGGATACGGACGCGATCCAGGAATTTTTTGTTCCGGTTCCGCGGTTTCAGGCCTTCATGAGATGTGCTCGAGAAGCAATGCTGGGCGCCCAGCCCAATCTGCTGGGCCTGACGATTCGCTACGTGCGCCCGGACCGCGAGTCCGTCTTGTCCTACGCGCCGCGGGAAGGCGCCCTCGCGGCGGTGCTCTACATCAACGAAGAGCTGTCGCCCGAGGGCCGGACGCGAAGCAACGCTCTCACCCAGGAGTTGACTCGGCTCGCCGTGCAAGAGGGCGGCACCTTCTATCTGACGTATGCGCGCGCGGTCGAGCTGGACGATCTCCGGATGGCCTATCCCCGCATTGACAGCTTTTTTCAGCAGAAGCGGCGGTTCGATCCGGACTGCCGGTTCTCCAGCCGTTTCTTTGAGCGCTACCAGCCCCTGTTTCTGGGACGACAAGCCATCCCGGCAGACTGAGAGTCCCGCTCGGCGCCCATTGTCCTGGTTATCCCCGATCGGATCGAAGAACTTGTGCATCGCCGCTGGCTACGGACTTCACAGGACCTTTGCTCGCTCACGATCGACAAGGGATGTCCTTCTTGTCATGTTTAGAATCCATCGCGTGGGCCAAGTCGTCTGATATGTTTTAGTTTCCCCTGTTGCTCCCATGGACTCTGCACAGCGCCCAAGCCGGTGGATGGTGATTCTTGCTTTCGGACTGGTGTACCTGTTCTGGGGATCGACCTACCTGGGCATTGACATCGCGGTGCAGACGATTCCGCCGGCGCTGATGTGCGCGCTGCGGTTTTCGGTGGCCGGAGTGGTCATGCTGGCGGTGTGCGCGGCGACGGGCCGCAGGGTTCTCTATTCTCCGCGGCAGATCGCCCTCGCCGGCGTTGTGGGTTTGCTGCTTCTGATGGGCGGGAATCTGACTCTTTCCTATGCGGAGCTGGCGGTTTCGACTGGGCTGGCTGCGTTGATCATCGCGATTACGCCTCTGTGGTTTCTGATTCTCGATTCACTGCTTCTCGGCGACCACCACATCTCCAATCGTGGCAAGGCGGGGCTGGGCCTGGGGATCCTGGGCCTGTTCGTGCTGTTCTGGCCCGAGCTACAGACGGGAGCGCTCGGGCATCGAGAATTCTGGGCCTCGCTCAGCCTGATCGGGGGTTCGTTCAGCTGGGCGCTGGGCTCGGTTCTCTCCAAGCGCTGGCAGTCGGGTATGGACGTATTCAGCGCGACCGCCTGGCAGGTCACGGCGGCGGGAGCAGGCAACCTGATCTTTGCGCTTCTCAACGGCGATCTTTCGCGCGCGACATGGACGGCGCGCGGCCTGGGCGCAGTGGTTTACCTAATAGTGTGCGGTTCCTGGATCGGCTACACGGCGTATATCTGGCTGCTGGAGCATGTGCCTACGTCGAAAGTTTCGACTTACGCGTATGTCAATCCGGTGGTGGCAGTCTTTCTGGGCTGGTTGATCCTGCACGAGCGTGTGGATCGGTTCATTCTCGCGGGAAGCGCGATTGTCGTGCTGTCGGTCATCCTCGTGACCAGCGCCAAGATCAAAGAAAAAACCTTGGCGGAGGAATTGCCTGCGGTGGAGGCGGCGGGAGATTGAGGAGCGGTCGGCACTGGTTAGATTGTGAACTTGAAGTTTCATTCGGGTCTTATTTCGAGCCTTCTTCCTCTTCGTCCTCAGCATCGTTTACTACATCGACCACCTAGCTCCGGATGGCGAAAGTTTGCTTCCATCCGCTAGACGGTTCGAAGCTGACCCGAATGGGATTGCGTTGCCAGGGTGGCGCTGGACAGAACGAATCGGGCGCGGCCTCGTCCCCTGCCGTCGTTTGAGG
>Ga0075030_100006553_pt1 | contig 10419 bp, 8 predicted proteins | sample LitLauG_LLR_2012_FD_71393 | JGI IMG/M metagenome (GOLD analysis project Ga0075030, IMG submission 71393) | Freshwater sediment microbial communities from Pennsylvania, USA - Little Laurel Run_MetaG_LLR_2012 | ecosystem: Environmental > Aquatic > Freshwater > Creek > Sediment | place: USA...
AGCGTAACACCGGTAATGTCGGTCTCCTGAAACGCGTCCGAACCGATCAGCTTGCTGCCTACCTGCCCCGTGATGCACACGATCGGCGACGAGTCGAGCATGGCCGTGGCAATGCCGGTCACCATGTTGGTCGCGCCAGGCCCCGAAGTTGCGACCGCAACGCCGACCTGCCCGCAGGCTCGCGCGTAGCCGTCAGCCATGTGAGTGGCTCCCTGCTCGTGGCGCACCAGGATGTGGTGAATGCTGCTGTGCTTCAGCGCGTCATACGCAGGCAAGATCGCGCCGCCGGGATAGCCGAAGACATGCTTCACGCCTTCGCGTTCGAGGCATTCCCAGAGAATGCTCGCACCCGTCATATTCGTGCCCGATTTCGAATCTTTGTCCTTCATGCAACTCCTCGCGACTCTCACGATTTCGGATCAAGAAGTTCGTATCAGGGCATGCCTTCAGGCATGCCAATTGCGTCCAAAAGCACCGTGCCTTCAGGCGCTGCCACTCCCTAAAAAACAAAACCCACCGAGCCAGTGTCTCTGGCGGGGCGGGATTGGGAGCTTTTAGGATTTCTTGTTTCTCAGCTCACTGCTTCCCTCCACACCGAGAAGGGTACACATACTCGTACCCCAAGGCTTCCAACACTAATTCGGTGTAGATAGCAACTGTGCATACGGGTTGATCGATGGTACCGAAGACGGCAAATTGCTGCAAGGGAAAATTCGCGAGCGATTTCTGCCGGCTCCCAGGGTCAGTTGCGCAGCGACAGGAGCTTCTGTTCGATGTCTTCGTTCGCTTGAAGCACATGTTCCGGCTTGCCCAGATCGCGCCAGTAGTATTCGTCGGAACGAAACGCGGCAATCTTCTCTCCGGCTCCAGCCAGCCGCAAATAGGAGCTGATGATGGAAAAGGCACCATCTTCGGTCAGCATTGGGAGGAGGCGCGGCGAGATGGTGTGGATGCCAGAAAATCCCAGCGCTGTCATCGCATCGCTTGAGCGAACGATCTCTGGTTTCCCGTCGCGTCCTGATTGCCGTCCGCAGAGCTGATTTTGGCGATCAAAGAGCAGGTACCGCGAGGTCTCGCGATCCTGCACCGCGAGCGTGGCGAGCGCGTTCTGCTCGCGGTGAAGCCGCACCATTCGCTGAAGGTCGATGTTGCTGATCACATCCACATTGTGCAGAACAAACGGCTCGTCATCGCCGGCAAAGAACCATCCCGCTTTCTTCAGCCCGCCGCCCGTATCAAGCAGAATATCTTCGCGTGAAATCTCCACCCGCATGCCGAAGTTGTCATTCGTCTTCAGGTAGGCGACGACCATGTCCGCGAAGTGATGTACATTGACGATCACGTCGCGAATGCCGAACTCGCTCAAGCGACGAAGGGTTATCTCGAGAAGGGTGTGGCCAGCAACTTCTACCAGCGCCTTCGGGCGCTCATTAGTCAACGGACGCAGCCGCGTACCCAGGCCCGCGGCCAGGATCATGGCTTTCATCGGCCGGCCGTCCCTGCCTCAACTTTCTCGGGTTCCATCTTTTCGAGTTCGCGGTGACGCACCACCACCTCGACTCCGGCGCGCCCACGGAGATGTTTCGCCAACTGCTCGGCCAAATAGACGGACCGATGCTGTCCGCCCGTGCATCCGAACGACACCATCAAGTTTTTGAACCCGCGCCGCTGATAATTGCTCACGCTTGCATCCACAAGCGACATCACGCTGGCCATGTACTGATGCACCGACTCCTGCTGGTTGAGGTACTCGACCACTGGCGCATCCTGCCCAGTCAGCGTCTTGAACCGTTCCTCTCGCCCCGGATTTGGCAGGCTTCTCCCGTCGAAGATAAAGCCTCCTCCATTCCCGCTCTCGTCTTTGGGCAAGCCGCGATGAAACGAAAAACTGAAAATCCGCACCACGAGGTTATCCGCTTCCGAAGCGAGGCCCAGCAACTTCTCCGATCCGAGCATGCTGTGGAAAGCATCGAGCAGCGTGGGGAGCGCCACCGGCAGAGTCACGTTATGCAGCAGCCAGCGCAGATTCTTCAGCGCATAGGGCACGCTTTGCAGGAAGTGCGCCTTGCGTTCGTAAAATCCGCGGAAGCCGTACGCCCCCAGCGCCTGCATGATCCGGATATAAACGTAGGCATAGTAATGCTGCAGGAACGCGCTGCGCTTAACGTCGACATACTCCGACAACGCGTCGAGATAATGATCGAGCAGTTGCTGCCGCAACTCCGGCGGCAAGTCCGCTTTCGCGTCATACAGCAAGGACGCAACGTCGTACTGCAGCGCGCCCTTGCGCCCGCCCTGATAGTCGAGGAAGTAGGGCTGCCCACCCGGCAGCATGATGTTGCGCGACTGAAAATCGCGATATAGGAAATAGTCCCGGTTCGCGCTCAACAGGAATTTGGACAGGCGGCTGAAATCATCTTCCAGCGCCTGTTCACTGAAAGGAATTCCGGCCAGTCGCAAGAAGTAGTACTTGAAGTAATTCAGGTCCCATGCGATCGACTGCCGGTCGAAGCTGCCGCGCGGGTAACAGACCTTGTAGTTCAGATCACGTCCCGCTTCGATTTGAAACCGCGGCAGCACGGCAATCGCTTTGCGGTAGGCATCGACGGCCTCCGGACCAATGCTTTCGCGGGTGCGATTCTTCGAGAGGAATTCGAATAGAGAGACGTCGCCTAGATCCTGCTCCAGATACGCACCCTGATCCAAGTCCTGGGCATAGATCTCGGGAACAGGAAGCCCGTGCTTGCGGAAGTGTTTAGAAAATTCGAGGAACGCGACGTTCTCTTCGCGCACTCCGTAAAGAATCCCGATCGCACTGATTCTCCCGGCAGAGAGCCGGATAATTTTGCGTCCCGACCCACCCAACTCGCCCTGAACCGGCTGCACACGGTCGACGGGAAATCGGAAGTGGCTCTCGAAAAGGTTCTTGAGAACGTCCATGAATTGCGGGTCCGGCGCGGTGGCCACCGCGCTTCCCCACAAAGATATCACCGAAGCCCCGTTTCACCATCGCGATCGAGGCAGCGCGGCACGACCCAGTGGGCGTTGAACCTAAGTCATCCGCCCGAGGCGCTAGGCCGCGTGCCCCACGCTGGAACGCGGAGCTCTCGCGCGCACCTCGTCGGGCCTCGACAGCTGTTCCAGTTCGCTGATCGTATTCAGCGCCGAGAGCAACATGCGCCGCTCCGAAAGCGAGGTCCTATCGAAGCAGTCCTCGATCCGGTCCATGATCGCGTCTTTCGCGCTCTGAAATTTTTCGTGCACGACCGCCGGATTGGATTCGAGCAATGCAGCCTCAAACAGCTGCTGCCAATCACTGCGGGAGTTCGCCGGGTCCGTCCTCAAGGCCCTGTTCATGGAATGCCTCCATTGAGATGTGGCAGCCCCGGACGGCCCTCGTCCAGGAAAGGTCTTCGGCGAACGAGGGGGCCCACCGCTCCACACAAGAGGTCAGTTTCCCGTTACCGGATCACGCCTGTGGCGCGCGGGTTAGACCCCAAATCGATGTAGCGTTATAACGCGACGGATCCCCTGTGCAACAATCGGGTCTTCGCTGTAGTTGTCGCGCTAGGGGCGCGAACGCAGGCTCTCCCGGATCTGTGCTGTCGCACGATAGCCGCTCGCCATAGCTCCGTGAACGGTTCCGTTATGCCCGGTAGTGTCGGTCGCTTCTCCGCGAAGAAAAGCGTGTTTCTCCAGCGGGGCGCCAAGGCCTCCTGCGCTCCAGTGGAGTAGAATTCCCCTCAATCCGTTCAGCCGGTACAGACCTGATCTTCCAACTATGTTCATAAACCAAAAAGCCCTCCACGGCATTCCCAACCATCGGTTCCCGTTTGCCATTCCGGTGCTGGTGTGCGTCGTAACTCTCATGATCGCAAAAAACATCGGGGCCGCCGAACGTGAGGTCGCGGTGCGGCCCGGCGATGACGTTCAGGCGTTAGTTCAAAAATCGCCTGAGAACACGACTTTTCGTTTCAAGCCAGGAGTCTATCGGCAGCAATCGATTCGTCCAAAAGACGGAGACTCGTTTATCGGTGAGCCCGGTGCGGTCTTAAGCGGAGCCATGCTGGTGAGCGACTTCACACGGCAGGGTCGATACTGGGTCGCAAAAGTCCACGCGGAACGAAGCGACGGTCACGGGCAATGTCAGGAGGATGCCCCAGGCTGTGTGCTGCCTGAGGACGTATTCTTCGACGATCATCCGTTGCGCCACGAGCCCAGTGCCGACGCTGCAACCGCGGGCAAGTGGCACATGGACTACGATGGCGACGCTCTCTACCTGGCGGACGATCCCACTGGCCACAAGGTCGAGATCAGCCTGACCCGCAACGCCTTTCAAAGCGCCGCCAGCAACGTGACCATTCACGGGCTGGTAGTCGAGAAGTACGCCAATCCTGCGCAGAGAGGCGCGATTCACGTTGCAGCGGGTCCCAATTCCCCGGGCGAAAACTGGAAGATTGAAGACTGCGAAGTTCGATGGAATCATGGCGTGGGAATCCGCTTTGGCAATGCCAGCAAGGTGCTACATAACAACGTTCATGACAATGGTCAATTGGGCATTGCAGGATCGGGCAAGGATGCTCTCGTCGAGGGGAATGAAATCGCCCACAACAACTATGCAGGGTACAAGCCGAATTGGGAGGCGGGAGGGTCAAAGTTCACGTTCACCGAAGGGCTGGTCGTCCGGAACAATTTTGTGCACGACAACAACGGCCCCGGCCTGTGGACGGACATCGACAATGTAAACACCATCTTCGAAGACAACCGCACCGCACGCAACAAGAGTGCAGGAATTGCGACTGAGATCAGCTTCGGGGCCATTATTCGCAACAACACCGTCGACGACGACGGCGTCAATACCAATCATCCCAATGATCGTCCCTGGTACGGCGCGGGCATTCTGGTGATTGCCTCATCCAAGGTCGAAGTCTACGGCAACCACGTGACCAACTGCATGAATGGCATTGTGGCCGTTCAGGGCAATCGGGGAGCGAGCAAAAGGCTGGGAACGCCGTATGAAGTCCGCGATTTATATGTCCATGACAACGTCATTACTCAGAAGGATGGTTTTGCTGCAGCGTTAACAGCCGACCGCACGTTCGGGGATGCGCCTTTCCGAGATTGGAATAATCGATTCGTGCATAACACGTACCACCTTGCCAATCCGGGAGGAAAGTACTTCGAATGGGGAGGCAACCGTCGCAATCCCGGTGAGTGGCGTGGTTCGGGCCAAGACCGCGAGGGCAGCTGGTAACTCCGTTTGGCTAATTTTAACGACTCCCCTGCTTAGTCTTTGATCTTATCCAGCCAGAGTGCCCGTGGTGTTGTACAACGCGATGCTGTTGCCGGCTCAACACTCGTAAGCGCCAGCAAATGATCCTCGCAAGAACTGTGTAAGGCGTTGGTCCAAAGAAATCTCGTCTCGGATTCGGAGGCCGGTAACTCTATCCCCGATCACGTGGGCTAAGACCATAGGAATCCAAGACGGCGCGCAGGGATAGGATACCTTCCAATTTGTGGACATCGGCACGGCTGACCACGGGCAGAACGTCGATCTCATTTGCTCCCATGCGCTCAAGGGCCAACTCAAGTCCTTGGTCGGAGTGGACGTGGGGAAAGGCACCATTCCCTACCAATTCTCCCAGCAGGTTGGCAGCGCCTTTCGTTGCCTCTCGTTCAAGCGTCGGAAGGTTGATAACTCCAATCACTCCTCGTCGATCCGTCACCAGCCACGTTCGGAATTCGCTTGCCCGAACCCGCTCCAGCGCCTCGCGGATGGTGATCTCGGCTGGCAGCAACTGGCTCGCAGCTTGCATCACTCTACTTACTTGACGCTGTCCGTGCCGTTGGCGCGTTTTCGCAGTTGGCAGATGTATGCCATCCTGCACTGCCAGGGCTTCGTAGATGGGCTCGTGCTGCAAACGAGAAGCGATGAATAGGCTCACCAGATTCGCGATCATCAGCGGGACGATAACTGCATAATCCTGAGTCATCTCGAAGATCATGAGCACTGACGTCATCGGAGCGCGCACGATACCGGCGAAGACCGCGCCCATCCCAACCAGCGCGTATGCGCCCGCCGTCGCCGTATGATCCGGGAACCATCGATGCGCTATGGTTCCCACGCTGCCCCCTAACATCGCTCCGATGAAGAGCGATGGCCCGAAGATTCCGCCCGCGTTGCCCGAAGCGTAACTGGTGGTAACCGCAAAGAGTTTCAGAACCACCAGCAACAGCATCATTTTGAACGCCATATTTCCGTTCAATGCATCGCCGACATATCCATAGCCCACCCCCAAGACCTGGGGCACAAACCATCCCGACAAACCGACCAACAAGCCGCCGGCCAACGGTTGAAACCACAGTGTCTTCACCGGGAAGCGGAGAAATCGTTGCCGCATGCCCAGCAGAAGTTTCGTGAAGGCCACAGAGACCAGGCCTCCAGCTATCCCGAGCACAGCATAAACGGCAAATTCCGCTGGATGGACCAGTTGGTATTGCGGAACCTTGAAGAGTGGATGATTGCCGAGAGAGACGCGCAGAACCATCCACGCAGTTGCGGAAGCCAGGACCACCGCGCCCATCACCGGTGCGTGGAGATCGCCCACGATCTCTTCGAGCGAAAACAGCACTGCTGCCAGAGGCGTATTAAACGCGGCTGCAATCGCCGCCGCCGCTCCTACTGGAATCAGCCTCTTTACCTGCTCGGTGCGCATGCCGAGGAGGCGTCCAAGCACAGAGGCAATGCCAGCACCGACCTGAACCGAAGGCCCTTCGCGTCCCAGGGGAATTCCGCTGGCAAGTGTTGCCGATGTGCAAAAGAACTTTCCGAGCACCGTGCGTAGCGTGATCCGGCCTTCGCGCGCAAACAGCGCTGCTTTAGTCTGCGGTACTCCGCTGCCTCGCGCGTAGGGAAAATAACGAAACAGGAGGTAGCCGATCCCCAGCGAGCCCGCAACCGGGAACAGCAGACGCCGCCACCGCGCACCGCCGACCGGATACAGGCGCATTCCCATGCGTTCTGTGAGCAAGATGAATGCAACGACTGCCAGGCCTGTCAAAGCGCCAATTACCAGCGCAAGGATGAGGAACACTTGGTCCTCACGGCGCTGCAGTCTTGCGACCCAATGCAGGAGCGGTGTTCTCCACCAACTCCCACTCGCATGGCCGGTTTCGTGCATCTCTGGGAAATGTCCCGTCAAGAGCATACCTCTCGGGTTGCCTTTGCGAGGCGAAAGATCATCAATTTCATCTATTTTCACTCTGAAGACAATGAACTCGCCGGCGAGCGACCACCTGCCGCTCAACCTCCCCCGAAGACCAAAGAGGAGCCTAAACAGAGCGAGGAATACCTCCGGCGCCTGCGACATAAACTGATGGGTTCTGGAGGAGAATCAGCAGCGAAGGATTGTGCTGCACTGTGGCAACGTAACCGATAGGAATTGCGCGTCCGAGGGTAACGGCCGTGACACAGCCACCAGCAGGATGGCAATCACCCAATTTCCCAAAGAACGCAGCACGTCCGGTATGACGGCGCTCCGAACACGAACGGCCGCTCGTGCCGCCTGAAAGGCAGTAACCGGTCCGTGCGTCACAGAATAAGGACCCTGCACGCCCGGGAAGAGAAAAATGGTCAGGACGCTGAGAACCGCCAAGATCGCGAGTTCATGTCCAATGCGGCTAGAAATCATTGAGGTGTGACAGTCATTGTATCGGAGGATTCAGTACCGATCCAATTGTGTTGCTAGAGTTTCCATAGTGCTCATTGACAAGATCAATGAGTCAAACTGCCTGTCTACCTCAACCCATCCGGCGAGTCGCTGCACAAAAGCCCCGCAAGCCCTACGAATAGATCCCAGGCGCCTCATGTCCAAGCTTCTGCACGTACTCAACGTATGACCCGGGATAAACAGTGGGATGGCGGTCCGTGCCGCTCTCACCGCCCAGTTCCAGCACGCGTGAGCCGAGACCGCGAAGGAACATGCGGTCATGCGATACGAAGATCATGGTGCCTTCAAAATCCTTGAGGGCGTCCACCAGCATTTCCTTGGTTGCAAGATCCAGGTGATTCGTCGGTTCGTCGAGCACGAGGAAGTTCGGCGGGTTGTAGAGCATGCGTGCGATGGCCAGCCGCGACTTTTCTCCGCCGGAGAGTGAGCGGATCTTCTTGTCGACGTCTTCGCCGGAGAACTGGAATGCTCCCGCCAGCGACTTCAGCGCCCCGAGGCTGTCGTGGGGAAAATCTTGTTGCAACTGTTCGATGACGGTGAGATCGGAATTGAGCACGTCCAGCGATTGTTGCGCGAAGTAGCCCATATACAAGCTGGCGCCGAGCCGCACGCTTCCCGCATCTGGAGCACTGGCTCCGGCAATCATTTTAAGAAGCGTAGTCTTACCAGCGCCGTTTCTTCCCATGACAGCCCAGCGTTCTCCGCGGCGGATGGTGAGATTGAACCCTTCGTAAATCACACGCGGGCCGTAACTCTTGTGCAGATTCTCAAGGACGGCCACCTGTTCGCCAGATCGCGGAGGGAGACGAAAGTCAAACTTCACCACCTGGCGTTTCTTTGGCAGTTCGATCTTCTCGATCTTGTCCAAGGCCTTGATCCGGCTCTGCACCTGGGCCGCTTTAGCCGCGTGCGTCCTGAAACGATCGATGAAGCGCTGCTCCTTGGCAAGCATGGACTGCTGCCGGGCAAACGCGGCCTGCTGATTGCTCTCGCGCACCGCCCTCTCGCGCTCGTAGAAGTCATAGTTTCCGGAGTAAGTAATGATTTCGCCGCCGTCGATCTCTGCAATCTTTGAGACCAGACGATTCATGAACTCGCGGTCGTGCGAGGTCATGAGCAACGCGCCGGAAAATGACTTGAGAAACTGTTCGAGCCAGATGATGGATTCGATGTCGAGGTGGTTCGTCGGTTCGTCCATCAGCAATACATCCGGCATGCCGAGCAGGACGCGTGCCAGCGCAACCCGCATCTTCCATCCGCCCGAGAGAGCGCCTACGTCGCCGTCAATCTGATCGTCTTTGAATCCCAAACCGTGGAGCACTTCACGGGCTTGCGATTCAAGCGCGTAACCGCCTAAATGCTCATACTCCTCCTGAACGTGACCGAAGCGATCAAGGATGCGGTCCATTTCATCAGCCTTGTCAGGGTCAGACATTTCCCGCTGCAAGGCTTCGAGCTCGTGGTGCAGATCGCCGACGCGTCCGCTGCCTGCGATCGCTTCGTCCAGGACCGAACGTCCCTGCATTTCCTCGACGTCCTGGCGAAAGTAGCCAATCGTCAACTTCTTGGGGACTGAGACCGTTCCCTCGTCGGGAGTTTCTTCGCCGACCACCATGCGGAATAGCGTTGTCTTGCCCGCCCCATTAGGACCGACCAGTCCGACTTTTTCTCCGGGATTCAACTGAAACGAAGCATCCACGAAGAGCAACTGCTTGCCATACTGCTTATTAATGTTTGAGAAAGAGATCATTTTGAAGGAGCAAGTCGCGGCACGGAGCCTCTTCCAGTGTAACCGGGTCGGAAAATTGCCGGCCAATGTTGGTACGTTGGATTGTCGAAGGTTTGCGCGTCGCTTGCCCAGGACCTCAAAACAGATGACGAATCCATCTCGCCGCTTCGTCGTTTACACTCTTCTAGCAATGGGAAGACAGACACGTTTTCATATGCTCCCTGAGGACTGTCGCCGGTTCGTGTTTTTCTTGCAGGAGCGTGATCCAGTAATAATCACAGAATGGTACTCCTCAGAGCTTGCCGAAATTCAAGAAGTGAACCGTCCTTGGGAAAGAGGGGGGCATTATTGTTTGTGGAATCAGGCGATCCTTCCTGCGTTGACACGGAAAGCGACAGGGAAATACTTCAGTGTCGGCTTTTCTGCGCCGATCATTGAATTCACATATGAATCTCCTGTGCTCGAACCTTGGAACGGTCAACCTGCGCTTACGCAGGGTAGGATCTGGGCCAGTTTCGAAACCGAGAACAAGGCTTTTGAGAAGTGGTACAACGCTGTCGTCCGATGGATTCGCAAGAACTTTATTCGAGACCGCGCGGTGGGACACGATCGAGATTCAATCGGTCCTGCGGCGTATGAATGGTTCAGAACCGGCGGTTTGCTCCTTCCCAGTTTTCGACCTCCGCTGACCGAGGCTTGGTTGGCTTGGGCCAGCGTTCAGAATCAACATCGAACCGATCTGGCGCTCAAGTAACCCAAGCTATCCAATACGCTTGCCAAGAGTCGCGAATGGCCTTAGCGTGCCAACTGGGATCAGAAATCAGGGATCGCACCCGTGGGCCTGCCTCTGTGCATGGATTGACGGAACCGTTTGCACTCTCGCAGCAGATGATTTCAAAACATATTGCCTACCTGGTGCGGGCGCGGATTGTGATCAAGACGAAGCGTGGACGAGAGAGT
>Ga0075030_100006554_pt1 | contig 10416 bp, 7 predicted proteins | sample LitLauG_LLR_2012_FD_71393 | JGI IMG/M metagenome (GOLD analysis project Ga0075030, IMG submission 71393) | Freshwater sediment microbial communities from Pennsylvania, USA - Little Laurel Run_MetaG_LLR_2012 | ecosystem: Environmental > Aquatic > Freshwater > Creek > Sediment | place: USA...
TCAAATACGATGCTCCCGGTGCGCCTGAACTGGAAGGGCGGCTAATTTATTTCTTCGCCGAAAACAAGCTAGTGCGCGCTAAATACATTTCCGGCGCGCAGCACAGCGACCTGAACGACTTCATCGCCGACTACCGTGCAGCCGAGCCTGCGCTCATGGAGAAGTACGGTAAGCCGTCATCCGAGAAAGCCGTCTGGGAGGACGACTCGCTGCAGCAGGAGAAGCTGTCGTACCTCGATCAGGACCGCGCGCTTGCCTCCGACATTCTGCCATCCGATCAGTACGCCGGCCTCTCGGTCTCGCTCGGGTATCTCAAGCTGTTCACGGTGCGGGCGAACAGCCGTACGAAGCTCGTACATGCGCTGACGGGCGGGGATCACCGGATCACTCATCAAATCGAATACCGCAGCATCGAACTCGCGCCGTTCGAAGACCAAGTGCGTCGGCAATCCGCAGGTAACTGAGAGCGGGCCTTTGCCTGGAATTGCGGTCCCCGGCCGCGGAAGCCTAAGACCCCTTCCTCTTCCAGCCTTCTTTGTTCACCTGGCGGGAGCGGCCAATGGCGAGCGCGCGGGCGGGGACGTTGTGGGTGATGGTGCTGCCCGCTCCTACGTAGGCGCCGTCGGCGATCTCAACGGGTGCGACCAGAGTTGAGTTACTGCCGACAAAGGCGCCGTCGCCGATCACCGTGGCGTGCTTATTCCTGCCGTCGTAGTTACAGGTAATGGTGCCGGCGCCGATGTTGGATTTCTCGCCGATGACGGAATCGCCGAGGTAAGCGAGGTGCATCGATTTCGAACCCGCGCCGAGCTTCGTCTTTTTCAATTCGACGAAGTTGCCGACGTGTGCGCCCGCGCCGAGGTGGGCGTCCATACGGAGCCGGGCGAAGGGACCGGCGTGAGAGTTGGCATCGAGGCGCGAGGAGGAAATCATCGAGAAGGGGAAGACTTCCACATCGTCGCCAAGGACGGAGGAATGAATGATGGAGCACGCCCCGATGTGGCAGTTCTCGCCGATGACGCTGTCGCCGGTGATCTGCGCGAAGGGGCCGATGACGGTGTCGGCGCCGATGCAGACGCCGGAATCGACGGTGACGGTTTCGGGCTTCTCGATGGTGACGCCTGCGAGCATGAGTTCGCGGACTTTGCGTTCGCGGAAGATGCGGTCGGCAGCGGCCAGCTCCACTTTGTTGTTGATGCCGAGGAGGCCGCTGGAATCGGCGATTTTGTGGGCCTCGACGCGGTGCCCGGCGCGGATCAGGATGGCGACCATGTCAGTGAGGTAGTATTCGCGGGCGGGGTTGTCGGCGCGGATTTCGTGGACGTGCTGCCAGAAAGCAGGGGCATCGAAGGTGTAGACGCCGGAGTTGATTTCGCGGATGGCGCGCTGGGCGGTAGTGGCGTCCTTGTGCTCCACGATTTCCAGGACGGTGCCGCCGGAATTACGAATGATGCGGCCGTAGCCGATGGGGTCTTCGAGGTCCGTGGTGAGGAGCGTTGCGCCGGCGCCCGATGACCGCTGGGATTCGGCGAGGGCGGCGAGAGCTTCGGGGCGGATGAGCGGGCAATCGCCCATGCAGACGAGGAGGCTGCCGCCGCGTCCCCCGAACAAGCCCGTCAGTTGGGATTCGCCGCAGAGGAGGGCGTGGCCGGTGCCGAGTTGTTCGGTCTGGTGGATGGTGCCGACGCCGGCGGTTTCAACTTCAGCGTGGACGTGCTCGGCCTGATGGCCGACGACGACAAAGATGCGGTCGGGCGGAGCGATTTCGAGGGCGGCGTCGATGACGTGGCGGACGAGGGTCTTGCCGCCGGCGCGATGAAGGACCTTGGCCTTGCGGGACTTCATGCGGGTGCCCTGCCCCGCGGCGAGAATGACGACGGCGGTGTCGTTTAGCATCAGTCTTCAGTTTCGCAAGTGGCAAGGGCGGGCGCGATGGTGCCGTTGGTGGAGGGAGGCGATGAGTCTCACCATGTTGGACGGCGGAGGATCTCCCTAGAGCGTCCGTCAAGCCCGGTTAACGTCCATCGCGTCGGTTGGGGCCTGGGGCAGGCTCCCGTGTGAAGGAGTCCAACGCCGCATCGAACTCGATTCGTTGTTTGGGCTGTACCTTTGCGTATCCAATATTCGGGGGCCACCCAGATGCAGCCCTTGGCTTATAGTTGTCTTCTCGCCAGAGGCGGTCCCCTTCGGTAAATCGTCCAGTCCGAGCGGTCTTTCGATCGTGTTCTGTCGATGAAAACAGCTTATACTCCGGGCACTGGAACAATGGGATCCGATACATGCCGCCTGATTGAAGCAAAATGTACGCACCGTCCTGATAGCGCAGCGTTGTGACAATTCCTTCGCGGTAATCGTAGACCTCCACTCTCGCTCCCTTCGGGATCAAAAGGCGTCCGATGATCGCACTTCCACGCTTCCAGACGAATGACTCAGTGGCGCTGTGCGGAGTGTCGGCCAACAGGGCAGAGCTAAGAAGCAAAAGACATAACCGTGGCCGCGTCAAGTCGGTCAGCACAAGTTAACAGACACCGCTGCGATCGACGCAGTTCCAGAAAACAGAGCGTTTCATCGTGGCATCAATGGTTAGAATACCTGCATGTTCGAGGTGATCGGGCCGATTTTCGAGATCGAAACAAATTGCTGTCGGCGCGGCGATCCGAGAGTTGAAACGCCTCGTCAAATTTTATGGCGACGGACGGTGGCGCAAGCTGAAAGGCATTGCGCGGGTAAAGCTCCCGATTATACGATCATGACAGCCGAGGTCCACTGGTACGAGGCGCATGGAATCGGCCGGAAAGAGTTGGAGATCAAGCGCCTGCTGAATTGAAGATTATGGCAGGCTCGCACACTCATCCCAATCACTTCGTTGTGTGCACGCACAGCCAGGGCTACGACGCGTCACTGGAAGCCCGTACGATCTATCGTGCCGTGGCCGATCCCGGAGCCTCGGAGACCGGAATGATTCGCGTCATTGATGAATCGGGCGAAGACTACTTGTATCCGGCCGGGTGGTTCGAACCGATCGATCTCAGCCCGCAGTTGCAGTCCGCCCTCAAACTGGCGTCCTGACTGATCGCTCCCTCCGTCTCCGGCCTTCGCACGCCAACTCAGCCACAACGCGCGCGACAGCGGCTGAATTGTGCCGCACCTTAACGCCTCTCTGCAGCAGGTCCGCTTCGATGACGCCGACGCCGAGGGCGCGGATCGCTTCAGCATCATTCACGATGGGTGCGGCGTTCTGCTCCGCATAACGCGTGCGCAGCGCGGGCGGGACGCGCGTGGTGCTGACGACGGCGTAGTCGATGAGCGCGCCACCGGCGTGTTCCAGCAGGGCGCGGACATGGTCGGAAGCGGCGAAGCTGGTGGTCTCGCCGGGCTGCGACATTAGGTTGACGAAGTAAGCCTTGGGCGCGGGTGACTGGCGAATGGCGCGGGCGATGCCTTTCACCAGCAGATTCGGGATGACGCTGGTGAAAAGCGAGCCCGGGCCGAGCGTGATCAGGTCAGCGGCCTCCAGCGCCTTGACCGCGTCGCGCACGGGGCGCGCTCCGGCAGGAATCATGCGGACACGGACAATGGGGCGCCGGCTGCGGCCGATGCGGCTCTCTCCCGCGACAACGCGGCCGTTGTCGAGAACGGCTTCGAGCGTGACGTTGGCGGCAGTGCTGGGGAAGATGCGGCCTGCGATATTGAGGACTTCGGCAGATTTGCGGACGGCGTCGGAAAAGTCGCCGGTGATGCTGGTGAGCGCGGTTAAGAAGAGATTGCCGAAGGAGTGGCCTTTGAGTCCGCGGCCGGCTTTGAACCGGTACTGGAAGAGCCTGGCCAGCAGGGCTTCGTCTTCGGAGAGTGCCACCATGCAGTTGCGGATGTCGCCGGGAGGGAGGACGTCGAAATCGCGGCGGAGGCGTCCGGAACTGCCTCCGTCGTCGGTGACCGTCACAATGGCGGTGATGTCGATGCGCGGAGAGCCTGGGGTAGGAGCCTGCGAATAAAGCTTGAGGCCGTGCAGGAGCGTGGAGAGGCCGTTGCCGCCGCCAATGGAGACGACGCGAAGGGCGTCGTTCATCAATTGGCCATCCAGGGCGCGAGCGGGCAATCAGTATGCGTATTCCGGACTAAGCAGTGCGCGGAGGCCCGGAATTTGTGCCGCGAGGGCCAGAAATTCCGGGTCCTGGCGAGCCAGGATGCGGTTGCGGGGGTCAATGTCAATCGCACGTTTCAGGTTCGCACATGCGCCGTCGGTGTCGCCTTCAAGGCCGCAGCACAGGGCCATGGTGTAGAGGACATGGTCGGCATTTGGCTTCAGGGAAAGGGCGCGGCTGAAGTGTTGGCGGGCCTCTCCCACGGCCCGGGCATTGAGGCGGGCGACTCCGTAGTTGAAATGATCTTCGGCGCTGACGAGGTTCACTTCCGTGCCGGCAGTGCGGCGGCGGCAAACTTCGGCGTAAGTGCGGGCTTTGTCGGCGATGGTTGCTGCCGGACCGGAAGCGGCCTGCTGGAACGAAGCGAGGGCGTCGACAAGTTTGCCGGCAGAAAACAGACGGACAGCGCTTTCATAAGCCTTAAACTGCACCTCGCCCGGGGATGGCTGGCTCGGGGCGGTCGGGGCGGCGGGCTTTGAGAGCACAGCGGTCGCGGTGATGGCCGGGTTGACCGCCAGAACCTTGGAAGCGGCGGGACGGGCGACCGCTTTTGCCGTCGCCGCAGTTTTGGGCGCGGGCTCGATGGAGGTCTTTTTGGTAGGCATAGGCGCGGCTTCGGTTAGCCACCAGCAATGGGAGTTTATAGCAAAAGCGAGGAGCGTTCCGCAACCCCCTCCCGAATTTCACGCTTCAGGAGATGCCGGCTTTCTCTTGTTCCCGGTGAGAAAGCCGGCCCTCCGTCGCATTGCCTGTCGCTTCACAGTTTACGGCTGAAGACCAGGGGCGATGTGGCCTTCCTTCAGATCCTTGTTATTTTCTTCGCAGGAATATTCCATGATTTCCCATTCCGGGCGAAGGAACCAGGTGCGAACGCTGTCCCAGGGCTTGGTGTAGTACTTGGGATCGTCGATGGTGATTGTGTAGGCGATATGGCCGAGGTCGGTGCGTTTGAAGCGTTCAATGGTGTGAAGCTGATCGCTGTGCGGATGGCCTATCGTATCGATGCGGGTCTGACCGTTAAAGCCGATGGTGTCGATAACGAGCGTGTCGCCTTCCCACTTGCCGACGGATTCGCCGAACCATGTGGGCGCGGGATTTTTGGTGTGTGCGCGGCCATCGATGGGGGTGACGTGGAACCAGCTGTTCTGCTCATAGAGCATGGCGATGTATTTATCGTTCTGGATGATCTGGATGGGGTGTGGCCCGCCAACGGAGCGCAGCAGTCCGAAGGGGAGGCAACTGCCCGCGTAATCACCCTTTGCGGCGTCGTAGCTTTCCCAGCGCTGTTTGCCGAGAGGCGTGTAGGGGAGGTCTTTTACGCCCTTGCAACAGCCGGTGTCTTCGGTTACGTCGGCCATGCGCGGGCTCTGCCATACACCGCTGAAGTCAGGCTTGCCGGCGGCGGTCCTGGGTGCGGGACCTTTCGGTGCTTTCGTCGATCGTTCTTCCTGAGCGAAGGCGCGCCCCGGCACAAGGGACAACACAGCGAGGGCCGTGGCAGCGGCAAAAACGGTAGTAGCCAGAAGTTTCATAGTTAATATCCAATTCCTTTTGTTGAATTGCTCAGGAAAAAGGCTATTCCCGAATGACGCTAATGTCAACCCCGTCTTTCCGGCTGTCCCGATCCGGAACTGGGTCGCGTGGCTGTCCGTCGCTCTCGTAACCAGGTAAACTACTGGCCGGGCAGCGTTTTGGAGCCTTTTTGAAACTGCTACCCTCAGTTTAGTTCGATGAAGAAAATCCACCACTGGAGTTTCATGGCAAGGCGGCCGGGCGCTGTTTTGTTTGCGGTCACGCTGCTGGCATCGGGAGTTTTCGGGCAAAGCCGGGCCGTGCGCGCGCCGCAAAAAAAGAGTCCCGCGCCCGCAATCCCGGCATTTCGGGGCGCAGCGGATCTGGACGCGGCGATCAACGAGGCCATCCGCGCGGACAAGCTACCCGGCGCCGTGGTGCTGGTGGGGCATGACGGCAAGGTGATTTATCGCAAAGCTTACGGGAATCGCGCGCTGGCTCCGGTGAAAGAGGCGATGACCGTCGATACGGTGTTCGACATTGCATCGCTAACCAAGATCATCGCGACGACGAGCAGCATGATGAAGCTGTTCGAGCAGGGCAAGGTTGCGATCGACGATCCGGTGACAAACTATCTGCCGGAGTTCCAGGGCGGGAAGAGCGCGATCACGGTCCGCGACCTCATGACGCATTTTTCCGGGCTGCGGCCGGACCTCGATCTGGAGCCGGAATGGAGCGGCTACAAAACCGGCATCGCCAGCGCGCTGCGCGATAAGCCCGCCGATGCGCCGGGGGCGAAGTTCGTCTACAGCGATATTAATTTCGAGTTGCTGGGGGAAATTATCCGGCGTGTGAGCGGCATGCCGGAAAACGAGTACGTGAAGAAGATATTGTTCGAGCCGCTCGGGATGACGGAGACCGGCTATCTGCCGCCTGCATCGCTGCGGCCGCGGATTGCGCCTACCGAGACGCAGAAAGACGGCACCATTCTGCGGGGCGTGGTGCATGACCCGACGGCGCGCTTCATGGGCGGCGTGGCGGGGCACGCGGGGGTGTTCTCCACGGCGGATGACATCGGGAAATTCTGCCAGATGATTCTGGATGGCGGCGACGGGGTGTTCAGCCCGGCGACGATACGGAAGTTCACGGAATCGGCGACGCCTGCGGGTCAGGCAGTGCAAAGAGGCCTGGGGTGGGATATTCAATCGCCGTATTCAAAGGTCCGCGGCGAGTTGTTTCCGGTGGGGTCATTTGGGCATACCGGGTTCACAGGAACATCCATCTGGATCGACCCTGCCTCTAAAACCTATGTAGTTTTGCTGGCGAATTCGGTGCATCCGAAGCTGCGGCCGGCGATTACGCCTCTTCGTGGAAGAGTGGCGACGATCGTGGCGGCAGCGGTCGGCTACGACAAAGCGGGTTATCAGCAGCGCGCGGCGGCAGCACCGGAAACACTGACCGGGCTCGACGTACTGGCGCAATCGAAATTTCAGATTTTGCAGGGAAAGCAGATCGGGCTGATCACCAATCAAACCGGCATTGATCGGGAAGGCCGCAGGAATATCGATGTCATGCGCGCCGCCGGAGTGAAGATCGCGGCTGTTTTTTCACCCGAGCATGGATTTGCCGGGGTGGAAGACCGGGAAGATATCGGCGACTCGGTGGATCCGGCGACGGGCATCCGGATCTGGAGTCTATACGGGAAGACGCTTCGACCCACGCCGGAGATGCTGCGCGGAATCGATGCACTGGTCTTCGATATACAGGACGTGGGGACACGCTTTTACACGTACGAAACCACCATGATTTATGCGCTCGAGGAGGCGGCAAAGGCGAAGAAGGCTTTCTATGTTCTCGACCGGCCAAATCCGATTACCGGCCTGCATGTGGAAGGGCCGATGCTGGATGCCGACAAAGTTTCCACGGTAACGGCTTATCCCCTGCCCCTGCGGCACGGCCTGACGATGGGCGAACTCGCCAAACTGGTGAACGGGGAATTGAATCTGGGAGCCGATCTGCACGTGGTGGAGATGACGGGCTGGAACCGGGCTATGTGGTTCGACCAAACCGGCCTTGGCTGGGTGGATCCGTCACCTAATATACGCAGCCTAAACGCGGCGCTGCTTTATCCGGGGGTGGCGCTGCTGGAGTCTTCCACGAATTATTCAGTGGGGCGCGGGACGGATGCGCCATTCGAGCAGGTGGGGGCGGACTGGATGCGCGGCCGGGAGGTGGTTGGACGGCTCAATGGCCGGGATATTCCCGGGGTACGGTTTTATCCGGTGCAGTTTCAGCCAGTGGCGTCTAATTTCGCAGGCAAGCGGATCGAAGGCGTGCGATTCGTGGTGACGGATCGGGATGCTTTTTCGTCTTCGAGGCTGGGATTAGAGCTGGCGGAGGCGTACATGGCGCTTTATCCGGGTAAAATTGCCGCGGAACGAAGCCAGAGGCTAATCGGGAACGGAGCCGTGCTGCGAGGGCTGACAGGAGCAGCGACCGGACGGGGAAGCGAGGCTCTCACCGCCTCGCAAAGCGGCCTCGACTCGTTTCTCGAGGTCCGCCGGAGGTACTTGATCTACAGATAGTTCACTGCCAGATTCAGGCAGTGGCAGAAGCCGCTTTCGTGGAACCGGCCGAGCGCGAAGAGGAAGCCTTATTCTTACTGCCGACCGGACGGCCACGCTTTTTGGCGTCCGACATCCAGGCTGGCGGGCGGCCCCTGCGGCGTCCTCGTCCGCTGGCTAACCGCTCGAGGCTCAAAATCGCCTCTTCTAACTGCTCTCGCTCCTGTCTTAATTCAGCGAGGATTTTCGTAACGTCCATGCTCTTCTCCGGGTTGGAATGTTCCAAAATGGGACGGACCTCACGGTGGCTGTTCCAGAATCGGAACACAAGCGGCTTCCGCAGAGGCCTTCGTTTTAAATTTTTACCGATTACGGCCAGTAAAGCAAGTGCTTTGTTCCAATTTCAGAACAAAAAATTCTAATTGGTCCTGGAAGTCTCAGACTGAGGAATTCCCGGACGATTGCTGCGCAGTTTGGCGGAACGGCCACCCCAATAAAAATATAACGGCAATCCCAATAAAATCAACACAATTCCGGCGAAAGATTCACGCGGTTTGGTCCAGAGAGTACTGATCTCGAGTACTGTGGCGCCTATAAGAAATAATAGCGGAACAAAAGGGTAGCCGACAGTACGGTAGGGACGAGATAAATCCGGGCGCTTCTTTCGCAGGACAAATACGGAGGCGGTGGCCATGGCGTAGAGGATCCAGCTGCCAAAAATTACGAAGTCAAAAAGCTCCTCATATTTTCCGGACAGGACTAATACAGACGACCACCCTGCAAGCATCAGGATTGAGACGCCGGGAGTCCGGAAATCCGGGTGGACGCGGGCGGCGGAACTGAAGAAGAGGCCGTCGCGGGCGGCTGCGTAGGGGATTCGTGCGCCGGTCAGAATAGAGCCGTTCAGGGCGGCAAAGATGGAAATCATGGCGGCAATGGAGACGGCGCCGGCACCGGTTGCGCCGTAAATCCGCTGCATCATTTCCGCGGCGACGAGTTTGTGGCTGGCCACCTCACCGGGGCTGAGGACACGGAAATAGGCCCAGTTGGCGAGCATATAAATCGCAATCACGCCAGCTGTACCGGCGATCAGAGCGACGGGGAGATTGCGCTGCGGGTTTCGAATTTCCGAAGCAACCATGCCGACGTTATTCCAGCCGTCGTAAGCCCATAAGGCCGCCACCAGCGCGGCGATGAAACCGGCAAACAGGGAGGTGGGAACAACGGGCGCAGCGGCAGGCGCGGCGGCGACGGGGTGGGAATAGAGGAGTCCCGCGAGGATGATGAGGGCGATGAGGGCCACTTTGAGCGCCGTAAAGGCGACTTGTACGCCGCCGCCGAAGCGGACGCCGAAATAATTGACCATCCCGAGCGTGAGAATTAAAACCAGAGCGAAAACCTGGCCGTATTTGATGGAAAACGGCCCGGCGTGAAGCCAGACCTCTTCGAATACAGGGATAAAATGCGCCGTGTATTCGAAAAATGCGGTGGCGAGGGTAGCGATGGAGCCGCTCTTGGCGACCGACATCTGGGTCCAGCTATAGAGGAAGCCCCACATGGGGCCGTAGGCCTCGGTGAGGTAGACGTATTCGCCGCCGGCGCCGGGGAGCATGGCGGCCAGTTCGGCGTAGGTGAGGGCTCCGGCGAGGGACAGGGCGCCGCCCACGACCCAGACGAGGAAGACGAGGGGCACGGTGCCGACGTTCTGGATCATGGCCTGGGGGACGCGGAAGATGCCGCTGCCGATGACGGTGCCGACGACGATGGCGAGGGCGGCCCAGACCCCGAGGGCGCGGCGGAGTTCGGTCATGCGCGGGGCCTTTGTTTGAACCGCGCAAGACGGCTGCACGAGTGGCAGCCTGGAATTGTTTTGTTTAACCGCCCAAGACGGCTGCCCGAGTGGCAGCCTTTGCGCTCCGGTCGCATGGCACAGGGATTCTGCGCCGGCGGGTCACTTACCGCCCAGGGGCAATTCGGAAGAACGAAGCCAGTTTTTGAACCGCGCAAGGCGGCTGCCCGAGTGGCAGCCTTTGCGCTCCGGGTCGCATCCGACGGGCTGATTCGAAAAAACGAAGCCATTTTTCGAACCGCGCAGGGCGACTGCCCGAGTGGCAGCCTTTGCGCTCCGGGTCGCATCCGACGGGCTGATTCGAAAAAACGAAGCCATTTTTCGAACCGCGCAGGGCGACTGCCCG
>Ga0075030_100006555_pt1 | contig 10415 bp, 6 predicted proteins | sample LitLauG_LLR_2012_FD_71393 | JGI IMG/M metagenome (GOLD analysis project Ga0075030, IMG submission 71393) | Freshwater sediment microbial communities from Pennsylvania, USA - Little Laurel Run_MetaG_LLR_2012 | ecosystem: Environmental > Aquatic > Freshwater > Creek > Sediment | place: USA...
AATTGACGGCGGCTTCGCGAAAATCGTTCACCGCGGCTTCGCAGATGTCGAGCCACTTCGCCGACTGGACCAGCAAGACGAAATCGTCGCCGCCAACATGGCCGACGAAATCGACCCCCGCTTGCACCTTGTCGAGCAGCGTGCCCGCAGCCAGCTTGAGCATTTCGTCGCCACGCCAATAGCCGTACTGATCGTTGTATGGCTTGAAATTGTCCAGGTCCACGTATGCCGCGACGAATGTGGCGCCGCCGGCGAGGAGCCGGTCTATGTGGTTGGAAATGGGTATGTTGCCCGGCAGGAAGGTCAGCGGATTGGCGTGGCGCGCCGCCTCGATGCGCAGTGCCGATACCGCCCGGACCAGGTCGACGCCCCGCCCAAGGCCGAGGTAGCGGCCGCCCGAGACGATGATGAAACCATCGGCCAGATACCGCTGATCGTCACCGGACAGCACCTGCAGCAGCGCCTCGACGGGCACATCGGACTCGACGATGAGGGGCTGGGGGTTCATGAACACCGTGCACGGCTTCTTGGCATAGACCTCGCGATGGAACGGCTTGTTCAACTGGTCGAGGAAGGACTGCCGGTTGATCAGGCCCACGGGCGTGTCGCCGTCGACAACCGGTATCGACTGGAGAACGGAATCCTGTTCGAAGATCCTGGCAACGTCCGTGACGGTCGAATGGCTGCCGATGCTCGGAACCGGCAGCAGCATCTTGCCGGCGCACTCGTGCGGCGTATGGACGTGGTTTTTCTCGGGAAATACCGCGATCTGCCGCGAGGCCAGAATTGCCCGGACATCGTCGGGCACGCTGCTGGGCGGATCGAACGCCGGACGGCCCAGCAGGTACCCCTGCACCAGCGCAATGCCCAGGTCGCGCAAGATTGCAAGCTCCTGGGCGGTCTCGACGCCTTCGGCGATGAGCAGCGTGTCGAGGCTTTCGGCCATCCTGACAAGGCTGCGAAGCGCCTCGAACTTGGCCGACGATGTATGCAGGCCGCTGATGAAGTACTGGTCCACCTTGAGTATTTCCGGGAGCAGTTCGAGCCATACGCGCATGCCCGAATATCCCTGCCCGTAATCATCCAGTGCAACCCCCAGCCCGCACTGGCGCAACGCGCGCATCGTCTCCACGACGCGATCCATGTCCTGGATGGGTTCACGCTCGGTCAGCTCGACGACGATGCGGCCCGGCGGCAACCCGCTGGCAAGCGCACACTGGACGATGCTGTTGTCGATCACGCCCGACGATTCCACCGCCGCCGCACCGAGGTTGATGAAGAGCCTGCCACTGAGCCGCAGGCTTACGAAGCTGCGTATCGCCTGTTCGCAACAGGCCAATTCCAGCTGGACGCCGAGTCCGGACTGGTGTGCCGCTTCAATCAATGAGAGGGGATTGGCCCATGGCGCCGGCGGCCGCATCAGCGCCTCGTAGCCGTAGAGGCTGGCATCGTTCGTGCGGTAAATGGGTTGAAAGGCCATCTGCAGCCCCACACCACTGCACACCGCGCCGATATCCGAATGCAGGGAGCTGGCTTCGCCCGCCGCACGTGCTTCGGCTGCCAGCAGCCGCTGAACCATCGATGACGACGTATCCAATTCCGATCCTCGGCGCGATTTGAAACAACGCCCGGATTATTGCCGCTTTGCCCGCAAATTAAATGTGGTCAAGGCGCAGAAAAGACACGCATTTCAGCCAACGATTTCCAAACGCTAAGTTCCCGTCGCGCACATGTCCTGTCACGCAAATGCCATATGGCGCTCGCCACGACACAAGCGGCCGCGCTGGGCGCGCAGCACCCGCACGGATGGCCAAAAAAATTATCGAATCTTCATGCACAAGGCGTGGCACGCGCACCAAAGCCCGATTCGCAGCGGCAGCTTATCGGAACTTCATGCAGCCGACACTGAACGTGGACCATCCCCCGAAATGCGCCGCATTAGGGCCTTTTCCCCGGCTATCGCCCGCTCGCCGGTATACGAGGATCCCATTTGCACATTGCGCCGAGCGGCGGCGCAAAGCGACTGCCGCGTCGCCACTTCATACGCCTCGCGGATCGACCCATCCACCGGAGCGCTTCCCAAGATGCTAGATACGATCTTCACCAACGGTGGCCAGCGCAAGCAGGCGCAGGACGATCTGCGAACCATGATCGAACAGGCCCGCGAAGAGCGCGCGGGGCTTGCGGCGATGCTCGAACAGATCAACGGCGCCGCACCGGCACTGGCGCGCGCCGGCCGCACCCTCGATGACCTGCGCCTCAAGGCCGACGAGGTCACCCGCCGATGCGACAAGCTGGGCAAGGTCCTGGGCACGTATTCCGAGTGCACCGACGGCTTCGAACAGCTCGAGGAACGCATGAGGTCGCTGCTCGACCAGGTGGCCGGGGCCCGGCGTACCGCCGATACACTGGCCGCGCCCGACGGCGAGCTGCAGCAGATGCGGCAGGCCGCCGAGGAAATGGGCTCGCGGTCGCGGGAGTCGCGCTCGACCCTGGAGGAGCTGCGGCGCGAGAGCGACAACCTCGAGGCGCTGCGCGAGCGGATGCGCCAGGCCACGGCCGAAATGGGCCAATGGGTCGGCGGCGCGGTCACGCTCAAGGACGAACTCCAGGAGCTGCGTCGCGCGGAGGCCGAGCTCAGGCTCGAGATGCAGTCCATACGCAAGAGCACCAGCGAGGCCCGCGGCGATTCCGAGGCCGCGCGCGACGCAGTGGTACAGGTGGAGGCAAAACTCGAGTCGCTGGCCCAGCTCAAGGAACTGAGCAAGAGCACCGAGCAGCGCCTTGCCGCGCTCAATGCACTGTCCGAACACGTCGCGCACAAGGGCAAGGCGCTGGAGGCACAGAAGATCGCCGTCGAACGCGCGGTCGTCGAGGCAGCGCGGCTCAACGAAATGGTCTGGAACATGGATACGCAGATCGCCAAGCTCACGGCGGGCGGCGAGCAGATCCGCCAGACCGAGGAAACCGTGGCGCGGATGGAACAGCTCGCGGGCGCAACGGCCGCCCAGCTTGCAGCCGCCACCGCGGCGCGCGACGAATTCCACCGCGAATCCCTGCGGCTCGACGGCGAGACCCGCGTGCTGGCCGACGCGATGAAATCGAGCCTCGAACGGCTGTCGATCGACAAGCGGGAGGTCGACGCATTCGACGAACGTCTCAAGGCGCTTGCCAAGGCGGTAGGCGATACGGAGGCCCGTGTACAGGGCGTCCTGGCCAGGGACGAGGACCTGCTGGCGATGCAGCGCCAGGTCGACGGACTTGCCAGGACGTTCGCGGCGCTCGCTGCGGACTCCGATGAGCTGGCACGCAAGCAGACCCAGTTCGACGCGCTGTCCGGCCAACTCGCGCAGATCGACGCGCTGGGCAAACGCACGTCGGCGCAGCACGAGTCGCTGTTGCAGTCGCAGGCAGACCTCGAGAACATGCGCGTCGAAATCGCCGATTTTCACCGGGCGCACGCCGAGGCTGCCCAGCTGCGCGACAAGCTGGCGCTGGACCGCACAGCGCTCGAGGCATTCAGCGAACGGACCACCCAGATGCTGAGCCGCACGCCCGAACTGCAGGCCCTGCTGGACGAAGTGCTGGGCAAGATGGCGCTGGTGGAGAAAGGCTGCGACGCCACCGCACGGCTGGGCGACTTGACCACCGGCCTGGACGAGCAGATCGGCCGCGTGAGTGCCCGGCTGCAGTTCGTCGAGAAGGTCGAAATGCGCATCGACGGCCTGCACGAAGTGGCCTCGGAGGTCGAGCAGAAGCTCGCCGCGCAGCTGGCGCGGCGCGCCGAAATGCAGAGCGTGCAGAGCCTTTGCGATACGCTTGCGGCGCAGGTTACCGAGACCCAGGCGAAGCTCGAAGGCGTCGCGGCCCTGCAGGTGCGGGTGCTGCCGCTGGCCTCACACGTGGCGGAGCTGCAACAGACGCTGGAACGGACCCAACAGATGGTGGGCGCGATCCGCATCGACGAAGCACTGGTGCACGAGCAGCAGGCGCGGCTCGCCGGGTTCGTCGAGCAGGGAAGGACCCTGGCCGCAGAAACCGCCGAGCGCCTCAGCCAGGTGCGCAGCGTCAGCGCCGACCTCGCCCGCGCAACGGTGCTCAAGGAGGAACTGCTGGCCGAGGTGGCTCGCATGCAGGCCACACAGCTCGATGCGGTATCGCAGGCCGATGCGGCCGACGAGCGGATCCAGCGGGCGGAGACCCTGGCCCGGCAGCTCGAACAGCGCATCGCGCAGCTCATGCACAGTGGCGACGCCATCGCCGCATTCGAGGGTCGCCTGGGCGAACTCGATCGCAGCGCCGATGCGGTCGAGCGCAAGATCCAGTCGCTTGCCAACCACGATACGATGGTCCAGGCCGTCAAGGCCGAAGTCGACAACATCCGCCAGATCAGCGGGCGCAGCCGGGCCGACCTGCAATACGTGACCGAGCACCGTGGCGAGGTCGTCGAGTTGCGCGCCAAGGTCGAGGACCTGATCGGACGCCTCGACGACACCAACGGCAAGATCGTGCAGATCGAATCGCGCCGCAAGGTGGTCGAAGAGGTGCAGTCGCGCGCCGAGAACATCACCCACATGCTCGACGACATCCACGTGAACCTCGAGATGCTCAGCGGTCAGCGCGCGGTGATCGACGAGGTTGGCGAGAAGCTCGCCCGCCTCGATTTCACGGTGCAGGAGGGACAGAACACCCTGCGCGCGCTCCAGCGCGAACGCGAAGTCGCCGAACGCATCGAACAGGGAATAAAGGCGCTGCGCGCCCGCAGCGGCGCGGCGCAGGTGATATAGCGGCCGCACGCCGATCGCGTCCGCAGGCGTCCTGCGGACGGGGTGCGATTCACGCGTCAAGCTGCGGTTCGAATCCTGCCGGCTGCAGTTCCGTGAACAGGCGTTCGTGCTGGCCAAAGCCCCATTGCGCTTCGGCCACCAGTGCTCCCATGCCGCCGGTGTCCGTGTCCACTGCATCGAGGCCTGCGCGAAAGAGGCGCGCCAGCGCCGTTGCGCCGCCGGAATCGTCAAATGCATAGAAACGGGTTCCGGACGATCCTTGCAGCGCAAAGGAGCGGGCAACCACGCGCTGGAGCATCTGCCCGCCGCTCAGGTCTCCCAGGTAGCGCACGTACGCATGCGCCAGCAGCAGCGCAGGGGCGTGGCTCGCGCACGCGTTCAGCCGGCACACATACGCCGCGGTGGCGGGCATGAGGGGATACGCCGATTCCCAATCGGCACCGTGCAGCTCGTCAAGGTCACCGGCAAGCGGCCGGCTGCGCGCAAGTCCGGCAAGTCGAACGGGAGCCAGGCCGGGGTGAGCGGCATGCAACTCCAGGGCATTTTCGAGCGCGCAATAGATGGCGTGCAGGTTGCGCAGCAGCGTGCAATATGCCGGCAGATCCAGTTGGCCGCGCAGCAGTGCCTGCATGAGCGCGGTGCGCTCCACCCGGATGTGCAGCTGGCGCGTCTGCAAGCGCAGCGCCTCGCCGAGTTTCAAGGGAACACCGGACTGCACGGCGCATTCTCCAGCGGGCCGAAGGCCTGCGGTGGATGATACCGGAGGCCGGCGCGCCTACTGCCTGCCCGGCGCGGGCAGCCAGCCACGGACAATGCGCAGCAGTTCCGCCGCAATGGCCTGCTGGCGCTGCGGATCGGGACCACCGCAGGCCATGCGGCAGATCCAGTCGCTGGGATCCTCGAAATCGCAATGGGTCGCGCTCTCGAAGAGGCGATCGATCTCGATGCGCGGCAGCGCCCGAGCCCAGGGGGCAGCCACCGAAAAGGCATTGCAGGCCGACGGCGGGCCGCGCAGCAGCGCGGCGGGCACCAGCAGCGTCCGGGCAAAATCGCGGCCGACATGCCCGGGCCGATCGAAGGGATCGAGGCCGACGTAGCCCACCACGCCCTCGGACCCTGACGCCAGGAGTGCCGACAGGCCCCCCGCAGAAAAGCCCACCATGACGATGCGCTGCACCGCCGGCGCATGGGTGCCCGTGCGCAGTTCGGCCGCCAGCTGCGCCAGCACCCGTGCGTTGTCGCGCGAATCGACAAGGTAGGGAAGGTCCGGAGCAACGGCCAGCACGCCGGCCTGCGCCAGGCGCCTGGCGTGGCCGGCCATGGTCGCCCGTGAACGCAGGAAGCCGTGTGCCAGTATCACCGCGGTATCGGTAGGCACAGCCGGCACATAAAAGTCCGCGCGGGTCGCACGCCCGTCGAGCATGAGATCGACGGTTGCAGGCGTCGCGCCGGTTGCGGCGGCAGCCAATGCCGGTGCTGCACCGGACTGCCGATCAGGCGCGCTGGACATGACCGCGCACGACGCGAGCAGCGCCGCCGCGCTCAGCGGCAGCAGCCATGGCCCCATTGCGCCCTGCTATGGGAGCTTGCGGCAGCGCTCACGGCGGCGATCCTGGCGCCGCACCGCGGCCTGCGCCGCTATCCCAGCGCCACGCCAGGTCCGCGATGTGCGCAATCAGCGCGACGCACAGGCAGACCGCCACCGCCGCGCTTGCCTCCTGCGCCAGCACGCTGGTTTCGAGCGACACGCGCAGCGCCACGATCAGGCTGCCGCCCGAGAAGAGGTTGGCGAGGATCGCGCGCGGCGCCAGCCCCCTGCCGGTGAAATGGCGGTAGGCGAACAGCGCTACGCCCTCGGCGACGACGCCGACGACGATCAGGTCCAGGAAGGTATTGCTGACGAGCAGGCCGAGCAGGAAATTCGACACGGCAGGGATTTGACGGGAGGGGGCGGGCCCCCTCCCCGGAGTTTCAGGTGCGCGCAAAGCCCAGCAGGTGCGCCAGATCCTTGAAGAAGATACGCACGTGCGCCAGGGGCTTCTTGCGCACCAGGCGTTTGTGCAGGTAGGACTGCCAGGTGAGTTCCTGGACGTCCGGATCGGCGCAGATCTTCACGAACTTCTCGCGGCGCTTGTCGCTGCTGTACCAGAAGCGCTGCATGATGCCCAGCACCCAGAAGACGCGGCCATGACGCTTCATGAACTGGCGGCGCGCATTGGCAAGGCAGCGCGCGTCGCCGGTGGCAAGCAGGTCGTGGATGGCCTCGGCCGCGAACTGGCCGCCGGCCATCGCGTAATAGATGCCCTCGCCAGAGGCCGGAGCCACCACGCCGGCCGCATCGCCGGACAGCAGCACGTCCTGGCCATTGTCCCAGCGGTCGAGCGGCCGCATGGGTATGGGTGCGCCCTCGCGCCGTATCGTGGCCGATTCTGCAAGGCCGGTGTCGCGGCGCAGAGCCTCGACTGCGCGGCGCACGGAAAAGCCGTGCTGCGCGCTGCCCGATCCGACGCTGGTGGTGGCGCCATGCGGGAAAACCCAGCCGTAGAAATCGGGCGAGATTTCTCCGCGGTAATGAACGTCGCAGCGAGTGGCGTCAAAACCGTCGGCGCCGGCCGGCGGCGAGGCGATGATCTCGTGATAGGCAAACACGTACTTGGTCTTGTCGGCGCCGCTGATGCACTGCTGGGCCACCTTGGACTTGGCGCCATCGGCGCCGACCAGGGTGCGGGCGCGCAGCACCCGCTCAACGCCGTCGCTGCCGCGCACGTGCACGCGCAGCGCAGCGGCCTTGGGCGCCCCGGCCGCAGCCGTTTCGCCGGACACGCGCTCGACCTTCTCGAAGCTGGCCGTGATGCGCTCGGCGCCCGCCATTGCGGCACGATTGCGCAGCCATTCGTCGAAGTGTTCGCGGTCGACCATTCCGACGAAACCGCTCGATACCGGCATGCCGACCTCGCGGCGCGACGGCGCGACCATGCGTGCGGCCGTGACGCGAGCCACCAGCAGGCTCTCGGGAATGGCAAATTCCTCGATCAGCGCGGTCGGTATGGCACCGCCACAGGGCTTGATCCGGCCGGCCTTGTCCACCAGGGCCACGCGCCGTCCCCGGCGCGCCAGCTCGGTGGCCGCCGTGGACCCGGACGGGCCGCCGCCAATGATCACGGCGTCGTAGATCTCGCCCTCGGCGCCCACGGCGGGCCCCGCCGCCATTGCCGGATGGATGCCTCCTGCGCCGGCCTTGCGTTGCGGATTGGTTTGCGGATTCAGCATTTCATGCTCCCTGGCGCAGCGCAAACGCGCTGATCAACATTCCGGAAACGTAAAGGGTCACGCCCGTGGCGCTGTACCAGAGCGCGAAACGCCGCGGATCCGAGAGGAAACGGCGCATCATCACCAGCTGCACGCCCAGCAGCGCCGCGACGAAGGCCGCATGCGTGGTCGATCCCCATGCCAGCAACAAAGCCACCACCACCAATTGCGGCACGGCCATGATCAGGCAGGCCGCACGGGCGGCGCCATGGACGCCCAGGCGCACCGGCAGCGAACCGATGCCCACCTGGGTATCGCCCTCGATCGACTTGAAGTCGTTCAGGGTCATGATGCCGTGCGCGCCGATGCTGTACAGGGCGGCAACCGCCAGCATGCGCACGGGAGAGCTGCCGCCCGAGACCATCACTGCCCAGCCGGTGATCCACGGCAGCCCCTCGTAGCACAGACCGCAGGCGGCATTGCCCCACCAGCCATTTTGCTTCAGGCGCAACGGCGGCGCGCTGTAGGCCCAGGCCAGCAGCAGGCCGAAGATGGCGGCATAAAAACCCCAGGTTCCCAGCACCGTTGCGGCCGCCAGGGATATGGCGGTCCACGCGAGCGCAATATAAAGTCCCCAACGGCCCGGCATGCGCCCCGAGGGAATGGGACGGGTCGGCTCGTTGATGGCGTCCACCTTGCGATCGAACCAGTCGTTGGCCGCCTGGCTGGTGGCGCACACCATGGGCCCGACGACCACGATACCTGCCAGCATCAGCGCCCAGTGGTCGGCAAGCGATACGCCGGCCGAAACCACGCCGCAGGCAAACGCCCACATGGGCGGGAACCAGGTGACGGGTTTGAACAGCTCAAGTACGGTAGCGGGGGCGGGGTACTTCATGCGCGTCAGGCTACAGCTGACACTTTAAAATGTCAATCAACGTTGACATCGTTTCGGTGGGGCCCCAGCTGCGTAGACGCGGGATCTTGGCGGGCGCAACGCTGCGCGCATGCCGGGACGCCCAAGCGGCGCCCCTACTGGCTGGTGGGTTCGCCGGTTCCGGACACGGCCTCGGCAATGCCGTAGCGGTGCAGCTTCACATAGAGGCTCTGGCGGCTCAGGCCGAGCATCTCGGCAGCCGATGCTCGGTTGTCGCCCGTGAGCTCGAGCGCCGCCTCGATGCAGAGGCGCTCGATGACATCGGTGGTTTCGCGCACGACGTCCTTGAGCGGCACGCGCCCGATGAGCTCGGTGAGCTGCTGGACCGAGCGCGGCAGTTCGCGACCGGGCACGCCTTTTTCAGGCAGGCGGCGCGCGATGGAGCGCATGGAAAAGGCAACACAGGGCGGATCGGCATCGGGCGCGGTGACCGCCGAGATCTCGACATCGGAGGTGGCGCCGTACTCGCCGCGCACGGTGGTGGAAAACAGCCGTATGGAATCGTGTTCCTTCAGGTTTGCCAGCAGCACGGTGAGGTCCACGCCCGAGCGGCCCAGCCAGCGCTCCAGCGGTTCGCCGCGCACCTGGCCCTCGGAGGTGAGTTGCACCAGATCGAGGAAGGACCGGTTGGCGGTCAGCACGCGGCCGCTGGTATCGGTGAGCACGAAGCTGTCAGGCAGGCGCTCGAGCACTGCCGTCAGGCGGCTGCGCGTGGCCTCGTCGCTCATGGCCTCGTTGCCATCGAGCGAAACGATGCGCAGCAGGATGTGCGTGGCATTGTCCTGCCGAAACGGCGATGCCGAAACCTGGAAGCGCCGCGGGTCGCCCGCCAGCCTGACGACCACTTCGCTGGCACGCCCCGATACGCGAATGGACCCGATGAGATCCTGGATGGCACGGGTACCTGCTTCGTCGAAGCCCTCGGGAAAGGTCCGGCCAATCATGAAGCGCACGCCCTGCCCCAGGATCCGCGCCGCGGCCGGATTGGCATCAACCACTTTCTGCGAGCCGGCCTCCAGGATCAGCACGGCTTCGAGCGCCAGTTCAAACAGCATGCGGTACCGGGTTTCGGCCTGGCGCACGAATTCATAGTCGCGCTCCAGGGACTGCTGCGCGTTGACCAGGCGCTGCTGCAGGGCGGCCACGCTGCGCATGCTGCGCCCGAGCGCTATGACACTTCCGCCTTTGCCCAGCTTGACGGCGGAATACAGGATGGGAATGTCCCCGCCGCGCGTGGACGGGTGGTTGACCTGGCGCCACTGGGGCGGCGCCGACTGCTTGGCGCCGGTCAGCAGCGCTTCTACCTTGGGACGGCTTTCCACGCTGACGGTGTCGAGCCAGGGGCGGCCAATCCATTCCTCGTAGCTGTCGTCGGTAAGTTCCTCGCTCCCGACCGCCAGATCGCGAATCAGGCCGCGCTCGTCCAGTACCAGCGCCAGGTC
>Ga0075030_100006557_pt1 | contig 10415 bp, 13 predicted proteins | sample LitLauG_LLR_2012_FD_71393 | JGI IMG/M metagenome (GOLD analysis project Ga0075030, IMG submission 71393) | Freshwater sediment microbial communities from Pennsylvania, USA - Little Laurel Run_MetaG_LLR_2012 | ecosystem: Environmental > Aquatic > Freshwater > Creek > Sediment | place: USA...
ACCACAACCAACGCCCCAAACCCTTCATCTGGACCGCGTCCGCCAGAGATATCCTCGAAAAAGTGAAGCGCGCCCGCAAGACCCTGCTTAATGTGCAATCTGTGTGACGCACTCCACTAGGAGTAAAGCAGCCACAGGTTTCCTTGCTAATCCGGAACCGCCACGGAAATTTCTTAATCGCCCGGCTGATGCACTTCCTCACCGCTCTCGGTCAGGATGTTCAGATCACGGTGAAACCAACGCGCAAGGATCTTGGCGCTATCGGTCGCTGTCTCTTAAAGTCGGAGCCACAGCAAGTTTTAGCGGTTCGCGACGCGGGTGGTCGCGTTCAAGCCGGTCGGAGTTGCGCCCCAGATGAGAAATCCGTCCTTGCCGTTCCCAACGAAGCCGGGCTCGCTATAATCGCGGGACCGTAGGCACGCAGATCGCGTAAGCGCCCGAAGCCGCCGCGATGTCGGCGTATCCGGCGAGATAAGCGAACGCGTTGAGCGTCTCGGTGGCCGCCGCCGAAACAGGCCATTATAGATCGACGCATGAGAATGTGTGGGGGTGGAGCCATCGGTGGTGTAGACGATGGTGGCACCGGGAGTCACCGTTGAGATCGCGACGCTCTGCGCGACCCCCTATACTCATGTTCGCTTCGCCGCCACTCATCCGCGGTAAGAGCCGTGTGCGTAAACGCGCTCTCACGGATCTGTGCGGGGGGCGATCAGCGATGGTCGTCTTCTACCGCGACAGTAATTGGCGCAATCGTATGGGCTTCAGCTTTCAATTGCCGGAAGAGGACCTCATTTGCGAGTGCAGATACGACGAGACTCATGACCGGATGGACCGCGAAGACTGTCCGATCCACGGCCACGAGGTTGGACGAGCGGACACGCGCCGATGCCTGCGAATAGTCCCAGCCGCGAGCGGTGAGCGGCTGAATGTCGCGGAGGCACGCCAGGACGCTAACGGCGGCCATCGCAGAATTCCTCCTTCACCCGCCGCGTGGCCATTTCCAATCAGGCCGACGTGCAGATGTCCATCTGTGCGGGATACTGGAAGGTTCAAGAGGAGTGTATTGGATATGGAAGAGCAAACAAAAGACATGGGACGACGAGCTTTCGCCAGGACTCTTGCGGGCGCGGCCCTCATGTCCGCCATCCAAGACAGCCGCGCCGAGGTTCACCCCAATCCGCCGGGAATCAAAATTGCGACTTCTGCGCCGGCCAATCCCAGCGACGAGGACCTGCTGTTTTTCCAACAAGCGGGAGTGGAATACGTCAGCCTTCCTGCGTCACCGGACAGCACGGCCGAGAGCTTCACGAAGATGCGCGAGCGCTACGAATCCGCTGGCATCAATGTGTACAACATCGGCAGCGGCGTTGGACCCAGCGGCAGCCTGCACAATATGCCGGAGGTCACGCTGAACCTCCCAGGCCGCGATCAGAAGATCGCCGAGTATAAACAATACCTCCGATATCTGGGCAAGGCGGGCATCCACTACACGACCTATGCTCATATGGGCAACGGCATCTGGAGCAGCGGCAGGGCTACAATCCGTGGCGCGTCGGGCCGCGAACTGGATCTTTCCAGCCCGAACCGCCGCGGAAATTGGGCCGGAAAGGAATACGCCGAGCCCCTGTCGCACGGGCGCATTTTCACCAAGGAAGAAATCTGGGCGAACTACACGTACTTCATCAGGCAGGTGGCTCCCGTGGCGGAAGAGGCCGGCGTGCGCATCGGCATCCACCCCGACGATCCTCCGGCCCCCATACTTGCGGGCGTGCCGCGATGCATATTCTCGAACTTCGAAGGCTATAAGCGAGCCATGGAGATCGCGAACAGTCCCAATGTGGGCATCTGTCTGTGCTGCGGGACCTGGCTGGAAGGGGGCAAAGAGTTAACCGGCAAGGATCCGGAACAGATGATCCGCTACTTCGGCGCCGCCAAGATCTGGAAGATTCACTTCCGCAACGTGAGCGCGCCCCTGCCGCACTTCGTGGAGACCTTCATGGACAATGGCTATTACGACATGTACAAGATCATGAAAGCGCTTCGCGATGTGAACTACGACGGCATCGTCATTCCCGACCATATACCGTCCATGGCCGGGCAGCGAAGCGGGCTCGCGTACTCCATCGCCTATGTGCGCGCGCTTCGCGATCGCGCCAACCGAGACGCAGGAGCGTAAGATCAGGGAGCGCTGCAGGCAGTCCAAAGCGAATTGCGGCAATTGGCTCGCCCTAGTTGCTGCTACGGATGCTTAAGCGGGAAGTAATTGAAAAGAATGGTGCGCCCGGCATGACTCGAACATGCGACCTTCTGGTTCGTAGCCAGACGCTCTATCCAACTGAGCTACGGGCGCGCTACAAGGAGAATTTTACCACAGTCCTGAGACATTGACGCTAATTCGCTGACGCTTTCCACGTCCCGCTATCCACGGCCTGATCGCCGGCGGTGGTTTTGTACGTTCCTTCGATAGTCTTGCCCTTGATCGTCGCCTCGGCGGCCGATTGCAGAAGGTTGCCCTGGGCGTCGAACTCGTAGACGATCGAAAGTCTCGTGCCGTCCACCTTAAAAGACGTTACCTTGGACTTGATCTGGTCGCCGCCTAATGTGAAGCTCATCTCCGGGATCAGCTTGCCGTCGGCAGCCGCTGTCAGCTTGAGTTGGATTTCGCCGCTGCCGCCAGCGCCGGACCATTCGCCTTTGTACGTCCCCGGCAACACCTTGTTTTGGCCAGCGACCACCATTGCCATTGTGCACAACCCCAGAACAGCATTTCGCATCCCCTTAACTTACTAAATTCCTGCGTCCTCCGGGCGCGCCGTATGCGTTACTAGTCAATAGAAGCGTGACGATACCCGGTCAAACAGCGGTCCAAGCCAGCGCGGAGTTCGCGCCGAGGCCGTTCGATCAGGTTCTGCGCGAGCATCAGGCCATGGTCTTCAGCATCGCTTATCACTACTTGCGCGACCGTTCTGCAGCCGAAGAAGTGGCGCAGGATGTGTTCCTGCAGCTCCACCGCAGCTTCGACGATTTCAAGCCCGGACCTGACCGCGACGCGCACCTGGTGCACTGGCTGCGAAAAGTGGCGAGCCACCGCTCGATCGATGCCACCCGCAAACGCAGGACGCAACCGGCCACCGGCCTCGGGGTGGCGCTCGACGACGCGCCTCCGCCTAGTGTGCCGGCCGAGTCCAAGGATTTTCTGCTCCAGCAGCGCCTGGAAACGCTGATCGGGTCCTTGCCCGAAAAGCCTCGCATGGTGATGGTGCTGCGCTATCAGGAGGATTTGATGCCGGAAGAGATCGCGTCCCTGTTGGACATGCCGGTAAGGACCGTAAAAAGCCACTTGCAGCGCTCGCTGGCAATGCTGCGCGAAAAGATCGACCGCAGCATGGGGGAAATACGATGATGGACGATTTCGAAAAACAGATTCAGCAGGCGCTGCAGCGCAAGGACCCGTCGCCTTTTTTTGAGGCTCGCGTGCTGGCCACTGTGCGCCGGGATGCTCAGGCACGGCGCGCCCGATGGCGGATGTGGTGGGCCTCGGCGGTCGCGGCGTCGCTGCTCATCGTCACCGGATCGGCGTGGCAGTACCAAAAAATCGAGCACGAGCGCATCGCCGGCGAACAGGCCAAGGCGCGGCTGGAGCTGGCGCTGAAGATTACCAGCGTGAAGCTCCAGAAAATCAGCCATAAAGTGGAACAAATCGAAAATTAGCAAAGGATTCTTATGAAACGTATACTTCCCGTTGTGTTGTTGCTCGGCTTGCCTCTGGCGGCGCAGGAGATCAAAATGCCGCCGGGGCTGGATAAGCTCGCCGCCAAGGCGTCGGAGGTCGTGGACGTGAATCTCGACGGCGCATTGCTGCAGCTGGCGTCGAAATTTTTGTCGGATAAAGATGCCGATGAAGCTCACGTCAAGCAGCTGGTCGGCGGCCTGAAGGGCATTTTCGTGAAGAGCTTCGAATTCGACGAAGCCAATCAATACAGTCAGGCTGATATCGAAGAGTTCCGCGCGCAATTCCGCCCGCCGGCGTGGTCGCGCATTGTCAGCGCCCGGAGCAAGAAGAACGGTGAAAATTCAGAAATCCTGCTGAAGACCGACAATAATCAGATCAGCGGCCTGGTCGTCATCGTCACCGAGCCCAAGGAGCTGACCATCGTCAATATCATCGGGAACATCCGCCCGGAGGACCTGCGCGACCTTGGCGGCAAGATGGGCATCCCGAAGATCGACGTCGGCGGCGCAGTGAAGCAGAGTGACAAGAAGAATAACGACAAGAAGGAGGACGAGAAATGAAATCCGCTCTCCTCGCCCTGTGTCTCGCGAGCGCCGCCTCTGTGCACGGCGCCGACCGCGAGTTCAACGATATCGTGCGCGCTATTTCGGAGGAGTTTCACACCCGCCCGACGACGATTCCCTTCTTCGGCATCGTCAACGTGTTCGCCGAAACGCTGCGCCCGGCCGGCACGCGCCATATCGACCTGGCGGTGTTCGAACACCTGAGCGATTCGGTCCGCGAGGGCCGCAATCTGCCGGAGATGATCCAGGGCGCTGTCGGCCATTCCTGGAAGCCGTTCGTCAAAGTGCATTCGTATAAGAGCGGAGAGACCGTGCTCGTCTACATGCGTCAGGAAGGTCCCAAGGACTGGCGCTTGCTGCTCACCTCCGTCGAGCGTGAAGAGGCAACCGTGGTGCAGCTCCGCCTGAACGCCGAAGCGCTGGCCCAATGGGTGAAAGATCCGGAGCACAAAGCGCTCCGCTGGCATGGCGAAGTCGGAGAATAATCGGCGGGCTGGCGGCCTCGCCGGAATGGCGCTATTCGGTCTGTTTCTCCGCTTCGAGAGCGCCGGTAGCGCCCGCCTCCAGCGCCGCCGCGATGATGCGCTTGGCTTCTGAAGCATCTTCTTGCGCGACTCTCACTTCCTCCGGCAGATTCGGCATGGTCGCGCCGCTCTCCAGCACCGCCGCGATTCCGGACGCCTCCAGTAAGGCTTTGACAGACATTGCCTCCATCTCCGAAGTGGTGCCGGCGGCCCGGAACACGGTGACTAAATCCAGGTCGTGGGAATTCTCAACAGGTTCCATACCCCGAGCTTACGCCTTTTCGAAGCCGCAAGAGTAGAATAGAGTCATGGCAAGAGACAACGGAATGAACTTTGTGTGGTTCACGGCGGGGGCTGCCATTGGCGCAACCATCGCTCTCTTATATGCACCGCAGACGGGCAAGGACACTAGGCGCTACATCGGCAAGAAGACGCGCGAAGGGCGCGAAGCCCTTGTAGATGCGGGCGGCGACGTCGCCGACCGGGCCAAGGACCTGTTCGACAAGGGCCGCCACATGGCGGACGAAGCCGCCGAGATGTTTGAGCGCGGCCGAAAAATCATCGAAGGATAATCAAGCACCCACATGACCACCACTGCCGGAACAGGGCGGCTCTCTGCCTTCACGAACGAGCCCATTACCGATTTCTCCGTCGCCTCCAACAAAGCGGCCGCCGAGGCTGCGCTGGCGCGCGTGCGGGCCGAGTTAGGCCAGGATTATGAACTGTGGATCGCCGGAGCGGCGCACAAAACGGGCGATCTGCTGACCAGCGTCAACCCTTCCAACACGTCGCAAGTGGTGGGCAAACATCACAAGGCTACGCCGGAGCTGGCGACGCGCGCCATTGAGGACGCGCACGCCTACTTCGGCGAATGGAGCCGCGTTCCGGTGGAGCGCCGTATTGAACTGGTGGTGAAGGCCGCGTCCATCATCCGCAAGAACAAGTTCGATTTCGACGCCTGGCTGGTGCTGGAAGCCGGCAAGACGTGGCCAGAAGCCGACGCCGACGTGAGTGAAGCCATCGACTTCGCTGAATACTACGCGCGCCAGATGCAGAAGTTCGCCTCGCCGGAGCCGACCGTGCAGATGCCAGGCGAGCGCGGCGAAATGATCTACATTCCCTTGGGCGCGGGCATTATTATTCCGCCGTGGAATTTCCCGCTGGCGATTATGGCCGGCATGACGCTGGCGGCGTTGGTCGCGGGCAACACCGTGGTGATCAAGCCATCCAGCGAGACGCCCACCATCGCGCAGAAATTCGCCCAGGTGCTCCGCGAGGCCGGATTCCCTCTGCGCAGCTTTTCGCTGTGCACCGGCAGCGGAGCGTCGATTGGCGACCTTCTCGTCGAGCACCCCAAGACGCGCTTCGTTTCCTTCACCGGTTCGCGCGACGTCGGCCTGCGCATCAACGAACTGGCGGCGAAGCCGCGCAAGGGTCAGATCTGGATCAAGCGTGTGGTGGCGGAGATGGGCGGCAAGGACGCCATCGTGGTGGATCGCGAGGCGGATGTGGAATGGGCGGCAACCGGCGTGGTCCAATCAGCATTTGGATATCAGGGACAGAAATGCTCGGCCTGTTCGCGGGCCATTGTGGATGAAGCCGTGTACGACGAATTTCTGGAGAAGGTCAAAGCGAAGGTCGCGGCGATCACCGTCGGCCCTTCGCACGATCCGGCCAATTATATGGGTCCGGTAATCAGCGCCAGCGCGCAAAAGACCATTCTGAATTACATCGAAATCGGTAAAACAGAGGGACGGCTCATCGCCGGGGGGGACCGTGCCGAGGGACCGGGCTACTTCATTCAGCCCACGGTCATCGCCGACGTCGATTCCAAGGCCCGCATCTTCCAGGAAGAGATTTTTGGGCCCGTCCTGGCCGTCACAAAGGCGCGTGACTTCGATCACGCCCTGGAACTGGCCAACGACACCGAATATGGACTCACAGGCGCGGCGTACTCAAAGAATCCGGAAAAACTCCGTAAGGCGCGGGAGCACTTCTTTGTCGGCAACCTGTATTTAAACCGCAAATGTACTGGAGCGATGGTGGGAGCGCATCCCTTCGGTGGGTTTAACATGTCCGGCACCGATTCCAAGGCCGGCGGACCGGATTACCTGCTGCAATTCTTACAGGCAAAATCGATCGCGGAAAAAGTTTAATCCAAGAAACCTTTCTTGAGGGGCTGGGTTCTAAGGGAGACGGTAGGTTCTTTCTTTGCTCCAAGCCTGCTCCAGTTCGGAAGAGACCCTTGTCTCTGCTCACGGGCAAGCCGGTAGGTGTCCGCCCACGCCGGAGCGCCTGGAGGAGCACGTTCGCCTGACACGCAGACGATTGAAGGCATTTGGGATCGCCGCGTGCGATTCCGTCGCCGCACTCCTGCCGGAGAGGCCGGATGAGGAGACCGCGCGCATGGCCGCCGAGGGTCTGGATGCGAGCTTCGTGCCCCTCGCTTCCAACGCGGCGCGCGAGACATATGCCTCGCATTTTACGGAAACTGGCCCTAGACTGGTGCTGCTGCATCCGGGCCCGAGTCCCGCGCGCGAGGCAGCCCGTGACGTGCGCATACCCATCGCCAACGTTCTCAGGCACTTCGAGGCCGGCATCTTTACCCTGGAACAGGACTTGAGCCTGCCGGCTCAACCTGCGGCGAAAATGCCGCTGGTGCTGATAGCCTCCGGACAGGCGTATCGCAGGCTTTCGGCGCGGCTCGACCCGGAGCATCCGGTGGTCGGCATCACTCCTCCGCGTCTGGAGCTTTTGCCTCCTCCGCACACCATTGAACACGTCGCCGCCGAGTGCGTCCGCATGCTGCGCCGCTTTCGCGCTCAAGGGCCTTACGCCCTGGCCGGCTGGCAGGCGGAGGCTCTGATCGCCCTGGAGATGGCGCGTTTACTGGAGGAAGAGGGCGAAAGGGTCGCGTTCGTCGCCATGCTGGACGCTTCAGGATTGTTCGGAGTGCGCGCGGGCTGGCTCGGCCGGACCCTGGGGCGGCTGTTCGGCCCCGGGATTGCTTCCTCGAGGGAACTCCTGTCATCCGCGCTACGCCGATACAATCCGCATCCCTGGTCGGGCAAGATCATCCACATCGCCTCTGAAGCAAAACCCCGAACCGCACCCTTCGAATGGGACAAGATCGCCCCGCAGGGCCTGACCTCCCACTTCGCACCGCCGGAAATGATGGCTGAGCCGAACGTGCGTATCGTCGCAGCGATCCTGGCCACGGAGATGGAACGCGTTCCCGCAGAGTAAGATCAAAAGATTGTGTCTCTATCTCAGGTTGTTCTCGAAGGCATACACACCCGCCTGGAACCCCTCTCCGAATCTCATGCCGCGGATCTTTCCGCCGTCGGCCTGGACCCCGAGTTATGGAAATGGATTCCCACCCAGGTGCTGACGCCCGATCAAATGCTGGGCTACATCCGCGCCGCGCTCGCCGATCAGGCGAAAGGCACCGCGCTGCCGTTCGCCACCATTGATAAAGCATCCGGCAAAGCCATCGGATCGACGCGCTTCATGAACATCGATGTGCCGAACAAGCGCGTAGAGATCGGATCCACGTGGCTCGCTCCGGCGTTCCAGCGCACGGCATTGAACACCGACGCCAAGTACCTGATGATGCGCCACGCCTTCGAAACGCTGGGCTGCAACCGGGTGGAGTTGAAGACCGATTCGCTGAACATGAAATCGCGCAACGCAATCCTGCGCATCGGAGCCAAAGAAGAGGGCATCCTGCGGAGCCACATGGTGACGTGGTCCGGACGCCTGCGCGACACCGCTTACTTCAGCGTCCTGGCGCCCGAATGGCCCGCGGTAAAGGCTAATCTGGAAGCGAAAATGGCGAATAAGAGACAATAGAAGCATGGCCAGTTTTCGCGTCCAGACGCCGCAGCGCTCCTATGAAGCCATCGTGGAGCGAGGAGCGTCGAAGCGCATCTCCGAATTTCTCCCTCCCAAGCACGGCAAGGTATTCGTCGTTACGACCAAAGACGTTTGGGACCTGCACAGCGCCGCGCTCGCCGGCGTCCCGCACACGCCCGTCTTTTTTCCCGGAGGCGAATCGAAAAAGCGACTCGCCGAGGTCGAATCGATGGCCGAGGCGATGCTGGCCGCTGGAGGCGACCGCTCCAGCGTCGTGGTCGCGTTCGGCGGAGGCATCGTCAACGACACCGGCGGATTCCTGGCCGCCATTTTCATGCGCGGCGTGCCGGTGATCCAGGTGCCCACCACGCTGCTCGCGCAAGTGGACGCCGCAGTGGGCGGCAAGACCGGCGTCAATCTCGTATCGGGGAAAAATCTGCTAGGAAGCTTTCATCAGCCTCTGGCCGTGCTGATCGATCCGGACGTGCTAAGGACTCTTCCCGAGCGCGAATATCGCGCGGGACTGTACGAGATCGTCAAATGCGGCGTCATCCGCGATGCGGCTCTGTTTCGTTTATTGGACGAACAGATGCCCGCCGTTCTCGCGCAGGACCCGCATGTGGTGGAACGCATCATTGCCGACGCGGTGCGCATCAAGTGCGAAGTGGTCAGCGCCGACGAGCGCGAAGGAGGCCTGCGCCGCATCCTGAACTTCGGCCACACCGTCGGCCACGCTCTTGAAGCCGAGACGCGCTATTCACGCTTCCTGCACGGCGAAGCGGTGGCGTTCGGCATGCGTGCGGCAACGGTGCTGGCAGAGCACGTGGCGAATCTCAAGGAGGGCCGTGAGATCGACCGAGTGATCGCTAAATACGGGCCGATCCCTCCGCTCGACGGCATCACCGCCCAAAGCCTGGCCAAGCGCCTGGTGAGCGATAAGAAAACCATCCAGGGCAACGTGCATTTCGTACTGCCGACGAAGATCGGCGAGGTGACCGTGATGTCCGGCATCGACGACCGCGTGGTGCTGGAAGCGATTGAGGCGGTCCTCAGTTGACAGCCGGAGAGCAGGAGAAAGCACGCTGGGTGCAGGGCATGTTCGGCCGCATCGCCGGACGCTACGACCTGCTGAACCACCTGCTGTCCTTCAATTTGGATAAGCGCTGGAGAGCCCGCACCGTGCGGCGGCTCGGCGCCATCCTGAAGCGCCCCGATGCGGTGGTTCTGGACCTGTGCTGCGGCACGGGCGACGTTCTCGTTGCTTTGGAACATCACGGCGCCCGCACGCTGGGCAGCGATTTCTGTCATCCCATGTTGATCGAGGCGCAGCGCAAAGGCTCCAGTCCTTTGTTCGAGGCCGATGCGCTCGCGCTACCATTAAAAGCCGCCTCGCTCGACCTGATCACCTGCGCCTTCGGCTTCCGCAATCTTGCCAATTATGAAAAGGGGTTAGACGAGATGCTGCGCGTGCTAAAACCCGGAGGCGTCGCCGCGATCCTCGAATTTTCGCAGCCGACGAATCGGGTATTCGGCGCGCTCTACGGCTTCTTTTCGACGCGCGTGCTGCCGAAGGTCGGCGGCATGATTTCGGGATCGTCGGACGCGTATTCGTATCTGCCGGATTCGATCAGGATATTCCCCGGTGCCGAAGCGTTGGCTGAAAAAATGAAAGCCGCCGGCTTCGCCAAGGTGGAATTCGAAAGAATGACCGGCGGCGCGGTGGCGCTGCACCTCGGATAT
>Ga0075030_100006560_pt1 | contig 10413 bp, 10 predicted proteins | sample LitLauG_LLR_2012_FD_71393 | JGI IMG/M metagenome (GOLD analysis project Ga0075030, IMG submission 71393) | Freshwater sediment microbial communities from Pennsylvania, USA - Little Laurel Run_MetaG_LLR_2012 | ecosystem: Environmental > Aquatic > Freshwater > Creek > Sediment | place: USA...
CGGCAGCGACCTCCCGGGCGAAGGTGGGCCCGGAGAGGACGGCGATTCGAAAATCCAAACCCATCACGTCGCGGATCACCTCGGAAACCCGCATCAGGGAGCCCGCTTCGAGTCCTTTCGTGGCGCTTATGAGCTGCATTCCGGGATGCAGATTCGGGCGCATCTGCTGGTAAACCGGGCGAACGACGTGCGATGGCATGACGCTGAGAACGGTTTCCGCTTCTTCCAGCGCCGCAGGCAGGGAGTGGCTGGCTCGGACGTTGGCGGGCAGCGAAAAGCCGGGCAGAAAGACGTCGTTGATGCGAGTGCTTTCGAGCCGCTCGGCCAGATCGGCTTCGTGAGCCCAGAGATTGACGCGCTCGAAGCGCGACGAGAGAACGCAGGCCAGGGCGGTGCCCCAGCTTCCGGCTCCAATAACGGCCAGGGTGCTCAACGGGCTCGCCTGAAGCGGAAGATATTTTCGTTTCCGGCGAGAATTCTGTCCATGTTGGCCCGATGGCGCCAGATGATAAGGACCGCCGCGCCGGCCGCCGCGACCAGGACGGGCCAGGCGGGATGCAGAATCATCCAGCAGGCGAACGGGAAAAGCCCGGCCGCGACGATGCTGCCGAGCGAGAGATACCGCGTGACGGTGACCATCATTAAAAAGATCAGCAGCACAGCCAGGAGCGGCAACCAGGCGAGATAGAGGAAGGCGCCGACAAAGCTGGCCACCGCTTTGCCTCCTTTAAAACCGAGCCAGGCGGGAAACGCGTGTCCGGCAAGGGCGGCAAGGGCGGAAAAGCTCATCCACATGATGTTGCCGCCGGTCAGACGGTCAGCCAGCCACACTGCGAACCAGGCTTTGGCGGCATCGAGCAGGAGCGTCATTAGGCCCGCCGCCAGACCCGCGGTGCGATGTACGTTGGTGGCGCCGATATTGCCCGAGCCCGATTTACGAACGTCTCCGCCGGTTTTTATTTTGACGATGAGGAGACCGAACGGTATGCCGCCGAGGACGTAGGCGATCGCGATCGCGAGAAGACCCATTTATGATGCCGCCTTTTCAAGAGAATAGCTGGCCAGCTGCGTGTAGACCGAGCCAGCGGGACCGGGCCTGCTCAGGTAAAGATGGAATTCGGTTACGGTGAAAGATCCGAAATCGAAGGAGGCGCCCTCTGCTACCCGTTGTGCAATGCGCTCCCGGAGAGCCTGGACAGGCGGAAGCGCCTGTCCCACTCGCGCCAGGGTGACATGCGGCGTGTAGGGGTGCGAGTCCGTCTTCACGCCGAGCGCCGCCAGGGCCTGATCGGTGCGAGTGGCAAGTTCGGCCAGGGTTGCTTCCGCGTGAACTCCGGCGAAGAAGATTTTCGGGTGGTGCGGATTCGGCAGGAAACCGAAGCGCGCCACGGTCACGGCAAAGGCGCGCGGCTTCGGCATAGCTTCCAGTGCATTCTTAAGTTCCGGGAATCGCGCATCCGGCCATTCGCCGATGAATTTGAGGGTAATGTGCAGATTCTCAGCGGGGGACCAGCGAAGTCCCGCGGGCTGGTCCAGCTGCTGCAGAGAGCTCACGATCGGCGTAAGTATTTGAGGAGGAATGGAAAGTCCGGTAAATAACCGCATCCGCGATATCACATTTTACCTGCTACAGTTGATTCTGAAGTTGTCGAGCCTAAAAATGGCCCGGAAATGGAGCAGTCATGCCGAGCACAGATTTTCCCCGGGCGGCTCCGTTCGCTGCGGGAGCTTACAGAGAGCGAGAGGGCGTCGACCTCGAGTTCGATCGGGTGCTGGGAATCATTACGGGTGGAGCTGCGCGCTATCAGGGGCTTACGCCGGAAGAAACCGCAACTTTAATCGCCGTTCTGGAAGAGAAGCGGGCCGAATTCCGGCTGCGCGGCGGCGAGGCTCCCGAGGGCTATGGGTCGCGTTATTCCGGGAGAGTACAGACCATTTTGATTGCCGACCCGCGTGTGAAAGCGGTTTTCGACGCACGGATGCAGAGACGTAAGATCGCACCGGACGGTCCTATTCGCTACCTCGGCTTCCTCACCGCGACCGATGCACGGCTGTTCAATTTCGGACGCCTGCCGGCGCGCGACGAGGGCGATCGGTTTCAGGTCCGGATTGCCCACAGTTTCTTTGCGCCGCATCGACTGTCCCTTCAGGACGGTCCTGGATTCTGCGCGGCAATTCTGGCAGAAAAGGACCACCCCAACCATTACGAGGCCACGACGGAAGACGTCGAGTTGTTCCTGGCGAAGAAGCCATCAAGGTCGAAGAGATAAACAGCCCCGGGTCAGATGACGGACCGGGATCTCGATACAATAGCGGGAAGGTCATATGAGTCCCTCCGCGTTCCCATTTACGGTTCCGCAGATCGGGATTAGTGCGGTCGTCGATATTCTCGCCGTCGCCTTCATTATTTACCAGCTGCTGCAGATAGTAAGAGGTACGCGAGCGGCACACATTCTGGTGGGTATTGTAACGGTCGCGGCGCTTTATCAGGTTGCAGTTCGGGCTCACCTGGAGGCACTGCGGTCGCTGCTGTTCTCGCTGGCGCCTTATTCGGCGGTCGCCATCATTGTTCTGTTCCAGTCGGAGATTCGTCGGACGCTGGCGCGGCTGGGCCGCAAGCGGATTTTCGGCGGGTATCAACGCCCGGAATCTACTGACGAGATTCTGCTGGCGCTAACTGCTCTGTCGCAGGATAAGACAGGTGCGCTGATCGTGCTCGAGCGCGATATCGGGCTCCGAACATTTATCGAAAGCGGTGTGAGGCTCGATTCGGAGATTTCACGGGACCTGTTGCTGACGGTCTTCATGCCGGGCACGGCGCTGCACGATGGCGCGGTAATTATTCAGAAAGAGCGCATCGCCGCAGCAGCCTGCTTTCTTCCGCTGAGCGTGAATCCGGCCGTGTCTTCCAAACTCGGGACACGCCACCGTGCCGCCATCGGCATCACGGAAGAAACCGATTGTCTGGCGCTGATTGTGAGTGAGGAGACCGGCCTCATTTCGATCGCGGCTTTTGGAAATCTGGAGCGAGGCCTGAGTATTGAACGGGCCGATGAGCGCATAAATCAGCATTTCGGTGCGCCGCGGCGCAAGAGCTCCTATGTTGTGGCGCCTGCCGCTCGGGCTGAAAAACGGGAAGACGAAGTAAGGATGCACGAATGATGCATCTGATTACCGAAAACATCGGCCTGAAACTGCTGGCGCTGGTGGCTGCGTTCTTTATCTGGGCGAACATTGCAAGTGAGCCGGAGCTTTCGACCATCATTGCGGCCCCCGTGGAGTACAAGAATTTTCCAAAGGATCTGGAGATCAGCTCCGAAATCGTGGAAACGATTGATGTGGAAGCGCACGGTCCGGCCGGACAATTGCGGGATGCGAGCGATTCGCATCTGGCGGCAATTATCGATTTCTCAGGAGTGAAGGCGCCCGGAGAACGAACATTCAGCCTGACGGCGGCCGAGGTAAAGCTGCCGCGGGGTATCCAGTTGATTCGCATTATCCCGGCGCAGTTGCGGTTCGATTTCGAACACAAGCTGACGCGCAATGTCCCGATACAGGTGCCATTCGCGGGGCGTCTGGCGCCGGGCCTGAAGGTGGTGAGCCACACGGTTACACCCTCGGCACTTACCATCGCCGGACCTGAAAGCCGAGTTGCGGCGGTGCTCAAAGCCGAGTCCGATCCATTCGATCTGACCCAGGTGGCGAGCGATACAACGCAGAAGCTATCCGTGTATATCGGCGAGCCTCAGGTGAGGTTCGTCAATACGCCGCAGGTTACAGTGAGTATTCACGTCGAGAAAATTCACTGATTCATGGCAAAAAGGTTATTTGGAACGGACGGGATCCGGGGCGTTGCGGGTGAGCCGCCTCTCGATCCCGCAACAGTTGCAGCGCTGGGGATAGCGCTGGCTGAGGATTTGCACCGGCACAGCCGGGGCACGCAACCGGTTCTGGTGGGGATGGATACCCGCGAATCGGGGCCGGCGATTGCGGCTCAACTGGCGCATGGGCTGGCACAGCGAAACGTCGCTGTGGCTTTCGCGGGCGTGGTCACAACACCGGGGGTGGCGTATCTGACGCGCACGGGAGACTTCGCGGCGGGTGTGATGATTTCAGCTTCGCATAATCCATTCGCGGACAACGGCATCAAGGTGTTTGCGAAGACGGGCTTTAAGCTGCCGGACGCAGAAGAGCACGACATCGAAGAAGAGATCTTCGGAATTCTGCCTGGGCTTAAGGCTGAAGAACCGCCGCAGCCACTAATTGCTTCCTATTCGGTGAGGCGCTATCTGGATTTTCTGCTTTCGACGGTTACGACGCAGTTTGCCGGGATGAGAGTGGTGCTCGATTGCGGAAACGGCGCGTCTTCAGCGCTCGCGCCGGAGTTGTTTCGCGAAGCGGGTGCGGACGTGACCGCCATCAACTACGAACCGAATGGGCGTAATATCAACCTGGACTGCGGGGCTCTGCATCTGGAGCAGTTGCGGCAGAGGGTGGTGGAGAGTGGGGCCGATGCGGGAGTGGCGTTCGACGGGGATGCGGATCGGGCGTTGCTGGTGGCGCCTTCGGGACGCGTGGTGGACGGCGATGCGATTCTGCTGATTGCGGCGCGCCGGATGCAGGCTGACGGTCATCTTCAGGGAAACCTCGTCGTATCGACCGTGATGTCGAACCTGGGGCTGGAGAAGGCCCTGACGGCGCATGGCATCGGTATGCTGCGCACGGCGGTGGGCGATAAGTATGTGCTGGAAGAGATGGAGCGGCGGCAGGCTCCTCTGGGCGGCGAGCAGTCGGGACATGTGATTTTCAGCGAGTATTCGACGACGGGCGACGGCATGCTGACGGCTCTCAGGACGCTGGAGACTGCGCGGCGCGAAGGGTTGTCGCTGGATGAACTGGCGGCGGAGATGGTGGTTTATCCGCAGATTCTTCTGAACGTGCGAGTGAAGGAGCGGAAACCGCTCGAGGAGATGCCGCGGGTGCAGGAGGAGATCCGATCGTGCGAGGCCGCGCTTGGCAGTGCGGGGCGCGTGCTGGTGCGGTTTTCGGGGACCGAACCTCTGCTGCGTGTGATGGTGGAGGGGCCGGAACAGGAACTGACCGAGCGCCTGGCGCAGCGAATTGTAGATGCAATCAAAACGGAATTAGGATAAAACAGCCTTATGCGAATTCGATTGACCCTGCTGGCCTCACTGGCTCTTGCCGTTACCGCTCAGACTCCGAAAAACCGTCCTCCATTGCCCAACGAGCAGTGGGTCGAGTTGTTCAATGGGAAAGACCTCACGGGCTGGGATCCCGTGGGCAAAGAGAAATGGACCGTCGAGGATGGGATCATCCACGGGTCGACGCTGACCAACGATTACGGCTACCTGCAGACTAAGAAGGACTATAAGGATTTCATGCTGGCGCTGCGGTTCAAGTGCGTGGGCGATGGGAACAGCGGAGTGTTCTTTCACACGCGGTTCAAGGCGGGTACGGCGGATGTGACGCAGGGATTGCAGTTCGAGATCGATCCGACTTTGAATCACCACACGGGTGGGATTTACGGGGATGGGCGGCAGTGGATCGTATGGCCTTCGCCGGAGAATGAGTATGTGCTGCGGCAGCAGGACTGGAATGAGTATTTGCTGATTGTGGAAGCAAATCATTACATCGCCCGGTTGAATGGGGTAGTGATTATCGATTTCACGGATCCTACTCCTAAGTCGACGGATGGGACGATTGCGCTGCAACTGCATTCCGGGGGACATGGGAATATGATGTTCCGGGATATCTATGTGCGGGATATGTCGGTGCGTTAAGAGGCTGCTTGAATCTGCTGTCGTTCTCGCGTTCTGTACATTTTCCCTGGGCGCGGAACAATCGCCGGTTGCCACCGGATCTATCAAGCGCGCCTATGTAGACCAAACCGGTCACGTACATATCGTCCGGAACGGCCGGGACCTCAGGATCGCCGGAGAGAAAGACCAGGTGTCAGGCGATGCGCCTGTGATCGCGTCTGACAATGAAACAGTAGGCTGGCTCGTAGAGTTTCCCAACTGCTGCACTTCCTATCCTGTCCCCACTCTGCTGGTAATCTACCGCTCCGGCAAGGTTGTGCAGCGTATTGGGGACGGGATGATGCTCTACAAGTGGCGGTTTCTCGACGATGGCCGACGAGTAGCGGTTTCGTCTGGAACCGTGCATGGAATGACTGGCATTCACTTGACTCTATACGATTCGCGGACGGGACGAAGGCTGAAAACATGGGATGGAGAGGAAACCGATGTTCCGCCGGCCTGGGGCGCTCTGGTTGCTCATTAACCGGTTGCGATGCATCCCACAGTTCACGAACGGCTACTGTTTGTCGTAAACGATGGTTCCCGCAATAGGCTTGCCCTGAGCGTCTATGCCCTTAAAAGTCACCGTCTTTGTCTTACCGTCCTTCGAGACCACCGTCGTCGCCGTCTGATACGGTTCACCATTTTTTTTGAACGACTCGGAGGTGGTCGTATTGGCATCTACACGCTTGTAGGAAATCGTGTCGACGACCGGAGCACCCGTGATAGGACATCTCTTGCCGTCGTATTTGCACGTAACGGTCGTGTTGACCCTGGTGCCGTCTGTCCGCTGGTCGATCCTCGTCATCTTGAACCCTCCATCCGGCGTAGCCTCAACTACTTCCGTTCGGCTCTTGATTGCTCTGGTGCCGACAGTAATCTTAGTCGTGTCGGCGTTATACTTCCATGTGCCGAGGGAGCTATCCGCTCCCCACATTGCAATGGCCGTGATCGCCGTCGCAACAATACTTTTCGCTACTGGCGTTCGCATTCGTCTTGCTACCTTTCTGGACTGTTCAACTGCGGGAAGCGGTCTGGAGATCAGCCGTTGATGAAAGATATCACATTTTCAAGGTTGAGCTGATGAGGCGAATGGCCGCATCGTTGGCGGGAAGGTCCAGGAATTACGGCGTATCGGCTCATTTTTTAAGACCTGCCTGCTTAATGATGCTGCTTGAGGCCTGTTGAATTGTTTCTACTCTACAGTGTCCCAAGAATTTCGCGAATTTCAGTGGCTTTTGGCGAATTCGGGTAGAGTTCCAGGTAGCGTTCGAAGTGGGTTTTCGCATCCGCCTTGCGACCCACTTTCAGATACGCGTAGCCGATGTTGCCGTGCGCTTCCTTGCGGTTGGGGTCGAGCGCCAGGGTCTTCTCCAGATACGTCACGGCGTCGGGATAGCGGCCCATCTCGTAATAGATGAAGCCAAGGTTATTGAGCAGGACGGGGTCGCCCGGCTTCAGCGCTACGGCACGCTCCAGGGCCTTTGCGGCATCGTCATACTTCTTTTCGCGATACAGGCCGGTGGCAATGCGGTCCAGATCGTAGGCTCTGGCATTAGGTGGCAGAGTCAGGGCGGCTTTCACTACCGGCGCGGCAGTCTGACCAAGCTTCTCGGTTTCCGACTGAATGCTCTGCTGAAGCTTCAGCAACTCAGCCTGCCTGAGGGCGATCTCGTGCTCCAGGGTCGACAACTGCTGATTGAGAGCCAGAGACTTTCCTTCGAGCTGCTGGGTGAGCGGGGTGAGCGCTACCGGTTGCAATTCGAAGATGAACTCGCCGCCTTCGCTGCCGATCAGGTTACCCATAGCCGGCGTCTGATGCGAGAAGGATGCCACGATCGGACTTACATACGCGCCCAGTTCGGAGGCCGTGATCACGCCGTTGTGGTCGAGATCGGCCTTGCCTTCCAGGCCTTCGAGCAAGGCCCAGGTAAAGATCGAATGGCCGTTCGGACCGTCGTCGGAAACCTGCTGGTCGGCGCCGCCGGCTGTGAGAATCTGACGGGCGGTGCGGCGGGTGACTTCATCGAGATAACTGGTATCCGAAGAGGACGAACCGCCTCCACGCGTGAGCGCGAGCCCGCTGTAGCAGGAATCCATCACGAAGTAGACGTGTTTGGCGGGGATGAGGTCGGCAGCCTCGCGAATCTCGGTCATGCTGATGGCAGTGGAATAGTAGTTCTTCAAATCGGCATCGACGGGCACGATGAAGCCGATCTGGCGGTTTTCGCTCAGTGTTCTGGTGGCTCCGTGGCCCGCGAAAAAGAAGAACACTCGGTCGTCATGCGAAACGCGCGTCGGGTCGGAAAGCTCATCGCCGAGGGCCTGCATGATGCGAGCGCGGGTGGCCTCGCCATCGACGAGTTTGCGAATGTTCTCCTTTCGGAAACCGAAGCGGTTCACCAGCGCCTGTTCGATGGCATTGGCATCGTTCACCGCATAGCGCAGCTTCGGCCAGTTCTGGTAATCGTTGATGCCGATGATCACAGCAAAGCTCTGGCGATAGGGGTTGAGCTTCTCACCCGTCACGGTCTGGGATGGGGCGGGAGCAGGCGCCTGATCGGCGCGGTCGCCGCCAATGGGCGGATCGGACTTCGTGAACTTGCCACCGTTGTAAGCGAGAAAAGTGTAGCCCTGACGGTTTAGTTCATCGACCACCAGCGGCAAAGCGAGGATGCTCTGCTTGTGGATGTCGTGAAACAGAATGATGCCCTTGTGCGACTGATCCAGCTGATGGAGCACGCGCATGGCGATGGATTCGGGGATGGGGTCGGCCCAGTCTTCCGAATCGACGGTCCACATAATATTTTCAAGGCCTTCGTGAGAGATCTGATCGAGCACGGTACGGTTGCGTGCGCCGTAGGGCGGACGGAACAGGGCGGGCTTTTGCCCCAGCGCCTTCTCGAGAAGCAGGCTGGTGCTTTCGATTTCACTGGTGCGTTCGGCTTCGCTCAGTTTCGCAAGCACTCGATGCGAGTAAGTGTGGTTAGCGATGCTGTGACCGGCATCGGCAAGACGCTTGGATATCTCGGCATTTTTCGAGAGCGAAACCGCACCGCCGTCGGCAACCTTGCCCAGGTTCTGACCCACTTCGAAGAACGCCGCGCGAATGCCGTACTTGCGAAGCAAAGCGGCGATTTCCTCGGTGTAGCGTGGGTGCGGGCCGTCGTCAAACGTGAGCGCGACGGTCTTCGGGTCGAAGCCAATGCCGGAAATTTCTCCGGGAGTGTCCGATGCGGGTTTGGCGGCGCCACGCATGCCGGAGTCGGATTCATCGCTCGGCAGGTCGCCCAGTTGAACGAGGATTTTCTCGCGGGTTTCGCGGCCGCGCAGGAACTTCACATAGGTATCCCATTTCTCCCGCACGGCGGGCGCGCCGCGAGTGGCGAACTGAGAGAAGATGCGCGTGACTTCTTCCCGATACGCGTTCTGGATGGAGTGGAGATCGTCGAGTTCGGCCTTCACGGCAGGGAGCGGTTTCGGGGCCGCGGCGAGTTCCTCGAAGATGTCGAGAAAAGCCAGGCGGTCGGCGTCGCGGAGGGTGCGAGAGGAGACATAGTCGATCAGCCGGTGAACGTCGGCAGAATCGGCTGCCAGGGTGTGTTGCAGATCCTCGACCGCGACCTGTTTGTCCCAGAACAGAAGGCGACCGGCGGCACGGCAGCGGGCGCGGGTGGCGTCGTCGAGATCCTGCGCGCCATCCATGAGGACGATGATGCGCCGGTAGTTCTCTGTAATGGCGTCGAGTTGGGCGCGGAAGCGGCGGCGGCCACCGCTGTTGTGGACGGAGAGCCAAACACCGAGCGCCAGCGTCAGGGCGGCGAGGATCGCGACTAAGGTGAGCTGCCATTTTGGGCGCATGTCCGGTCGCCATATTGTAGCGAGCGCGCGTTTACAATGGATCAAACGCCAGGCAATTATCGGGCTCCCCGTCATGCGCTCGCCTGCAGAATTCAGCAATCCAAAACAGGGAGACGACGAGAATGACAACGACTGAAGACAGCCGCCGACGGTTTCTGGGCTTTTTCTCCGGAGTGGGTCTGGGAGGCACGCTGCTGCCGGGAGTGCTCTGGGCGCAGTTGCAGCAGGACGAGGCGCAAAGGATCACGGTGCCCATGTTGGCCGATGCGCTGGCGCTTTCCGGTCTCACGTTTACCGAAGAAGATCAGCGAGCGTTACTGCAGACGGCGAATCAGAATCTGACGCGCTTCGAGGAGATGCGCAAAACGGCGATCCCGAACGACGTGGCGCCGCCGTTTTACTTCAGTCCGCTGGTGCCGGGCATGAAGGTGAATCGCACGAAGCTGCCGTTGCGGTTCAGCACACCGAAAGTGAAACGGCCCGCGAACCTGGAAGATGTAGCGTTCTGGCCCATCACGCAACTCTCACAACTGATCCGCACGCGGCAGGTGACGTCGCTGGAACTGACCGAGATGTACCTCGCACGGCTACACCGCTACAACGACAAGCTGAATTGTGTGGTCACCTTCCTCGACGATGTGGCGCGCACTCAGGCGAAGCAGGCCGATGCGGAGATCAGGGCAGGCAAGCATAAAGGGCCGCTGCACGGGATTCCCTGGGGCGCCAAGGACAT
>Ga0075030_100006561_pt1 | contig 10413 bp, 8 predicted proteins | sample LitLauG_LLR_2012_FD_71393 | JGI IMG/M metagenome (GOLD analysis project Ga0075030, IMG submission 71393) | Freshwater sediment microbial communities from Pennsylvania, USA - Little Laurel Run_MetaG_LLR_2012 | ecosystem: Environmental > Aquatic > Freshwater > Creek > Sediment | place: USA...
GAATTCATGGATGTGTGCCCTGGAAGATCGCCGCTTGTTTCTGGACCGGCCATTTTAGGCGCACCCGGCCATGCCGCAAAGCAAAACGCAGCGGGCGGTCAAACGGCAAGGATTCCGCGCCGCGGGCGCCGGTCGTGCGGGTGGTCTGCGGCCAGCTTCGGCCGACTGCCGCCTGGCGTGGGTGACGGCAGTGGCCATGACCCGAAACTAGCGCGTTCACCGGAAGTGCCAGGGATGAAGCAACAATGAGTCAATACGAGTTTTCCGTGCAGGTTCGCGTGCGCTTTGTGGCCGAACAGTCCGACCCGGCCGCCGACCTGTACCTGTTCGCCTACACCATACGCGTCGAAAATACGGGCAGCGTCGCCGCCCAGCTGCTGTCGCGCCATTGGATCATTACCGATGGCAATGGCAAGGTGGAGGAGGTTCGTGGTCCGGGCGTCGTCGGCGAGCAGCCGCATCTGGCACCGGGGCAGTCCTTCGAGTACACCAGCGGCTGCCCGCTCGGCACCCCCTACGGAACCATGCGCGGCAGCTACCAGTGCGTGGCGGCCGACGGCGTGTCCTTCGACGTCGCCATACCGGAGTTCGTCCTCACCGTCCCCCGCGTACTGCATTGAATCCGGGGCGCGAATCGGCTGCCGCGCGCGCGCGCTGGCAGCGGCGCCCGGCGCGCCGGGCGTGCGCGCTGGCCGGCTTGCTGCTGGCGGCCTGCCAGTCGGTGCCGCTGCCGCCCGCAGCCGTGCCACCGCCGGCGCCACCGGCTGTGCGGTCCGCGCCGGTGGCACCGGCGGCGGCTCCCCCATCTGCGGCGGCGGCCGCGCCGCTTATGGCGCCCGGGGCTGTGACCGGCCCCGTAACCGGCCATGCCGCGATTGCGCAGCCGCCGCTCGCGCCGCCGCCCGCCGCGCCGCTGGGGTCACGGCCCGCCGCTCCGCCCGCGGCCGCTGGAGCGCCTGCGCCAGCGCCCGCCGGGCCGTCGGCAAATGCACGCTCGGCGCGCTATGCCCTGGAAGCCGGGGCACCGGCGCTCGACGTTGCCGACGCCGACTGGCTGGCCGCGTGGCCCGCCTGGCTGGCGTCCTGCCGGGCCCTGACCGCGGATCGCCATCCCCGCCATGGCGCTTGGGATGGCGTCTGTACCGAATCGATCTTCCTGGCGCCCAGCAGGGGCGACCAGGTGCGGGCCTTCTTTGCCCGGCACATGGATTGCTATCGCGTCCTGGCGACGGATGCCGCGGACGCCGCGGCAGGTCCGGGTACGGCGGCGACGCTGCGCGACACCGGCCTGATGACCGGGTATTACGAACCGCTGCTCGAGGCCAGCCGGGTGCGCACCGGACCTTTCACGGTGCCGATCTACCGTGCGCCGCTGGCCGCGGTCACCGCGTCGCGCCGTGAACTGGCCGCATCGGGACAGTTGCGAGGACAGGAACTGTTGTGGGTGCGCGACCCGGTGGAGGCATTTTTTCTCGAGGTTCAAGGTTCGGGACGCCTGCACCTGACCGATGGCAGCTGGGTGCGCGTTGCCTACGCTGCGAGCAATGGACTCGATTACCGCTCGATCGGGCGCTGGCTTGCCGACCAGGGCGAGCTGCCGCTGGCACAGGTGTCCCAGCAGGCGATAAGTACCTGGGCCCTGGCGCATCCACAGCGCGTGCGGGAGCTGCTCGAGCAGAACCCGCGGGTGGTGTTTTTCCGGGAATTGCCGGTGGGTGATCCGCTTGCAGGCCCGGTAGGATCGCTGGGTGTGGCCCTGACAGCCGGCATTTCCGTGGCAGTGGATCCGCGCTACATCCCGCTGGGCGCGCCCCTGCTGATCGACACCTGGGCACCGCTGGGCGACGCCGCGCTGCGCCGCCTGACACTGGCGCAGGACACCGGTGGCGCCATCCGCGGCCCGCTGCGCATTGACTGGTTCTGGGGGCTGGGGCCGGATGCCGGGGAAATTGCCGGGCACCAGCACGCCCAGGGCTCAGTGCACCTGCTGGTGCCGCACGGCATTGCGCCGGAAACCCTGCTGTAGGGGCGGTTGCCGACGGCGCGGCCGGGCCGGCTAGGGCGCCGCCGCCGTCATGCGCTTTTCAACCTCGTCGAGGGGAATGGCCCCGGGCGCGCGCCGGCCATCGGTAAACAGCAGGGTGGGAGTGCCGGTGATGTGGAGCTTCTGTCCCAGCGCCAGGATATCGTCCAGCGGGTGCTTGCAGCTGTCGGCGGCTGGCGCCAGATGGCGGCCCTCGAGCATGACCTGCGACCAGGCCGCGGTGCGATCGGGCGCGCACCAGATAGAGCGCGACTTCGGGTAGGAGTCATCGGCGGCGCTCACGTCGCGGGACAGTATGGGATAGAGAAACGTGTAGATCGTCGTGTTGTCCAGGGTGGCGATATCCTTTTCGAAGCGCCTGCAGTACGGGCAGTTGGGGTCCTCGAACACGGCCAGCACCCGCGTGCCGTTGCCGCGAACGGTCTTGACGGCCATCTGCAGGGGCAATGACTTGAAATCGACCCGCGTGACGTCTTCCTTGCGCGCGGCGGTGAGATTTTCCTTGGTGCGCAGGTCAAAGGCGTTGCCGGCGAGGACATAGTTCACGCGCTCGTCGACGTAGAGGATCTCGCCGTCGACCACGGCCTCGAAGAGGCCAAAGGGCATGCGGCAGACGGATGTCACCGTGCCGCCGATGCGGTGGCGGATGCGGTCGCGGATGATGATGCCCAGGCCGGCGGGCATGGGAGGGGGCAGCGCGGCACCGGCCGGATTGCCGCTTGCCGGACAGGGCTGCAGCGGCGGCGCGTCTCCCGCCCCGGCACCCCCCGGCGCTGCGGTCACTGCCGCGGGCGCATCCGGCGGAGCATCCTGGGCAGGGGCCGGGCCGGTTCCGGCCAGCAGGCCCAGGATCAGCAGCAGCCCGGCAGCACGCCGCGCAAAAGCGCGCGGTGCCACGGCGCGCAGCGGGTGGGCGCGTGGCAGCGCGAGCGCTTTTGATGATGTATGCACGTTCACGGATGTTCCTCTGGTATGAATTCCAAGCACCCTACGCGAAAAACGCCCGAACCGGCGCGTGGAAATGCCGGCAACCGATGCGCGGAACGTCGTCCAGGCGCCGGCGGCAGCGCAGTTGGCCGGCGCCGCCCTAGCCCATGGCATGCCGTACCAGGGCGTTCTTGAGCGGCGCCAGTACGTTCACGGCCGACATGCCGGTATTGCGCAGCACGCGCAACCGATCATCCGGCGCATTGAACAGCCGCGCCAGGCCATCGACGGTGGCGCGCATCAGGGCGATGGGCTCGGCACGGGCGCGCTCGTAGCGCCGCAGGCACCGGACATCGCCCAGGCGGCGCCACGGTTCGCGGCGGTCGAGCATCTGCAGCAGTTGCGCAACGTCCTGCAGGCCCAGGTTGAGTCCCTGCCCGGCGAGCGGATGCACGACGTGGGCGGCATCGCCCAGCAGCAGCGCGCCGGGGCGGACAAGGCGATCGACGACCACGCGATGCAGCACGAACGCGTGGCGCTGGCCCAGCAGGCCCATGGCGCCCAGGCTGTGGTTGGCGCGGCGAGCGACGCGGCGGGCAAAGTCGTCGGCCGGCAGCGCCAGCAGCGCCGGCACCAGAGCATGCGGCGCGCTCCAGACGATCGACACACGATTGCCCGGCAAGGGCAGCAGCGCAAGTACCCCTTCGTCCATGAACCACTGCCGCGCGATGCCGCCGTGCGGCCATTGGGTCGTGAAATTGGCCACGATGGCGGTCTGGCCGTAATCGCTATGCCGGGAAACAATACCGGCCGCGGCGCGGACCGCCGACTGCCGGCCATCGGCGCCCAACAGGAGATCGGCACCGAACTGGCTGCCGTCGTCCTGGCGGATTTTCACGGCGGATCCAGGACCGGACGCAGCTGCGGCGGCGGATTCGGCGGGAAAAAGTGCGGAATCGAAACCGCACGCCCGGTGCGCGATGCCCGGCGTCATGGTGCAGGCGAGCCAGAGTGCGCGGGTGAGCTGCGATTCCTCGCAGATGGTTGCCATGTGCCGGGCGCCGGCGGCAGTTGCGTCCAGTGCCAGGCGCCCGCCGGCGTCGCCGTGCACCTCCATTCGCGTGACCGGGCACAGCCGCGCCGCGTCGAGTTGCGCCCAGACGCGCTGGCGCTCGAGCAGATCGATGGTGGCGGGAGAAAGCGCGTAGATGCGGGCGTCCCAGGACGCGTCATCCCGCGCCGCGTCCGCAGTGGATCCGGGCCGCAGGGCAGATCCCGGAACCGGGCCCAGCAGCGTCACGGATAGGCCGCGCTGCGCGCAACCCAGGGCTGCGCTGAGCCCGACCACGCCAGTACCGACCACGGCCACATGGCCGCCGGCCGCGCGTGAAATCTGGATGGCGGACATCGATGCTCCTGGTTGCCAGGTCGGGCGATTATAGAAGGGTGCGTGATAAGATATTTTTCCTCTCCGGCGAGGCGCGTGCGCGAACCGCGCGGCGGCAGCCCTGCCGCGCCGCGCCGCCGGAGCGAACCCCCAGCCTGCGCACGCCCCATGACCCTGCACGCCCCCCCCAGCACAGCCGCGCACGACCCGACCGCGCTGGCGACGCGCGCCCGCGCCGCGCTGCAGGCACTGGACGCGGTGCTCGTGGCGCACTACTACGTGGAGGGCGAACTCCAGGACCTGGCAGAGGCAACCGGCGGCTGTGTCGGCGATTCCCTGGAAATGGCGCGCTTCGGACGCGATCACCCCGCGCGCACCCTGGTGGTGGCGGGCGTTCGCTTCATGGGCGAAACCGCCAAGATACTCAGTCCCGACAAACGCGTGCTGATGCCCACGCTGGAGGCGACCTGTTCCTTGGATATCGGCTGCCCCATCGACGCCTTCGATGCCTTCTGCAACCAGCACCCCGACCGCACGGTGGTGGTCTATGCCAACACCAGCGCCGCGGTGAAGGCTCGCGCCGACTGGGTAACGACATCCAGCACCGGCCTTGACATCGTGCGCCATCTGCACAGCCTTGGCGAAAAGATCCTCTGGGCGCCCGATATCCACCTGGGGCGCTACATCCAGGCCAACACCGGCGCCGACATGCTGCTGTGGAACGGCAGCTGCATCGTGCATGATGAATTCAAGGCCGTCGAACTGGACCTGATGCGGCTGGAGCATCCGGACGCAAAGGTGCTGGTCCACCCCGAATCACCGGCGTCGGTGATAGCCCAGGCCGACGTGGTCGGTTCCACCACGCAACTGCTGCGCGCGGCCGAGACCCTGGGCGCGCGCACCTTCATCGTCGCCACCGACAACGGGATCCTGCACAAGATGCGCCAGGCGCAGCCGGGCAAGGTCTTCCTCGAGGCGCCCACGTCCGGAAGCGGCGCCACCTGCAAGAGCTGCGCGCATTGCCCGTGGATGGCGATGAACGTGCTCGACCGCCTGGCCGGTACGCTGGAGTCGGCGCTCGCGGGAAGCCGTGCGCAGGAGATCCGCGTGGATCCCGCGCTGGGCCTGCGGGCGCGCCGGCCGATCGATCGCATGCTCGACTTCGCCGCGGCGCGCAAGTCCGCCGAGCCGCCGCCCTTTGCGACGCACGGCTCGCGGGGCCTGGGGCCCGCCTAGTGTCGGCGCCGGGGCCCATACGCTGGGGGCTGCGCGGGCATGGTGCGGCCGACCCATCGGCGCCGCTGAGCGCGGCCGAAGTGGCCTATTGCGCCGCCATGGATGCAGCGGTAGCGGCCAACGTCATGGCGGCGCTGGCCGAGGACGTGGGCAGCGGCGATCGCACCGGCGACCTGCTGGACCCTGACACCGCCGTCGCGGCCCAGCTGATCGTGCGCGAATCGGCGGTGCTCTGCGGCGTTGCGTGGTTCGACGCCTTACTGCGCCAGGTGGATCCGCGACTGCAGTTGGAGTGGCTCGCGGCCGAAGGCAGCATGTTGGCAGCCGGCAGCACCGTCTGCCTCCTGGCGGGCCCGGCGCGCGGCCTGCTCACCGCGGAGCGCAGCGCCATGAATTTCCTGCAACTGCTCTCGGGGGTGGCCACCGTGACGCGCCGCTATGTGCAGGCCATCGCCGATGTGCCCGGCAACCGCGCCGCCATTGTCGACACCCGCAAGACGCTGCCGGGACTGCGCCTGGCGCAAAAGTATGCGGTGCGCATGGGCGGCGGGGTCAACCACCGGCTGGGGCTCTACGACGCCATATTGATCAAGGAAAACCACATTGCGGCGGCCGGGAGCGTGGCCGGGGCCCTGCGCGCCGCGCACGGCCGGGGGGTACCGGTGCAGATCGAGGTGGAGACGCTGGAGCAGCTTGACGAAGCGCTGGCCGCCGGCGCCATTTCGGTGCTGCTGGACAATTTCCCGCTCGAGCGCCTGCGGGCAGCCGTGGCGCGCAATGCCGGCCGCGCCGTGCTGGAAGCTTCGGGCGGCGTCAATCTGGACAACGTGCGCGGCATTGCGGCCACCGGCGTGGACCGGATCTCGATCGGCAGCCTCACCAAGGACGTGCGGGCCACCGATTATTCGCTGCGCGTGATCTGAAGGTTTGCGCGCCCGGCGGTTTGGCGGCGGCGCCGGCTAAGGCCGGTTCGGAACGGCTTGCGTGCCAGGGCGCCCGGGCATTGCCGCTTGCGGCCGGTGGCCGGGCGTTCCCGGCAGGCCGCGCGGCGCCATCACGGTGGGCACCGCCCGCGCAAGGGTGTCGGGCCAGTCGAGCGAATAGTGCAGGCCGCGGCTTTCATGGCGCGACAGCGCGCTGGCGACGATGAGACTGGCCACGTCGACGAGATTGCGCAATTCGAGCAGGTCGCGGGTGACGTGGAAGCTGGCGTAATACTCGTTGATCTCCTCGCGCAGCATCTCGATGCGCCGCTGCGCGCGCTCCAGGCGCTTGGTGGTACGCACCACGCCCACGTAGTTCCACATGCAGCGGCGCAGTTCATCCCAATTGTGGGCGATGACCACGTCCTCGGCGCTATCGCGCACCCGGCTGTCATCCCAAGGGATGGCCGGCACGATGGCCGGCAGTTCCCGGTCGAGGATGTCCTGGGCCACCGCGCGCCCCAGCACGACGCATTCGAGCAGCGAGTTCGAGGCAAGCCGGTTGGCCCCGTGCAGGCCGGTGCAGCCGACCTCGCCGGCGGCATAGAGGCCGGGCACGTCGGTACGGCCGCGGGTATCGGTGACGATGCCGCCGCAGGTGTAGTGGGCCGCCGGCACCACCGGTATGGGCTGGGTGGTGATATCGATGCCAAATTCGCGGCAACGTGCGCTGATGGTGGGGAAGTGTTCGTGCAGGAAGGCGGCGGGCAGATGGCTCACATCGAGGTGCACGTAGTCGAGGCCGAGCCGCTTCATCTCATAGTCGATGCTGCGCGCCACGATATCGCGCGGCGCCAGTTCGGCGCGGTCGTCGTGATCGGGCATGAAGCGGCGCCCGGCTTCCGCGCCCGCCGAAGGCGGCAGCTTGAGCAGGCCGCCCTCGCCGCGCACCGCCTCGCTGATCAGGAACGACTTGGCGTAGGGGTGGTACAGGCAGGTCGGGTGGAACTGGATGAACTCCATGTTGGCGATCCGGCAGCCCGCCCGCCACGCCATGGCCACGCCATCACCAGTGGCGCAGTCCGGATTCGTCGTGTAGAGATAGACCTTGCCAGCGCCGCCATTGGCCAGGACCACCTGCCGCGCGGAGATGGCCGTCACCGGGCCATTCTGGACGGACTGCACGTAGAGTCCGACGCAGCGGCCCTCCAGGATGATGAGGTCCACCGCCATGTGCTGCTCCAGCACGGTGATGGCAGGGTGCGCGCGCACCTTTTCGCGCAAGGTCCGCTGGATGACGTGCCCGGTGGAATCGGCGGCGTGGAAGATGCGGCGGGTGCTGTGCCCGCCTTCGCGGGTGAGATGAAAACCCAGCTCGCTGGCGCTGTCGGGCGTGAAGGCCACGCCCTGCCCGATCAGCCAGCGCACGGCCTCGGCGCCGTGGCCGATGATGTAACGGGTGGCGCTTTCGTCGCACAGGCCGGCGCCCGCCACCAAGGTATCGCGGACGTGGGCTTCGACGCTGTCGTGCGAATCGACGACGGCAGCGATGCCGCCCTGGGCCCAGTCGCTGGCGCCGGCGCCGATGGACTGCTTGTCGACCAGCAGGACGCGACGGTGATCGGCCAGCCGCAAGGCCGTTGCGAGCCCGGCCAGGCCGGTTCCGACAATGACGACGTCAAAGGTGTTCTCCATCGGCGCATTCTAAAGCGCCCCCGCCTTGCCCTGCGCCCGCAGGCAAGAAGTGGATATAATTGCCGGCTTTGTGCCGTTTGGAAGTGGCGATTCGACGCTTTCGGGAGGCACTGAGTTGCAGTCGTGCAGCCCCGCGCCAGCCGGACTGCGGCCGGGGTAAAAATCCGGCACATGCTGGTTTTGGCAGGACGATGTTCAGCATTACGTGGCCAAGTAGCTCAGTCGGTAGAGCAGAGGACTGAAAATCCTTGTGTCGGTGGTTCGATTCCGCCCTTGGCCACCATCGATATGCGGTCCGTCCCGCATTTGGTTAGGGAACACATCTTTCCTGCCTGATCATCCGGTACCCGGGAGCCCAAGCGCACGCGTCCCGGCGCACCCCCAATGCGGCGCCTTCGGTGATGTACGAGGCCTGAGCAATTCCGGCACAACGAGCGGCCAACGCCAAGTCCTTGGCTACGGTAGGGCAAAGTCATTCGGGAACACCCGCAGGACCGTTATCATCGCGTGCCGTCCGCGCCTCGCAATCCGGGGAATGCCGGTTGGGGCCATGGCGGGCGGAAACAAACAGAGGGAGTCTTCATGAACGTTCAGCAATTACTGCGCTGCTGCGCCGGTCTTGCCGCCGCACTGCTGCTTGCCACCGTCGCGCACGCGGGCGCCCCGCAGATCAAATCGCAGGCGCCCGGTTATTACCGCATGAACCTGGGTGACTTTGAAGTCACCGCGCTCTCCGACGGCACCTTCCAGGCGCCCCTGGACAAGCTGCTCACCAACACCACGCCGGCCAAGACGGACAAGGCCCTGGCCGCGGCCTTTCTCAAGAGCCCGGTGGAAACCTCGGTCAACGCCTACCTCATCAACACCGGCACCAAGCTCGTGCTGATCGACACGGGCGCCGGCGGATACTTTGGCCCGACGCTGGGCAACCTGCTGGTGTCCCTCAAATCCTCGGGCTACAGCCCCGAGCAGGTCGACGAGGTCTACATCACGCACATGCATCCCGACCATATCGGTGCGCTGCTCAACGGCGGCAAGCTCACGTTTCCCAATGCCATCGTGCGCGCCGACAAGCACGAATCCGATTTCTGGGTCAGCCAGGAGCACATGGATGCGGCGCCCAAGGAAGGCAAGGAATTCTTCAAGGACGCCATCGAGGCCCTGACGCCATATATCGCTGCCGGGAAATTCAAGCCTTTCGACGGCGATACCGAGCTCGTGCCGGGCATCAGGGCACTCGCCAGCCATGGACATACGCCCGGGCATACGACCTATGTCGTCGAGAGCCAGGGGCAGAAGCTGGCGCTGTGGGGCGATCTGATGCACGCTGCCGCAGTGCAGTTCCCGTCGCCATCGGTGACCATCGCTTTCGACACCGATTCGAAGGCGGCCGCGGCACAGCGCGCGAAGGCATATCGCGATGCGGCCAAGAACGGCTACTGGGTCGCCGGAGCACACCTGCCTTTCCCGGGCATAGGACATCTGCGCGCCAATGGCACGGGCTATACCTGGGTGCCGGCCAATTACACGTCGCTGCGCTGACGGCGGGCCCCTTGCAGGGCGCTTGCGGGTTCGGTCCGCAGCGGGGCAGCAACGGCAGGCACTGACCTGCCGTTTTTCATGCGCCCGCGCGGCGCGCGCCAACGCGGCGCGCCGCCGTCTTGCGCGCCGGGCGCAAGCTGCTCAGCCGGACCGCCAGCTCGGTTGGCAGCAGTATGGGGCTGGGACGCTTGCCGGCGATCAAGGCCAGCAGGGCATCGACCAGCGCTCGGCCCGCGGCACGGATCGGTTGCTGCACCGTGGTGAGCGGCGGGTCGCAATACTTGGCCAGTTCGATATCGTCGTAGCCGATGACGGCGATATCCTCGGGGACACGCACTTTCATCTCCCGCAGCGTGCTGATGGTGGCGATGGCCAGCGCGTCGCTGCAGGCGAATATGGCGTCGAAGCGCACCCCCCGCCGCAGCAGGTCCAGCGTGGCCTGGCGGGCATCGTCCGCCTGGAAGCCGGCTGAAACGAACAGCAGCGGATCGATGGCCAGGCCGGCCTCCGCCAGCGCCTGGCAATGGCCGTCATAGCGATGCGCAACTTCGGGCATCGAGACGTCGCCAAAGAACGCGACCCGCCGGCAACCCGATTCAAGCAGATGGCGCGTTGCCGCCAGGCCGCCGGCGACATTGTCGCTCCCTACCGTGCAGAAG